>Ga0179593_1507979_pt1 | contig 12246 bp, 15 predicted proteins | sample CZODoug2_1_08_16_FD_185931 | JGI IMG/M metagenome (GOLD analysis project Ga0179593, IMG submission 185931) | Vadose zone soil fungal communities from Angelo Coast Range Reserve, California, USA - CZODoug2_1_08_16fungal (PacBio error correction) | ecosystem: Environmental > Terrestrial > Soil >... | reverse complement strand
CCCCTAAGGCCCCTTTCAGCAATTTCCAGGTTTTCCCCCGGAGCAGACCTGGCCAGATAGACCAACCCATTGGCGGACTCTGTTGAGGGCTCCCCAATCTCTGGACACGAGTCTGGCTTCCCCTTTCTTTTCGAGTTCGAGCGCCCTGAATTGTATTCGGCATGTTCACATGGCTAGCCTTCTTTGGTGTTGCTTCCGGCAGTCGTCTTTCACCTCCGCTTTTTTTTTGGGTTTTTGGTTTTTTTTTTGGGTTTGGGGGTTTTGTGGGGTTGTTTTCCTTTATAGGGGTTACGTTACCTTTTCTCTTCCCCGCTGTTCTCCGGTCCTATTTGCTACGCCCCCGTCGCAAACCTGCTGGAGTCTATCTGTCGTTTTCCACGCATTTTTGTCGACAAGGCCCACCCGCTTCCGTTTGGCCCAGGCTTTGCCCGGGCCTGGCATTCTCCTGATCCCCCACTTAAGTGCGCCTGCCTTCGACCTTTCCTCCCTTTGTAACCAAACTTTTTGTCACTGGAGGAGATAAGGAAGATCAGTCGGAAGGGCCATTCTTTTTATTCTCCTTTTGAGCGCCCTCTGCATTATCCGCTCGTGCGCCATATAAAATATGTTCTTCGGTGAATACGCTGACGCCGCCCCTTCGCCTTTCTTATTTTTTTTCTCTTTTTTCCTTTTTGTTTTGATAACTAGTGTGGACTCCTATTATCCCTCCGACGCTTTCCTGATTGACCATGAATCTTGCACGCGGGTCTAAGGCCCCAAATTTGACCCTCCCCCCCGTATTGGGGAATTTTGAATTTCCCTTTTAGTTTTCCTCCGTTTGACGGGAGGACCCCTCCTTTTTCCTGCTTTTCTGGACACACAACCTTGGAGGATACGGCAATTCCTGGCCCCGTGACTGCGTCGCGTCTGAAATGGCGCTTGACAATCCTTTCCATGCGCACCCCCCCCCCCCCCCCCCCCCCCCCCCCGCCGCTTTTTGACTCGGAGGCATGTCGGAAGAAGATTCCAGCTCAATCGCCGTCCTTATCGCGATCTGTTCTTGCCAGGACGAAGCATATTGACGGAGCTTTTTCCTCTTTGATTCAGCCGGCCTTCCCCCCATTGAAAATGTTTCACTTGTTTTCTAAGTTTCCTCTTGCGTTTTCAGTTTTTTGGGCTCAGTGCCGTTATGTTTGTCCCCCGGGGCCCCCTTTCTTTCGACACGAAACTATCGTTTCAACCTTCTTTTTCAGTCTTGCAGCAGTATCCTCTTTCCTTGACCGGCATCCCATTAAGGCCTTTGAGATCTCCCCCTTTTCTCAACTTCTTGGGTTGCGTTACGTCTCCCCAACTTTATTCAAAAATACCTTCTTAGTTTCCGTAGCGATGACGTCCCCGGCACACTCTTTCCTTCCGATCTCTCTCTTTCTTTTTGTTTTACTTTCTCTCCTGGCCTCTTTTTTTGGATCTGGCGTCGGACCCTCTGGCATCATTGATCTGTCTCAGTTTTCAACGGCACGCTGTCTCCTTTAATCGCGGGCTCGTCCAACCCTCGGAATTTCCCCTTGGCTCAAGAATCTTTCCCGACACCACTCCCCACGCAGGAGTCCGGTAGTGATCATTTTTGTTCTACTCATTTGTCCCTAATAAAACCAAGAGTTTCTACGGGCCTCTTCCCCACAACTTAAGGACGCAACCAAAGCTTTAACCTGCTTTCCCAAACGCATTAAAATGTTCCTGTCCCTCCCTTCACTTTTCCGGCGCTTCAGTCCCTTATGATTTCGTCCTTTTGCCATCGCGATAAACTTCTCTTCGTTTAATCGTTCTTCGACATTCCGACTCCAAACCCTAGGTTTTCTTCCCTCGCTATCTCTCCTAGTACCCTTGCAGAGCCTTGTTAGTCATCTACTCTGAATTGCGCGCTTCCGGTGTTTCTCTCCCCACATGAATATGATTTGTCCGGTCCCCAACCACTAGTTTTTCCTGCAAGTCACCAATGTCCTTTCTCCCCATGAATTACCCCCCCCCTCGTTCGCTGAATGACGAGACCCGCTCGCGTGCAATTATTCACGCACGTTTCTCCTGTCTCGCGGTTCCCGGAAACGTCCTCATTCCTCCGCTCTCCCCCTTCTCCGACTCCTTTTCTGGTGGCGTCCCTGAAAGCAAGAAAAAACATTTTTTCTTAGGATGACGCTCCCTCCCCCAGCTTGCCCCCTCGCGCGGACCCTGTCACATGTATCTTCCCTTCGGATGACTCTCTGACTCCCTTCCCCCTCTCCCCCCGCTTTTGAATGTCCCGGCTCCACGCCTGAAGGCAGGCGAAATGTCAGGGGGGCTTTTTTGCATTCCAGGCCCCCTTCTTCATCCCCCCGTAGCTCGTCTGGTTTTCCTTGCCCTATTTTGCAGACCCTGTCCTGCTTTTCCCCGCCCGGAATAGCTACATCTTTAATTGTCTTCCCCCAAGGCGATTTCCGTTTTTTTGCGTATCCTGACTTTCGAAAAGGCGGGCTCGGCAACTTTCCGCTCAACCCATGTTCTTCTTTTTCGGTATGTCCTCAGTTACAGGCCAAGTCCGCCAGAAGGCATAAGGATAATCCGTCATATTTCACTGCCTCCCGAAGGTGTCCCACTCTGGCCTTGTAAGAACCACTGGATCTCCCCACCTCTTTTTTAGTTTATTCTAGTTCCATTCTTTTGTTCGGTCCGTCTTTTTCAAACCTGTGGCCAGTGCTTCAAGGGCCTTAGTTGTCTCTCTCTTTCTCCATCCTCTTTGTTGTTGTTTCTCACCCCTCGCAGAGAAATTTCCCCCAGGTGTACAATCTCATGCCAAAGCACGTCCCCTTCCTATTTTAAAGCTCTTAACCTCGTTTTAAACCGCTGAGTCATCTTTTCTTCTGTCACAGAGAGGGTTTCCCCAGCTGGCGAGCGCGTCCCTCATCTGCCATTAAGGATTCAGCATGACGGCATTCTTCTTCTTGCGAAGCCTTCTTCCGCTTTCACCCCCCCTCCCATGATTCTATTTTCAGTCCAGTTCCGACTTTTTTTTTTCCGCCCAATCACCTGTACGCCCACGAATCGACTTTTCTTGCACCACCCGGGATGGAGGCCTCCGGGCGTGTCCCCGTTCAAATGTTGTGCGCGAACCTTGGCCTGATCTACGTGGTCTTTTTTTTCGGCGGAAGGGCATGCCTTTCCCACCGGAACGTTTCCTTCTCACGAACGTGCCCCCCCCCTCTTGATTTCCACAGCTGTTGCGGGGCGGCGATCATTTTCTCAACGATCAGTCCTGCGGGTTTATGACTTTTCCTGTCTTGCGCGCGCATGCGCCATTTTCATTCATCACGTTCCTTTCTTTTACGGCACTATTTTCCAGATATCCGCTGACGCGGCGTGCTGCGTGTATGTTTATCGGTTCATCCGTGAGCTAATTTTTGCTTTTCCTTTACGCCCGCGCCCGCTGTCTCCTGGTCCTTTTACGCGGGCCGCTTTCTCATTCTCCCCTTTGCACAGCGACCGTAGGGACGTTTCCGTCTTTGCCCATACTTTTTTTTTCCGTCCCCCCCAATCATCAATCTTCTTTTTCTCCCTTCAGACAAGCAGCTCCTAGGAAATTATTTTTTTTTTTTTTTTTTTTTTTTTTTTTTGTTTTTTTTTTTTTTGCAGGTCTCTCTCCCCAGTTTCGTCCCCCTAAATGGAAGCAGATTGCCATTCTCGCTTATGTATCCCGGGAATGACATCCAGCCGCCATAAGCGGTGATCCCCGAACTCCTGATATACTCCGTCAGTGTTCTTTTTTCGATTTCCGTTTGCTCCTAAACCTTCACTTTTTATAATGTTTGTTTATGGAAGCGTTTTTTTTTAAGGTTTTTTTTCCTCCGTTTGTGTGCCTTTCATGTTGAGAACACTAGGGTTTCCCCCCCCTGCGTAGACCTGCCCTTCCGCACCCCCTTCCCCCTTCTTCTCGTTTTCGTTTGCGGAGGATACTTTTGAGTCAGGGCCCCAATTGCAAAACCTCCAAGGTGGGGAGTAGACAGAGACCTTCCCCAATCTCCAGCTGAAGGACCTTTCGTCAACCCTCCCTTTTCCTTTCCCCCCCTTGTCTCGCCGTTTTCGGAGGAAGTCCCCCCCTCTTGTCGATATCTATTTTCTCCTCTTCGATAGCTGGAAGCAAGCGTTTCCGACGCGTCCTCCGAAGGCTGCTTTGCCCGAGTTGTCAAACTTGACGTTCCCGATGTTAAGTGACTTGGGCTCCTTCCTTTTTTTGCGTTTTCCAGTTCCTCCTTCCCTTTTCCTCGATATCGTCACAAACCTCCTTGGAGACGTTTCGCTTTCCCCCAAATAACTTTTTTTCTTCGCCTCATTTTTTCCCAAACCCCCCCTCTTTTCTCACATTAAAACATTCCACAACCACTGCGCCGGGATCACCCAGACCCTGGCAGCTCTTATACAAAAGATTTAACTTTTCCATTTTCTTAAGAGGCATTTTCCCCCTTAGTTTCCGCTCGTTACTTTCAACGCTTTGCTTGTCGCCCTCACCAGCTATCACCCTTTGTCGTGGCGGTCATATCTCTTCAAATTATCCCCAAAACCCCACGCCTTCTTGCGCACTGCACTCTCTTCCTCGCCATTTTCCCTAGACGGGCAGCTCAGTGAATCTCGCCAGAATTTTTTGGATATCCTCTCTTCCCTTGTTTTTCGAGCAAACGTTGATCTTTCCGTACCTTATTTCGCCATTAATTTCCGGCCTTGCACTTTCCTTCCCCTCCGTACGCCCGCTGTTCCGCAAAGCGCCGTGAATTAGTCCGCCCTTTTTTTACTCCCTTTTCAATGTAGGACACGTCGTCCTTTACCGCGCGTCCCCCCTCTTTGATCCCCCTTTTTTTCTCCGCCCCCATCTCTCTGGTTTTCCGTCGGGAACTCGGAATCTTTCAATATTGTTGATCCTTCGCTTCCTCGTTTTCTGCTTTTTTTTCCGCGCTGGCCCCGGTTCTCTCTAGCCCCACTTAGACTGATTTCGACTTCTTTTTCCTCCTGCCTCCCCCCGCTCCCTTCGTCCCCGTTTTTGTTTTTCTACTGGCAGGTTCCTTGCTTTCGGGCGAATTCACTTCCGGGAGATGTCTGCCCCCCTTTTGCTTACACATTTCCGCCGACGGTGCTGACCATTCAGTTGCCTATACTAATTGTGCCCCGTGCAAAGGCGCTTCCTTTTTATCACCAATTAATTTGATGCGGCAGACTTTTGTCCTCGAAACCTGGTACCGTCACATTTTTTCATGGGCTTTATTTTGAAGCCTGATCCAGTAAATTACTTCTCCTCCTTTCCTTCCTTTTCTTAAAAGACGATGATTCTAGTTTCTTGTTCCACCATATTTGGAAGCGGTCCTCACCCTTTCTCCTCACCATCTTTCTCCCCTTTTTTTCTTCCTGTATTTACCGTGCGTTGACTTTCCTCTTTTTCAAACCCTGGCAACTTTTTTGCGCTTTTATATCTCTTCTTCCTCCGTTTGTTTTATCTCTCCGCGCCCCTTTCCGCACTTGTACAAAGGTTTTAAAGGTTTTTCACCCCGCACGGAAAGCCTTTCCAGGCTTAAAAACACCCGCTTGAGGGCGTCCCATTTTTTTTTTCCTCCGCGTCCACCTTTCGGGCGTTTCCCCGAATTTTCGAGAGAGTCCTCTCCTTTCTTTTGCTTAAATGGTTCGCTCCCTTTGCAGTCAGGACAATACCGCCCCTTTTTTCCCATTCTTTCTTTTCTGTGTTTCGAGGCGATTCCTCCCTTCTCAATTCAGGACCCTGTGATACGCCCCCCCCTTGAATCGCTTTGCTTTTCCCTTACTTTTTTTGGCGATTCCTGGTCTTTTCCCCTCTTGAACTTTGTTCCAAGACCACGCTTCCTTTTCCCCAGTCCTTTAAGGGCCCCTTTTTTGCAATCAAACTTCCTCACTGCGCCCACCCTTTTCACGTTCCGATCCACCCCCCACTTTCTCCTTCAAAAAGAGGGCACTTGAGGCAGGCTCTTAATTTGACATCTTCCGTCCGCGTCATCCTGAGCATTTCCGGAGTTGCTCTCTGTAAACCGACCCAGATTCCCCGGTCTTGCATCCATATTGCAGATGTCTCTGAACCTACTCAGAAAGCTTCCGCACCCCCGTTTTGGGTGTTGTACGATTTCGGCTTTTTCTCGGCGAACCCATCCCGGTCACGCGCCCGATGGACCGTCGTTCAATTGCCCGCGGGCTCCTCGCCCCCCCAATCCCCTCTCCAACGGACTTGTTTATTCCGTAGCGACCTTTCTTTCTTACCTCTTGACGGAACGGGAACCCTCATTCTTTGCTCAGAAACACCTCCTTTTCGTCCCCCCCTCCCCATTCTGGCGGACCTTTTTTCGACTTCCCCTTCGCTGAAGCTGAAAGATTGGACTCGCAGCCGTCTTTATTTTTGGCTCCCTTGGAAGACTCTTCTCCCTCCTCCCCCCCCGCGGTTTAGCATCTGTGATTTCCGCAGGAAGAACTTTCCTTCTTGAAGTGAACTTGAGTCGATCGCCGCTGAATTTTGGACCCTTTTTCTTAACCTTTTTATCCTTTTTTCTTCTTCGCCTTCTCACTTAAGTTAATGTTTTGCGACCTTTTTTTAACACCTGCAGTCGCCCCCCACTCTTTCTTTTTGTAAGTAGGCAACTTTCTTCCTTGTTTTGCGTGCTGCGTTTATCTATTTCTTGAAGTCGTCCTCCCGCACAACTTCTGGGATTGGTTTTTTCTGCCCAAGAGAACCATCTTCCAGTCTTTCCGTTCCGGATCCTTTTTTCACCTCGGTCTCCCCATCCATGCTCGGTCCTCCCTCTCGCGCGTTCCCTCAACTCTTGCCGTTATCTCTCTCTCCGTGTTGTTAGAGAGGCCCCCTGAGTTCTGGACTCGTGTATGAGACCTTTTTTCCTGTTGAGAAAAAAAAGGTTTTTTGGGGAAATTTTTTGGGGCCCCTGACCGGCCTCGGTCTTTGCCGTTGGTTCCGCCCCATCCTTTTTTTCAGTTGCCCATTTTGCGTTTCCGGGAAGAATTAAGCGCCTCCGTAAGCAGCAACGCACCGCCCTTGATGACCTTTCCGCCCACGAAATCAGTGTGACAGGTACCCCCCTATTTCCGCCACCCCAACTTTTTTAGAAACAACACCCTTTGCCGGTACTGCCCAACGCCAGCCATCCACCGGTCCCCCACAGGTTCCAAGTTTTCCTTTAGTTGGCTCAATTTTTCTCCTTTCACTTCGCTGTCGTCCGCGCCCCCCTTCCCAGCTTCGCGCCCTCCCTTTTCGGTTTTCATCGTCTTCCCGCTCGAAGTTCTTCAACCCCTAAAGCCGGCTTTAGTCCCCCTGCAGCCTTCGACAGCGTGACGTCAGGCAGTTGTCTCTCCTTTTCTCCTGCCCAGAACATTTTTTGATCTGCGTCGCCCCCTCCTCTGCTTCATTGTTTCCCGTTCCCCAAAACCTATCGTCAGCCCGTCAACTAAATGGCGGCGCGGAACATTCAAATCCTTTTTTTCTTTTGGGCCCCCCTGCGCCAACCGGTGACTTTCTTTCCGCACGTAGTTTTCCCTCTTTTGATACGATTTCCCCCCTAATCCTTTTCGGACACAATCGGATCCTCAAAGATCCTTTTAGAACCATCTCCGCGCACGTGTTCGTTCAGCGAACTTTCCCCTCAGTCAACACATTCGGTTGCCCTGCGCCGCAGGTGATGATTTTTGCGCCGCGCTCCTTCCTTTATGAAAATGTCTTCTCTGCTGCCTCTTCTTCTTTAGATTCTTCCTGACAATTTCACGCTCACCTTTTTTTGTTTTCCCCGGCTTTGTTTCCCCGCAGGGCATTCTTGCCGGGGTTAGTCTGGAACAGAAATTATCCTCCTTCACCCGTCTTTTGGTTTTTCCCCCTTTTCCACACAGCGCCCGCGTGGACCCTCCCCTTGAAATAGTCCGTACGAACAATTCTATTCCTTACCCCTTCTTTTGAAGGTCCTAAGCTGGCCTCAGGAACACTTTTTTTTAACACCCCCTCCTTGTCTGCATGGAGTCACTCCGGCCGCCAGACTCGCCCCTCTCCTTAAGGCTATCCCCTGTGACTTATTAACCTTCAGATGAGGCTCCGGCTTCCAGGCTCGATGTTGAAGCGGAAGAACCACTTGTAAGAACCCCCTTTTTCCGCCCTGTTTTTTCTGCCCCCCTTCTTTGTTGTGCTCCGTGCGTGCTGAAATTTGTTAAGTGCTTCAGGGGATGCGTCTTAGTTCCTCTATCTTTGCTTGTTGTTTTTCGAGAGCTCAACTCGAGCTTTGAAGCTTGTCCCCTTCAGCACGCACGGGAAAGCATCCCCTTTCTAATGGCAAGCTAGAACAATTGCCTTCCCCGCTTTTTTTTTTCCCAAGTGGTTCTTCCCGTTATGGCTTTTCACAAGCCGGCTCTAGAGCCTTCCTAGAATTTCTGGCATTAACTGGCACCTTATGCTCTTCCTTTTTCCACTTTTCCACAATCACGAAATTAAGCCCCTCTCTTTCCTGAACTTTTTCCCTTTCCTCCTTTCGTCCCAGTTTACTTCCCCTTCCTTGAAGGGATCCTAACAGTGAATAGCCTTTTTTTCCTTCCCAATTAAGGTGTCTTATTGGCGTTTTCCACGCGGCGGCCACTTTGTTTGCTGCTGCACTGGCCAAGACAAGACTACGTGGGCATTCAGGATCCTTGAGTGAATTCGCCCTGTGCGAACAAGTGTCGCACCTTCGACGTGCCCCCTGCCGTTTACGCCCATTTTGATTTTCCACTTTGCTGTGGCCTCGCAGATCAGTAAGAGCATTCTTGATGATGCATTTGTTCGGTATGGCTCCTCGGAGCAAAAAATTGCTCATATTGAATCCGTGCATCCCCGGCCAATTGTATTCCTTCATCGACCTGACGCGCAAGCGTGCGCTTGCTTCTAGAGTTACGATTTGCTCTAAGACCTCCGTGTTGCCCTCCCTTTTTACCGGAAAGCGCTTCCAGATAGACGTGAGTTCCCTTTTCCCCCGCGTGTCTTTTGGCTCATCGACCCAAATTTGCCCAGCGCCACCCCCTGGGCCTTGTACTTCGCCCTGACAGATGCCTGTACTCTCTTTTTTGTCCTTAAAAAGTTTTTCTCGCCCCCCACAGCTCTATCGCAATTCTTTCGATAGGACAAGGGGGGCCCAGCTGCAAGTATTTTCGACCTTTTCCCCCTCGATGTAACAGGACAGCGCATTATTTTTTTGCGGGGAGCATCGGTCCTTTTCCTTCTCTTCAATCCTGCAATCGACCGCTTTTCTAGCGAAGCTGTGATGTCGGACGAACCCCCGCCTACTTAAGTGACCCGCGAGCAGTCCGGCCCTTGATTCCTCCTTCCCAAATTGGATTTTATGTCATATTCATTTGTCCTTTTTTTTTTTGTGGTTCCAGGTCTGCGAATGTCCCCCTTTCTTTTCGAACTTTTTTTTTACTGAGTCAGAACCAAAAATTAGTTGTTGTTCCCCCGCGTTAAACCGTCTATTGCGGTTTTTTGCTTCCGAAGCTGCTTTCCTTGGACCCTGACCCCCGTCCCCTCCCTGGATAGACCCCTCTCAACTTCATAAGAGGTGTTATACATCTTTTCCAACTCGGTATAAAATCTCTGCCGTCCTGTCGGTCCAAAAGTACATCCTATTCTTCCTCCCTTCCCCTCCCCTTTGCCCCCCTAGTAGATTTACGGCAAGAGTTTTTGCTGTTTCCATTCCGTGGTGACGTCTAAGGCAGCATAAAGCTTGATGGAAAAGCGATCCTTCGGCACTTTTTATGGTGCTCCTCCACCAATCCCTCCCTCGTTTTGCCAAGGGCCGAACTCTAAGCCCCCGATATAGTTCAGACCCAAAACAACCGCCTGGTCTACGGCCCCCCGATTGGACTGGTGAACCCCCCCCCCTCTTGTGTCGCCCAGTAGGAACGGCCCCACACTTTTCGCCGTTGCCCCCCATCGGAGCCATGCCATACCCCCTTTCTTAAACAGTTTCCAATTTTGTTTCCTTCCAAGCTTTTTTTTTTTTTTTGCTCGGATTCTTTCGTGCCAACCGCGCGATCACCCCTCGGTCTTTTCTTTTTCGAGTATTCTCCCTTCCTCCCCAACAACGGGTGCGCTGTCCCAATCGTCTTCCAGCTTCATGTCCTCGGATTTCGACTTCCTAAAGACTCTTCCTCTGCTTGTCTGGTTTCTTGAGGAACATGTTTTTCCGGTCCTTCCCCAAACCAGGACCCTAAATGTCGGCTCCTCCAATCAGTCCAACCCGTTGTTTGACTTTTGGCGAGACAACGCTCCCAGCTCCCTTCTTTCCCTGCCGTTCCCTTTTTTATCGCGCGTCCTCAGTGTCGGCCATCGCGCTATAAGACCGCGTAAAGCCCCTCTCCCCTCAAGCGCACGTGTCGGGCGCGGAACCGCATCCCCCTCTTCCTATTGCCGAGCGCCGCCAGGCGCTTCTTTGCTCCGCCCTTTTTCAAACTGCCCAATCAGGCTCCCCTTCGCTGATAGTAGAACATGATCTCATTCCCATTGACCGCTTCCCAATTGAATTTCCCAGGCTGGGTTCTAGCCTTCTTGCACGTTGAGGTTCGGATTCCAGGAATGGCCCGCCCTTCCTTTTTTCGTTCGAGCGTCTTTTCTCCCCGGCACACAAAGTTCCGCTTTCGTTTTTTCCCCTCCCGGTCATCTCCCCTCCTCTTATTTTTTCCCTTCCCCCAGGCCGATTCGGGTCTCACCACTTCCTAATTTTTCCTTTATTTGCCGCCCTTCTGTTCACTTTTCCCCTTAGCTTCCCATGAGGCCTGTGCTCTTCCCGCCGTTACTGCCAGGAACCTTCCAGAATATAAGGCTAAGCCCTTGTCCTGAAAATCGACGAGGACAGGGGAAAACCAGTTGACGCGGAAAGGCACCAAAGGGCCGCTTCACATCGGTTTCCTCCATTTTTTTCTCTCTTGCCAAGTCTGTTTTTCGTCTTTCTTGTCGTTTCTTTGTTAACTTAAACGTTTCAAGTGCTTCAAACGTGTCTTAATTTCTTCAACTCTAGTGTGCCTAGGGGATCTATAGCCTCGCAGCCCTTTTAAAGCCACTTGGCCAACAAGGTGCCACTAGGAAAACCCGCCCCCCCAAGCCTAATGAATTATTCTTAACTTAGCCAATTCTGTAAAACTTGACGGGCTGTGGGGTTCCCATGGGTCCGCACCATCGTTTGACGTAATATGCAGTGCGGCTAGCCTACATCTTAGCTGTACAATTTTCCTTCCCTTGAGGTGCTTTCTCCCCCTCTGCTGGCCCCTGGGCCCAGACCACGGCACATCAAAAACCTGGCCTACGTAGACAACTCCACACGGTATGTCAGGGTAACCCCTGCAAATCTTGACGTAGCTAACAACCCAGTGAGAAAGCTACCATTCAAACTTATAGGCTCGGTCGGAAAGCCCAATTTATTTCGCCCGTCGACTGCCAATCCCAGGGATTTCTTCTAGGAAATGGATCCTTACCCAGTTTTACGATCGTCGAAAAGAGGGCTTTTGCTCGTAAGGGGCCAGACATCTTTCTTAATGGGGAACTTAAGAAGCTTGGGAAGTTTACATTTGAAGGCCCTTAGACACCCGGCAAACGGGGCACTTACATTTCATTCCGGGGAAGGCCAACCAAAGCTCTTTTTTTTTTATCTCAATTTTATGGCTCTTCTGTCGTCGATCAGGGCCGTTATTTTATCTGCATTTGGTCAAGATCAGGATTCCAAAAGGCAATTCATTTACCACGAAGGTATGGAATAAGGAAACACTGAAAGATGTTATTGTCATTAGTTGGTGTCCACAGAGTGTCTAGTGACCAGGTTTAGTATCCAGCAGGTCCCCTTCTCTGTAAGCCGTTGAGTGGTTCAGAACACTAAGGAAACATGTGTGCGATTATAGATCTTGAAGAAGTGGAGGGCAGGGAATCGCCGCTGCGATTGTTCTCACATAGAAACAGTTTGACAACTCGGACCCACGCTATTGGGGTAAGGAATGTCAGCCCCTGCCATGTCTGAATTCGGAAATTGGTTGGGATCAATAACCCCCTCCCCAGACCTTTCCTTCTGCTTTCCCCCCCCTCCCACCCGACCCCGAGCACGGAATTTCTGGCGGGATCTCTTAAAAAAGTCCCTTCCGTCTCTTTTCTCAAACTCTCTGGTACCGATCATGGCATGAAGGTAACGGGTGACTTGAGTTTGGGGGGGTAGAGCCATAGAC
>Ga0179593_1479353_pt1 | contig 12246 bp, 29 predicted proteins | sample CZODoug2_1_08_16_FD_185931 | JGI IMG/M metagenome (GOLD analysis project Ga0179593, IMG submission 185931) | Vadose zone soil fungal communities from Angelo Coast Range Reserve, California, USA - CZODoug2_1_08_16fungal (PacBio error correction) | ecosystem: Environmental > Terrestrial > Soil >... | reverse complement strand
CCTTTATTAGGGATTTTTTTGCATTCCTCTTTATGTTTCCCCATCATTTCTCCTCCCTTTTTTTCCATTTGTTATATGCAGCTTCCCCCCTCAACTTGCCTCGATCTTCTTTTCAATCCGACTCCCCTAACAAGATTGTATTTCCAATCCTCTTATTCGTCTTTTACCTATAGCACGATGATTGACCTCCCCCGTTCTCCCCCTGTTCTAACCTCCCCCCTCCAGGGCTTTTCCCCCCCTCCTATTCCACCTTTTTTAGTCTCATTTAAGTTTCCGTTCCCCCATGCTGCTCTTCTCTCTCCACTTTGTCTTTGAGAAAGGTTCCCTCTTCTTTTGTTTTTTTTCTTGTCGCGTCCCTGATCCCCCTCTTAATTTTCCCCCCCCCCCTCTGACTCTTCTTTAAAAACCCTTCCATCCATTTCTTTTTCCGTACAATTTCATCGAGGACCTCTCCCTCCGAGAGTAACGGCATCTTCCCCCTGCTTTGAGTTTCGTCTCCCCTTTCTTTCTCCCCCCCACAGTTTTTCCGTTCAGTTGCTCTTCCTCCCAGAAAGCTTTGTGCTCCCCTTTTTTGTTTTTTCTGGAGAGATCATGCGTTCGTTGTTTTTTTCTCCCCTATGACTCCCTCTTCCCTTTCCCACATTCTTTCCTCAGGTCCTTCTTACTCCCCCTCGAGTGGCTATTTTCCGTTCATTTTTTCTTCGCTGCGTTCTCCTTCCCATAATGCTGGTGACGTGTTTTCGGGCGCCCTTTGTTTCCCTTCTTTCCTTCCTTTGTCCCCTTCTTCTACTTTTTTTTAGTCCTGTTTTTCTTTTGATTCCGCGATCGTTCCTCTTCGAAAGCACCCCCTTTCGTCTTTTTTGTCCAATTTACTGTTTCCCTTCTCGCATCTGTTTCCCTTTTTTTCTTTTTAGACTCTTTCCTTGTCATTGCTGCTTTCCCCCTTCCTAAACTTCTTGCTTTTTTCTTAAGCGCTCCCTGGTGCGACGGTCCCGCCCTCTTGAGTATTTTCTTTTTTCCACCTTGACCCTCTTCTTCGCCTCCTGATTGAGATCTTTTCCCTTCCTCCCCCTCCACCCTTCATTTTTGCCTTCTTTTGCCGGTTCTGCGCCCTTTCCCTTTCCAACTTACCTTCAATTTTTCCTCCTTCTAACTCCTTTTTCTTCCCCTGATTTTCTATCCCTCCCTTTCCTTTCGCTTTGTTTCTGAAGGAGGTCTTCCCGCATCCTGTCCCCTTATTCTTCTTTTTTTTTCTCTATTATGTTCCCCCTTTCCCAGGGGGTTTTTTTTTTTTTCTTCTCTCCCAAACCTCCCCCGTGCTCGGTTCCCCACCGGAAGTCCCCCCCACCTTTTACGTTTTCTGGACCCCTTTCCTCGCGAAAGGTCTTCCTTCTTAACACATTTTTCCTTTTCTTGCTTGCCCTTGGTCCTCACCCCCCCCCTGGGCCCCTTTCCCTTCATAAGGACTGTCTCTTTTTCCTCTCTTCTTCACGTCCCCATTTCTTCCCTGCCCAGAAGGAGTCTTTCTCCTTTCCCTTACCAAATGGCTTTTTTTCCCCTGTCCTCCTCTCTCTCCCCCTACGATATTTACGTCCGAACGACTTTTTAAATGGCCCCCCTCCCTGCCCGATTTTTTCCACACTCCAGACAAAAGTCCTCCTCTTCTTCATATTTCCCCTTTTTTCTTTGACCCCCAGCTCCTCTCTTTTGCTTTCGCCTTAGGCCCCCCCTCCTCTTTTCCAGAAAACATTCCCCCCCACCCTCCCACCTCCCTTCATCCGGACAGTTCCAAATTTCACTTTCCCCATGTCTTTCCCCTCCGTTAGCCGCCCCACCCTCCCCAGTTCTTCTTTTCCCCTATCCCCCTCTCCTTGATCCCCCCCTCCATCACCCCCCATTTCACAAAAGTCCCCTTTGTGGCGTTTCATCCATCCCTTCTTCAGAAGCTCTCCTCTTTTTTCCTTCCTATTTTCCCCAACCTAGGACCTTCCCCCCTCTTCGTTCTCTTCCCTTTCCCAAAAAACACACTCTTTCCCCCAGTCCCCCTCTTCTTTCCGATCATGAACCTCACCTGTGACGCCCCTCTCCCCGCCCCCTTCCTCCGTCAAACTCCCCCCTCCTCCCCCCTCCGTTACTCCTCATGGAATCGTTTCCCTTGGATCTTTGTACCTTCCTCCTCCTCTTTTGTCTTTTTTTTCCCATCCGAGCGTCGCTCTAGTTCTCCCCCCCCCCCTCGTGGCCTTCTTTTCCTCCTCGGGATCCTTCCGAGAACCCCTTTTTTTCTCCAAGTTTTAGTACCAAAATCCCCCAACAAGCCCAACCTTCTCCGTGGACCCCTCCCTTGACGTGCCCCCGCCTTTGGCTTTTTCTTTCAAAGCCCTTTTTCTTTTGCCCTGTTCCCCTGTCATACTCGCGTGGAAACCTTTCCTCTCTCTCTCTCCCCCTTTCATAAGCAGGCTGAATACGAGCTTCTCTTCTTCTCCCTCCCTTTCTGCTAACTTAGTCCACTTAGAAACCCTTCCCCCCGTCCTTCCCCTTAAAGATTGGGCGCCGCCGCCCTTCCCTGATTACTCTCCCTTTTTTCTTCACCTCTCTCCCCACGCCTGTTTTTTCTCCAAAGGATTCTGCCCTTTTTTACGTTCCAACCCCCCCTCCCCATTGCACACCCTCTCCCTTACCCTCAACCCCTTCCTCTCCTTTTTTCCCTTCTATCTAGGGTGTCATGTTCCCTCGTTAATCCGAATCCCCCCTTTATATCCCCCTGTTCATGGAGCTCCCCTATCAGATTCAGCCGCTTTTGCACAATCACCTTCCCTTGTATGTCTATTGACTCCGGTCCAAACTCCATTTCTGTATAATGTTTGACTCCATTTTATTTACCTCGGAGCTTTTTCCCCCTCTCTTCCCGAACTCTCTTCCCTCCCCCCCTCATCTTACCAGGAATGCCTCCTTCTTTCCTTTTTTTTTTCCTTAAAGATCCCCTTCCTTGGTTGTTTTCCTTCCCTAAAGTCCTGGGAGGAATGATGGCTTGAATGCCCCCTCCCTCCTTGTTAAGTTTCTTATTATTGTTTTCTCTTTTCTTCCCCCTGGCCTTGAGTCCCTTTGGTGGATCCCCTCAACCTTTTTCCTTTTGCTTGAACGGTTTTGGTTCAAGATCCCCCCTTCCCCAACATGTTCCTTCTTTCCGACCCCAAAATCACTCCGACCTTCATTTCTTTTTTCTCTGGCGCTTCCCATTCATTTTTCCCCCCCCGGACTCGGGGGTCTTTTCTCTCTTAGAAAACCTTGATAGCTCCCTTTTCTCATTCCTCTTTCCCCTACTAACGACGTAAGTCCCGTCTTCCTTATTCCCCTCCCCCTGGGGGGGATTGTATTCAGGACCTTCTTTTTGGAGGCCACCCTTATGTTGATTATTTTACCGCGTTCAATGTCCACCAAAAGATGTCTTTTTGCTTCCTTCCAATCCTTACCTTCACCCTTACATATCAGATCTCCCCATTTTTTTTCGCTTCTCTTCCCCCCCTAATCTTCCCGCTCTCCACCCCCTCCAAGTTTACCCAGTGGATGCAAAGCTTCTGGCCCATTGAGATTACTCGTGTTTTTTTCCCCGGTACGTATTTCTTCGCTCACTTTTCGAGACACCAATTTCTTCTTTCTTTCCCCCTTGAACCCCTTGCCCCTCTTTCACCCCTCTGGCAACTTCCCTCTTGAACTTCTCTTAGTCCCCTCCCCCCTAGTTCTTTTTCTTCTTCGGGGGACGCGACTTTCCTTTGATGTTTTCCCCCCCCCTTCTTTGCTTGAGGTCCCCTTCACCGTCCTGTTCTCATCCTTCCGACTCTAAATATTGACGTTATTCATGACTCCCCGTTTTCAGTAATTCTGGTCCTTCCTTCCCTTCTTAAGGACCTTCAACTCTTTTTTATTCGAGAAGTGCATAACCCTTTTTTTCCCTTGTACCTCCTCTTTCTCGATAGACGATCGACCCCCCCCCTCTCCCCCCAACTTTGGTTTTTTTTGTCTTTTTAAGGTCCCCGTTCTACGCTTCCTTTTTAACCTTTTCCACCTCATTTTTTCCGACGACCAACCGCAACCTCCCCTTTTTTCTATCTTTTTTTTTTTTCTTCAGAGAGTCTTTTTTTTTCCTCTCCCCTTCTTCTGTGTCTCCTCGCCCTGCCCTTCCTACTGACTTTACCCCCTCAAGGATCTTTTTTTCTGCTCCCCTCAAGGCCCTTGACGAGTTACGTCTCCCTCTTCCTCTCTGTTTTATTGAAATGATTTCTTCCCTGTCTTTTTTTAATTTTCTTTTTCCCTCTCTTCTCCATTCTTCCTTCGCCGTTCCGTAAGAACGGTCTCTTCCTGCGGCGGGCTGTTTTTTACTGCATGACTTTTCCGTCCCGATAATAAGCCCTTAAGGGATCCCCTTCTCCCTCGTGTTACTCCTCCCCTTCCTATCTCGTTTGTTTTTCCCCTCCTCTCCAGTTTTCCCTTCGCCCCCTTTCCCTGATGGAGAAATAGACCCCTTCTTTCTATGAGAAATTTTTTTTTCTTCTTGATCGCCTCCTTTTCCTTCCGTCCCCAACAATTCTCTTCCTGTTTCCTGCGGATTTTCTTTTTCCTTAGGGGGACTCCCCTTTCTTTTCTTTTTTGCTCCTTTCCTTCTCCCTCATCTATGATATGGTCCAGTAGTTTTTGTCCCCGCTCCTTTCCCAGATCGCCCTCAGTCGGTTTCTTTTTCCCGGTACCGCTGGAATACCCCCTCCTTCCTCCCCACACCCTTCCTTCTCCTTGCCTCCCCCCTTTTCAAAAAACCCTTTTCTTTCCCCTCCCTTCGTCCCCCCCAGGCCCTGGTCATTCGGGAAATTTTCCCCATTCCTCCCGCCCTTGTCTCTAAAGACCAGATGACCTCGACGGCTTCTCACTCCCGTTCCCTCCTTCCCTTTGAACCCACTAAATGAAGCCCCCTTTTTTCCTTTTTCTTTTTTCTTTCCCTAAGTCCATTTTTTCGCGTTCCTGAAACCCCCCCCTCCGCTGGTTCTGCTTTTTATTGCGCACCCCCCTTTTCTATGTTCTTTCCCCTCTCTCCCAAAATTCCCTTCCCCACTCCCTTCCCCTTTTTCCTTGTTTCCTTTCATCCCTCCCCCACCCACTTCCGCTTTGAGTTTTTTCATGACAACTTTGATGATTTTTTTTCTTTCTTCTCAACTCCTAAATTCCGTCCTTATGTGGATTGTCTTTTCTTTTTTTCTCCTCTTCCTGTTACCTTTTTCCTCCCTTCCTCCCCTCGCAGGAGTCCATCCTCCTCCACTCCACCCCTCCTCAAAAACATTCCCTTGACCTTCCGGCATACTTGCACAGACCGCTCAGGTTCTCCCCTTGCTCCTGGTCTTTTGATTCGTTGCACCTTTCAGGCAATGGGTCTCTCCTTTCTTCGGATTCCTCTTTCCTTCCCCACCGGCGTCTCGATCCCCTTTACTCCCGTTTTCTTCCTTTCCGGCCTAGAGTGCATCCCCTTTTTTATGACCTCTGCCCGGTTTCCCCCACTCAAGGCTTTTTTTCTTCCTCTTCTCTTCTGTCGGCCCTTTTCCTTTATTTAGGGCGTCGCCCCCCCCCTTTTCCTTCCCCTGAATCCCCCTTTTTCCCTTTTTTATTTCTGCGATGGAAATCATTTGAGCGTTGCGGTTTTCCTCCCCCTCCCTCGACCCCTTCTTATCAGTCCCCTCTTTGGATGAAGGAGGTGTTCCTCATCCTCCGTGCTTCCTCCCCTGACCTTTCCCACCTCCACCTTAAAAAAGGATTTTCCGACCTCTCCCACACCTTTCGGCTTCTCCCTTTTTTTTACGTTTCGTTACAATTGTCTGAGCGTCTGAGAATTGTTTCTTGTTTCCCCTTGTTCCCTCTTATCCTTTGTTTCTCAGTCCTTTGTTCGCTCCTACCCCGGATCCCTTCATGAATGTTATCCCCTATCCTCTGGTCCCACCCTCAAACCTCCAGGATTTAGGTTTTCCCTTCCCATTTCCTCTTTTTCCCGATTCCAATAGTCCCTCCGGAGATTTACTTAGTTTTGGTCCGTCTCTTTCCCCTCATAGCCCCCTTTATCCCTTCAATCTTCTACGACTTCTTTTCTCCTTTTTGTTTTTCTTTTGCTCTTCAGACGGAGGCCTTCCTTTTTTTACCGGTCTCTGGTCTCAATATTTCCGTTACCCTCCATTGGATTCTCCTTCTGGATTTCCTATACCTCTCTTTTACTTGTGGACTCCTTCTCCGTGCCATTCCTCTCCCCCTTCCCCTACTTTTGCCTTTTTTCTTTGTGGTGAGAACTTACTTGAAATCTTTTCACTTCTTTTGATTTCATTCGACCTCCACTTTTTACTTTTTTTCTTAAGGTTGAGGACGCTCTTTTTCTTTTTCTGATCCCTCTATTCTTGCTTTTTAAAGGGACCTTTTCTCCATATAAGCCCCCTTTTTCTTTTTCTTCTTATAAGAAGGATGCATCTGGAGCCCTTCCTTTCTTTAATTTCCCTCCGTTCGTTGCCTCGCTTTCCCGTCGCTTCTGAATTGTAGTGCCCATTATTAGTTACCGCAACCCCCTCTTTTATCATGATGCTTCTCTATTTTGATTCGAGGACCCCTCCTTTTTCATGGATTCCTCTTTTCTTACCCAGGTCCGGAGTCCCTTCTCCCCCCCCTCAATTTTTTGGCCCTGAATTATCCTTTCCCTTCCAGCTTCCCCGGCGTGTCCTAGCTCTTTCTTATTGGTGGTTTTGCTGAAGTCTTCCTCCTAGCCCAGATTGGCGGGTTTTTCTCCCTTTCTGGTTACGAATACTCACCTTTGTTTTTTTTTCTCCTATACCCCACCAGAAGAGAGTGGCTCCTATGATCCCTTGTTCCGCCCCCCCCCCACTCCCTGAACTTCACGTCTATCGAACCCTTTCACTCTCGCTACAAGTTTTCCTTATTGAAACCTTTGACGTTCTTTTTTTTTTTAATTTTTCCTTTTCTGCTCCCAAGTTGAACTTTAACCTTAATAAAGCCCTTTTATTCTTCGATTCCCTCTTTTTCCTCCACCTGTTCTCAGCACCAGTTCTTTTTCCTAAGAGACTCCCCCCCTTAGTAAGACCCCCCGCCTCCTGATCCCTTCCCCCTTACTATCTTCACTGAACCGCATCCCCCTTCTAACTCTTCTCCCTTCTCTCACCACGTCACCTTCTCCGATGCGGCTCGTTCACCCAAGTCGTGCCCCCTTCTTTTCTAGATCGTTTGTTAGAACCCTCCATGGAGAGCTTTGCCTCCCCAGTAACCGCCGTACCCGCCCCGCTCCTCAAGTCAAAAGTCTGGTCCCCTTTCTGTCAAGCTTTGCCCCCCCACCAAATCGCCCTGTCTTTTTTCGCTGCATTCCTCCAACCTGCCCACAAGGGCTAACCCCTGACCCCCCCTTTCTCTGCGCGGCAGCCGGCCGGTGGTGTCTCTTTCCGGCAGTAGGTTTTCCTTAAGTTTCCCCCCACCCTTTTTCTTCTTTCATATGAGCTCACCTCCACAAAAAAACCTTCTATTCCCTGAGATTTTCCCCTCTTTATTCCCGACCCTGTCCCCCCCCCTCCATCTTCTAACTTTATCTTCCCCACTCCCCCGCCGAACGTTTCCTTTCTTCCCCTCTTTTCTTTTAAGCGATTCAATTTTTTCCTTCTCTTTTCCTGCTTTTGATTTTGCCTCCGTACAGTCCTCTTGTCTTTCCCAACTTTCCCTCTTCTCCTCGTTCCCCCTGCGAGAACCATTTTTCCCTTGATCACCAACCTCCCGCTCCAACAGGTTCTCCCCCCCCCAAGGCGTCAATCCCTTTCCTTCCTCCCCCTTTCAGACCTCCCCTTTCTCCTTCCCCCAACTTCCCCATTCTTTTCCCTCTCAGTTCTTGTTGCCCCTCCTGTTGAGTTGCCCTGTTCCTGTCTCATGTCGTCAAACCCATCTCTCTTTATAGCCCTCCTCTCCCTTTATGAATACTTGTCTACTTTCTTGATTCCTATCTCATCTCCTCTGAGGCCCCCTCTTCAGATCTATTTCCCATTTAACCCCTTGTAGTCCCTGATTGGGCGCGTCGTCAATACTTGATGCCTCCTATCGAAGTTTATCCCTAGACTCCTTGTTTCCCTTTCCCCCCTTCCCAGTTTTCCTTTCCTTTCGCGGTTGCACTCAGTTTTTACTCCCCCCGCAAATTATCCTTTTTTTCCGCTTTTTTTTTTTTCCTTAAACGCTCTCCCTTTTTCCGTCCCCTCCCCCCGTTTCCTCCTTCCCTTTAAAATGGATTCCCTCTTTTTGACAAGATCCCCTCCTCGTACAGAGGAAAATCACCTTCGCAGTTTTCTTTCGGTTCCACGTACCCTTCTTCTTTTTTCTGAGATCTTTCTCTTTCCTTCTTTGTGACCCCTCCCCCTTCCCCTTAAGCTCTGATCCCTTCCCAACTTCCCCTCTTCCCACCCATCCTTCCCTTCCCTTTTCTCCTTGACAAGATCGATTCTTTTTTTTTCCTTCCCCTCCCGATTTTTTTCTTTTTTTTCTCGTCATTCGCCTGACTTCTTCTTCTCCCTGTCATGGTTCTCTTATCCCCCTTTTTGCAAGCGTACAGTTTTCTAATAAATACAACAGCAACCCTCGTGCCGGTTCCAGCGCACACTTTCACCTTTCTATGTCCCCCCCCCCCCCCCCTAAGACCGGGCTCTGGAAGTGTTTGCTTCTTGAGCTTTTTCTTCGTTGCCCCACTCTTCTCTCTCTGTGGCATTTTTCCTAAAACCCCTGTTCCTCTATTATACTTGGAGTCGATTCCTTCCCTTTTAACCTTCACGGTTCCCCGCTGCATTTTTTTCTTACCATCAAAGTTTGAGGTGGGTTTCCCCTACCCTAGTGTTCTGTCTCCCCCTTTTTCCCCTGACTCTGTGGTACCCACCAAACTCTCTGTAGCTTTTGTTCAATCCTCTCCCACAGGCCGACGGCCCCTCCCCCTCTCTCTTTTTCTATGAAGTCTCAACCTCCTCCCTGTAGCGCCCCATCTTTTACCCTTTCTCCCCCCCCCTAGCAGGAACCCCCTTTTCTGTGATGATCTTTTCCTCCTATCCCTCATGGCGTCGCTACAAATCTCAGTCCCCTTTCTCTTCCTTAACCGTTCTTTTCCCATGCGCTGAACCTTCCCTTACCCACCCACTTCTTCATCGCGTTTTTTTATGTTTTCGCCTTTCTCGCCTCTTCTTTCCCCCCCCTTTTTTTCTTCCCTGCTCCCCTTCTTTGCCAGTCCCCTCTTCAGAAGACAGCTTCCCCTTATGTCTTTTTCCCCCTTCTCCCTTTCTTGGTGCTCCTTCGGATGTCCAGCCTTTCATTTTTTCTGTTTAGCCTTTCTTCCACCCGCGATTCCGATGCCCTCCTTCTCTTCTTACGCTTTCTCCCCCCACCAATCCCCTTCATTTTTTTTTTTTTTTGCGGAGTGTTTCCTTAAGATCGTTATTCTTTCCTTGGCTTCGATGCTCTACGACAACGCCCCCCTCCCCCGCCTTCTTCCCCTTTTTTTGTTTTGGATGAGATTCCTTCCTTTTTTTTTTAGTATTCTTTTTTTTTCCTAATGCCTAGGCTCTCCATCGACTCCCCCCCTACGAGGCCCTTACCTCAAATTCCCCCCAACCCCGCTGAGATTTGTCTTTGCGTTTTTCTTTTTTCTTGGCTAAAGGAATGAACTGCTTCAGTAGACTCCCTTCCCCCCTCGGGTGTCTCACTCTAACTCTCAATTTATGGTCAATTTCTTCCTTTCCTCCTTTCAGCAAAGGTTTCCCTTTCTTTCCTTCCCTAAAGGCAGCTTGAGCTTCCCCTCCTTCTTCATTTGCCTTGTTCCTCCAGTCCTGGAGGCCCCTCCCCCAGTCATTCTTTGCACCTTCCTTTCTGCGGCCATCGGATCCCCCCTCCTAAGCCTCTCTCCTTTGTTTTACCTTCATCTTCCTTTTACCCCAATTCCTTTGCCACGGATTTATATTCTACTTGTCACTCTACCTTTTTTCTGCGATTGAATCTCCCTCCCCTTCTCCCGTTGTCCCCATATCAGACCTCGCCTTTTTCCCTTCGGCGTTCCTAAAGTGGTGACCCTTTGGGTGCTCCCCCCAAGTCTTTTTTTTTTGAGTACTTTCTTCCCCTTTTTCTCCGCTGATATTCCGGCTTTCCCTTGGTTCTCTGACTCCTATCCTAAGAGGTTTTCCTTCCCTTTTGAATACCAGGACTTGCCTCCCCCCTTGATTTTACTTGCCTCCCCCACAACAACCTTTGATTTACCTCCCCCTTCGCGGGTCCTTATCTTTTGTTTTCAATTCGTTGAAATAGCCTCCCTTCACTCGAGAGTTTTTTTCCTCTTTTTTTCCCCCCCCTAGTGAAAATTCTATTCCGCTCCTACCCTTTTCTCTCCTGACACAACCTTCCCCTTCTCCCCTTTCTTCGGGATGTTTTTTGAGACTACTTATTTTTCTCGTGTCGCTTGGACCCCCCCTTAAAGATCTTCTTTTTTTTTTTCACGCAAATTTTGCGCCCCCCGACCTTTTCTTTTCTTGATGCAACCCTCCCCCAATTTCAAGTTTCAATCCCCCTCCCCTTCTCTCACTCCGGCACGACCCCCTTCCGATTTTCTTTTCATGACAAAACCCCCCTCTATTTCCCCAGTACGTAAAGGAGAATCCCGTGGATATGGATTTTCCCGGCTCCAGCCCTTGTTCAGGTCAATCCCCCCCCCTCCGACTCGCTTCCCCTTTTGTCCTTCCCCCCTTGACTAAAAACAATTTTTTTTCCCCTCCTCTCAAGTTCTCAGAGAAGGGACTTCCTGATTCTGATTTTAGACTCTTTTTTTTTTGGTGGCAACTAGGGACGGAAATGGGACTCTCTAGTTTTTAGTCTCCTATTTACCTTCCACCCTCTTCTCGGAGACCTTTCTATTTCCTGTGTTTTAGCCTTCCTCCTAGAACTCCCTTAGACTCTCCCTATGCCGGTCACTCCCCCCAGAAATTTTTTGATTCTTTTTGACCTCCTCGGCTCTTCTGTGCGTTTTTTTTTTTTTTTCTGATTATTCTTCTCAACTTCCTTTGAATCCAAGGGGTTTCCCTTTCTATTCCTCTGTCCTCACTTTCGCCCCGCTTTGCTCAGCCTCCACATCCTCCCCTTTCCGTATGAAGCTGTTCTCTTCTTTTTCTCCTCCCCTCTTGAGGCGTCCCATATCATCCCTTGCCCCCACAACCACCAGGATTCCCTTTCCCTCTATTAAACCTTTTTCCTTTTTCCGTGCGGCACACCCCATTTCTGTCGGATTTTCCCCTTGTTTTGCTTTTTTCCCCCGCCCCCCGTTTTCTCTGCTGCGTGGTGCGTCAGATTTTTTTTATCTAATGTTCTCCTCTCTTCCTTTTACAAAATATCCTTTTTTTTTCCCCCCAACCTTCCGTGTCTGCTTTGAGTTCCCAATTCACCCCTTCCTGCTTTTGACCTTACTTCTCACCTTGAAGATTTTTGCGTGTCTTTTGACTTGTTGCGATCGCGCACTTTTCCCCATTCCGTCCTTTCCTTTGAATCGACGTGCCTCGTGTTTTTTGCTGGTCGCCCTGTCATTCGTTTGTCCGCTGTTGTTGACACTTCTTCTCCCGGATTTTCCTGGCAAACCTGGCGACGTCTTTCATCCCTTCCTCACTCTATTTTTTCGTTTTTGACCCCCTTTTCCATTTCTGAAAGGCCTTGCGCGTGGCAATAATTTTTTTTTTCTTTCTAAATTTTCCCCTTCCTTTTTTCACTTGACTTTGGACCCCTGTTCCTTTCGGTTGACGGCTTCCTTGTGTTTCCGTATCGGTAGATGATTTTCCCTTTTCCTCTAGAGGATTTTACTTACTTGTTCCCCTCTCCGCATTGCCCCTTTTATTATTTTTTAGACTCCTTTAGTTTTCTCCTACTTCTTTTCCGTCGACCCGCTTTAGTGTTTCCTCGCTCTGACCTTGTTCCTGGCGGCTTGGCGCGTCTTTCTACTTTCACCGACCCCCCCTCTTCCTACTCCTTATGTCTCTCTGATGCATCTCCAATCCCCCTTTTGAATTTCTTTGACACTTTTTCTCCTAACCTGCCTCCCAATTTTCCAGGCGTACCTTCGTCTCACTTTCTATCTTTCCCCTTTCTGTGAAGATATCCTTTAGGTCTTCTTTTTTTTTTTTTTTTTTACTTCTTCCGCCCCCTAGGCCTTCTGGCGGAGTTCTT
>Ga0179593_1287515_pt1 | contig 12246 bp, 10 predicted proteins | sample CZODoug2_1_08_16_FD_185931 | JGI IMG/M metagenome (GOLD analysis project Ga0179593, IMG submission 185931) | Vadose zone soil fungal communities from Angelo Coast Range Reserve, California, USA - CZODoug2_1_08_16fungal (PacBio error correction) | ecosystem: Environmental > Terrestrial > Soil >... | reverse complement strand
TTCATCGAAAAATCAAGGGTTTGCTTTGCGAATAAAGTGGAGGCCTTCATCTCGCCATTTGGTTTTAATAAAAGCTACCGCACCTGATCGCCAAGGATGCCCCTCCCCCCATCGCATTGGGGAAGTTGGCCTCTTGTCTCGACAACCCACCACCCCACCCAACCCAAACCACCCCCCTCCCCTCAACCCCCCCCCCCCACACAGACCAAACCCTGAAAAAAAAACAAACACCCCCCCAACCTCCCCCACAAAAAAGAAAACCCCCCTCCCCCCCCAACCCTCCCCGACCAAACCACAACACCAAAAAACCCCCCCCTCACACAAAAAAAACCACCCAACCTCAAAACAAACCACAAACCAAACCACCAACCAAAAAAAACCCCTGGTTGCTCTCGGTTGACCTGTCCAAAGGCTACGTCCCTAACTGTTTTTCAGTATTTCAAAGAAACCGCTTCATCTTCCTTCTAATGCCGTAAGGCAGCGCACAAACCCCCCCTTCCTCCCGCAGATCATGTTCGGTTTTCACAATGACATTATCGGGCCCACCAATCTTCGTAAGGGAAAAATTTGATTTCTGACTCCTCCTTTTTTTTTTCGCCATTCCCCCTCTCCTTTTTTTCGACTATTTCGTGTCAAACTTTCGTAAGCCAGCTTGAGCATTGCCTTTGGATTTTCACAAGAGTGCGCTTTTTTTAAGACCTTTATTTCTTTTTCTCGCGAATGAATACTGTCAGATTGCCTTTTTTTCCTCCCCCCCTTCCCTTTCATGACTCTTTTCAAAGTTTTTGTGAATAGACTCTTTCCGTCACGATAGCAGCCTTTCTTTGATCTTGCCTCCCTACCTCCTCCATCTTCCCCTTGATGCGGTCGACTCGCGAGAACCCCCCGAGACTGGTGGAAGAGATTTTTCTCTTTTCTTGTCCCTCCTTCTGTTCCCTATCCATGTTTCGAAGTGTATCGCGGTTAGGCACAAAACATACACCGTAAACGATCTTGGTCTACTTTTCCCCTTCGTAACGCATTTCTCTCAAGCCTCTTGGTCCTTCTGAATGTTGGCGCCCAAGGATTTGACCCCTGGTCTTTCTTCCCGATTTTCCCCTCTTCCTTACTATTCGTTGGTCACTTCAAATCTATCTGGCTAAAGTTTGCTCACTTTTCCCCCCTCTTCCGTAACATTTCCCTTTCTGATTCCCTCTAACGGGATTCAGCTTCCTACTTCCCACGCCCAAACAGGTTTCTCTTGCACTCGTTTCCCCCTTTTTTTGCCCGGTACCCAAGGACTTTGTTGCTTTCTCTTAGACGAGGTCCTTTGCCAACTCCTCTCGGCGCACGCAACCCCGAAAGGGCGCTTGCTATGCTCTGTTGAACTCCAGAACCGAAAGTGCATAGTGAACTCTTCTTTTTTCACCCCACTCTGTCCTTGTTGAATTCAATTCCATTTTCCCCCATGCCTAGCTATCCGTTTTTGAAAATCGAAGTGCCTCCTTTCCTTTTCCCGACTGGCTTTTTCCGGTTTCGGCCTTAATGAATTTTGCCTGCTGGCTTTTTCCTTTGCGAATTCCCTCCTGAACAGGAGGTATTAGAGTGAAGACAAGCTCTTCCAATTCGTCTTTTGGCCGCACCTTTGCCGTGGCAATATCGTTGACCGGCTGCCTGAGGTTCCGAGGGATTAAGTACCTTTTTGTGTTTTTTCAATGTGGCTCCAGAACAGAGGGACTTTAGTCGACACAGAGGGAAAGTATTCTCCTGGGTCTTTGATTCCTTTTGGTTTTCTCCCCCTCCCTTTGCGAGCCCTCCCGTTACTCATTCTCTCTGAGCATGTATAGTGGTCTCCACCCCCAAGGTTTTATGTTTTTTTGGACCCTTTTTCTTTGAGTTGCACCCTGCTCCTCATTGTGCCTCTTAAGATGCCAACTCTTCCCCCCCATCCTGACTTGAAGCTGTGCTAGTATCTCCTGACCTCCCCGGCTACGAACTTTGGACATGAATCCGATCTAGGTATTTCCTCTGATTTCTTAGTTTAACTATCGAAGGTAACGCAAGCCCGTAATCGAGATTGTGCCTCCCCGCGTCCCTTTTTTGAAATATTGGTATGATTCTTCGTCCGCCTTCCCCCCCCTGACCGGACTTTCTCACCGGGATCCCAGATTTGCTTTCAAAGTAAGGTTACACATTTAACTATCAGAATAAAAAGACGAAGCCCTTCCTTCTCCCCGGATTGCTGTTGAGTCTCTGGTCTTTTTTCCGTCGTGTATCCTTTCCGGCCCGGCGTCCCATCTTTTCCCACCTCTCAGTGTGTTGTTGGATCTTGTTTTTTTTTTTGACCACTTGTTAGCTTTTTATCTCGGTCGCGCCGGGGAGAGAAGGTTTTGTTTTGAGTCTGGACTCTTTCTGACTTTCGACGTTTTACTTTTTCCGCGAACTACGCGTGGTGTGCTCCCCCCACCGTGTCTCACCTTCTCGGGTTGGGGACTTCCTCAAGGACCGCACGATTATTCCTTTCGCTTTTTTCCGTATCTCTTTGATTATGGTTCACAATCCGTTTTTGCCTAGTCGATCAATTGCTCGTTTTCAGGTAAACGTGTTCGACCTTCCTGTCTGATTCGTCCCTTCCCCCCCCAGGCTTTCTTCAAGTTACACTTGCTTGTTTTGCGATGCCGCGTCGTTCCCTCCTGTTGACGGCTTTCCTTTCCTCCCGATGTTCCTTTTTCCCCTACCACAAACCGGCCTTGACCCAAGCTTACCATGAGCATCTTTGACTGTCAGACGTCTTGCGTAGTTTGAGAACTTTTTCGTCTCTATCGGTAGGTTGCAGCTCGTCCTTCCTCTGTGTCAGACAATTAACAGTCACTTAATGTTGCCTCCCACCATTTCTTTCTAGCAAGGCTTTTGCCCCCCGCTTCGGCCGCTTCAGAGAGCTTGCCACACAAAAAACCATTTTTTTTTTTGGTTGGGTGGCAGGTAAGTTCAAGATTTTTCTCTTTGAGGTCTCTGTCTTTCGTTTCTTCTAAAGGTCTTTTCCCCTTGCGCTCCGGTTTTTTTCCAGCTGTCCCCTTTGCCTTCCAGATGACTTGGCCTTAAGAGTTCCGATATCTGACCGTCAAGTTCTCCCTGTCTGCCTTTTTTCTTATATGTTCCCCTGAGCCAGGGGGAAAGTTGTTCCGTACCCTTGATCCCTTTTTGGTGCTGGTATTTGCAACTCTTTATGGAGTCCACTCTGCATTCTTGCCTCTTCCTTCTAGTTCTTTCCTCGAGGCTTTGGGCAATTCGTTCTCCTCTATTGAGCGCCTTACACTTCATTGTGATTTTGCGTTCCCCCAAACCCACCAGGGAGGAGGCGTTCCTCTTTTGGCGACTTTTTCCTTCTCTCCTGATTTTTAGATATTAAGGATGGACTCCAGCTGCCCTTTTCTTTGTTTTACCGTTTCTAAGCCTTTTCGCCCTCTCAGTTCGTTTGTGACCGGCCTCGCTTCCCCTTTTCTCCTTTTACTTCGGAGTTTTTCTTTCCCCCTAGTGGCCCCTCAGAACCTTCTATTCTAGTGGAGTTTTAGGCGCAGGCGTTCCACTGTTCGTCGGGTTTTGCTTCCGTTTCGCGCTCACGTTGATTGGATTCGATTTCTTAGTGCCCCTCCTCCAACACGCCTCCCAGTCGCCGGTTTTCGCGCTTTTTTATCTATTTTTTTAGTTATTGCCCCATCTTCTTGGCCTCTGCTCGGCAATACCTCTTTTTGAGCGCCGTCTCATGCGTGACTTTGGGTCTTTCGGTTAAACACACTCAACTCGGACATATACGCTTTAGAAACCTCCCCCTTTTTCCCCAACCTCCTTCTTGTTCTTCGCGCGTTATGCACGTTTTCCCTCTGTGCACTCTTTCAAGTCCTTGCTCCGTTCCCTCTGAAATAGTGTTAACCCTCATCTCGTCTTTCAATAGACGCGCCCTAGGATTACCTGCTTCCGCCATGAGTCCGTCTGTCTTTTTTTCGACCTGTATCCTCTTCGAGAAAGCGTGCCATTTTTTCCTATGACCCTTTGTCCTGTTTTTAAGGGAATCTTTTTGTGGCCTTCCATTTTGCCGTATCCTTTGTCACAGTCAACGAAGCACTTCCGAGCAATCTTCTCACTCTTCCAATCGATTGGCTGTGTTCTTCTCTTTCTGGATTATTGTTCACCCCATTTCCCTCTTTTTTTTGCTCTCTGGTTTAATTTGCGGTGTCCTTTTCTCTCGCTTGTTTTTCGTGTGACTAATCTATCTCTTTCCTCCTTTTGTTTTTTTCTTCCCCTTTCTATTCATCAGTTCCCACCCTTTGCTATTTCGCCTCAAGGCGCCCAACCCCCCGCTCGCCACATTGACCATGCCCCGTAAGATAACATAATTCTTTTCCCCCCCGGAGGCCCCCATCGCAGAAACTGAGTTACTGTTTTTCTAGACTGGATAGGTACCCATGTTACACGGACTCTTCCTTTCGAGCTTCCCATGACTCGTCCCGTCAGTCTCCCCCCTTTTTCGTACCCCACAACTTGTCAGCTTCCCCACCAACTCTTTTCGTGACGCATCTGGTCTCGTTGCCCGTGTAGTTTTTTGGGGGGGGGGGGGGGGGGGGGGGGGGGGGGGGGGGGGGACCTCCAGCGGAGACTCAATGCGTCTCAGGGTTTCTTCGGGCTATCCCTTTCTGTGCTTTTCTTCTCTATGCCATCAGTCTCAAGTTCGTCCTTTCTGATGCTTCCAGAGATGCAAGGTTGGGAAGCAGATTTTTTCCGTTGGTTATCCCCTTCCACTCCCCTTATGTATTTGACCGATCTGTCCCTAGCTTTCTCGTCCGCTTTTTCTTTTTGATACGCTGAACTGAGTCGTTGCATTGTCCTTTGGCTAGAATCTTTGGTTACTCGCACTATTTTGCAGGCAGAAGTCCTTTTCCAGCCATCTTCGATCCAATCTCTGCACTTTGATTCAGGATTGCGAGACCACCGCGACTGGGGACTCTCCCCTTTGTGGAGTTTTCCTTGCCGCTTTTTCTTTCGCCTAAATAATTGCTTTCTTTCGAATCGTCCCCCCAAACTGACTCGACAGGTAATTTCTCGCTGCGCTACTTCTCTCACGCCTGGCGTACAGGACTCTTGTGAAGGGCCCAGCATTTTTATTTCATTTTTGATTGCCCTTTTTGCCCGATGAACCTCTCTCCCGTCTCGGCGAACCACTGATTAAGGCTTTTGTTGCGACTCCCCACTCCGTCTTCCGGAACTTGCGCTCTTTCCATAGTCTTCTTCTTTTTTTATGGCACCTCTTCACCTGTTTTCACGCAGGTTTTCTGTTTGTTTTTTTTAACGGCCACTCCCCTCTTTTCTCCGCTTTTATCGAATGATAGCAGAATTGCTCTGCGTTTCGCTCCCCCTTTGAATGGTTCTTCCTGTTTCAGAAAGTTCCTCGGCAAATTGTTTTCCCCCCCACAGTCAACACCAGCTAGTCTACATTTTTGCAGGTGCAGACTTCCCCTCCTATTGGTCCACTTCAGGTACCTTCCTCACCTTGCTTCACGTGACTGTTCCGCCTGAGTTCAGCGTAGCTCAACCTCTTGCTTAAGAGCTGACAGGGTTTCGGTCCCAGGTCTCATGGCGAGCCAATTACCTATTCACTCTGATTTTCGCGCTTCCTCTTGAAGCCAATTCTCCAAGGGATTGATTTTTCCCTGTCCCCGTCTTTGCGTCCCTCTCTAGTTTACCGGCGCGATGCGTTGAATAAGACTAATCACCTTGCTTTGTGTCCTTTGAACCCGGTTGCGGCAGAACATGATACCAGTTTAGAACCGAGGGATTTTTGACCTAGGTTCCCGAGTCTCCCTTTTTTCCCCAATAGGTGTTAGAGAATCCTTCTACTCATTTCTATAGGGCTCATGTTTTACCACATGGTATTTTTTATTTTTCCGCCCCTTGACATCTGACCTGATCCAAGAGTCTCTTTTCTTCCCTTCATTGTGGCAGACCTCTCCTCCAATCTGTTCCTCCTTTCCCCTGACCTTTTTCGGATCGACGGCAAGTCTCCCCCACAACGGTTTACCTGTCTAATGAGGATAGGACCCTTATTAGGCACCCCTTTTCGTCCCCTTATCCTCGTTAATCGAGAGCTTTTTTCCTCGACTCTTTTCCCACTTTTTTCTCGCAGGACGTCTCATCTTTTTCAATTTCTCCTGTTGTCAACATTCTTTTCTGTTCACCGGTAGGATTCACAACACGGCCTCCTTGGAATCTTCCAGACTCCCACCCCTACCCCCCCCCCCTCTTTCCCGTCTTGCCTAGCCGATCGCTCCTGACCACCTTTTTTTTAGGCCTCCGGTGGCATCTTTTTTTTCTCCTTCTTTGTTGTGTGTCTCGAGATTGCCCTTCCTTTTTTGGGCCTGGTTCGGTCAGGATGCTCCTTTCTATGCTCTTGTCCTTTCGGCTCTTTGAGTATGGAAGAGTGCAGTTCGAACGTGGTTGTGAATCTGTCGGCCCCCCCTTTTTGATCAAAACGTTTGAAATTTTGGTTTCCTGTTTTCTGGTTTACGCACTATTTTCTCCAAGGCTTCGCGTTGTTTCAATCTAGACAAAAAATTCGAGTGCCTTCGCCGTTGTCTTGATTTTCACTAATAGGCTGGTTCTTTCAGATCCTTTGGTCTTTCTAAACTTCGTTTGTCGATTCCCTTCCTCACCCAGCTGTCCTCCTTTTTGCCTTATTGCTATGGTCAGGTCCACCAGAGTTCTCACGGCCTCCGGTTTCTTCTGTTCCAGATGTTCAGGGGTCTTCTAGCAAACCCCCCTTCCATGGTGAGTAAGCTTCCCCCTCTCTCTATAGAGTTCTTTTGACGTTTTTCGCCCACCTTTTTTTCAAACTACCGTTTTTTAGTCTCGTAGAGTTTTATCTTCCTTCCCTAGTCTTTTTCGCCCTTTTTCATTTCGCCAGCGCAAGGTAGGGTCTTAATTACCCCATTTCCGGTAAACTTCCTTGCACCTCTTTCACTTTGTTTCGGCCGTTTTCTTTGTCAGATAGTTTCTCTAACTGGATATTCTGTCTTTGTTGCTCTGCTATTGCGCTCCAGAGGACAAATTTTCCCCCAGTCATTCACTTGCTATTCTCCCGGCCCGTCATTCTTTTTGCATCGATTTTTTGATTTTTGGTGATCCCCTTCTGTTGAGCCGTTTATGCTGCGTAGTTCGGTCCTAGGAGTGTTATTCTGCGTGACGATTTCCCTGTCTTGGGTTTCAACGCGGCCTATTGCTCGCCTGAGTTTCCTCCTCGCTCGCGTTTGGCATTTTTTTTCTCATCGAAGTCCCTCCCTTTCTTTCTTTGCAGTCCACAAACCGGACTTGGTTCAGGTCCCAACCTGTCGGGACGGGTTCCCTTGATCTTGCATCCTTTCTGATCTCTCATATTTTACTCCATGCCTGCCTTTTGGCCTTATACCTGTTTACTGCTTCATACTTACGCCTTCTTTCTTTTTTTTTCCGCGAATTCTTTTTTAAGGTTCTACTCCAGCTCATAGTGCGCCAAACTAAGAAAATGTCCCTGGGTCTCTCTTGCCATGTTTCGTAGATAGCGCTTCCTCTTCCTCCCTGTCCTGTCGAGGTTTCCGCGTCGACTCTTAGTGTGTTTTAATGTTCCTGCCTCCATCAGACTCTCCCCCTTCGCGGTGGTCTCGCGAGCTCCTGCCCCAGGATTTCTGGAGTAGTCTTGCAAGTTTTTGAAGTATTTCTTGTTCCCAACCGTTGCCTTTTCACTGGCGCGTTTGTCTCGAGTAATCCCCCACTTTTTTACCATAGTAAGCGGAAATCTGGTTCCCCCGTTCTTCCTTCCCTCGCTATTTTTTGTTAATGCGTCCCCGGTGCTTTCCCTCCTGGTTTACATTTGCCTTTTTTCCCCCCGGTATCGTCTCTATCGGAAACTTTCCAACCTAGGTAAGTGCACTCTTTTCGTCCCTTCTCCTCCTTGCTTCTCTCCTTTTAATGTCCTCTTCAGTACGTCTCCTCTCGGAGAGGATTCGTTCCTTGTGCTTTTTATTGAACGGTTTTTCTTCCTGGACGGAAGTGTCCTTCGTTTTCTGGGCTTCCAGCTTGATACGTAGCTTCCCCCTTCCTGCAGTCGTCGAGCAACTACCCCCGTTCACCTTTCCTATTTGAGTTCGCTTTTCGTCCTGCTGTGCCTTCCCTCTTTTCCATTCATTGACTTTTTTTTCCAATTTTTCGGGCTTTCTCGCCCCTTGAGTTTTGTTTTTCCTTTCTCCCTCCCTCGTTTGTTGCTATTCTTCCCTTTTTCTCCGAAGGGGCTATTCAAGTAAAACGTGGAGTTCGCGCAACCCACCCTTCAAATTTGATTTTTTTCAAAGACCCAGCTTGATCCGCCAAGGAGGCCCCCCATATCTAGCTTGGACCTCCTTTGAAGAGGTTGCCTTCACCAGCCTTCCTTAGGTTTTGACCTTCCCCCCCCTCCTAACTTGGCCCCATACCCTACGAGTTTCAATTCGTCCAGGACCTAAACCTGCCTACGGGGCACCCTTTCTTCTTCCTCTCTTTTGTCGGTCTTCCCTTCTACCAAGCGGAGACTCTTTTTGTTCTTACCCTTCCCGCGTCTTTTTCCGACCTTGTGTTTTGGTGCCGCTATTATCAGAGCCATTCCGGGTCTCTGCTCTATCTCCTAGTGCACGTCTTGACCCGCTGTCAGCCGGTTTTTTTTACCCTTGAACACTCCTTTTTTAGTTTCCTCTATCCTGTATTTTTTTCTACTTAATGATCTATATGTCCGTCTTTGTGGAGTTTTGATTACGTCCCTTCCCCCCCCCCAGCGGTGCATTGACGCGTCAGCTAGAAAGATTTTTTACTCGCTCCTCCCCCTCTCTCGCCGGACCCTACTTCTTCCCCTTTTTCAACACTCTCCCCTTAATCTCCGTGCTTCGCTCGACGAGCCCACGCGATGGTATAGGTCCGGTGTTTTTCTTTCTTGTCCTTTCGTCCGTGAGTTCGAAGCTCCTTGTCTTGAAGCGGAAACCCTGAATTAGTGGGCTAATTTTTTCAGCTCCTTCGTCTAATATCCGAATCTTTAAAGCAAAGACTCGGACCCCCTTTTTTTTTCCCTCCTTGGGCGCACCTAAGTTTTTTCCCGTGGCGCTGCATGCACCTCGTGTTCGGTCCTCCAATACTCTTTTTAAGGCTACACTTTTCCTTGAAGAACGACGAAAACCGGCGATATTCCCCTCACAGTTCCTCGTCCTTTTTCCAATTAGATATCTAAATTCATCAGGATTCTTTTTTTCGTCCCTCCTGACCAACTTCTTTGCCGTCTTACGTCCGGTGTGAACTGCAATCTCCCCTTCCTTGGTTTTCTGACGAAAAGTCTCTTAGCTTTCCCCCGCTCTATTTCTCTGAAAACTCCTACAATGTTCCAAGTTTTCGTTCCTCCCTTGAACGTGCATAAGGTCCCCTCCTAATACCCAATTTTTTTAGATTCCGAATGTCTCCGGGCCAAACGTTTCAATGTGCTCCCCTTGGACTTTTTCCGACCCCGCCCCCTTCCGTTGCAGGCACGCGAGCCTTTATAGCTTCAGCGTCTGAATCATTTCTCACTCTCCTCAGAGTGGTTTTCATCCTTGGCGATTCCTAACGTACATTTTCCTTGGATGAGAGAAGACTCGCCTTCCAGCTCTCAAGATTAATTTTTGATTTTCGGAACCTTTTCCCGGTCTTGACTTAGCTTTTTCCGGTCGCGTCTGGAATAATCCCCCTATCTCTTTTTTCTTTCCCCCGGCAAGCACATGATTTTCCTTGTTCACAGAGAAGGAGCTTTTTGGGCCTTCTCCGAGAGCTTAATTCCCAGCGGTGGCTCTCGACCTTCATCATTCTTCTAGTTCTTTCTCATGTTAAGCTTCTTTTCACCCTGAGTTGTTTATGAATCCGATCCTCCTTGCATCTTTTACTCTCCCCTTCAGATCCGTTCCTCCCGACCCTCTCCACTCGCAAAAACATCCCTTTCATTTTTTCTCCTTTTTTGTCGATCTAACTGCTCCTTCCCGGACCCGTTTTCCTGACTCGATCATTATTGGACGTCTTGACCTGACCTTTTCCTCCTTTTTCCTCGAGATTTCCCCGCGAAGGACAATCTTTCCCTTTCCTTCTTTTGCAGACGCCTTACACCAAGAAGCTTCTCGTGTTGATCACCACGCGGTCTTTAAAGTTCCGCTCCCCCATACTTCGACTCTCTTCTCCCCACCAACGCTTTTCCTCCCGCTCGGACCCTCTCAGAGCGATTATTCTTCTTGGTATGCCCGTCCGCCCTCGTTTGCCCTCCTCTTTTTTCCTTCTCCCTTTTTTTCTCTAGAGCCTAGGGTGCCGGACGGTTTTTCCCACATCCACCTGGGTAGCCGGATGTTAAGTCTTCTCATGTCTTCGTTTTCCTCTGACTCAGGACTTTTGTAATCTCCTACGAGGATACGCGTTTTTCCCTTTAGTCCTTGGGGAAGGCGTGCCCTCTCGGACGCCACTATTTTTCCCCCTCCCTTTTCTCTTGTTGCCAAATATTAGCCGGAGAGGGGTCTTTGATTTTCCCCTCCTCCGGTTGTCATTTCGATCAGTCCTCACACCCCCCCCTAAACTTTTCCTGCCGTCGTCGCTCCTTCTCAAGGCGTTCCCGATCGTTACAAGTGAGGTTTGCGAGTTGGCTTTTTCTTGATCCCACTTCTTTTCACGGCTCTCCGGGTTTTCAGGTCCCCTTTTTTCCCTTGCTCGTATAAAAAAAGTCTACCCCGCTTGGTAATGTCGTCAGCCTTCTATTTTCTCTTCTTGAGACCTTCATTCTCTAGAGTAGAGGCAGCTCGATCCACTCTTCCCGACACTTCCTGCCACTGGTTTTTTCCCTCCCCCCACATTTGTAGATTTGGCTTCCCTCGAGCGTTCACCGATAAGTCTTCCCAAAGAGCTTGCCAATTTTCGCCAGAAATCACCTTTTATTATTGGGTAGTGTTTTTCTTTCCTTCTCGTCCTCAGGAGTCCTGATTTTCTTGGTTTTGCTCCTCCCTTGATGCCTTCTCCCTTTTCCCCTTTCTTTTCAGTATCTTACTTGTCTCTCCGTTGACGTCGTCTGAACCCCCCTAGGATAGGCTTCATACAGGGACCCCATTTCGGTTCAAGTTTTTTATTTCCCCTTTTTGACAGTTCGGCCTCTGGGGCCTTGGATTTAGGCCTTTGCACTTTCTTCCCTTAGGAGTTCACCTTTTGCACGTTTCGGAGGTGAAGCTTCATTTTTTTGGCCCCCCCGTTATAGTCTTTTTTCAGTCCTACCCCTCCTCTCCAGCTTGTCGATGGCCTTTTCACCCCAACCGTTTACCAGTTAGGTCGGACAACATGTTCTTTCGTTAGTTTGAGAGACGGAGAAGGTTCGCCCTCCTTTTCTCCATCGGCCCTTGTCTGGGACTGATTTTCTGTTCTTCAAGACTTTAGCCCTCTTTTGAACTCTCTCTCTTTTTCACTGCCTCTCTTCCCTTAGTGTCCCCCCTTTCCCTTTTAAAGAACATGGAGGTTAATGGCATGTTTTCGGCTCTGAGTTTTGCCCTTTTTGTCCCTTCCCCGGGATCGCGGTCTTTTCCCCCGCTAATCACGTTGCATGGCTTCGAAACAATCCCTCCTCCCCCACCTACAGCTCTGTGTTCGGGCCTTCCCGCAGCGCTTTGCTGGCGGTATCTGGCCATCTCTCGAGCCATTATTCTATTGCTCTTCTTCCCTCTTTTTCCAACCCTCTTCTAGGTTTTTTTCCCATGCGCCGGCCCCGTTTGTCCTTCGCTTCCTCACAATTATTGTCCCTATATCCATCGGAGAAAAAATCAGGATGGTCATTACTTCCCCCGCTCTAGAGTGGAGTTCACCTTTGTCACAGGCGCGCTAATTGTCCACTTGTTTTGTCCCCTTGTGTCTCGCCGTCCCACTTGATCCTGATTCCGGTCACCCATCCTTCACTCTTGTCCTTCATTAGGTCCTCGTCCTCGGCCTTTTTCCTTCTCAGTTCTTTCTTTTTTACGTAAGCCGAGAGGTCCGTCTCCTAGTTTTTTTTTGCTCAAGTGTTGTCTGACCGGTTGCGTCGGGGATTTGCACTTTTTCTTGAATATCATCCTTTGTAACCTGTTTTCTTCTGTCCTTCGTTTCTTATCCATTTCCTAAACTTGATTTGGTTGCCTTCATCCTCCCCCCTCTCTGCCAATTCCTTGGCGAGATTGGTTGAGTCGCTTTTTGGGC
>Ga0179593_1236441_pt1 | contig 12246 bp, 21 predicted proteins | sample CZODoug2_1_08_16_FD_185931 | JGI IMG/M metagenome (GOLD analysis project Ga0179593, IMG submission 185931) | Vadose zone soil fungal communities from Angelo Coast Range Reserve, California, USA - CZODoug2_1_08_16fungal (PacBio error correction) | ecosystem: Environmental > Terrestrial > Soil >... | reverse complement strand
TCTGTGGTGCTCTTTTCCCCCCATTTTATTTCTCGCCTTCTCCATCGGCCTTCTCGGCATGGATGGGTGAGTGTTGCTTTCCTCTCCATCAACTTTTTGTTTCCGTTAGATGCCGATGTACGCTGGGCCCATCAATTCCATGGTTTGCAGGTCGTTCGATAGTTTCGTCCCGTTTCCCTGGAATCTTCCGAACCACCCTTTGTATTGCCTCCCTATTTCCCTTTACCTTCCGCTTTTGAAATTCTGGGTAAACGGCCTGAATTCTCGGTGTTTTGACGCCTCTGACGGCCATTCTTTTTTTACGGAAGAAGAATTGTCTTGGGGCTCAGAGAGCTTTGCCTCTCAATCGTCCTCCTGCTTTTTCACATTATTGCCGTCCCCCCTTTACTACTGGCGGTATGTCTCTCCTATCTCGGGAATGGTGTTTTTAGCTTACGCTTCCCTTTCCCCCTGCGCGACCCCTAATCGATGGCCCGAGCCTCCTTCCTGTTGGTTATGATGCCGTCAACGAACTTTAAGAACTTCTCCTTCTATTCATCTCTTTTCCTCCCTCTGGGTCCCGTTTCAAGTGGAATGCTCTCTTTCGCGGTGGCAGTAGTCTTTGATTGCTGGTCCCCCCCGTTATCCATATTGCGTCCACTTCTTGATGTCGCCCATATTTTCTCCAAGCCGCATGAGTGAACTTTTCCTAGTTTGGAAGAGACATTGAGGTCGGCCGCTACTTGCCCCTTTCTGCGCCCTACGGTACCCTCATCGGCCAGGGCGGGGGATTGGACGTGTGCGGGCCCGTAGCATCTTCCGCTTCTTTGTCAACATAACCTCCCTGTCCACCCCCACACTTTTGCTTTCCCTGCTATGCTTACTACGTACCATCTTTACTTTCCCCGAAGTTCCCCTTAAGTCATTACTTTTTCCTATTTTGTCGCTGAAAACAACCCTAAATGGACGTGGTAAATATGAACCCTGGTCTACTACTTGTTGTCTCAACGCGTTCACTGCGCTTTGCCCCTTTAGCCCCTCAAAAAGCTTTCACAAGTTAGTCATTCCGCGTCTTTCCAATACGTTCGACTTTTTCTTACTCCCTCTCTTTTTTCCTCTAGAGTGAAGATAATGAGTATTTGTTTTCTGGGGCGATGCAGGAGATTCATTGCATGCGTGGCCCCCTCCCCCGTTGGCAACTTTTTCTGAGTTTTAAGCCCTGTAGTTGGTAAAGTTACGGCTTCCTTTATAGTTTTGTTTCGAAACGCCTCATTTTCCCCCCTGGAAGCACCTTTTTTTTTGGAGGAAAGTGGCCGTCAATCAAAGGTTATTTTTTTCTCGTCAGTCTTCAAGTCCCAATTCACCTTTGCCTGCTGACAATCGTTCTCCTTGTCTTACTTTTACCCGCTTCCCCAACTTCAATTGATCAGCCTCGTTTTGGGTCGACTCCCTACTCGCCTTCACTCAACGTACCTCTTTATTTCAACTTGAAACCTCGGCAGGTCTGAGTCAGTGCGGGATGCAGCGGTGGACTTGAAAGCCATTCTTTTTTTCTTTTTTTTTTCCCCATTTCTATTTTTTTTCTTTTCTTTTTATTTTGGCCCCCTGCTATGAGCTTAGAAACCAGCAACTCTCAGTGCGTCATGCATCTTCTTTTTCTGTGGACTTATTCCATCCTTTTTTTTTCTCCCCCGATTTACTCCAGCGCTTCGTGCTGTTATAGGACATCCGTTCTATTTCCCACCGTTTTGGTGTTTTACTAATGCTGCTGTTTTTCTGGTCCCCTAATGGTTGGCTAGTCCTTTTTTTTTCTTCCCCCCCTTTCTCTGATCCGGGTGTATGTGCTTTGTTTACGTTGCTTGATTCTTTTTCTGATGAAAAAGTTCTTTTTTTTTTTCCTCCTTCCCTGTAAGACGCTCCATTTCTGCGATCGCTCGGTTTTGCCATTGGCCTTTCCCCCCGGAATCCATCTTTTTCCCCACTCCCCTTTCTTGCGAATTTTCCCGTTTTGGTTTCGGTGCCTACCATTACTCGAATCTCTTTCGGTTGGCTGGCGATGGTTCAGCATCACAGTTCTTTTTTTCGTTTCGTAAATTATTTTCCACAGTTCGGACTGAACTCCAAGCCCGCGGGCTCCCTCATCTATTCACGCGCTTTTGACCGTCTTTTTTAGTTCCCCAAAGAAGGCGATGAACTGGGTTTTTGGTTGTCTATTATTCTGGTCTTCCTTCTCCCTTTTTCCCCTTCCTTTTTTCTCGTTGAGTAATGAGTGCTAGCCACTTAAATCCGTTCACATTTGCCCCCCTTTTCCCTCCCGCTTTTTTTTTTTGTTGAGGATCTTGAGTTCATGCCCCCTCTCTTTCTTTCTTGTATAGGCACGCATTCTCCGTACGTTTTTCGGTTACCCACTGGTATATCCGATTCAAAGAAAACGAGAACACCCAAAAGTTTACTGATATACCCCGCCCCCCCAGGGCCGTCAGCCTCGCGCTAGTAGGTTTTTCTTATCTTCAGGCGCGGATGCAAGCTTTTTTCTTCACAGCTACGAACTGTTATGGCGCCTTCCGCCTTTCTACGACAGCCCCCAGAACGCTGAGGATGATTTTATCTCCCCTCTCCCAATCAATCGATTCATTCCTGGTTTCCAGGAAAACCGTTGAATTAGTCCCTCACGTCTGGTTGCCGAGTGAGGATCGGTTGGAAATTATTGACGTCTACCCCCCCCTATCCTTATACCTCCCTCAAGAGATCGTATTTTACAGGCGCTTGCGGGTGGCCACGGACCCCCCCCCCCACCTTGACCTCCTGGTTCCTCGCAGCCCCCGTTTACCTCACTTCAACGCCCACCCCAGCAATACACCTGCCTCCCGGTCGACTAGGCAGGCCACAGCCGTTTTGCGGTTCTGCCCCCCCCCTTTTTTTTTATTCCTTTCCCTCGTTCCCTGGAATCAGGCATTAGGAAAACCCCCACCTGTGATGCATATCACCGGATGTCCACCCTTTTACGAAGCTCCCTGGTCTTAGTTCACCCAGCTCCCCCCGCTCCCAGAAGTTTATCCAGGCCACCGCCACTACCCTATCCGGCATGCGCATCGGACGAAGTTGCTGTTTCTCTCCCTTCTCCTGGGACCACCCCCCTCCTCCCCCTCACTGGACAACAGAGAAATGGCCAGAACCCCTTCCCCCTCCTTGCAGGTTGACTTTCCCCTTCACCCTTCTCCTGCCCGTGAAGTCCGCCCTGGCCGAGGTCAAGTTGTAATCCTCTCCAGTCTTTTTTCGGTGCCGGGGGAGACGTATTGGATAGTTTAATAACACCTTTTTGTTACATTCATTGGATGATTGGTCAAAGGGGGAATGACATTTTAGCCCGTCAACCTTCTCCCTTCCCCTTGAGCGTTTTTTTTTTTTTTCTACTAGAAACTAACCCATGGGTGAGACGGCGCCCTTTTCCGAACGTCCCCCCCTCACATTTTTACCAGGTTTTCCAGGATGAGTGTTTCTCTCCCCCATTGTCGAAGTCAGTGCCTCCAACTACCTCGGACCCCGCTCTCTTCACTTTTCTTGTCTCCCTACGCTTTTCATAGGTCTTTCAAACCTCCCCCCGTGCCCAACTCCTTCACACGAAACAACCGCATAGTGGACTCACGTCCCCTCATTTTCCTTCCCTTTCCCTCGAGTGGGAGCTAGCTCACAATTTACGTAGCGCTGATCTTTTCGAAATCTCGAGGTCCTTCCTCCTATACATTTTTTTTCCTGCAGGGCAAGTCCGGCTCGTTCGAACTTCCCAGTTATAGCCGGGTCATCTTTCCTTCACTTGATGGGTTGTTTTTACCTTTTTTGCCTTCCTTTCATTTTAGATGTGCATTCGGGCCGTCCTCGTAACAGATGTTCGAGGTCGATCCCACGCATTCTTTTTTTCCCTTCTGAGGATCTTTACGGTGACGCAGCCCTACTCCTGCATGCCAGGGCCTTACAAAGTCCCCCTCCCCACCGCCGGTCTCGTTTTTTTCGTCGGCTCGTGAGGGGCAAGACTCCCCTCTGCCATTTGCGTTCATATCTTCTGTTCTCTACCTATTTCACCGTATTCTTTTTTATCCCAACGTTCATCGCTCCTTGAGCAGACCATCGGCATACACTCTCTTTTCTTTTCATCGCTTCCCCCTGTCTACCTTCCAACTGCGAGGCGATTTCCCCTCCCCGTGGAGACCATACCCTCTTCGTCTCTCAAATCAGAATGGCATAGAACGATGTTTCGAAGATTATTCCTCTTTCCCTCTACCGTCCCCCACCTTCGGGCGTCATTTCCCCTCGCAGCAGCTTTTCCGCTGCGATTTCCTCTCCCACACCATTCCTGACTTTATGAAAGATTCCTTGTGTTGATCATCCCTGAGTTTTGAGTCCCTCTTCTGAGGTCCGCTTCGCGCTCCCCCCCCCGCACGTTCGGAATGCGTCCGTTTAATAGGGGATTTTTTCCTCCTTTTTATGGCGGACACCCACACCACGGAGAAGTCAGCGGTTACAAAGGAGATGAAACATTTCGGTCAGGTCCCTCCGGTATACGCAGGCTTTTGCGCTCGAGTCAGTTAAGGAAACCCGTCTTTCCCAGCCGATCGCCACGCACGACGGCCCTGGGCATTTTCTTGTTTCCCCCCTCTACCTTTTTCCTCGTGCGAAGAGACTAAAGAATCTGAGTATGCGAGAACAACGACCCAGCCTCCAAGGCCGACAAGTGATTGATCTTTCGAGAAAGTTTTACCAGTTTTAATACCCCTCTCATCATTATTTCATTTCCTATCCTCCTTTTTTTTTTTTTATGAGAGCTTCTTCTTGGTTGATCCTTTTACCATTTTTTTCATATAACTCGTTTCCTGCCTTTGATTTTTATCCCTCAAAATTTGTTTTAGCTCTAGCCTCGTGTCCCCACGCGAACCTCTTGTCTCTTTTATTTCGTTGAGATCTTGCCTCTTCCCCTTTTCCTGGCCCTTCCTCCAGGTCCAACTCCTTCGTCTTTCCTTTCTTTAAATTCCCTCCTTTTCCTCCTTCCCCTTCTTGGACTGTGGTGTTTGACCGACAGACGACGCAAGTCTCCACGCTTGCGCCGACCTTCGGGGGTTTCTCATCTCCTTTTACTAGGCTTTTCAATTTTTTTTGGTCCCCCCCCATTCTTTGTCCAGGTTATGTGCATGGCCGTCTCTGAATGGTGTGGGCGAGGAATCGCACCCAGGTTCGGAATTCGCGATGGCCCCCTACCTTCTCTCTTCTTTCCATACTTCAACAATAGGGAGACTCTCGACATCGTTTATGAAAATTTTGGGTTTATTCCTCGACTTCGGTTCTCTATTTTTTCCCCTCTCTATCGTTTGTCCCTTAGCTGACAGGGCGGTTCACGTCTTCCACTTTATTGTGATGCCAGATTTTACACTTATCTGATGTACGGGATCCCGCATAACTGCTTCCCTTGTCCTTATTAAGAGCACCTGAACGGCCCATCTTCCTTGTCCAATGTCTGAATCCTCAGGATCAGCCCTTTTTTGACTGTTCTTTGCTGTGGTGCCTTCATCCGGCAGTCCCTCCTCAACTTCCTTTAAATTAATCCATCATCCAACCCCATCCTTTCTCTTTTTCATTTAGATCCTTACAAATCCTTTACGAGCGGCACTGCCGTGACCTCTACGTCCTTCTCTCGGACGACCTTTTTTGTGGCTTCTCCCCCCCAACCTCCCCATTTGACGTTTTTCCTCCAGCTTGACCATTTTTCGATACTTGTCCTTTCTCCCCCTCAGGCAGCGCATGTTTCTCATCCGAAACACCTTTCCTTTACACGTTCTTCCTCTCTCCTAGAATCTACCAGCGACCTGCATTGTCTCCTATCACGCGTGGGAATTCCTTGCCCTTGAAGCTATGATAGTTTTTTCTTTATGCGCTTTTTTCTTATTCATCCGGTGGCCTCTTTTTTCCCACTTCATGCTTTTTTTACGAATTCTTTTGAAACATGCCGGCATCTGTATTATGGACTACTTCTTTCCCCTTCATATTTTGCATTCTCCAGTGGACGTCGAAGCCGGTTATTATTTATATGATGCCCTTCTTTTTTCTTTTCAAGACTCATACGTCAATCCAAGCCTGACATCTTCGCCCGAGTCATTCCTTGTTTTTTCCCCCTTTACCCAATTAAGGTACGCATAGTTTTTAGGATGTATCCCTCCGAGTCTCCCCTTCCTCCTCCTTTCTTCTTCTTAACATTGTAATCCTGCCAGGTTCGCGTCAGGGCGCGCTTCCTCCCCTTATTTCACTGGAAGCAAACCTTGGTTTCTTTTTTTGGGAATTTTTCCTTTTCCTTTTTTCTATGGTGGCGTGATTTTTTCTGTCTTGTTCCCCTGGCGCATGAGCGCTCGAAACCAGTCAATTCTCTCGCCTTCTTCTTTTTTCTTTAGAAATTGAGTGATATCGCGTTTAATACCAGCGCTTGTGCTTTTACCCACGGTTTTTCTATCACCTTTTGTTTTTCTACTGATGTCCTGTGCGACAGGGCAAGCATGGTTTCTGATGGTGTTGTTCGGAATGCTCCTGAGTGGCTGTTTTCTGATTACTTTGTGTTACTCTTTTTCTTTTTTTCTTTTGATTGTTCCACAACTTCGTTCGGTGTTGGCCTTGCCCTCCAGTCATTGTCATTCCGCTCTGTGATTACTTTTTTTAATGGGCATGTCTTCCCCCCCCACCACCTCAAACCGCAATCTGGCCCCCGATGGGCGGCGCATTATCCCCTTTTTCCTAAAATGGAACCCCCCAGAGCGAATTCTATGGAGGTGGTCTTTTCTCTTTTCCCCTCACCCTTCAAGAGTGATCTTTCGTAGCAAATTATATATGCTCCCTGGTCCGTTTTCACCCCCCCCACTTGCCTGACGACCTCCCCCCCTATTCTTCTCGCTAGTTCTTCCCAGTCCAATTTTTTCGGTCACCTTCTCTTTCCCTTTTGGTGGTCTTTTTATTATTCTGGGAATTATGAATCTATTCGTTTTTTTTATCATCCTCGCCTGCCTTCCTCTTTCTAAATGCGTGGCTCTCCAGAAGCAGCTGAAATTGTCTGACCCTAAAAATCTTTCATCCCTCTTTTTTTTTTTTTTTGATGCAATCCTTGTTTTTATCAATTTTAGTCGGCTTGGCTAGGCAAGCATTTCTACGCTCCCCTCATTCTAGGTGAACAACGGATCTTTGTTTTTCCCCATAGAATATTTCCTCCCCCCCCCAACCCCCCACCAGTTTATGTTTTTGGATAACTCACGCCACCGTTGGAAGTTTCCTTACGATGCGCTTAGGATATAGGTCTGGGCGCCGGATGCGAAGCGTGGCTTTCTTTTTTCCTCGATGGCGATCTCATTGCGCTCCCCGCCCCATCCGCTTGAGGCTTGCTTCGCCCGGCCCCACTCCCCACTTCTCTCCTGTTTCCTTTTGGAAACCACGGGGAATTCTCCCGCCATTTTTTTCATTGATTTTTGATCCGTGTCCTTTCACGCCTTTCCCCCCAACACCCGAGCCTTACTCCTCCGGTCTCTGCCGATGACAATTTCTTTTTGGTTTTCCAGCACACCTTTTCCTTTTCCTCCAATACCGGATAAGAGTTTTTTCAACGTACAACAGCCCCTTCCAAACCTTATCTGAGAAGAGTTCACAGCCTTTTTCCTTCCTTGGCCAACCCCATCTTCCCCCCCTTCCACTATCAAGTGCATAGCCTGGAAAACCCCCCCGTTTTCATATTCTCATCCGAAGAAAACCACCAACCCCCCCAGCACGAAGGCGTTTTATAACTCGATCTCCACCAGATGGATTCCCTCACCTTTCCACCAACGACCTTTTGTCATCGGACGAAGTTGCTGGTTTTTGTCGAGCTAATCGCCATGGGAAATCTCAATTTTATTTAATAGCCCTTCATCCCCCCCCTTCCCACTGCCCTTACCCCAAGTTTTTCTGACTTGCCCGTCCATCACAGGCTCCCTCGCGCCCCCTGACGCGAACTTTCCTTATGTTTTAGTAAGAAGAATAGCTGCTTTCCTGTTCTGGTTGGGGGGGTTGTGTCTTTTTTTGTTCGGTTTGGGTTTTTTGGCGTTTTTTTCTTTTGGGTTGTTAGGGGGTTGGTATAAGTAGTAGTATTCTCCGCAAACGATGCGTTATTCAAGTTGTTGATGCTTGTTCAAAGCCCATGACGACGTCTGCCGTCCCTTCTGTCTGTTTGGCCCGTTTAACGTGTGAGTCTTTTAGGAATGATCATCTACAACCCCACCCGGGACTTTCCCTTCCTTTTTGCGCCCGCAACCGAGCGGTTCTCTTTGTGACCTTTATCTTTTCTCATCCCACCCTTGTTCTGCTTCCCTTTCAAACTACCTTGGTGATCACACGCATGAAGTGCCCCCGCGAGTAGTCGGCAAGCGTTTTTATGTTTCGCGCCGAACCCCCCCCGCACCCCACCTCTCTCCTTCCCGTTTTTTTGCTGAAAATTACCGTTACGTCCGCACTTTTACAATTCTGTGTCTTTCTTTCTTTCGAAATATTCTACGTTAAGGCCCGTTACCTTTTCCAGATGTTTTTTTCTCTTCCAGGGGCAATTAGCCGGCCGCGCTTTCTTTACAACCAGTTATCTTCTATAACCTTTATTTCCTTCTCTTGACCCAACATTTATACAATTGTCCTATTTGTGTTTGCGACCCACACGATAGGCGCCTCTTACGTATCCTCCCTTCGACTCCCCTTCCCGCCTTCATTCCTTCCGCTAGCCATCCCATCTCTTTCTTTTTATCGGTCCCCAATGATTTTACTTAACTTTTTATTTTCAATTCCTTTACTCTCTCCCCCTTCCTTCCCTTGAAGAAAAACGTGCCACTCAACGCACGGGCCTATGCTTGAATCTCCACGTGCTGGTTGCACTTCCTTGGTCGCACGTTCTCCGGCCATGTGGTCGACATCCTTTGTTTCACTACCTTCCCTTCAGTACCTTTTCCAGTTCTTCTTTGCTCAAACGTTCATCAGTAAGTGTCTTCTCCTGCTCCCCATCAGACTTTCCGGCAAGCATTCGATACGTCACCAGCGAGACTCCAATATTTATTCCTCCGACCAGTCATCGTTCCTCCCTTTTTGCATTTTTCCTACAACGGATGTAGACTATCTTCCGCTAGTATAGTAGTGTTTTTTTCCACCTTATCATTTTAAACCCAACCTTCGTTCATCTCTCTCTCTCCTCGCGACTTGCGACTCCTCCACACAAATTACGCGACGGCAATCCATAACTTCATTTCGGGCCCGCTCTGTCTTTTTTACTTTGCTGCTCTCTAGCGCGCCCCCCGCCCTTTCCTGCTGCTTCCATCTTTTCGTCCGTTCTTCGTATGGGCGGAACCACCACGAGAATTTTCCCCCCTTTTTTTTTTTTCTCCTTTGCAGTGATGGTCGGTAAATCTCGGTAGTCCCGCAGGAAGTTTCCCTTTCTGTGGTTTTTTAACCTTCAGCGCCTCCGCTTCCTCTACCGGAATGATGTCGCACCCTTTCGTTACCTCCCTATTCTTTTTTCGAAGTCCCCGACCACAGCCAGTTTTTTTGAGTATTTCCTTTCCCACTCCTTCCCCTCCTCCTTTCTTTGAGAGATGGCGAGAAAAGGTCCACTCCCCCAGTGTTGGTAAAAGAGTCCGATTTTCTCTCATTTTCTTTTTGTTTTTTTTCCTTTCCTTGGTGCTATTTCCTTGCCTCTTCTCGCCATCGACATCGCGGACAGCGACCTTTGCTGTGGTTTTTTTTGCACAATTCGCTGTCTCTTTTTTCTTCTCGCGCTTACGCCTATTTTCTCCCAATTCCTGTGTGCGTGTAGTGCTTTCTCTTTCCTTGCGCATTCGGGTTTCCTGGAACTCAATGTGCCACCTTTTTGTTCCCCGAGATTTACATTTCTCAAATCACTTCTGTTGCATTATTTGTAAAAGATGGAATTTTTTTCTTGGTGTTTGCCTCTCTTTGAGACGTACAGTCTTCCTCTTTACGCAGCCCACTTAGGGTGGGCTCTAGATTCTCGTTAACCTATGTTCCCCTTTTTGTCTTTTTTTTCCCCTCCCTGATTTGCGGTATGTGCATGGCCCCGTTCGGGACTTTTTGGCGAGGAATCGCAATGCGCGACCCTGCGCCTCGTTTCTTCTGCTTCCCCTACTTTATTTGATCGATTAAGTCAATCCTACTCGGGAAGAATATTTCCATCGTGGCTGCCCAGGGTTATTTACTCCTCCGCCGCATGGGTCCTTTTGAGTCTTCTTCAGGAATGCTACTTCCCTCTCTTTACCTTTAGACCTTCTTCTTCTTCCCCATTGCAAGGGCAATCTTTAATGATTCCCAGATGTCCAATTCTATGAGTTCCAATTCCTCGAACTTCCCCTTTTCTACGAGTGGTCATAGACACTGGGGTCTGTCGGCCCCGACTCCTTACCCCCCCTTGTTTTCGACCTTCACGGCGACTTCCATCCTCTTCCCCGTGTCTGTGTTTCTTCTTCCATGGCATGGTTTTTTTTTTTTTTTTTTCCGTGATTTATATCCCCAATTCACCGGCATTTCCCCTTGCATCAATCTCTTTCCACACAATCATGCGTTTCGTTAGGATTGACCCTAAGTCTTCCCCCCCAAATCTTTAGAGCGGCCCGAAGATCTAAGTCCGTCCCCGATCTTTTTTTTCTCCACCCCCCCTCCCATTTGAAGTTTAAAGATGACATGGCCTCTACCTGGGCTTAGACATACATTTTCGCATTTTGTTCCTTCTTTCAACACCCCCCGGTCGAGCCCATACCTTCCCTTCGTAGCATTTCCAGGCCCTCCTTCTTTCCCTAGCCCGCGCTAGGAATTTCAGCGCTGTTCTTTTAGTTTTTGTCGTCGGAGGCTGCATTCAAACTTTTGCGTGGCCCGAAACTCGTGGACCTTCATGTCTTCTTAGGTAGTTTTGGAACCCCGCCTTTTTCTGTCTTTGCTGGATTCACTCCTCCTTTATTCCCACCTGGGTCATCCCTGTCTCGGGTTCTTTCTCCCCTTTCTGCCGTCAATCCCAGTTTCTTTACCCTATGATTCTTACCCAGAACACTCCGGTTACGGACAAGCAAGACCCACAATGGCGTCTCACGGTAAGTATTTTACCTTTCCTTCGTAATAGTTTGTTCCCCCTAATATCCCCTTCGAATTTTCCCCAGTAAATACAACGTCCAATGGTCTTACTCTTACCCCTTGTTTTCGCTAGGTTATGAGTTTATTTTTTAATAGATTGAAGAAAGATTCCTGTTTCTCGACATATCCTCGATTTAACACTAGAATACTCTGAGTGTCGAGGTCCCCTTGCTGCAAGTCTTTCTCCCCCCTTTTTTCAATTGACATGGTATTTAATTACTTGTTTCCATATTGATGAGCGGTCCCCATTCAAATTTCAACCTTAGTAAATCCGCCTGCTTTTTATTTTGTTTCGGGGCTTACAATACTAATAAGATATGGGCTCTGGTTTTATTATCAGAAGAAGTATTGTTGGGTTTATTTTTTTCTCTTGGGTTTTTTCCCCAATGTCATTTTTGTTGTTTTTTTCTCTGTCTTTCTTTTTTGTATTACTTTCTTCCTTTTTGCAGGGGATACGTGGTGGAGATCGCTTCTAAAGCTTTCTTTTTCTCCCTCCTTTATGCACTCTGTGTTGTCCCTCCTCGCATTACCGTGTTCGCTCGGGCAGCATTATGTGGTTGGCTCCGCCCCTTAGTTTTTCTCTTCCTTATCCTTTCGTTTGTTATGCTGGTTACCCTGTTTGCGTTCTTCCTTTGATTGATGTCCCCATTTTCGTCTGTTTGGCCTTCCCGCCAAGCTCCTGGTCATCGCCGTCTTTTTTTTGTTTCCCTTTTTTTTTCTTTTCTTCCACACGTTCCGCCAATGGGACCCCAGTCTATAGGCCCCTTAAAGTCCGTTGTTCCTGAACCTTCACATTTGATATTCGGTTTTTAGTGCTTTTCCTTCCTCAGTACTCAAGCTTTTTCCCCCGTTCGTCGCAATTCTTTTAATTTCCTCATCAAGTTCGTTCTTCCCGCCACGCTTGTTTTGTCGCGACTTATTTTTCTGCGTCTCGTTATACGGCCACTTGCGTGAGGTATCCCACATGGAATCTAGACGACATTGCACCATTCGGTGGTTGTCCTTCTATTTTTTCCCGTATCCGTTTTTTCCCTAAGGAAGCTTTTATAGGCTCTTCCTGCGTTCTTAGCCAGTAAGCCGCTTGCCACTTTT
>Ga0179593_1631892_pt1 | contig 12247 bp, 17 predicted proteins | sample CZODoug2_1_08_16_FD_185931 | JGI IMG/M metagenome (GOLD analysis project Ga0179593, IMG submission 185931) | Vadose zone soil fungal communities from Angelo Coast Range Reserve, California, USA - CZODoug2_1_08_16fungal (PacBio error correction) | ecosystem: Environmental > Terrestrial > Soil >... | reverse complement strand
TGGGCCCTTTTTTTGTCTCCGGCCGTCCTTTCCCCCCCCTTCGAGGAAGACCGTTAGCGGCTTTCCAGAGGAAATTTCCGTTCTTTTTCCCTTATTCACCTTGATCTTTCCCTCCGGTCTCGGCTTTTTGGACCTTCCTTTATTGGCCCCATGAAGACCGGGTCTTAGGCTTTCTTCGTTCCCTTTTCGCCTAGCCCGGCAAGATGGCAGCCTGGGGAGATCTCGGGAGTTGGGGCTTACCGCCCCCCCCTGGACTCCCTTGAACTGGCGCTAGTAAGTAGTGGTCCTTTTTTTGGGTTTTTTTTTTTGTTTTAGCTTTGCCGGTCCTCAACACCGCCACGCGCAGCACCGGGAAAATGGTTTGGACAGACGCCCCCTGGCTTTGGTTCTCGACGTTTTTTCCGGCCCCCCTTTTCCCAGCATTGGCGGAGTTCAGGAAAAATTTTAGGACGAATGACCCCCTCACATTTTTTTTTTCAATTCCTGTGACACATTACCCAAGGCCGCTTCGGAGGGATCCACTCCGCCTTTTCCGGAGCGGCGTCCGAAATTATTTGCAGAGTTTTCAAATGGGCCACAAGGCTGACTGATTCTATTTTCCACCTGGCAGTCCACAGATCCGTTGGGGTTCTTCAATTGTCCCTTTTTTCCCCTTTTCTGGGCGGCGTGTGGCCTTTTCGAGAATCCCCCAGATATATTTTCGGGTACGGTTGCCCGAAAGTCACCCCTTGAGTTCGTGTTTTTTTATTCCCCCCTTTTTCGGGTCTTTTTAAGAAAAACCAGGGCACCAAACAAAGTAGATGTCCCCGGACGGCTTTTTTTTTTTTCAATTGTTGGATCCTTCTCAGGACCCGGCATTCAGGATGGAGGGAGAGGCATGTTACCTTTCCGACTCCTCACAGATCTCGTCCTCGGTCAGTTGTCGTCTCTCGGGTTGTTTCTTTGCAGTTGAGGAAGCTTTTGAACGTTTTAGACCCTTTGCCGGTCTTTGGAGCACCGCGATCCGTCTCCTTTTCAAGCTCCTCCCCGTACCGCCCACCTCTTTCTCCCACTTGAACCCGTTGTCCCTCCGGAGAACAACAGCTTGAAGGATGCCCATCCCCTTTTTCATTTTTCAACCTGTCCTTTCCGGGGTACTTCCCTCCCCAGAAAAACCCCGTCTCTGCTTCATTTTCTCCATCTTTCCTTACTATGGGAATTTTGGAAACTCCACTATCCATGTGCGGGAATTCAGCCCCCACTTTTGATACCTTTCCGCGCTTGCTTCGGTAGCACCCGATTGGAATGGTCACCCGGGCCTCAGATAAAGTTCTTCAAAAGGAATGCATTTCTCTCCCTCCGTTTCGATTTCGCCTTTTTTCCCTTACAACTCTTGACACCTGAATGGGGACGGGGAGACTTTTTTGCCCCGGCGCCTTCCGATCGCCGGTGTTGGCCGGTTCTCCGGTTGTTTTTGGTGGGTCCCCCCTTTTTTGATTCTGTGTTTACAGTCCACAGTTCCCTTCCCCCCTTCTAACCGCTCAAAAGAGTCTGACCCTCTTCTCTTGGCAAACTTCTTTCCCCCGCCGTCCGATACTTTCCGTGGCGACCCCTTGGCATTTAAGAAAATTCTTTTTCCCTTTTTGGCATACTCCCCCATGTTGACTTGGACTTTTTTGATCTGTTACGGCTGCATCCCGCCCAAGGTTGTCACTGGGTGCAGGCTATGCTTTTCGGGCCTTTCCCCCCGGACACTTCGGCAGTTTTTTCTTAAACCAGGTCCCTGCGTCACGGACTTCCCCGGTGGACCGAACGTTACTTTGGCAACGGGCCGACTGGGCCGAACCCCACCACCCTTCTTTTCCCAATTTTTTTTGAATTCCGGCCCCCTTGTCGCCCCCCCGGAAAAACGGGACCCGGCTGACCGAATTATCAACACTACGACTAACCCCCTTTTTTAGTCCCCCTTCGTGAAGTTCCCCGCGCTGCCGACTCTCCTCCGAAAGTTATTTGTTTCCCCCCCCCCCCCATCTTTTTCCTCTTTTTCCACCTCGGTTTTTTCCACTGTTTTTTGATTTGGCGTAAGAACACACCCGCAAAAGCTTTGCCTGGAATGTTCTTCTATTCTTTTGACTCCTTTTCCTTCCAGCCCTCTTTTGCGGGGCAGTTCGGCGAGTCCATTACCAACTGGTCGCCCGTTTGGTTTTTGTCTTTCGGTCCCACGGATTGGCATGAACCCGTTTCCGATTGATTATAGTTTTTTGACCGGTGCTCAGGCCTTTGGTATCTTCTTGAAGTTTCAGCGGGGTCCACCTGATTGGGTTCACCCCGCGGCCGGCGGTTTTTCCTGGACTTGGGTGCCCTGTTCCACGCAGCACATTCTTCTTTATCTCCCCTTTTTTTTTTTTCTTGAGCTTTTTTTTGGCCCTTTCTTTCTGGGTCTCCGCGTTTTGTTAACCCCTTCACGCGGAACTGAAAACACCCAAAAGTCTCATCAGGTCATCGCCCTTTGAGAACCCTTTTTGTCTCGGATCCTTTTTCCTTGCCCTGAAACGGGCCTCCTTTTTTCTCCCAACCCCCACGAGGAGGACTTAGTTTTGGTCTGTTCTTGGGTTTTTGCCGGAAAAAAAACCCTAAGGAAGCGGTGGACACATTTCCCCTTCTTGCTACTTCCCCCCCCTAGCGTGCGGGTGGTAGGCGCATCCCCAAACATGATCAAAGCAACGAATTTCCAATTGGTGATTCTCAGTTTTTTGTTACCCCCTTTCATCTTCCTCGCTTTTTTGGAAGGCTTTTTCCCACGAATTGACTTCGGCTGGTGTTTTAGGGTTCGCAGTGTTGAGGATTCCTGTGATTTTTTTCCCCGGTTTGTTCGCGGGCACCTGTATCCCAAGGCCGGTGGGTTTTTTGATTTAGTCAGCCCTTTTTGTTTTATCCGTTTCTCTTTTTCCTCCGTCGACGCTGTGCGCGGAACAAGGGTTCCGGTGACCTGGTTTGGATTTTGCCTTTTCTTTGGCACTGGTTTGGTCCGGGGAACCGGGGTGGGGTGGGGAGGTCACGTAAAAGCTTCGTCCCATCCTCCCTTTTCCAGTTAAGTTTTTTTTTGCGACACTTACGTTTGGAGTTTTGGGACGGGCGTTCAGAAACGTGTTTTCCATCCCAGTCTGCCCCCGCTTTTTTTTCTTTTTTAGACCTTTGAGTGTTTCTGTACAAAACCGTCGGCTCCAGGCCTACTTTGTTAGAAACAAAACCACCTTTCAACCTGCCACCCCGGTGCTCGCTTGGAATTTCGGGCTCTGGGCCCGTTTATTTTTTTTTTCCTGTCAACTTCCCATGGTCATTTTTTAAGTCTGTTTCGTTTTGCGTTTTTCCGAGTTGACCGGTTTCGTATCTCCATTTGGTTTCCCCGAGCTGATCCCCGAGGGGGGAAGCCTCATCAGCTCTTAGGGAACAGACGATTTGCCCTCCTGGCGGTGCTTTTTGCCTGATGCCAAGATGGGGAGACTGAGGAATTGTTCCCGATGTTTTTTTTTCATTGTCTGTCTACCCAACCTGATCCCCCTTGGCTTCCCCCCCCCCACTTTTTTTGGAAACTTAAACCGTTAGGTGAATCGTTCCATTTGGCCATGGCTGCACCCTTGTGCTGCGCGGCCCTTGGCTTGGTTCGGCGGTTCGACGGATGGACTTCACCTCATTTGTTTTGCACTGGTTACGTGGAGTGCTGGCTTTGAGCTCCGTTCGCGGGTTTTTCACGTCGACCCTGGATAGCCTAACCGGTCCGTGCTACAAGAACGCCCCGAACGATCCCGACATCGGTACCCGGGACGGTGATTTCCTTCGGGTTGGTGCCTTTCCCCTTTTGTGTCCCCCTTCTGGCTCTTTTTTTTTGGACGGAGGACCCCCCCTATCCACCCCCAAAATTCGGGACTGGCCACCCCCCCCTTTGATTCCTCCTTTTTCTGTTGGACCCTGTGGTGAGCGCGATGCACCGAAAGATATCTGGGGCGCTGCTTCCGGCCTCCCCTTAGTGGCAGCTGTCCCGTGGAGCACAGCGGCTTTGGACATGTCGAAGGGATTTATTTTTCTTCTTTCTGAGGCTGTTCGCCCTTGGTTCCCCCGTTGCGGCTTGGGTGCTCGCCGATTTCTGTACGGGGTCGGCACGTAACCGCGATTTCTTATGTTTGGCGCGCAGGCCCCCCGCCCCCACTTTTCCCCTTTTTTACCATCAAACAGTTTTTACGACGCCCAAAGGGGCCCTAAAAGGGAGGTGTCATGTTCAGGCCACGGGGCCCGTTGATTTTGCGGTTATTTTCGGCTCCCCCTTTAATTTGACCCCCCCCCCTAGGCGGTCATGTCATTTTTCGCCAGGGGCGGTAACCCGGGAGAGAACCTCCAGAGGAACCGCCACCCATCCGTTCCCCTTTGAAGTGCCACATTGCTCTTCCTCCCGCCGCTCCCCCTCCTACCCCGGGCATCCCATTCCAATGGTGGCAAATCTGGAGATGCCGGCCAAGGGCCTCCTTTTTTACTTCCGTGACACACCATACTTTATACCCCCTCCCGGACTTTTCTGCCGCTACGGTAATTTCTTTGCGCATGTGGCAGGGCCTCAAGGGGAACTGTAATAGACTTTTCGACCATTTTCCTTGTGGTTCCCCCTTTGATGGCCCCTTTATAAAGGCCGTCCCCATTTGGGAAATGAGAGGCAAGTTTCACTATCCTGAGTTGCAACCCGACTTCCCAGCTCGTTGGACCCTTTTTATGGGCCCCAATCTGGTGAAGGCTCTGATCCTTTGATTGGAATGGTTGACCGCCGTTATTTTCCCCATGGCTATTTCCGGGTGGCTCATGAAGGATTTTTCCCGAGTTCTGTGTTTCCTTTTCCTTGTTAGGCCCTGGCGTGAAGGATCATTGAGGGCCTGGACATCGTGGTCCGGAGTCCTTTCCGGGATCTTGCCAGCCGTAATTAGTCTGTGTTCTGGGCCTGGTGAGGGAGTAGTCACACCCCACCCTCCCCCCCACCGTCCGCCCCTCCCCCCTGTCCTTGGGGCAATTGCGTTGTTTTTTTCCCCCGGTGAAAAAAAGAAATCCGGTGCTGGTTCCACCACCCAAGTGTGTGTTTTTTTACCGTTTTTCCTCGGAGAGTGCCGGCTTGCCCGCCCATCCCAGCAGGTAATTTGTTGGCGCGGTTGGCAGGGCTTTTTCGGTGTGAGTGTTCCGTTCCCCCCCAGGCCGGACCTTCAGGGCCCTGGAGCTGGCGGCACCTTCTGCATTTCGTCTTTTGCCTCAGCACGGCCAGGGCGGGAAGACAGTCGGTCCCCCAAGATATGTCTCCCATGGTTGGTCCACCTGAATTTCTCTTCCTGAAGGCGGTGAAGTTCGGGTTCTTGCGCATTCTGATAATCTAGGTTCTGGCGCCCGCCCTTATGACCCACCCCAAGTCCCTTGAATTTTTACCCTCTCCTTTTCCTGACCCTGGCCCCGGGGTTTGCTAGGGCCCCCCCCCGCCAGGTCTTGATACCCTGCCGACCTCCCCCAGGGTGACCCCAAGCCCCCCTGAATTTCTCCGCACTTTTGTCCGCTCCGGATGATGCCGTTTTCTCCCCTTCCTTCTTCTGTTTTTTTGCGCCTTTTTTTTTTGTTCCCCACGCGGTCTCAAGCCGCTCGGCGGACTTTCGTGGCTCACACCTGAGGATGTTAAGTTCCAGCCCAGCGGACCCTTACCAGGCCGGTGCCCCCCAAAGCCTGAAAGAGAATTTCCAAAGTTTTGAGCCCACCTTTCCCCCCATCAAAGTTCAAGTCCCAGAGTGGCAACCCTTTCCTTTTCACTTTCCCCTTTTTCAAATCCGGTCCGGTCAAGGAAGGCCGTCCCCCGTTGATTTTTTCTCTCCCCTTCCCTCTTTCCTTACTATCCAAAGCTCCCGCGGGGAATCAGGCACCCCCCCCATGGCTTCCCCCCACCGTGTTTCTTTTTTTTTTTTGTGGTCTTTTCTACCCTTCCGCGGAATCACCGGCCCATTACCAGCACCCGCTGACTTCCTCGTCATCCCCCCTGAACCCCCCTTGCAGAGCCCAATGGTGCAACATGACCTTTATGAGACAGAGCGGCTTTCCCACCTTTTTTTCTAGCTCATAACTTGTCTCCCCTAGCGGTGCCTTTTTCGTCCGGTTTTGTTTTTTGGCGGTGTGGCTCAAAACCCCGTAGTTTTTTTTAAGGTTCCTTGAACTTGCCCTTCTAACACGATTTTTTTTTTGGTGTTTTTCTCAAGTCCCCCCCCACGCATGATTTTATACCTTTCTTCCACTACCCGTTTTCCACCAGGCAGTCCTAACGTCCGTCGTGGTTCTTCAGAACCTGAAGTTTTCAGCCCCCCACAAGCTCCCCAATTCGGCCGGGATGGGGAATTGGTTTACTGCCTTTCCTGCCCCCCACACCCCCTTTTTTCTCAAACTTTTTCTTTGCGTCGGGCCGTTCCTTCCCCCACGCCCTCGTCAGAGATGGAAGGGTTTTTTGCGGCAACCCAGTTTTGCTCTCACTAGATTGCCCCGGTCCTCGGCTTTCAACTTTCTCTCAGGCCCTCTCAAAGGCTGGTCATACCTGTTGCCCCCCCGGTCCATGTTTTTGTCCACCCAAGGTCAACTTCCCCTTTTTTTCAATTTTTTTTCCCTCTCCCAAGACCTGCCTACCCAAGGGCGGGACTACTTTTCGTTTTTGGACGCAAAAGCGTCCCTGCAGCTGAGGGGCGTCCTTTACCTTTCCCCTACACTCTTCCTTTTATCTTTCTTCTTGGGATCCTCCACCCCCTGACTCATTCGTTGCTGGGTGATCATGTTGGGTCTTGAGGGGCCTGCCCCCCTCTCCATTACCCCCCCCCGCTTGACTTTGGGAATTTTCCCCTTCCTTTTCTTGATCCCTTCCCTTTCGCTGTATTATTCCTTTCGTGCCAGACCAGCAGCCTATGTTTTTTTTCATCGTGGGTTTTTTTTTTTTTTTTTTTTTTTTTTTGGTGATTAGTCTTTTCTGTTTGTCATTGTTTCCCCACGTTAGACTTGATATCTACGGTGGTAAGGGCCTGGTGGTCGGACGAACTCTTTTTTGGTCCTATTCTTGCCATCCTTTGTTTCAAGAGGCTTTTTTCCTCATGGGCCTGCCGGGCAAAAGTCCTCAAATATTATATATTTAATCCCTAAGTTTCTGGTTGTTTGGTTTCTTTTCGAGTCTGTTCTCTTTTCTGGCCGGCCCCCCCTCCTTGGTAGTCGTCGGTTGGCCCCCCCCCCTTCTGGCCCTGACCCACCCCCCCAAGTTTCCCCTTTTTTTTCATTTTCCACCCTTTCCCTGATTTTTTCACCGGTACTGATATCATCAAGGTTCATTTGCCCCACTTCAGGTTGATCCACCACCTCCTGTTTTTTTTTCTCGTTCAACTGCTCCTTTTCAATTCTTTCTATCCCAATAATTTTTTTATCTCTTCTGGCAGGCCATTCACGCGGGGGTTTTTCTCACGTGGGGTTTTCCTGGTTTTCTTCCTCAATCCCGGCACGACCTTCTTTTACTCCCCCGTGCTTTATTTCAAAGGCCACTCCTTTTCTTCATAGATGGCTTGAAATTGCGGTCTTTCTTAGTAAACGCTTAAGGTCGTTTCTTTTTATTCCCTCTTTTATGGAGGAGGGTAGAACTTTTTTTACCTCGTTTTGCGGACCTTCGTCCTTTTTTCCGACCCTGGGGTTCTTTTTTTTTTTTTTATCTTTTTCCTTATGTCGGATTTTGAGTATTACGGTTTCCCCTGGGAAGTTATAGTTCCCTCAGTGTCGAGGACACACCCCCGTTTTTTTTTTTGACTCTTCCCTTTTACTGCTTCCCCCCCGTAGCCTCTTCGGTTCTTTTTTTAAACAAGTTTGGGGTTCGGAGGGTCAGTCACAAGATTCACGCTCCGTTTTTTCCCTTTTTTGCCCCAGGGCGTTTTTTTGGTTTTGGTTTTACCTCCCTGATTCCTTTGACTTTCTTGCCACGGCAGGTTGCCCATCCTTGTCTTGGGCAGCACGTTACCTTTTTTTCCCTTTTTCCTGTTTTCTTTCCCGTCTGTGAGTCCTGTAACCACCTTTCGATCAATCTAAGTTGGTCCTAACCCAACCTGCCACCCATGCCAACCCCTCCCTCATCTTTTTTCCCTGGCCTATCTTTTTCTCTCCACATGTTTTTTCCCTTCCTGTGTCCCCCCCCTTTGTAGAGCTGCTGTAGGCGTGTTTTTCCCCTTTGTGCTGTTTCTAGTTTTTTGTATGCATGCTGGCCTTTTTGTGATTTTTTTCCTGCCCGGTTCCCCCGCGGGAGTCCTCCCTCAGATTCCCTCTTCTCTCACCGATTTTTAAAGGAGGTAGGCATTACCGGGGTGCTGATTCCTGAAGGACGGCTTTTCCTAGTAGTTTTTTTTTTTTAATTCTTCTTCTCAGATTTTTTTCCTGTGGAAGGGACCCCCCTTGAACTTTGGAGTTTGAAGGGCGGTTATGTTCACCTTTTGATTTGATTCTTCCAATTTGTTTCGCCGCTTGTTCTTTTCAGGTCCTGTACTCGCGTTTTCCCTTCTTTAGGGGGGCCCCCTTGATGATGTCCGCTAGTGAGGACGCTTTCCCTTTTAATTTTTTTTTTTTTCTTCTTTTTCTACAGTCTCTTTTTTTTTTATTCTTTTTTCGTTTAAGATTGTCCGAAATCGGGGCAAGCCCCTCACCCCAGTTGCTTCAGTTTGCCTTCCCAGAGCGGTGTCTGGATCTGATTTTCATTTACTGGAGGACCTTTTTTTTCTGATGTTCCCTCAAGGTACCATATGGGAGTGGAAGGTGCTGTTCACAACGGACCTTCCCTTTTTTAACCTCCCTCTTTCAATTTTTTTTTTTTTTTTTTCTTTGCGAGTTTTTCTCCTTTTCCCTCTTTGAGGACTCTCTGGGCTTGACTTGTCAAGCTTTTCTGAGACAGCCCTTCTGGTTGCTCTGGCAGATTGGTTTTTTCCGTAAATTTTCCCTAGCTCCTTTTTTTCCAAAACCTCTTAAAATTCCCTCCCCCTGGGGCCTGGAAGTCCAAGAAGGTTGGCATGCTAACCTGATGTTCCCGGTTTGCATGTCTTTAAGGACCTCCTGCGATCTCTCTTCGTCCTTTTTTACTTTTCCGTGACCGTGTCACAGGCTGTTCCCACCTCTTATTTTCCCCCTTCCCTGTTTTCTTTCTCTCCCCTCAATAGGTCACGGGTTTCGATTGGACATCACCTTATGTTTCCCCAGGTCTGGACGCCCGGTTTTTTTTTTTTTTTAATCGGTTTTTGAGTGGGAGGTTTTTTCTTTTTTTTCCCCCTGAACTCCTCCTGTCCCGCGACCCCACACCGACCACTTTACTACTTAAAACCGCCCCCTCTGTAATTGCTGTTCCGTAACCTTCGCTGACGTTTCTTTTTCAAGCCCTTTTCCAGGAATTGCCCTTTGCCCCCAGGGATTTTTTTTCCCTTTTCCGTCTCTCCCCCGCCGCACTGGGCATAAATGCCATGTTTTTTTGATGGTCCGGCTGTTTTTTTGTTTCCCCAACCTTCCTTAGGACCCAACCTTTATGGGTTCATCCCCCTGTCTGACCCCCTCTCCAGCAAATTCTCTGTCCCAGTCCTCTGGTTCCCCACCGGTCCTCTTTTTCCGTTCATGTATTTTTTTTTATTCCCTCCATCTATCCCTTTCCTTGTTGTTTTTTTCTTAGATGTGGAAGATTTAAGTTCCCCCTCCCTGGAAATGAGGCCCACCCGCTCTTTCTGATTCTGTCTCTTTGACATCTTTTCTTCCCCAATTGGTGATGTAGGATCATGGTGATTTTCCTTTTTTACCCTGCCCCCTTTTGTGAACCCCTCTTTTTTTCTGGGCGGGATAAGGCTTCGGGGAGAGTTCTCTTCCCTCACTTTCCTTGGGTGGATGCTTCCCCTTTTGAGGATTTTTTTCCGAGTTATTCTTCTTTGGCTCGATACCCCCGGTTTTCTCCTTTGTTCAATTCTCCTTGTCCCGTGTGTTTTGGCCATCTTGGCACTTTTTCCGGATGTCTTTGGTCTTTCTTTCCGACTAATTACCCCCCCTGCCCTCGCAGCACCCCTTTTTCCCCTGCCTCCAAGCCTTTTTGTCCCTTGCCTTTTTCAAAGTTAGTTTTTTTTTTTCTGGTGATGGCCCCCTTTACCGGCGAACTGACCAGGCCTTGGCTTTGGAGTCGTCCGCCTTCCCTCCCTCCCTTTCCTTGTCAAATTCCCCACTTCCGGCGGTGGTCCACACGGGGGTCCTGTTTTACACAGCCCGCTCTTTTCCTTTACCGTTTTCCCCCCCCAGGGGTTTCTCCCTTCCCTTCTTTCCCAGTTCCAGCAAGAAGGTTTCCTTGTTTTGCATTCCCGCCAACGCTTTTGACCCTCCCCCCCTCCCAGTTCCTGAAGTTTTCCCTTCTCAGTTTCTTTGTCCCTAAAGCCCTCCCCGGTGACCCTGGTGCCTCCCCCCCGGTTTTGGCGTGGCATGCGCCCCTCTTTCCGCTTTCCTTTTCTTTTTCAAGGCGCGGCCGTCCCAGCGGCTTTTTTCCATGGTTTTCCTTTTTTTAAAACCCTCTTCTGCTTCCTGCCGGTGTGAGTTTTCTTTTTCCTTGACTTTTCCACGTGCAGCCTTGGGACAATCAAAGCTGAGGGAAGGCTTTCGTTCAAATCCGGCACTTTCCCCCTCCGCCGCGTTGGTTCCAGTCTTCTTCTTCCCCCTAGCTTTTCTCCTATCGTTCTTGGACAGTTTGACCTTCGGCCCGCGGTTACCCCCCTGTTTCTCAAGGTTCAGGACAGGCCCTTTAAAGTTGTGAGCACGTCTCAGTATCTCCGGCCACAAGCATCTCTCCTTCCCCCCCGGTCCCCCAGGATTTCTTTTCCAGACCCCCGCCCCCCTCTACTCTTTTATCCCCCTCGCCAGATTTTTTTCGGCAGGTTCACTGTACAGGGCAGGGTGGCCCCCTTTACCGTACCTACCGGTCCGGTTTCCCTTTGCCCCTCTTTTGTTTCCTTCTCCACAGCTCCCCCTTGCATTCCCCCCTTTTTTCCATCCTCCCCCAGGCTAAAGCGGGGTCCCTTTCCCTGCACGAATGCCCCCCCCTCTTCCCGACACTGTTTGATTTTTTTTTTGCGCTCCCCGGACTTTTTTCCTCTCCCTTCCTTCCGATTTGTTTTTTTTCCTTTTTCATCTCTACGGTCCCGGACACAACCGCTCCCCCACGCCCCCGCCAGCGCTTCCCTTTCCCCCCCCTTCGACACTCCAAACCTTCCCTCCTTCTGGAGACTTCGTCCCAGCTTCTTTTTTGGGCGGGCCGTTTTTCGGCAGGTTTTTTTTGTTTCCCATTGGTAGGGTTCGAACCCCCGCCCCTTGCTCCGACCCTTTTACAGTCCGCTCTCCTCCCGCTTTCAACTCCCCGCCCTCCCCCTCTGATATGCTGCACGACCACGGGCACCGCCCCTTCACACGTTCTCTTCCCCTTTCAGAAAACTTCCCCTTGCTTTCCTCAATCCCCCCACCGTTTCTTCCTTGGATTTGTTTTCTGTGTTCATATTTCGTTTTTGTTTTTTTCGTTTACCGGTCTCCCCCTCACCACCCCCCCCCCTTTTTCCCCCCCCCCTTTTGATCTTCTTCGTTTACGGTTCCAGCCCCACCGACAGTAGCGCATTATGAAGTTTTTCCCTGTTTCCCCCTTTCCCTATACGGTCTTCTTCCCGTCTCTTTTTTTGCACGGCGGACTTGGCACCTCGAACCCCCTTCATACAGTTTGTTCCCGCCGCTTCCCCCCAATTTTCCCCCAACCAACCCTCCCCGGCCTTCCCCAACCCACCCTCTCCCCCCTTTTGCCCAGACACAACTCCGACTCTTCGTGACGGCCTCGGCCGACCGCGGTCTTGACTTTTCTTTTTCTCACCTATCCCCCCCTACTTCTTCCTTTCTCTCTTCCAACCTTATCATTCGTTGGCTGGTTTGCAATGGTGGATGCAGTTCTAAGCTTACCAAACGATGCATTTTTAAGCTCCCGCTTCTTTTTGTTAAGCGTTTTCCCTTTACCTTTTTCTCCCTGCCAATAACCCTCATGCTCTGGGGTCGGTGGGTTTTTCTTACCTGGATGTTGGCATGAACCCCTTTCCCTCATTCTAAAGGTTTCCTTTTTTGGAGTTTTTGTCTTTGCCTTCTTTGTTTTGGTTCTTTTTCTCTTTTTTCTGGGAGGCTTTTTGGACCCCCCCTCAGCAAC
>Ga0179593_1592088_pt1 | contig 12247 bp, 32 predicted proteins | sample CZODoug2_1_08_16_FD_185931 | JGI IMG/M metagenome (GOLD analysis project Ga0179593, IMG submission 185931) | Vadose zone soil fungal communities from Angelo Coast Range Reserve, California, USA - CZODoug2_1_08_16fungal (PacBio error correction) | ecosystem: Environmental > Terrestrial > Soil >... | reverse complement strand
CGTACCCCCCCCTTTTTTCACTTTTAGTTTTGATGACTTCAATCGAGCCCTTTCCCCCCCCTTTCCGTAGTCCCCCTTTTCAGTCTCCAGTACCCCTCCGATTTATACTCCCCGTACCCCCTTATTTTGCAATTCCCGATAGTCTTTCTTTTCTTCTTAAGTAACCCGACACTTTGCTTCCCCCTTCTAGCGCCTACGCATTCGCCCCTTGCGCCCCCCCATCGCGTTTTAGTTTTCACGTTTCATCGAGACCCTCTCCCCCTTTCTCGCCTCCGTCTCGGCCAATTCCTGAACCCCTTTCCTAGTCGTCAGCACCGCCCCCCCTTTTTTCTTTTTCATACTCCCCCGAATTTTTTCGTCCAGTTTTCTTTTCCAATATGCTTGAAGTTTTTTTGTGCTACCTCTCGACACGACTGGTTTTCCCCCCAGCCGCCTGTTTTTTTTTTTTCCCCCTCGATTTACAGGAGCATGTACAGTTGTTTCGAACTATGTTCCCAACATTCTTCCACTTTTTTTCCCTGTTTTTTTTCCTCTTTATCCCCCATTAGCCTCTAAGTCCCGTCAACAGATTTTTTTACTTAGCCTTCCCGGGCAATGATTCCAAACCCCCAACCCTCTCCGCTCTCAATTTTGGTCCTGAAGTTTTTCTTCTGCCAATCTTCGCTCATGCTTTTTCGCCCCCGCTCCCACGGTACCTTAACTCCGACTTTTCTAAAAACTTTTCTGATGCCTAGTTTCCCCCCGATTTCTCCAGAAGTTTTTCCCCTTCTAACTTTGATTTGATGTGCACGGTGGCCTATGGATTTTTTCAACCTTCTTTCCCCGTCTGTTTTTTCCTTAATCCATTTCACTCTTTTTTACCCAAATTTTTTTTAGCTTTCTTTTTTCCTGGTCCCTCCCCTTGTCTTCTTTCCCGTTCTCTGAATGGTTTTCCCCCCCCCCCAGTTCACCCGAGGGCCCGCGACAATCGTACCCTTCACACTTTTTGGGTTTTTTTGGTCATCTGTCCTTCCCCCATTTTCTCCCTTGTAGGCCCCCCCCCACTTTCGATCCCCTTTTTAAGTCGTTCCTTTTCGCCTGCCCAAGACAGGGCCCCCCCAATTGCTTGTTTTTTTTTTTCGCCTTCCCTCCTCTCGATCAACAGTTTTTTCCCCCTTTCAGTTTTCCCCAACCCCATCTCCAATTGCCTCCTTTACTGCAGGTCCCCTTGATGTTCCCTCTCCCGCGGGTCTCCAGCCTTTCTATTCACTCGTGTCATTTTTTTCGTCAATCTCCTTGTTGCGGTTTTTTCATTTAGGGTCTTTTCCTCTCTTTTCCTTTGTTTTTCGTACCCCTTTCCTTTCTGCAAAACACCACCCTTTCCCCCCCGTCCCTCTTTCTCCCCCCATTTTTAGTCTTTTTTTCCTGTTTTGGTTCCTTCCCACGCTGTGCGGATCTTTTTTCCCCCGTTTTGCACTTTTTTCTCTTTCCGTCCCTTTTTTTGGTCCCGACCTTGGCCAAAAAGTCCTTTTTTCCCCACGTTTTATACTTTCAATTGACATTTTTTTCCTGAATTTTGTCCCACTGGGAGTTTTTCACAGACATTATCCGCTACCCTTTTTTCAGTCGCTCCCCCGTTGACCCGTAACCCTCCCTCTTTCACTTTGGGCCCCCCGAAATTCCCCCTTGACCCTCTTTTCCTGCGAGTTTTTGCAACCTTTTGGTAATCTTTTGTAAAACCAACTTCCCGATTTTCCCCCCCTCTTTTTTCCCCCCCTCCAGGGGACTTCCCCCCGACTTCCCCCCCCATTCCCCAAACGAACAACAAAGATTGGTTTTCTCTTCAGTCCAGAAGAGCCCCGGACTTTTTGTCTTGATAAAGACCGAAGGTTTTTGAACCACCGTTTAGAGTGTCCCTTTTCCCCCTATTTTCCTCGCACGTCGAATAGCTTCTTGTTTTTTTTCCCTCATTGGCGCCGGGGTTTTCCCCCTCGTTCTTCAGTCAGAGACCAAAGATACCTTCCCCCTTCCTCGCCTTTCCTCCCCCAGATCCCCAATGCCTTAAATTCTCCCCACGTTCCCCCCCCTCGTAATTGGCTCTCGCTTCCATATCCGTCCGATTACCTTAGTTTCCCGGTCTCCCTTTTAGTTTTCTTTTTTTTTTTCTCCGGCCCTCCGCGTCCTTTGATTTTCCGCTCCCAGAGTCCTTCCCAAAGGGTTTGTCCCAGTTCCCCCCTCCGTGCAGGTTTTCTGCTTTCGAGGCCTCCCCGGCTTTTCAACTTCCCCATTTCTTGCGACAGTTTTGCCACGTTTACCCCCCCTTTTTACCCCCCCGCCCTAGGGCGCACTGCAGCTCCTTGTCTGGATCCTTCTAGGTTGCCCCCTAAGTCCTTCTTTCATTATTTTTTTTTTTTCCACGTCTGCTGTGCCCCCTTTTACCTTTGTTGTCTTCTCTTCCTTCTTGGACCCCACCTTTCGGACCGGCTGTCTCTCTGATTTTTTTTATCCCCATTTCCAAACCCTCTTCCTTCTTTCTGGGTCTTTGCATTTGATCCCTCCTTCCTTCGGGAAGTTTTTGCTTAGAGTTTTCTTTAAAATTCTTGGACTCCCCCAACGCCCCAAGTTTTGTATTTTTCAACCTTCTCCCTAAGATCTATATCCCCCCCCACCCCCAACTCACCCCTTTTCCCCCCGTTTTTTTTGTAAAAGATTTCCCCTTTATAGGTTCTACGCCTCCATCTGATCCCTTCTTCTTTCTCTTTGGTCCCCCCCCCAAAAACCTTCCTTTACGACTTTTTCCCTCCTTATTATCTTATTTTTAATTGTGTCGTTCTTCCCCTTTTGAGGCTCCTCCGATGATTCTTTTTGTAAGTCTTCCTCCCACCCCCATTTTCCTTTTCTTTTCTCCTCCTTTTTGAGATGATGTCCCTTCCAAAATTGCGTCTCTTTTCTTACCAGTACCCCCCTGATCCCTTCCCACGAGTTTTTCGCCTTTTCTTTTTTTCTCCCCAACCCCCTACCCTCTCTCTCCCTTTTCGGACACCTGTGGCGTGGATTTGGATTGTTTCTCCCAAATTAACTTTGTTTTTCTTTTTTGTTTCCCTTCCCCAGTCTCTTCCCGTCCATCATTCTGCATCCTTTTTTTGGTCGCAACAGGTCCATCCTTCTTTTCTTCAAATCCTCTCTCCCCGCGGGCTCCCTCCACGGCTTTCCCCCCTTTCTTCCCTACTTCCATGAAGGCCCCTCCTTTCCTTAAGCCCTGGAACTCTGTTCGAACTCCCCTAAGTCCCCCCCTGTGTTTTTTTCAATCCCCGTGAATTTTTTCCTGAGACTCTGGTTTGTTTTGGGGGGGTGTGAAGTCGAGGTGTGGTTCCTGTTTTTTCTTTTTGCAGTCCCCTTTCACGGATTTTTTGGCCCTTTTCCAAGCTGCTCCTCTCCTCACTTCTCGGCATCCCCCAGTGTTTGGGTTTCACGGCCAACCACATTGTTTTTTTTTTTCTGCTTTTTGGCGACTGTTTTTTGCCTTCGTACACGCTCCCCCCCTTTTTTTGACGTTCGACCAACAACCAAATTCCCCTTCTTTAGAAATTCTTCGGGTTATACCACTGCTCTTATCCGAGTTGGTAGTTTGACCCGCCCCCTCCTCGTTCTCAATTTTCACAGCTGTCCCTTTTCGATCCTTTTTTTTTTGCGACTTTTCCTCTCCCTATTTGCAACTTCTTTTCAAAACCCATATTCTTTTCCTTCCTAATTTTTCTTTCCCTGGAGTCCTCCATCTTTTCAAGTTCCCCCCCCCACTATGAGGACAAAGCTCCTTCTGGGTTTTCCCCCCTGATTGTGCGTTTTCATTTTTAAAATCCAACTTCTCCATGACAGGAAGTTATGGGTTTCGGATCACTTTTGTTGACTTTTACGGGTCAAATTTTGAGCTTTTCTGGGAGGTTTTTCCCAAACCGGGATGAGGCACAAATTCTGACTTCCAGCGTGACTCTTTTTCTAACACCCCAGGATTAAAAACTTTCATTTTTTAAGTGTTAGATATCCCCGGTTTTTTTCTTTTTTTTTTCCTGATGAATTCAGGGCCTTTTTACGGGACCTTCCTTTTCGGCGAGTTTCCCCTCCTTAAAGGAACCTGGTCCCCCACTCTTACCATACCCCTCTTTCCAATTTTTTAAAGCCCCTCCCCGCAGTCTGCCTTCTCGGCTTCAGAACTGTTTACCCCCTTTGTCCTTATTTTCCCAAATTCCTTTCCCGACGTTCCCCTTTTTTCTTCAATGACCCGTAAACGATTTTTTGGTTCCTCCCCCGATAGTTTCTCAGGCCCTGGGTGTTTTCCAGCTACAATTCCATTCTTTTTTTCTTTGTTGGTGCCTTTCTGTGTCTCCCCAGTGTTCCCCCCCCCTAATCCCTTTTTTTTCATAGGAACGGTGGCCCTGCCTTCACAACACTCCCAACCTTCTTCAGTCCCCTCCCCCCCTTTTCTCAAAGACTGGTTTTGATGCGTCAACCCCTCTCCCCCTTTTCGTCTTCTTTCGTTTGACCCCTTCTCCCCCTTCGTTTTCTTTTTTTCTTTTTTCCTGACACTTGGCACAGTTGACAAACTTGGACAAGTAGCATCTCCCGCTCAACCCTTGCGTTCCCGTGTAACTTTCTTTTTTCCTTTTTTTTCTCAATACCGGTTATGCTTCCCCGAGGCAAACGCCGCCTTCCCTGCCCTTTTCCCCCCCCCCCCCCCCCTCTTTTCAAAACCCACACCCCCCACACCACCCAGCCGTGTTAGTGCTTGATGTTCATGACTTTTTTTTGGTGGCCCTGTGACTTTCTTTCCAAAACCCTTCGCGGTTCACCTTCCGATCTCTCTTTCCACCCAAAGCCCTAAACTCGCCCAACTTTTTTTTTCCCCCACCCACATCCCCCCTTTCAATTGTGTAGACTCCTGGACCACACCTGTCAATTTTCCTCAAGACCTTTTTCTCTTCAACCCCCCTCCTCCTCCCGCCAGGTCTACCCCTGTCCCAGTTTTTTTTCCATATTTTTCTTTTCTTTTTTAGCTAACACCCTTCTTTTCATAGCCTTTTTCAATATTTTCCCCCCTAAGTGGTTTGTTTTTTGTCGCGGAGTCTTGTCATTTACCCACCCATGAATCTATCAGATTTTTTTCCTTTTTTTTCCGATTTCAAAAGGCGGCCCCCCCCCCCATCGTCCTGAAGCCGTTTTTTGTTCCCGTTCTTCTTTCTTGGGAGACAATGCTTCTTAAGTGTGAATATTTTCCCGGCTCTTTTAGCTTTCCCCCTCTCGTTCCTTAGTCTTCTGTTCCTTTTTCGCTCTTACCCCGCGTAACGCTTGAATCCCCCCCAATGGGTTTTCCCTGGACTTTTTCCTTACCTTGACTCGTCAATCCCTCTCTTTTGACACCTGTGCCAAACCCTCTTCTCCGTTTTCATTTTCTGGAACCCTTTCCAAAATTTTACTTTTGAATTCCCCCCCCGGTTTGATGTCTTTTCCGTTTCCCTATCCCTCCTCTCCCAGTGTCTTTTTGCCAGGTTAATTAATGGGTTATCATTTTTTTTTTTCCCACCCTCTCTTTTCGCGCCCTTCTTCTCGGACTCCTGAGAACTTTTCGTGTTAGCCTTAATTTGATTCTTTTTGCACGTGGATCCCCCGCCGCTGACTTTTGACACTCCCAAAATTCACTTTTTACGAGCACCCTCCTCCCCCCCTTCCCTTACCCCGCCAAGTTTTTCCTCAAAACCTTTTCGAGCCCCTCCCTTTTTGTGCCGTGGTTTTTTTCTCTTCCCAAAACAAAGATGGGACCTCTTCCCCCATTTACTTTTATTCCATGGGTTAGCTTGTTTCTTTTTCACTTCGTAGTGTTTCCATTGTTTCCTTCTTTCGAGAGTTTTTTAATCGTTACAACCAGCAATGTTTTCTTTTTTGGGTTCCCTCTCCACCCTTTTTCTTCCTCCCCCCTGAATCATCTTGAGTTTCTTCTTCCAAGTACTTCCCGGCGCCCCCCTCCCTTTCTCAATCGTTAAATGGTTTCCCCCGGTTTTTCGTTTGTCAGTCTCGTGCGGATCGCCTGAACCCCTTTTCCCCTTGAAACTTTCCTGTGCTGCAGTCCCCCTTACGCGTGCCGTTTACCCCTCAATCTCTCCCTCGGACTACCTTCTCCCTTCTTTTTTTAGTCTTTCCCAAGAGGTCGAACTTAACCTTCTTTCTCCTCTCGAACTCCCTTTTCATCTTATGATCACTCCCCCCTTTCCTTTAGGCCCCTGGATTACCCTGCGTCATTGTATCCCTCCCAGTTCCAAGACGACTGGGGTCACCTTTCTCATTTTTTTTTCCGTTCCCTTTTCAGCCTTCTTTCCAGCTTTTAATTGCCTGCTAACCTTCTTTCTTGACCTTTTCCCTCCGGTGGTTGACCTTAATTTGCGCTTTTTTTTAAGCCTTTTTGCCAGGCGTAGTCCTTACCCCCCTTTTCCCTGTGTTCAACTCTTTCTTCCAAATCTTTTTTTCCTTCCTGGACCCTCCTTCACGGATACTTTTTTCCCAGGATACTTACACACCCGGCGTTCGTGTCGTTCACTTGTGTTTTCCCTTCATCCCCCCTTCTCCGGGCACAGTAGAGTTCCTCCTTTTTTCTCGTCCTTTTGTAGTCCCCCTCTCAGCATTTTCAGTTCATCGATTCCCGCGCATCTTTTCTTTTCGCCTACACCACGTTATCATCTCTCTTTTCGACCTGAACCTCTCCGGATACTTGACGGGTCGTTCTTATGTCTCAACCACCTGGCGGTACTCCCCCCCCTTTTTTTCTTCAATGACTTCTGTGTTCTCTACTTTGGTTCTTTTCCACTGATTTTGTTACCTTTTATTTCCCCCCATTTCTTCGATTCCCTTTCCCCCGTTTCCCCTTCCCCCAACACCTTTCCCCGAGGTCCCCCCCCGCCCCTACACAAGTAGTACCATTGGTGTTTTTGTGGTTTTTCTTCAACTCAGCCACTTTTTCCCTTTTTCCTCGTTGTTTCTCAGCTCCGACGAACATTCCCCCCTCTTCAATTCCTTTCTTTCAAGTTCCCCCTCCTCGTCATTTCTCCCCAACCTTGCGTCCTTTTGTGACACCGTCCTTCCCCTTCCTTTTCCCCTCGTCCCCTTCTTCTAATTTCCTTTCTTTCAGTTTTTCTTTTTTCCCTGGACTCTTCTTGGCTAATGCGTGTCCTGGACTGTTGTGCTGTTTTTTTTCAGGTTCCCCCCTGTTGGGTCTCTCCTCCCTTCGAGCTTTTAACTTCCCCAAATCTTCACCACCCTTTGCGACCCCATCCCCCCCATCGAATCCTTTTTTGCTCCCCTTAATTGTGGCGGTCCCCCCTTTCAATCCTTTTTTGTGGCCCTTCTCTTTTTGATCTTCCCGAGTTTCGATGTGGGTTACCCGTCCCCCGTTTTTTTCCCCTACCGGGTTTTTTTTTACTCCCCTTGGGCTTTCGACCCTAGTCTTAAAGGCTTTCCCCCCTTTTGACGTAATCCCCAACTACCTTTCCTTTAGAGCTTTTCGCTTTTTCCCTTTCCACCCCTTTTTTTCCCAGGGCACCTAGGTACCCCCAAACCCCCCCCCTTTTGATACCCTTTTTTTGGCCCCTCCCTTGTTGTTCCCTGTTTTGTAACCCGTGACCCCTTCTTTTCCCCTTTCCAGCGTACGGTCTCCTTTTCCCCCAAGTTTTCACACCTCCACGAAGTATTGGGCAACAAACCCCCCCCCCAGACCCCCCCCCCTTTTTTTGCCCTTCCTTTCTTGGGATTCCCCCCCCCTACGTCCTTTTCTTATCCCCCCCGAAATTTTCCCCCCCGACTGGGTATTTTGTTTTTTCTTTCTGCTCCTCCCCCTCCCCGTGTCCCAGATTCCCCCCCCCCTTTACTCCCTTTCTCAATTGCCCTTTTTAGCTCGGCCCGTTCTTTCTTTTCTTTCTTCTGAGTTCAGATCTCATTTTGTCACATTACCCCTCTGCTTCTTCGCTGCCCTTTTCTACACCCCCCCCTCTCCAGTAACACAGGAGACATTTCCTTCCCCCCCCGAACCTTATCAAACATGCTTCCTTTCCATTTTCGATCCGACTCTGGTTTTTTTTTCTTGCATGGCCCCCCATAAGTTTTCTTCCTTGGGTTTAAATACTGCTTTCGCCTTTGACCTTAGAGGCTCTGGTCCTTGGCGTCCTCGCCAACCCCTTAGCTTGCCCAATTTCCCTTTTCTTCCCAAAAATGTTTTTTTACACTTCCCTATTCTTTTCGCAATTTTCTTTTTATTCTATGGCCTCTTCTTTTAAAAACCCCCCCCTTCCTTCTGGAATGAAACCGGGGTTGTTACCAGACCCCCCCCCGGTTTGTCCTCCCATCGCCCCCCCCCATTCGCCAGTCTCTGAATTCTTTCCCCGGTTCTTCTTGCTTCACTTTTCTTTGGACGAGAGATCTTTTAAGATTATATTTTCATTTTATGTTGCCCTTTTTCCTTGCGTTTCCCCCACCAGTTATTTAGTCTTTTTTCCTTGATTCCCCTTCCCCCTGAAGTTGAGGTCCCACCCCCCTTCCCCGAACCGAACTTTTCTTTGGGAGCGCCAGTGACCCTCTGTTGGTTTTCCCCCAAGGTTGTTTTTTCCGCCGGTCCCCCCCCCCCCTTCTGGCTCTGAATTCATTGATCTCTTTGATCACACCACGTTTTTTTCAAACCCTTTTTACCGTTTTGTACGGGATCTTCCTTTTTAACTGGCGTTTTATTCTTTTTTCTTTCTTTTCTTTTCGAAAACAACCCCCCCCCCTTTTTTTTTTGGTCCCCCTCCCTTTCCCTTTCGTCTTGGTGGTGAGGACTTTTTTCTTCCTTGAAGCTCAACCGCACCCCCTTTTGTAACTCTTCCCCCCCTCATCTTCTCTGGTGTTTTTTCCCATGCCCCCCTTCTTCAAAAATCCTTTCTGCTCTTCCCCGCCCTTTCAATTCATTCCTCTCATCAACGCTTTTGCTTACTTTTTCCGAGAACCTCCTCAGTCGATTTTTCTCCAACGGTCTTGCAACCCGTTTTTTTTTAAGGGTTCTCTTCTCCTTATTTCCCCCTGTACCGTTTTCGCCCCCTTTTTTTTCCCCTTTTTCCGGCTCCCACGGCCTGTTCCATCGCCCTTCCCCCCTTTCCATTTTTTTTTTTCCATTTTCGGAACGTTTTCTCCTTCACTTTCCCCGCTCCCCCCCCCTCTTTAACTAAAGAGCCAGACTGAACCCCTTTTTTTCTCTTCTATTCGTTCCCCCTTTGCCTTCGGTCTTTGAAGCCCCTTTTTTTTCAACGCCCCCCGACGTTCCCTTCCCCCCCTTTTCCTACGTTTTTTAAGAATTGAACTAGTCGCCTTTTTTTTTAACTCCCTTCCCTCGTACACCCTCTTGCGCCCCTTCGACCTCCAGGCATTTTGGCTTTTTTTTTTGAAGCATTTTCTTTCATAGCACCTTTCCCCCCTTTCAGCCCAGCCCCCCGTTGGACCCCAGCCTTTTGGTTTTCCTGCATTTTTTTTTTTTGCAGAGTCCTGGTTCTTTTGAGTTTTCCTTTCTGACTCTTCTTCAGTCGGTCTTTTTCTTCCTCACCCCTCCTTACTCTCTGGTTTTCTTCTCCACCCACTTCGACTCCTCCCTTTTTTTTTTTTTTTTTTTTTTTCTTTCCCTGGGGACCTTTTTTTAAGCTTCCCTCTTATAGGGCCCCCTTTTCTTTTTTGCTGTTTGCTAAGTGCCTCCCTTTTTCTCCAAACCCCCCAATCTTTTCAATTTCTCTCGCCTTTCCCTTCCAGCTATTTCTGAGAAAGCTTTGGTTTCCCTTTTTTCCACTCTTCTCAACTTTTTTGCGTCGTGGCTTTCAGTCCCTTTTTTTTCTGAGCACATTCTCCCCCCCCTCTCACCTCACGTATGTGTCTATTACCTTTCGGTGTTTTCTTTTTTTTCCCCCCTGTTTTTTCCCTTTTAACCTTTTCTCCAACTCCCCGCCGTTCCACTAGGTCCCCCTTTTCACCGCTGGTTTTTGCGTCCCAACCGTTCTATCACCCCCTTTTTTCCGCCCCGTTTTTTTTTTGGTTTACACCCCCCCCTGAACCCCGCTATTTAAGGAAATTTTTCTGTTCCTTCTTCGAATCCTAGTCTCCCGTCCTTGGCCAAGACTTATCCATCTCTTTTACTGTCGCGTTTCTTTGACCTTTTTTTTTTGAAACTCTTCCTTTTTTTCCAACCCAATTTTTTATTCACGTATATCGTTATGGAATTCTCTCAGCATGTCCCTCTTTCCCTTTTTTTATGAAGTTTTTTGCTTTTTTGATCTCCCGGCCCCTCAATTATTTCTTTTTTTTTTTTGCGGTGTTGTATGTGAATGTTTTCCCCTTTTCTTTTACTTCTCTCCCTTCCCCCCCCCGCTCTTTTTTGGTTTCTTCGGTTTCCCTTCCCCCCTTGGGACCTCCCGCCTTCCCCGCCCTTTCCCTTCCACCTATGTGGTCCCTTTGGCGTCCCCCCCTTTTTATCTGGCGCCCCCAAATGTGCGTTCTTCATCGTTTCTGGTATTAGCGAGTGCATTCGTCTCCCTGGGGGGTTTTTAAGTCGTCTTTTCACCCTGTGTCCCGTCCTCAGATACGCTGACTTGTCCCCGATTAGTTCAATTTTTACTGGTTCCAAAGGTTAATTATGCCGTTTTCTCCTGACCGAGTTGTCCCCTTTTTCGCGGCTTACTGCTTCGCCCCCTGTGGTGGCCTCCGTTGTCCTTTTAGCCCCCCCACCCACAGTTTGACTACTTGTATGGGTTTTTTGGCCTTTTTTTCCTCCTGTTTCCCTTTTCTTTTTAAGTTCCTTGCAGGCTTTTCCCCTTTGGATTTTCTTGCACACCACAGACAATGGTCTAGACCCCCAGGGCCTTTTTTTTTCCTCAATTTTGTGACTTTCTTTCCACATACTTTTCATGAGCAGCACCCTTCTAGTGGTTTTAGCCCTCCCCCCGATCTTTCTTTTGAAAACCGGCTTGAAATTGGCACATCGCTTATGGTTTTACGTATGTCCCCCCTTTCTTTCTAGCGGGGTTTAACCCCTGATTTTCTATCGTTTTTTTTTTTTACTTGTCTTCTTTTTCCCGCCTCTCGTGACTCCTTTAATCTTTCTCTTTTCTTGATTTTTCTTTTTCAGTCTCTGTCTTTCCGTCCCCCCTTTCCATTTTTCGTCTTACTTCCTCCTTTCTGACCTCCTTTATCAGTTCCCTATGGTTGCTTGTGTTATCTAAATTTTTTTTGATCGTTCTTTTTTTTTGGTCGCTTCCCTTTGCTGCCCTTTCAAACCTGGTCGCGCGTTTTATTTGGTCCCCCCGTTACCAACCCATTTGGGACCATTTTTTTCAACCTTGCTGTCGGGGTTGCCCCCAATCCCCCTCCTCTATTCCCACTTTCCAAACACACTGATGGGACTTTCCCACCTTTCCTTCAGCCCCGACTCCGGTTTTCATTCAATCGCATATTTTAATTATGTTTTACTTTCTCTTTTCCCCCTCCCGGTTTCACAGTGTTATCCTTTCAGGTGAGGGACAATTTGGTCCTTTACTTCTTCATTTTTTTCCCCTTTGCTTGGTTCCCCTCCCCCGTCCCTTAAATTTTTTTTTTTTTGGAACTCCCCGGAAGATGCTTGCCTTTATATAACTAATTCTCCCCCTCCTCCCCCGAGGTTTGGTTCTTTTTTGGGCCCCCCTTCCGGTGTTTTTCTCTGCGCCGTTTGTCTGTGAACTTTTTCCCAGCTTCTTTTCCCCAACCGGGCACCCCTTTTCCACGTCCTTTTCTCTTCTTTTCCCTGGATTTCTTTCCTGGCTTTTTACCGCTGGTACGGACTTCCAAGTGCCTTGGGCGGATTTTTCAGCTTTTTCGGCGGTCTTATCTTTTTTTCCGCACTTTTCTTTTTTGATTCAACCTTTTTTTTTCTCTTTTCCTCCTCCTGTGGTGTGCATGCAACCTCCCCAAATGCTTCTGATTCCTTCCATTCTGTTTTTTTAAATCTTTCCGGCCTTTTTTTTCAGACCTAAACCCCCCATCAACCCTCCCCTCCCATCGCGTTACCTGACTCCCTCGCCAACCTTTTTCTCTTTTGTGTATTTTGACTTGTGCGCCGTACCAAGTTGACCCTACAAAGTTTTTCCCTGCCTTCTCTTTCTTCCTAACCCCCCCCCTCCTTCTGCACGCGCTGCTCATTTCTTTCCCTGTACCGCAATCACTTCCGATACCCTTCCCCTAC
>Ga0179593_1459145_pt1 | contig 12247 bp, 11 predicted proteins | sample CZODoug2_1_08_16_FD_185931 | JGI IMG/M metagenome (GOLD analysis project Ga0179593, IMG submission 185931) | Vadose zone soil fungal communities from Angelo Coast Range Reserve, California, USA - CZODoug2_1_08_16fungal (PacBio error correction) | ecosystem: Environmental > Terrestrial > Soil >... | reverse complement strand
TATGCATCTAGAGTCCTTCTGCGCCATTTTATCGGTCCAGCTTACTAGATCCCTTTGTTCGAGATGTTGATGTTCCTGTTCCCTGTTTCGTTCCTTTTTCTGGCTTCTGCGACGAGCTTTGGCGCTCGAAAGTTCAGAGTGGTCTCTCCTTGCTTTCTTGTTCTCCAGTATGCCTGCTAGGAGTTAGCCCTCGTAGCTAGTTTTCTCTCGTTTTAGTTTCAGCCCCTCCTTTCTTTGACTCTCTTTACTTCCGAATTTACGCATGGAGCATACGTAATGTTGTCTCTTGACGGCCGGACCCTCCGCCTCAATCCTGCATCTTGCTGTCGTCCCTCTTCAAATAGAGGTGCGTGTGTCTTGCTTACGTGTTTTGGTGTTTGGTTTGTGACTGCTTTGCGCCCCTCCTCAATAAAGCTTCCCTATTCCTCGGGGTTTTTATCTGATTGAGCTGTTGAATGTGTAGGTTTTTCGTTCGTTTCCTTTTGAGACACCACCCCCAAAGCCCCTACAGGACTTGAATCTCTCTGGCTTTGATTCTACTGGCAGCTCTCTGCTTCGGTGTAAGGGCAGTGCTTAGGTTTATCCTTCCTCGCCCATTCGATTTTTTATTTTTAGGCTTGTTTCGTAGTCGTTTTTAGCGCCTTTCACCTCCCCTTGCCCCATGCACCTGCTTCGAGCCTTATTTTATTCGTTTCTTCTTCCTCAGGTCTGCCGAGGGTCACGCGCTTATTTTCGCGAAGGTTGTCCAATCTCCAGCGACCTCTCGTCCCCCGATACTTTTGTCTCTCTTCCTGCCACTTCATAGCGCAGTTCTGGTTTTTTACGATGACAGCTAAAAACTTCCCTGGAAGTATGTTCCCGCGTTCCCCCTCTTCCGCCTTCGCTGCGTTTGGCTTCCCTGATATTTTATGAAAACTATCCGTTTTACCCCTTCGTGTCGCGGGTTCATTTCCACCAGCATGCCCCAGACCACGTCTAGTCTTTTTCGGGTTCCAGAACGTCGAGCGCGCCCTCGAAAAGGTTTTTCGCCCTTTTCGCCGCCTTTACCCCTACCGCAGACTTTTTAGTGGCGTCAAAACCAGTTCCCCGCGCATGAGGAGACGCGCTTCCCCCAGTTTTTTGATGTCACCATCTTTTTGGGGGCAGCCAGACCCACTTTATCCCCTCTCTCGGTTTCTCCCTGTATTAACGTCGTCGTGTCGGATTTTTTGGCCAACCTATGAGTCCCCCCGCAGTTCCTTTGCTAGAGTTCGAGCTTTCACAATGGTGCGCGACTTTCGGCTTTTAACTTTGCAGGTAGGAGTCGCGTCCCTCCTCCTGACGTATTTGCTCTGGATGATTGCGTTTCCCGTTGATTTTGGTTAAGTGATCACATCCTTTCCCTGGGATTCGAATGAGCGCGAAAACTACCCCCTATCCTTAGGTCTGTTGCCCACATCTCTTCTCAAGAGATTGAGGAAATTTGTACTGGTTTTCGTAATAAGGGATTATCCTCCCCTCCTCCTAATCACTAGGTAACCGACGGTTAAAGGAATATCTTTTCCCTCATTGCCTGAGGTCCTTTTCCCCCCTCCCCCTGCCTTCTTCTATTTTCTTTTTGGCCTTGCCCTCTCGTGTCCCGGAGTTGTTGTTTATAGTTCCTACCGAGCGATGTATTTTTCGGAAAAATTTATTTCCAGATGGTTTTACTAACTTACTTTTTCTCTTTCTTATGAAGTTCTTACCCACTACGTCCCTTCTCTTTTTCTCAGAGCAGGGCTCAGAGTTTCAAGATTGATATGCCTTTTTGCCTGTTAGATAGCTTCGATTGGACAAGAGTCGTTTCCCCCCTGATTTCGATTTCTGGTTTTCTCCCCCTTTTTCATTGAGGTTCCCTTTTTTGGCTCTCCTGCTGCTTACTCCGAGATTCTGATTAATGATGTGCTTTGTTTCCATTAGCAATTTTCCTACGCCTTTCCTCTTTTCGGTTTTGAGGTTTCGTGTGTCGTCCGGCCCGTTCTTTTTGCTGTTAGTTTGTTTTATTTTGCCTCTTTCGGTTCTTTTTTGCACGTCTGCAGATAGGCGTGGCCCTCTCTTCATATCCGTAAATCATTCCCCTTTCAACAGGGCTTTTTGGTGCCTTGCCACAACGTCGGCTGATCAGGGCTTTGGTCGTCGGCTCTTCTTTCTGCAATCAGCGTTCCAACGACGTAGGGGCCCTTTTGAGAGGGGGGTGAAGTTTATTAGAGGCGAGTTCTTTGGTTTTCTCGCTAGGCGAACTTTTGTATAGCACGATAAGGGTAGGGGTTTTTTGTAGGTTGTTTGAGTTACCGAGAAGATTTGGTGCGTTTTGGTTAGGTTTTCTGCTCCATCTTCATTTCCCTCAAAGTTCCTCTCCCGCTCTATACGCCCAATTTCCTTTTAGAGTCAGGACTCGGCCGCCGCCCCCCTTGACACTCCCGCGAAAATACTACGAAAAGCTTGCCCTCGCCAGCCTTCCCCCCTCCCCAAAACGATGAACCTCCCTGTAGTGACTCCTTTTTCTTTTACCTCCTTCCCTGGGATGCCCCTAAATGCCCCCCTTCTTGAGATGCAAACCCCCCCCCCCCACTTGTTTTCCTTTTGCTCGGCGCCTTAACTTTTCATGTTCTGACTAGTACTCCCGCCGAACCGAGATCAAGTCCTCCCCTTCTCCCGGATTCTGAGCGGGTCCAGGGGATTTCGTAAGATGCTTGATTTGCAGTCTCGCTTTGACCTTTATTTCATAGTCGTTCTCCTGTTTTTCAGAATCTCACAACTTACCTCTCTTCTCCCTTTCCTCATCTAGTCTGCCCCCCTCTATGTTCTTTGCCAAAGGCACCCTTAATCTGATCTTTATCATCCCGTTTTGGGTTTTTGTGTTGAGGATTTCCTCTTTAGTGCCTTTTTAGACATTTCTTTCTGCTCAGTTGCGGCGCGCTTATTTTTTTTAGTCCTCCGAGACCAGAGCCAAAATGCATTGCGGTTAATTTTTCCGTATCGCCTTCCATGTCTCGCATCTCGAGACAGTGGCCCCCCCCTCCTAATCACAGTTATAGATCGTTTTCCTTGTCCTCTAGCAAGACGGATTTCCTCCATTTTTTCTGGAGTCTCTCCGTGTTCAAACCCCAGTACAATGTTTTCCTTTTCTTTTCCCAATTCTACGAAGGGTGGGATGGTTTTCCCCCACTACCGCGGCTGCGGCTTCGTCCCTTTCCTCCAAAGTACAGTTTGCGGGAGCGGCGTTTGTATTTTTTGTGAGTTTGTTGGGGTTGGTGTTTTGAGTCTAGTTTTTTTTTTCTTTAGCGTTCTATTCGTGGATGTCCTTTCCTACATCGGAGTCGATTTTTTCACTTTCCTCGCAGCTCTCACCGTGCTTGGTTTAGTCGTGATGCCTCATGACAAACGTTCAATCACAGGCGTGGCCGTCCAAATCTCCCCCATTGAGCCCTCCCAGGTAGTGTACTCTTCCCCCCCCGGCTCTATCTCTTAAACCTGTATAGCAGTTCCTAAGCTTCTCTGGTCTCACCTTGCACACACCCCGTAGTGCTGCTGTTTCACCCCCTTTGATCCCTGACCTGAGCTCGAGCCCGCATGTTGGCCCTTTGCCGGGGAACCCCTCCATTGGGCTTTCTTCTGGGCGACTGTTCGATTGAGCAGAGACGCCCCCCTTCTTTGTTGCACACGTTTTTCTTTCCTTTGGTCGTAGCCCCTCCTGTCTCCCTCCCTATACGCCGCACTCCCCGCCCATCCCACGCTTCCGCCCGCCAATGTTTGTTTTGCCGGTGTCACTCAAGCGCGCGGACCCTCCGAGAGTCAAGTATGTCTTCCTGATTATCGCCCCGTCCCTCGTTTGCCGTAGCCCCTACAACGTGCATGCAAGAAGGAGCTTCCTCTTCTTCGGAAGTTTTTTTTTGACCTTTTTCCGTTAGAGAGCTGGCCCCGTCCGCTCCCCCCTTCGCCCGTTCGGTCCATCAGATACTTTGTCGGTGTTGACTTTCAAACTTGTCCAGTGGATTTCGTACACCGGGGGAAATCTTCCCCCCGTCAACAGCCAGAGGGCGTATTACCTCACCCTCCCAGGCGGACTTCGTGATCCCGAGCTTCAGAGCCAACAGCTAGACCATTTTTCATCATACGTTACTTTTCATCTCAACCTCTTTCCTTGATTCTTCCCTTGAAACGGCGGACCCGTCCACCTCCCTGTTTTCGGAATAGGGCAATTTCTGTTCTTCCCTCTTGATAGTTGCAACGCCGCCCCCCTTCATGAGTTTTGTGGGTCTCCTCTTTTTCGCTATTTTGCGGGCTTTGAGGGTCTCGCCACAACGGTTTTCCCCTCAGACTCCTTCTACGTAGTCTTTCCGCTGGTCGGAGATCAATGTTCTTCCAGACGCGCGTAAATTTTCCTGGTCCGATGTTTCCCTGCTCATTGAGCGGACTGTACCTACCGTAACACATTGCCCCCCCTTTTCTCTTGAATTAACAGCGACTCCCCTCCTTTTTATTCTGTTATGATCCCAATGGTTTGACACCTGTTGTTTTATTCGATTTTGGAGCTGAGGGTTTTTTTTTCCAGCAAACTCGGATCCTTCTAGTGGAGTTTAATGGCGACCATTTGAGTGTTGACTCTCGGCACCTCTTTCCCTCTGCTATCGTAGGCACGTCTATTGTCTTCCCATGTTTTCCCCTTTAGTCCCTTGTCCTTTTTCTTTTTTTCCTCCCGGCCAGCTATCTTTTCAAGAACTTGCAATCGAGTGCGCAAGTTCCTAAGATCTTTACCATCCCCTCTGGCGTTTAGCATGTTTTCTCTGTTCTCGCAATCTGTTTTTTTCGCGGAAGGAGTTGTCACCGACGATTTCGCGGTGCTTTTGACGCTTTGACTCTGTTTCATGGTACGTCGGGTTCTCGAGCCTTTTTTCCCTGGACGCCGTGGATTTCGAGAGGGGCTGCTGCTGTCTTCCCGTCCCAGGTTTGTTTCGTTATTTTACCTGACCGCGGAAGTCCCGTTCCGTTTAATAGCTTTCATTGTCTTCCTGCTGCTCCCCTGGCCTGCCAGGAGTTCCTCGATCCCGTTGTTCGGCGGATGCAGTCCCTCCCTTCTGATGTCGTTGATCTCTTTTTTTTTGTTAGGTTAGTTTGCTCTTCACATCCCCCCGGGAGCTCTTATCTCACGTTTTCCCCCTTTGTTGGCGGTATCCTAGTTTCCTTGTTCAGGGGTCGGTCGCTTGCGCCCATCCCCCCCCATTTCTTCATCCTATCCATAATATTTCATGTTTTGTCTTCCTTTCTTCTCCTTCAGTGAAGGTCGGTTTTTCTAGCCAGTCACCAGGCTTTTATTTTCTCTTCTACCGATGTTCTGGTCCTAGGATCCCTCCCATCCTGTCTTGCAATAAACCTCGGAGCATTGCCCCGCGAGTCTCCCCCTTTTCCCCGTGACGCTTCCGCGTCCAGTCGTCCCCTTTTTCTTTTTCCACCCGTCAGCGGGTCCTCTTTTTTCCTGAGCTAGTTTTCGCTTAATGAAATTCTGATTTTTTTCCTGAACGAACCATTACCGTTGAAGATCCCGCTTGTGTGGTACTTATACTAAGAGGGAGGATTGCTTTCACAGTATTTTGCTTTCCGGAGTCGTTTAGTCTCAGTGAGTGTAGCGTGCTGTTTTTTTGCCAGAACTTTGCGAACCCTTAGTATTGACGCGTCGTCCCTGCCGTGTTTGCGCCCTACACGTTCGACTTTGCCCTTCTTCGATAGGAGCTTAGCTTCTTCTAAGCGCATTACTTGTCCGGAGCCCTCCCCTTTCCCTTTCGACACAGAATAACCCGTTCCCCCGATTCTGTGGATTGTTTAACCACCCTTCTTTGATCTAACTTTCTCTTTCGTCGTCTTTTTACCCATCTTGGCTGCACCCCTCCCTCCTCCAGTGGTACGACGGGTTAAGACTCCATTTCTTGATTTGTGGAACTATCTTTCCCCCTCAAGTGCTCCTCTCCCTTATTCGTGATACGACTTTTACCCTTTCTTTCAAGTCCCTACCTCCATGTGGAGTGTTGACGAGCTAATTAAGGGCCGTTCTTTTCGTTGTCTCGTTGAGTTGGCTTATCCTCCATCCCTTCCGCCCCGATGTAGGCGACCTGATTTTTCACACGACGAGCATTTTGTTTTCTGGGGTCTTTTTTGGTACCCTGCTCCTCCTCCTTTGACACGACCCGATAGGGAGATCCCCATCCCCCGCAGAACGCCAATCACGAGTTTGGCAGGGTTGGAGTTCCCGGCCCGATTTACCTCCTTTTGCCTATGGCCCTCCGTTTCAAAGGTGGGAACGGTGATCTACGCTTGCCCAGAGATACTTCTTTCGTCCAGTGCTACCTCGCCTCTTCTTTCTGTTGATGAAACCATTGCTTGCACAATTTTTTTCATCGCTTCCAAGTGGTTCTGATATTGCTGCAAGTTCAAGGCCGTTGAGCTTCTTTCCTTGGCTCCTAGAAATTTTACCTACTTGGTTACCTTTTTTGTTAAGGTAAGTCCATACCGCGTTTTGTTTTTCCTTTCTTTCCAGATTGAGTGCTTTGTGACCTTTATGCCTCTTCCTTCGTTATGGTTACACTGCAGCTGGTTGGCCTTTGGATTTGCGTTGATTGTCTCTTTCTTCCTTACGATTTCTGTTGTCATCACCCCATGTTACTCCCTCCTCTCAGCGTGCCGTTTTCCTTTCTTCCTGCATCGAGGGGCTTGTGATGTTAGCTCTTTCTTTAATTCGTCCCGAGGTCGCTTTGAAGGGCTTCTTGGACGTGATGTTCGCTTTTGCCGGCTCTAATCATCCTTTCGTTTCTCTTTTTGACCAAAGCGTGTCCGAAAAAGTGATTTTCATCAGGCCGTCGGATGCTTCCTTCTCGCTCTTCTTTTTTTCCGGAATTTTTTCTCACAAAGCTCACCCCTCCTCTTTAGAGTAGTCCTAGGTTCGGGATAGGCCTTCGCCTTTAAATTGTTTTTTTTCTCCTGTGTGGAGTGTGGTTCTCACGTCTGGTTCGCCTCTCTCCGCTGCTGTGTGTTCCGGGTTTTCGTTTCCCTGCACCGCTTTCGCCACCATACCACTAAACGTAGCTGCCCCTCTTTACTTCAAAGTGACGGGAAGTTTTTGTCACTCCTCCTTATTCCCTCCCTTCTCCTCCCACATCCCCCGACGCCCCCCTTCTTCTACACGAATAAGAAAGCCCCCCCCTCGCACACTCCCCCTGTATTCTGTTGACTGTGTATGTTGTTTGCTAGTTTGGGCCCCCCTTCTTCCCCCGCAAGGTGGGAGATTCGCATCAACCGGGTTTTTGATTACTCGCGCTTTCCCTCCCTGAACGTCCTCCTTTTCTCTAATCAGAAACTCCCTTTTTCTTTTTTTGATCAGGGCTTCCTTCTCTGTCCCCTCTTCCCTCAATTCTGGCCGGAGATGAAACACCGGCTCGACCTTGTGCGCTTTCCGAAAGTGTTTTTGCTTTCGACAGTTTCGTTCTCTGTTCTCCCAAAAGGAATCTTTCTTGCCTTACCTCTCTAGCAGCCTTTTTTCCAACTTCCCACCTCTTATATATTTTTCCCCCCCTCTTTGTTGTGTATCTCGATTAAGAGTTCCTGAGACCTTTTGGCGCGATTCTTCAGGTCGGGCGATATGCCTGATATAAGAAGACCCCTTCTACACGCACTTCGTCTTCCTCTGAGTCCTTCTTTCTCGGACCCTTTTTGTGCAGCTTCTTCCCCCCATATAGAAAGGTTCCCTCCCTGCTCCCTGATTATAGAAGTTTCGCCGGTTCCCCTTGTCTCGCAAAAGACCTCTTTTCTCCCCCCGTCAGCGGCTTGCGCGATGCGCCATCTCCCCAGAAGACATGTGGGTGGGTTGGTCCCACTATAAGACGTTTTGGCGTTTTCCCTTTTTACCAAGTTCCCTTTTGCGGCCTTCGGCTACATTGATCGCTCCAGGTTGCCCTTCTCTGTTTGCGGTGAATTCTTCGCGCCGTTCGGTTTAGTTTTCTTTTTTCGTTTTTGTTCAAATGTTTTCTTCCTTGCGGGAATTCCTTCTTAACTTAAGGCTCCTCTCTCCCTTCGCATTGTTCGGTCTTAGCTCCTTCATGCCCCCTCCTGAAATAAAGCGTAAGGCCACAACCCTGCAAATGAACCCACGTCGAGACCCGATCGCGACCCGGCGGATTTTTTGACCCCCCGGTCTCAGACCTGCCCTCTTTCCCCCCTTCTCTGAGACCCTCTCCCAGCGATTTCTTGTTTGTTCCCCATGAAGGAGCCGGTCAGCTTTCGCCGCCTAGTCCCCCCTAACACTCACTTTTTTTTTTTCCGGGGCAGGCCCGACTTGTGTTTCTCTTTCCCTCTTTCCGGGAGCGCGTGCCGGCCTGCACAGACCTGCAGTAACTGTTTTTCGGTCTAATCCCATTGAGTACCCACCCGTGAACTACCCTTCCCCCATGCCCGTTGCAATACGGCTTCATTCAGTTCCCTTTTAGCAGCACGGATTCGGCATTACTACCGTTTTCCTCTCTGATTCACTTCATAAATGAAGTTAGTCCCCCTCCCTAGTCCTAATTCCGCCGGAGAAGGTTCTTTGATGGTACGCTCGTCTGATAGCGGGTTTCTGACAGGCGGGCTCTCCGCGAACACGTGCGCCTTGTGCCGCCCCTCCAGAACGCGCCGGAATGTTTGTTCCCACGTGAGGGTCGCGCTCCCCCTTGGGTTGATGACTTCGCCTTCAACCCCGTTTTCTTTGCTTCCCTGCCACTCCTGTGGCTCTCAGGTTATCCTATTTGCGAGTCCCAGAATGAGAGCCGCACATTGTTCTTCTGTAATGTCCCCGGCGTCCACCGGTCCAGTCTCTTCCTTTTTCAACGGACCCAAATGTTTCACCCCCTCGGTCGTCTTGGTAGTGATTTGGTCTAGCGTTTTTTGTATCCAGGAGCGGATCCGATTCTTTTGTTTCGAAACCGCCTCATCTGGTATATACGTGGGCGAGTTCGTCTTTTCGACAGGCCGTTGTTCTGCGTTTTTTTTGGTGGATCTGTAATAACTGGATTTGTTCGCCTCATTTTCCTCATCCATTCGTTTCGGTCGCTTAGCCGAATGGATTTGAAGCGTCTTCCCTCCCTTCCAGTCCTTTTAAGGAGACCCTTTTATATTTTTGCGTCAATGCAGGGGCCCTGCTTCGATCTAAAGACCGTTTTCCATTCCCCTCGACCTCACTTCTTTGTTGACTTTTTTCTTTATCCAATGGATGGTGTCATATTCGGAACGTCTTCGTTCGATTGTTTCCCCTCCCACTAATTGAGGAATTATTTTTTTTTTCGCCGTAGTCAGCACTGACGCCCCCTTCTCTTTGCCTGCGCGATCGGCCCGCGCTTTTCCCTTTTTCTCCCTCCTCGAATGTCCAGTTTCTTACGGCGACGAGCAGCCTTTTTCTGCTTTGTTTATCCTTCTTCCCCCTTTCTTTCCTTGACTTCCAGACTGCTCTCGCTGGAGCACGTTGACTTCGCCGCACTTTACGCTTTCGTGAAGTGTTTCTCCTTTTTTACACTGCTTCGTTACTTGGTAAGGGGCCTCTCTACGTGCGGACGCTCGACCTTCTCGTGGCCGCGCAGAGGGAAGTCGGTTCCGTCTCTCTACCGGCGCTTTTTTTCCGTTCTCGTGCCGTGCGTCTTTTCCTGTTGCACCGCAGGGATGGTTTCTTCGGAAATATGTAGCATTGGTGATGGCCGCAGTTCGCTTTTGTAAGTTGCCCCGGCACGCCGTAGTAAGCGATTGAAGGGCTCCGTTTCTTTTTTTCAGTAATACTTCCCCCGCTCGTGCCCTTTTACGAGGGCTCCTCTACTGTGGTTTTTCGGTATGGCTTCGAGGGCGACAGACCTAAAAGGGAAAATCACAGTATAGGTGGAAATCCCTTTGTTTTTGAGAGCTTTTCGGGGGGGGGACCCGACATTGCCCCATCCTTCCACCAGTCAACGGTCCCGCGGAGATTTTGATACCTAGCGCATTCTCGCGTAGTCGTTGGTGCATTTGGTCTAGTTGCTGTAGCCAGTAAACGGGCTTCCCTCCTGGCATCTTCCCCACGTTCCCTAATTTGTTCCCTCTTTCCTTGTGTCCCCCTCAAGCCATTCCTTTGTTTCCCTTAAAGTCCCTGGATAAGACGACCTCCCTCGCACCCTTACTTCACTTTTGGATTTTCCTGCCCAACGACTTCGCCGTTTGGGTTCCACCATCGAGCGCTCCCCGCTCATCCTGTTTATTGCCTTCTTCCGCGTCTTTTTAACTGCTTGGATGCACATTGTTGCTCCCTGTAACCCGCCCCAGTTTTACGGGCTTCTCCTCAGTTCCTTTTTTTTGGCCTCGTTCGTTCATCTTCTTCTTGGCGGCATCACGTCCGCACTTCTTCCGTTTTCCCCTTCTTTTCCGCCCCTCCCTCTCTCGGGTCGATGAGCGAGCGGACTCTCACCTTCCCTTTTTGCGGACACGTCGACGCCGAAACGTCTTATCGCGTTTGAAACAACTTGCAAAGTCGACGGACTCCTCCTGCATCACGGGTGGGTTTGTCCCCCCAACGCAGCTATTGGTTAAGAGCCCCCTTGCCTTAGTTAGTTCGACGGTATTCCGCCGACCCTGGTTGATGTTCGCATGAAGGTCCCCCCCCCGTAAAGTAACGAGCCTGGATTTTGTATAGCAGAAGGAATCTCCCTGAGATTCCCATTTCCCCCTTTGTCTCCCTACGACTCTTTGAGTCCTTTTGAGACCACCCTTTTGTTTTAGAACCGCGACGTCTTCTAGGAGAGATCCCCCTGCTATTGCGAGATTAGCGGGGGGACCCCTTTCACATATGGAGGACGGGAACGCAGGTTCCCTTTCATTGCCCGCCGAGAAAATTGAGGTGATCCAGGTTTTACCTGGTTTCTGTGGTTGGTTTTTTCTGTTTCCTCACGATACTTTAGCAATTTTTGATTCCTGGAACTAGTCGGACCATGGACCCAGCCAATTCTTTTGGATTCCCTTTCGTCTTGGCTTCGAGCTCCTTTTTGGTTTACTTCTTGTCGGTTAAGTCAGTTTTGTTTTTTCCTTTGCCCCTTGCCAACTTTGATCCGCTAAGCGTTGTTATCTCTTGTGCCCCAGTTTTGCAAAAACATTAAGGCTCGGTTTTTTTTCTGAGCATTTTCCTTGCCCCCCCTGCACTCCTAAAGTCCTGTCCCCTTCTTCTTTGGATTCCCCCCCAGGTAAGTAGTTTTCTTTTCTGGTTTGAAGTTAGGTCTGAATACGGCCTTTTTCTTTTTCTTTCATTTTGCTGCGTCCAGGAACTGTCCATCTTTCTCCCTCACTGTCTTCTGTTGTATCTTAAATGGGACATCTTTCTTCTTTTCTATCATTTGATTGTTTCCGTGTCTGGAGAGTCTATGATGTCCCCCCTGTGAGCAAGTCGGGAGTGTTCTTGCCTTCGTTCTTCACTCGTCGGTACCGTCTGCTTAGTCGACCGTTCCTACGAACCCCCGTATTTTCGGACTCGGACAGATTGCGAGTGAGGAGCCGGTTTTGCGGCTCCTCATGTACCCCCGCCTAGTGGGGTGTTGTTCCATCCGCCTTTCCGTTTGGATTATTTTAGCGCGGCTTTATAGATCGTAAAGTTTTAGTCGTTATGACATTGTGTCCATTTCTGGTTCTTTCCTGCGTCGTCGAGATTTCTTTTCGGGGGTCGGTATGGGTCTCCCTCTCCATCCATTACATTTTCCCCCTGTTTGGCTCTCGTTCCATGTTTGGTCCGTCGGAATTAAAGTGGACATCCTTCCACTACCTATTTTGAAAACCCTATGGAACAACACGGATACCCTTCCCTAAGCTTCATTCCACTCCCCCCTTCCCGCTTTCTTTTTTACCCTTCTGGGAGTTTTGTTAGACAAGCTCCCTCCTCCCGTCTTTGGTTTTCCTCCCAACGACACTTCGTCTCTTGAACCAATTGTTCGAGTTTGTCCTTTTGCTATCTCATCATGTTTTTTTAAGAAATTAGCTAGTTCTGCTCTTCCCTCTGACCGGAATTCCTCGGGTCAAGCCTAATGAGATGATGTTCTCGGGGCCACGATGTCCCTCTCCGGCACGATGGGGCCTAAGGACCCCTTTTTCTTAGCAATTGTAGTGTCCCTCTGGAGAAGGTGATATTTCTGAAATTCCAGCCACGTCCTATCGCGCTCTGATGAAGAAAAGCGGCCTGGAAGAATTCATCAACCCCCTTCGA
>Ga0179593_1417204_pt1 | contig 12247 bp, 15 predicted proteins | sample CZODoug2_1_08_16_FD_185931 | JGI IMG/M metagenome (GOLD analysis project Ga0179593, IMG submission 185931) | Vadose zone soil fungal communities from Angelo Coast Range Reserve, California, USA - CZODoug2_1_08_16fungal (PacBio error correction) | ecosystem: Environmental > Terrestrial > Soil >... | reverse complement strand
CTTCACCTCTCGTCATCGTTTACAACGTATCTGTCCTTCCCCGCTCCCCTCGTTAGTTCTCCCCCTCTTTCCATTTTTTTTTTTTTTTCTAGGAGTGCTTCTTCCCTTTCCTTCCCCTTCTTCTGAATAGGAGGACAATACTCCCCTTCGATGTAGTCCGTTTTCTCTAGATGCGGTCTGGGATTCTCCCTTCGATCTTAATGTTTACTCTTGACGCCAGGTTTTACTTCCTTCCCTGAAAGTAGTATGCCCTTTCGATTTGACATGCGCCCCTTGAGCGCTCTGGAACCTGTTCGGGCCGATTTCCCTTTTTTCCTGCGCGTTGTTTTTTTTTTTCCCAGCGTCCTTTTTGGACTGTCTTGTCGTTTCAAATCATCTTCAAATCCCGGTTTTTTTTCAATAACTCTGCTTGGATTTCCCTGCCCCTTCCCGGCCACTCTTTTTAGATTACCTGCCTTTGTTCTTTTGAAGTCCTTGGTTTTTGCCATGGCATCTTTTTTTTTCGCCTTTTAACCTATTACGGTTGTTGACTTCCCATTCGCTTCTGCCGTTTGTGGACACGGATGCTTTCGATTGTTTCCCCTATCTACTTCCCGCACTGCTCCCGATTCGCCGTGTCAACTTCTCCTTATAGAACCCACCCTCCTTACCAACGTTTTCTTTTTTCCTTTGCCACTCCCCACGTGAACTTCTTAAAGGATTGAGGGACCGTGCTAGCCCCACGCAAACCTCGGAATTTGCCTCCGCGAAACATCGTTAAACTCCTCTCAGTTTTTTCCCGCGCATCTTTTTTTCTTATTTGGACTTGCTTTTCCTGTTTGTGGTGTCTCGCCTTTCTTCTAGCGGTACTTCCCTTTGTGGGCAAAAAAACAGTCCGAGCAGCTTCGTCGGAGTCCGAGTCCTGTCTCTGGGCTCATACCCCGATGAACCTGCTTTTGCCGCAACAACACAGTGCGTTCCCTCTTTCCTTACGTCGCCATCTTTTCTTCCCCCATGCAAAATTACCCTCGTTTGTCTCTCGGCTGACCGCTCGCTATTTTTTTCCGTAGTATTCCGACCTCGTTCTGGACCAGTTTCCTGACCGTCGCCTTTTGCCTTTCTCACCTGTCTTTGACTCTCCTGTTTAACCTGCTCGCGTCGATCGGAAATAAAATAAGTTGATATCCCCTCGTGCGACAAATTGGTTTGACACCGTTGTGGCACCCTTTCCCCCTTTCACGAAGGTTGTTTCAGGGGCGTTTTTTTTCCCCTTGGAGTTAATCCCCCCCTTTTTACTTTGACTTGGACTTTTAGATGTCCTCTTGCCTTTTCTTTAGGTCCCTTTTTTTTCCCCTCGTGTTCTCTAGTCAGGGGGTCGTTTCATGTCAGCAAAAGTACTGCTTTTTTCGTTTGGGCCGCTATAAGCCTAAACCTTCTCCCTGGTTTTTGTAGAATTTTTCTCCGTTGCCCTGACAATTTTCTTCCCTGATCTCAACCCTTTCCGAGCGAAGAAGTGGCACCCCCCCCTATTGCGTTTTTTCCGACACTCGCTCAGTTTTCCCTCAAGCAGGTTCGCTGATTTTCATCCGACTCCATCTAGGGAGAAGGTCCATCCAGCCAGTTGGATTTTGCAGCTTTCCTCCTTCTTTTACCCCTCTCCCTCAGGCGCTCGCAGTGGTGGTTCTTAAGCACGCCCCTTTTTTGCTATTAACAAGCAGCCCCGATGAAGATTAGTAAGCGTTGCTGACTTCCTTGTCTTCACGTGCAATCTCCGTCTCGATTAGGAGTGGTCACGCCATGTTGCTTTCAGGATGATTTCTCTCTGCCATTCCCCCCCCTTTAAGCCTTTGCCAATCGCGTCCAAAAGGGCTGCTCTTGATCTCCTTTAGGAGACCGCTTGACAGAGGCGCTTCCGCCGAAATACATTTTTCCGTCATCCCACCCTTGCCTGTATGGATGGCATTTTCTTCCCTTGTCGCCCCGATCCCTTCTCAGTGTCTGATGAGATTTCCCCTTTTTTTTTTCCGCGAAATTTTTCGGGTCACTTGCGGCCATCCCGTTTACCTTCCGACCTCCTTTTCTCACAGTGTTTGACCCTGATCAGAGCAAAAACCCCCCGTCTTCCCTCCCCAAAGATTAAAGGTCCCCGGTTTTCCTCTCTTTCTCGTGCCTTCATTTGGGTAACCTCCTTTTCTTCATGGTGCCCTTCTCCGTGCCCAATTTGTCCCGAAACGGCTGGTGTTTCGCCCGCCTTCTTCGGATTTCAATAGACTTACACCTGTCCACCCTTAGTGTGGAAAAGATTCTTTTATCCCCCATTGATATTTTCGCTCCCCATCATTAGAATAAGGTTGGAAGGTCCAAAGTCGCGCCGCAACCTCACCCAAGGCCTTCATCGTTTGCCCCTTCGGGGAAATAATCGGCTTTTTTAGTCCCGTTATGATAACCTCTTGGTGGTTTTCTTCTTCCTATATACCCTCTTTCTTTTTTTTTCCTCTCCTGTTAGAGATCTTCTAGCCGGATATGAAGGGAAAACCACCCAAGTAGGCCCAAGACCCTGAATGATTAGCACCCGAAATTTTTAATAGATAGCCTTGTTCTTTTGCGTTCGAGCTTCATGTACAGGTAAGGATTGATGACTGCTTTAACCCACCTCTCTTGGATGATGTCATTTTTCCTCTTTTCCCCTCCAACGGAAGCTAAGTAATATTTTACCCCTTTTCGTGATGCTTCATTCGGACCGGCCCCTTTTTGTAAACCACCCAGCTTTTTCGTAATTTTCACGGCCGATTTTCCTGAAAATGCGTTGAGCCCCATTCGAGATGCCTTGATTTTCCCCGACCTTTTTAAGGAATCTTGGGGAATTGGACGAAGTTCTCTTTTGTTTCTAGGCCCCTTTGAGCATTTTATCGGTGCCTTCATCTGGCTTCGTTTACTCGCCCTGATGCGAACTGCCCGCGCGCACACTTCGATTTCGCCGTCTTTCCCGGTAACATCTTCGTTATCAGACTTTTAGACGCCAGGTAGGAACTTATCTCGCGCCTGTGTGCCGTCTTTCAGCTTCCGGTCCCCGGCCTACTCCTCACGCTCTTTGTTCCACGCATCTTTGACCTGATGACAATTTCGCTTGGAGAATAGAGTGGCCTCCCTCGCCGCGCCTCAGAGTGGGTTGTGAAACAGGTGTTCATATCTCGTAGGAGGATTTCTTTTTTCTACTTTGACGTTTTGCTGTTCCTCAGTAGAATCTGTCCCAGAGGGTCCTTCGTTCTTCGAATCTTCACATGGAGCTTCTTCCTACGATAGATGCTCCAGCGCTTGACTTTCTGACACCTCTCTGGCACCCATGCTGGTTGAGATGTCTCCCTCCTGCATTTCGCGTAGCTTGATTCGTCTTACGAACCCTTCCCAGCTACCTTCTTGTTGCCGTCTGCTTTGCCACTTTGATGCTTCGGCGTTTCTCCTTTTTATCGTAAGATTCTTGTGGCCCCCTTTTGCCCTTGGAACCCGGGCTCTTTTTTTTGATCTCCTTCTCCCCACCCCTTGCCTCCGAGGAATTACTTTATTTGGCTTCCTGACCAATCTTGAATCTCCCTCCACTTTTTTTTCAAAAAGGTTTCCCCGGGATTCGTTTTGACATGCATTCCGCCACGTTACCTTTATTGAATCGTGATTCCCCTTTTCCTTCGTTTGAGGTGGGCTTTTCAGGAAGACCCCCCGTTTTGTTCGCCTGCTGTTTGGGCTAGCCTTTTTTTTTCTGTCTTCGACGTCCTGCAGCGAGAGCCTCCAATTTTTTCCCTCCATTTTCCTGATTTTTTTCGGACTGGTCTGACTTCCTTCCCCTGAATCTTTTTCCTACGACGCCCTCGACCCACGCAGTCTCCGCTTCTCTTTAACGGAGAGAATCTTTTTTCCCGCCCAAAGATAAATTCCTCTAAAGAGTTTTCGCGGAACGATTCACCCGGGCCCTTCCCACGTTTTTCTTCAATTGCGTAACTGAGCAATCTCCCCCGGTTTTGATATTCCTCCATAGCCCTGACTGTTATCACGTATGCGTGACTTTCTTCGCTGCAGGACAGGAGACTTCTTTGTTCCTGACCCAGTACCCTTTGAGTCTTCCCCTTGCGCGCACACCCACACATACCGGACTTTCGCCAGTTTTCCGCATTGTCACCCCACGCTTTTTTCGATTGTTTCCCGCGGATTTCGAGTTCTTTGGTTTTTTTCCTGCTAACTTCATGAATTCTTGGGATTGTTCTGCCTTTCCCCCCTCTTCCAAGTTGTTTGGAACTCTCGATTACTAGTGTCCCCCTTAGCCTCCCTAGTGTTCTCCTTCCTTTTTTCCACAGTTCCGGTTGCTTCTTTTGTTCTTTCCTTCTCTTTTCCCGCCTAGGGGATCCCCCCCTTGATCGGAGTCACACCCTGGTCTTTTTCCCCCTTCTGCGAATGCCCCCAGATTGCCGCGTTTTGACTGCAGATTTGGACCGGTATCGCGTTCCGTTCAACCAACGACCCTTTCCGGTCCTTCCCTTGTGATTTTGCGACCCCCTCCTTCTTCGCTAATCTTTGGCCCTGAGCGCCCGGCTCCTTTCCCACCAAAATAATTCACTATGGCCTGTCTTTTCGCGGTTTAAACGTTGCGTTTTTTTTTTGAGGGTTTTTTTTATTTTTATTCTATTTTTTTTTTTTTTTTTTTCCTTTTTTTTTTTTTTTTGTATCTCAGCGCGTCTTCTAGGGAGCCTCCCAATGACGACGGAGGACGTAGTTTTCGAATATTCTCCCGGTGAAGTAGTTTACTTACGCACCGGAACACATGAACATCTGGAGATGATTGCCCTCTTTTCTATATGCCTGACCGCTTCCTTTTTGCAAAGAGAACTATGTTATCTCTCTCTTGTCTCCTCCTTTGAGCCCGAGATTCCCCCTTTCTCTTTTAACGTAATATGTTCTGCTACCGTCCATCATCCGCAATGGTGTCAGGTGTCGGTCTTTCCGTCCTTAACATTTACTTCCCTCGGAGAATACGGCCCATCGCCTTTTCGCCGGTCATGGTCCGCGCCTGATCGGATAGAATAGAAATAACCTTTCTTCGTTCCTCTCGCCCCACGAAAGAGTTACAGACCACAATGCCCACCTGTCTTCTCTTTCTTTGTGATGTCTGGGGCGCGTCCTCCCCTTCTGAGTGCGTGCGATTGTTATCGATGCTCCTCCTTGAGGTCTTTTGATACACATTTTTGTCCGGCTAAAATGTCCTTTTTTGAAAAAGTTTCATATCTATCCGTGTTCACTAATCTCGGAGGTCCCTCCCCCGTAACTCCGCCCTGGTGCTTTTTAGGTTTGCCAGGTCCTTTTCGGCCCTGAACGATAGTCGGAAGTTCACTCTCGCGCCTGTTCTTCAAGAACCCGTTTTTTTCTTGTATTACTCGTGTTTACCACAGTAGAGCGGACGCAGGATCTTCTTTCCCCCCTCCTATTCGAACCGATTTCCCCCCACTTTTTTTCTGTTCTTCCTCCTCCCACCGTAAACCTTTCCCTTTTTCCACTGCGTTCATTGTTCCGCTCGCCCAACGAAATTTTCTCTCGCAATAGAAAAGTACGGCACGTCCACTTTCTGTTACACCCTTTTTGTGCGCCTTCTTCGGTTTTTGTCTCTCCTTTCTTATTTTATCTCCCTTTAATAAGTCTCTGCCGTGCGCTCACTTTTCAGCAGGACAATCCCGAAAGCTATGGGACTGAATCACTCCCCCTCTTTTCTTTAATCACTGCCCCTGACAAACGTATGTCCCCGGTCAAGCTTCACCTTCGCCCCACCGTTCTTCATGTCCCCTGTACACCATAGGTTGTTTTTTGACCCCCATTCTCGCCCCCGATGAAACACTTCTATTTTCCGCTCTTCCTGATGAAAGGTATTTTAGTTACTTCCCCTCTTCTCCGTTGCTTCTAAAAACAATCCTTCCCGTGACTACCTGCAACAACTTTGCCTTTGGGCTCGCGCTGTTTCTTTTTCGACGCGTTTTGTGAAAATGCTAGCATAGACGCCCCCCCAAACTTTTTTTTAATTGTCGGCCAATTAGCTCTCCCTTCATGAACGAATGGTCCAACGTCCCGCTGGTTTCATCGGTTTTTTTTTTTTCGTATGTAGTGTTGAATTTTTTGCGTTGTCCCGATTATTCATGCATTTTCTTTCCCTTTTTTCTCCTTGCTCTATCTTTAGGTGTGATTCTTTTCCCTGCATTTCCCCCCCATTCATTATGGTCGGCCTTTTGTTTCCGCTCATCCCGAAACTGCTACCCGTGCGGGTTTCGGTCCGCTCCCCCAATTTCTCCGTTTCCCTCCTGACAACGCTTACAGGGCGTCTCGCACTACTCTCCCCTTTACAGAAGTGACCAAGCGCAATCTCTCTCCCATCCCTCCCTAATTGTTCGTCTCTTCTTCGAAGGACCGCATCCACCGTCTCGTCGCCCGGCTGATACTTTTTACTCCGCCCCATTTTTGAGCTGTTGACCGCACCATTCCTTTTTTTCCTCTCGAAGGGTCTCTTGCCCCCAGCGATTTGTTTTTCTCAGTAATCGCCTTTCCCGTCCTTTGACGCGGAGCAAGCACACCTATGGACGATTGTACGGTCGGATTTCCGTCCTCTGCTCACGAAATTCCGCGACTCCTTCTCGAGTTTTTTTCACAGCTCCTTTGCTGATTATAATTCTGCTTGCCTCTCCAAATAATGCGCTTCCCGGGTTTCAATCGCGTACAAAAGGGCTCCTTTTGGCGAGACTTTTAGGTAGTAAGACGCAGGGAGGAGTTTACCCCTTTCCTTTTGCCCCGGCGCGTTCCCTCTACGTTACACCATGGATCTTTCGGTCTTCCCATAAGAGTGTAATTTCTTCGACTTGCTGCCGCCCGCGGTGGAAATCGTCTCTTCCACCCCCTCGTTTTCCCAAAAGGCTCCCGACATTTCTCAGAGGACAGTTCTCCTTACCCTTTCTACCGAACCTTCTTCAATCCCACCTCCTTTCTTTCCGTGGTCACTTGTAAGCGTTCTCGGTATGATTAACCATTCCTTGGGCCCCAATCGTTCAGAGAAGCGAACCCCTTTGTCCCCCTCGCGTCTCAAACGGAATTTCTCCGTCGATAATGGCTCTCTTCGTTTTATTTCCGTCCACGGAAAAATGCGATACCTGGATTACCCCCTTCTCTTTGGTTTTCGATGCACCCATCCCATTACCCTCTCTTTACTGGAATTTGCCCCCAGTTGCCTTTAATCATGACATGATTTTCCCCCTGTATGGTCCTCCAATCCCTCATTACCTGTTCTTTGAGAAGGATCTCTTTTGGTTCTTTCTCTTCTGTTATACCATCTCTCTTCTTTTTTTTCGCATCTTTGTGTGAGAGAGACTGGTCCAGAAGGTTGATATGAAGCCGTCCCCCCCACCCCTAGCTATCCCTTTCCCCATCTTTCATGATAACTTCAAGATGGAGCCTTTTTGTATTTCTTCGTCCTAGATCTCCCGTTCCTGTATTTTGTAATTGGCGCCATCGACCCCAAAGATCTTGGTGATTAAGTGCATTTGTCCCCACCGTTTTTCCCGAAGATGCCAAAATTGGAAGATCCATTTTTGCTCCGTTTCTTCTAAACCACCAGATGTCCTCTGAGGCACGGCGATTCCTCCCCTAGTGCTTTCCTTTCCCTCTAACCCTGAGGACAACTAAGACACCCGCCCCTTTCTTTAATTAGTGAGTTTTCTCGTTGTCGATGATTTCCCTTCGGTCCTTCATTCCTGTGCTCCATCCGCGGTTTCCTTTTTTTTACCCGGGTTTGATGGCGTGTCTCTACGATTCGGCGTTTCACATTAGCGCCGCGCGACCTTGGAGGTACCTATCCCATCCCCGATTGTGGCGCCAGTATTGTCAGGAGCTTTCGTCTCCTTGCCCGTTTTAGCTCCAGTCCCGCGGTCTCTCACTGAAGTTTAGCCAGGAAGAATTCCCCTGGTACTCTGCACACATGGATGAGGACGGGGTAAGCTTCAGCCAGATAGAAGACACTCCAGAGTGGCTTGTCACAATCTAGAATTCCATCTTCGGAGAAGGGGCCTCCAGCGTCCGGGGGCCTTTTCGCCGTAAGCCTTTTCGGCGCTTGCCCTCGTCCGTAGTAAACACGGTCGCCCACAGCAGAGTTCGCGCTTTCCCCCCCCCCCCAGGCCCAACCTGCGGAAAGTTTTTTTTTTTTTCAACCCCATTGGTGCTCTGGCTATATACTTGCCATTTTTCCGATTTGAGGTTATGTGTCCCTTTTAAATCCTCGCTTTTGAGGGAGTGCTGAGATTAGTTCTTTTTCCCCACGACAGCCACTCGTTTCTTTTATGGTCCTCCCCCTTTTTTATCTTTTCCGTTCAGTGGCCCCTTTCAATTTTTGCGGCCTTGCCTTTTTTTGCCTTGCCTTTTTTCTCGAGGGTCGGGATTCCTGTCTGCCCCACAAAGCTATTACTTATTGCTTTACCTACTCCCCCTCAATCGCCGCGAGTGGCCCCCCCTTTGAAATCCTTTTTTGAAGTAACTTGCCGGACTCAAATCGTCCAAGCCTCCCTCAATTGCATCCCCTTCATCCGTCCCTCCCCCCCTAACGTTCCCTTCGTTTTGCGGATGGAGGGTTCCCCGTGTACGAAAACGTTGTCGACTGGCGACTGGAGCACTGGTATTTCGGTCGGAAGCCTCTCTCCTTATCCATTTCGGCATTTGGATTTTTCTTTTCCTGCCCCTGGCCGACGTCGGACCGGTTCCTTTTCACTTTTGTGGAATCTTTCGCGGCGAAACTTTTTCTTACCTGATGCGCACTTGTGGTTCGCACACGAGGGTTTGCCCATTGCCCTTCCTGAAAATGTGTGCCTTTCCTTCCCGTTGACATCGTTGTTTCCCCTTGCGTACCGGCATCAAAGCGGTCGCTGATTCTTCCCGCCAGTGCTTATCGGATTTTTTTCGTAGCTTGTCGCTGCTGCGGTTCAGCGGATTTTTTTCCAGTATGCGGAGAAAGGCGCGACCCCCCCCCCATCCCTCCTTCCAAATTTTCCCCCCCAGTTTCCCCCATTTTTTTTTTTTTTTTTTTTTTTGTGTGGTTTAAAACGCGGCGTAATTTTCCCTTGGGCTCTTGCTTGCCCCTGCTCTTTTTTGGCGAAGTCACCATGCGATCATTTCCAGAGACTCGATTCTCTTCCCTTCCCGACACAACCTGTCTGAAACCATGGTGTTCTCCTGCATGCGGTCAGATTCCCTGTCGGCCCTTCCCTTCTACTTGCCCGAAGCGCCATTCAGATTTGATTCCCACCAGACCGGCTTCGTCGATCCAGTCGCTCCCCCCTTTATCCCCCCCGGATGCAGATCAAAAACAGCTAAACCGGACGGGTCTCCCTCAACGTATTGCCGTGGACGGTTCTTTACTCTCCCCTATGTGACACGGGATTCTTCGTGAGTCGGCCACCACGTTACGCTGATCATCTTCAACACTTTTAAGAACCGGCGTATCTCCTCGCTCACTCTTCTCCCTTTGTGCCGATTTCAGCGTGCTCCTCGAACCTTGTTTGCATCACACCCCACTCCTTCCTCGGCATGGATGAAGTTCCCCCCTCTGGTTTTTTGGGGTCTGACCCAGTATTTTTCTATCTATGCGATCCCAGCCTCCTCCCTGTTTTTTTGCAACTGCCGACCCTAATTTTTGACCTCTGGGGGAAGATTCTCCAGGTCAATTCCCTTTCCTTCTCTAGACGTTCCGATTTCTTGGCGTTATTTTTTCCTCTTTTTTTTTCTTTTTCAGGAACACTTTCCCTTGGAGAAACGACTGCGTTATCTCCTCTTTCTCTTTTTTTTTGGATGACCTCTCTTTCCCCAAACTTATCTGTTAATTCGATCCCCATCGGCCAGCTCAAAGATTTCTGCAGGGTACATACTTGGTGTTGTCCCTGTACTTCCTTAGGAGAATCTTTTGCCCCGTAAAGTCCCTCGTCTCCCTAGTTGACTCATGCAGTGGTTCATGGTCTCTAGATATCAACTTCTTAACATACCCCTAAGCGTTTCCCTCCTTCGACCATCCATCATTTGAAGAGATTTGTTGCTTTCCGCCGTGGTTTATCTCCGCCCGTCTTATAGTAAAATGTATCCGTAGGTGATTTCGTTTGTCTGATCCCCCCTTTGTTGACGGTACGGTTGAAAGCCTTTTCTTTTTCCGATCCCCCAGTGGCAATATATGCAGGATTCTCCCTCACTAATTTCTTTCTATTCAGACGTTAGTTTTCTTTTCAGAGCGGTTTTGCAATTCCGTCAGTTGGTTGCCCGAACCAGATAGGCTCCCAGCCCGCCCCGGCTTTCCCGCAAACCGTGATGATCTTCCCATCGGCAGATGCACGCCAGGTTCCGGTAAACGTTTGACCTCCCGGCCACCTCTTTTCCCAACACACTTTTTTTCTTTATGAGCGCCCCCCCTCCACGTTCTAAACGGCTCCTTCCCATGCCGATTCGATACTACTGACCCAATCTCACTTGTTCATATTCCCCCTAGAAAATAAGCCTTGTTTTTCCTGGCGTAAACGATTGGTGCGACATTTTTGGCCCTGTTTTTCCGTTTTTTAATTTACTCAGAGTTCCTGCATTTTTCCCACTCAGTCCGATGGAAGCGCGGAAGTACTCCTACGAGAAATTGATAGGGCTCTGGCGGCATTACATCCCGCTTGAGATGATTAGGTTTCCGCTGAAGCAGTGTCGGCCCCCCTTTCCCCGTCGACCCTCATTTCTCAATGCACATTGGAAAACTTTTTCCGCCCCCCACCACTTGGCTCCTCTTATATTAGTTACGCCGCTTTCCCAGGCAATTCGGTACCTTTTTCCTCACTTCCTAGTGGCCTTCGCCCCTTTGTCGCAATTGGACGACACCTGCGCCCACTTTTCCCTTTCGCTCCTGCGAATAAAACATAAGGTCCCTCTCTCCATACACCGGTTCTGTTGCCCACGTTACATCCTAAGAATGCAAAACTCTGGAAAGTTTACGCTGGCCTTTTAAATGCGGTTTTTAAGGTGATTTCTTGAGATGGTCTTCATTTCTTTTCCTTTTAAAGTGTTCAACATCATTTTCTTCTCCGTTCTATTGGGTTGTTTTTATGTCAGTCAAATTCCCTACTTTAGGGCCTTTGGGCTCAGATCCCGACCATTCCCCCCTTATCCTTCTCCCTTTTATCCGTTGCCCAGTCCTAATACCCTTTTCTGACTCCCCTATCGGCTGAGTGGCACACTATTGTCGTGTTGTGGACAACTTCCAATCCTCTCCTCCTACAAAGAAAGGTGATGTTCCTAGAAGCAGAATCCTGTCTGCAATGTATCGGTCCTCGCACCCGATTTGGAGATGTTGCCCATCAACACCGTGGGCTCTCACTATTTCTTCGGCAGCGAGTGTATGGACGTCGCAGCACTCCGGCGGTGGTGACGACTTCTGACGACAAGCCGCACCCTGCACATTTTTCGTCTGAGGACCCCTTTTCCCCGGATGCGGCCCCCGAAATTCTTCGGAGACATTTCCCTTTTATTAGTTGGCAACTGCCCTTCGGTCCTTCTAGTTCGCTTTCCCCCCTGTAGTGCCAATAACTCGTCGCTAACCCGGTTGACCATACGCGTCCCCAACATGTCTGCTTGTACGGGCGATCTTCTTTTTTTTAGTCTTCTTTTTGGTTTGTTTTTTATGCTAAAGACTGCAGAGATATACCCTGTCCTCGCTCCCCCCATGACTTCTTGGTGGCGCCGACCTTTAAAATTTGTTTTCGCGATCGGCGAAGATTTCTCGCGGGGGTTTAATTCGAGTCACTTTTACATCTACCCCCCAAAAGCGTCTTACGTTTCCAGGGTCCCCTCCTTCTCGACAAATCCGCGAACCACTTCCAGAAAGTCCCCATTCTCCCCGTTCGTTTTCGGACACTTGTTTTTTTCGTTATCGGCTTTTTTCTTTGTCATCTGGAAATCGCCTTACAAGGAGGAGACAAAGATGGTTTGTTCCCCTCCTCCCGCCCCCGTCTCCCGGAATGTCATCGCCGGGCCACGGTTGCCTTTCGGTTGTTTGGCCCCCTTCGTATTCACACCTTCCTGATCAACAATTAGTTGTTTCGATGTCCTTGCCAGCAAAGTCCGGACCTAGGAAAGCTTCTCCGGAACAATAACCCTGCCTTGCCTCGCTTTTAAAGGCTCCCATCCGAATTGAGGGTCTTACTCTTCCTGGCTCTGGGGTTTGCGGCTCCCAGTGTCT
>Ga0179593_1308757_pt1 | contig 12247 bp, 13 predicted proteins | sample CZODoug2_1_08_16_FD_185931 | JGI IMG/M metagenome (GOLD analysis project Ga0179593, IMG submission 185931) | Vadose zone soil fungal communities from Angelo Coast Range Reserve, California, USA - CZODoug2_1_08_16fungal (PacBio error correction) | ecosystem: Environmental > Terrestrial > Soil >... | reverse complement strand
AACCCTGTCTCCTAGAGGTATTGAGAGTTTCTCTCGAGGTTAGGCGGCCCCGTGAAGAGTTCATTTGATTTCAGTCTTTACCAGAATTTGATTTCCTGAGTCTAGTGTCCATCAATTTTTTTCCCAAAGTGGGACGCATTTGTCAGGGGACTGTGGGGATGTTTCCCCCTCCTCAGTCAAGTGCGAAAATTTTTCTCATGGCTGGGAGAAGCAAGGGGTTTTTTTTGTTAGACATGCCGCCTTCCCTTTAAGCAGGAAGCACTGGATGTGTTCCCTTTATCCTCTTCTCCGGTGGGACCGGTACTTCTTTTTTGTTTCTTCCCAATTGGAATGGTTCTAAATCAGAGTTAATATAGTCTTTCTCCCCCTTTAAAGAAGAAGGCCCCACCTTGCGTCGTCGCTTTCGCTACGTCCCTAATGTTTGACCCTTGTTCCCACAAGTGGTATAGGAATTATTGCCCTTGCCAGCCGCAACGCCCCAAGTTAGCACCTCCCTTTTTACGGCGAGAGTCTTATTGGCCCTTTTCTTGTATCCCGTGGTAGTAGCCTGGTCTGAGTGGCTTCCAACAACCCCGACCTCTTCTTTTTCGTGATTTTGAGCTGAGGTAGATTCCCTCCTTTTTTTCTGAGTGGGTTTTGAATTCTGCTGCGTCTAAAGTACGTCTTCTGTCCTTCCTTTATTGGAGTATTGCACCTTACCGTTTGTTTGCCAGCTCTCTTGTAATCATTTCCTCTTCCTGACTTGACCATTTTTCACAAGTGCTCTTTTTACTACCTACTTTTTTTTTTCTAGAGAAGCAGCATGGTGCCCACATGGTCCTCACCATATTCTTACCTCGATAATTAACCCAAACGGTTCCCCCATACGAACTTGCCAGACCCCCCCACCAAAAAAAATTTTTTGTAGTTGCCCCCCCCCAGTTTCAAAGAATTTCCTCCCCCTTCTCAGCGAAGGGATACAGTCCCTCCTCACCTCCTCCCCCCCCCAAATTACTGATTATTGTTTCTCCCCCTCCCCCACACAAAGTTAGATAACCCTTTTATAAGTGGCCTCTCGGCCTCCTTTTTCTCCTGGATAAACTTTTTGTTCATTCCGATTCTTGAATTTCAAATCATCTACACCCCTCTGTATTTTATTTCCCCCCCTTGACCATAACCCTCTCGCCGCGCCACGATATTTGCCCTTAGGTCTCCCCTCCTTCGAGAAGAGATACCCCGAAATTTCCTCTCAAGAGATAATTGGTCCCTACCAAGACGGAGGAAGGATCACCCTCGCTGAAGTGGTGCTGGGGTACAACCTCCATTCGGAAGAGAACCTTTATTAAGTCAACCCCCTCCAGGATGCAGTACATTCCCTTTTCATTCATTGGTTTCCTTTTCTTTCGAACCCCCCACCACCCTCGGCACTGTTTCCCTCGGAATGAATTTTTGGCCTTGTCCGAGAAGTTCGTCTCGGTAATCTGTTCCCCCTTTCCTTTGAAAACACGTATTCCTTTTTCCGGATCTCCGGCACGCCATTTTCCCCCAACAGATTTTTACTTTATAATGGCTTTCGCTTTCCCCCTGACATCACTTATTTTGAATTTTTCCCCTTCCCCCCCTCCTCATATTAACTATTCACTCTTATAGGTTACGACTTCTTTTTTTTTAGAACGACGGCTCAACACTCGCTCGGTTCGATCCAACCTTGAACCATCCTCCCTAGTTTGAATGATCGATGTAAATTTCCCTTCTTGCGAAGATAGCGATATTTTAGTCCGGCAAATGGCTCCCGGGGACTTCTTTTCTTCTACTTCTCTCAGACCATATCAAATCCTTTTGTTTTTTTGTGTTTCTGGGGGAACCAACCTTTTTTTCCCCAAAAGAGTAGTAGAAAACCTTTCCGGACCCTTTTTCCCCCATTGAACTCTGAAAATTAGATAGAATAGACCAAAGGGGCCGTATCGCTATTTCTCCCCCGAGAGGCAACGTAATTGGACTTTTTCCCCCTTCCCTCAACAACACTTCCCTTCTTTTATGGCACGGTTTTATCCAACGACGTAAAACTTTATTCCTCCCCCCCCTTTCGATTCATCGTTTAGCTCAGTCATCCCCCCCCTCCTTTCACAGTAGGTAAAACAACCCTCCATTCCTCCTCTCCTGAACTTCTTAACTCTCCAACTCCCAACTCTTTATCTCCTTCCAGGGATTTTGGCCCCTCTAGTAATAACGGAAAGCGCATTTTACCTCCCCTTTCTGGTCGCCAAGAGCCTTTTACTTTCGCCCCCCTCTCCCCCCCCCTTCCCCAGAATTTACTCTCATCCCCTATTCTCTCATCCTTCCAAAAATGGGAACAACCGACTTTAACTTTCTCTTTTTTCTTTTTTTCCTGAGTAGGAACCTAAGCCTCCACCGTCCCTCATGGCTGCTTTCCTTCTTTGAGAAGGGCCGTTTTTTTCCCCCCCGATATATACTGCCCCCCAACGCCCAAACCCTTTTACCCCCCCCCCCTCCCCCCCCCCCCGAAAACCCTTAGGACCCAGTGTTCAACGTCCTGGCCCACCGCTTTCTCATGTACCCGCTTCGTCGACCCTTCGCCTTTCCCTCCCCCCCCCGTTTTTCCGATGATTGCTAAAAGTCTTTCAAACCGCCCCCCTTCGAACCGTGCTAAGTTTACACTTTCACAAATCAGTCTTTTCCCTTCCATGTGCGAATTATTTGAAGTCATCCCCGACTTCCCCCCGTTCCCTACACATCCTGTCCGTCCTTCAATCTCAGTAAAGAGGTGTCTTTGATCGTACACCCCGGACATCCCTTTTTTTTTCCCCTAATAGACTATTCAGAGTTGCCGTACCCAACCTTCTTTTTTTAGAATGGAGGAAAATCTAGCTTTTATCAATCACAATGAAAGTTATTTTAGCTTTTTCTTCCAAAACGAGATTTCAAACTCAGTTGGTGGGGGTTTCGGAGCTGTTGTGACAGAATTCATGCGTGAAATTGCTTTTCCCTAAAGATAGCTCCCGATTCCCTTTCCTTCCCCCTTCGTCGACGGTCTGTTCTTTTTTCTCATTCCCGCCCATCTTTTGTGATGACTTGGCCTCTTGGTTTTGAATCTCTTTTCCTATTTTGTCGGTGGGCTTGGGGAACGAGCCTTGCGGCTCCACTGGATACCCTGATTGTCTTTCCTGTTGGTTATTCACTTTTCCCTTGTTGCTGACCCTGCCCCCCAGCCCTCTCTGACACGGATTCTTTTCTGAACCTCAACTGTTTTTTTTTTTTTTTGGGTGCGAGCGAGTTCCCCGGTGTGCACTTTTCCTTCCTGCCCAAGACCCGGACCTGCCATCCGTTCCCTTCTCTTTCCCCAATATTTGATTGAGTTCCCCGTTCCGACAGCGACTTTTCCTTTTTGCATCTTTTTTTTCTTTTTTCCCGGGGCGGTTTTAAATTTTGTCCCCTTGGGTTTGACCGTTGCGTTTCGTATCATCTTGCATGTCCGGAAAACACCCCTGGCCCTCGGAAAGCCGGCCCCTCCGTCGTCTCATTCTTTTCGAGTCAGAACCTCCGAAAGTTGCCCCAAACAGCGGGCTCTCCTTTTTTTTTTGACGGTACATGCCTTCCGGGTCTTTTCTTTTTTGGGCGGGGCGATGGGTTCTCGCGTCGCTTTTTTCGACCCCTTCCTCTTCTATGAATAGGTTAGGCCTAGTTCTGCGAACCTGTCGGATTTAAGTGGCTTCGTAGGCGAGGATCGACTTCACTTTTTCCGACGTTGAGATGGATTTTCCCACTTGAAGATTTTTTTTTTTTAGTTTTGACTCTTTTCCCCCTTTTTTTAATCAAGAATGAAATGGAGCTACGATCTCTCAAGGGGCGTTTTTCTTTCCTTTTTTAATCTTGTACTCTAAAGCTTCCGTGACCTCTTTCTGACTTTCCCAAGGCAGTGCGAATCTTGAGCATTATGTTTTTCCCGTAGAATCGCAGACTTGGCGTTTCGATCTGCAGGTTTTAGAGGGCACCTTATGCTTCTTTTTCCTTCCGAGATTGGACTGGGGGCTTGCGACGTTCCCCCTCTCTTTTGTTCAAGTGATTATGGTCTTTTCTTTTATGCGAGTGCCTTCCCTTTACTGCGCCAAATTGCAACGAAGAGGAGCTCTCGGTCTTCACCCTTCTCCAAGCCAAAAGTCTTTTTTCCTGAATGCAGCACGTCCTTCAACTGTGAAATTTTTTGAGGTGCACGCAGCCTTGCGTTTGTCTTTTCTCCTGGTTAGCCGAAGATAGCTTCATTCAGCCTTTTTCGAGGTAAGTTTCAAATGTAAGGGCATCGTACGGGAAGTTTTCCCAGAAAACCAGAGAGCCTTGCGTTGGACCCCAGAGGCCCGACTTCCAAACGTCCGATAAGCACCCACGATTTTCTATTATGTTCAGCCCTTCCCTTTTTATATCTAGGAAAAAGTGCCATGACAGTCCCTTTCTTTAATGGTCTTTTTCCCAGATAATTAATACTGACCCCTCGGTCTTTCCCCCATTAATTAGTGGTGAAACAGTTTTTGACCCTTGTCCTTAAGGATTTTTCCTAAATCGAAGACACAGTTTTTCCCTCTGGAGGAAGCCTTGGAGTCACGCCTTTCGTGTTTTTAGACATAGGACCCTCGAGTTATCCCCCTTGTCTTCTTTTTCGCACGGCCGCTATTTTCCGTTTTGACTAGCGTGGTTTCCTGTCTGGTGCCGTGTCATTCTCGCGTTAGATACGGCTCCTCCCTTTTCTAAGGTCACCTATTGCGTTGAGCGGTTTTAGGTCCGCGCTTCTCCTCTTTCAACCCCAATCTTAGATGAACTTTTCTTTTTACTAACCTTTTTCCCCACATTCCAACTTTGTGCCCCCGTGGCTCGCGGAGGCCCCCCTTGATTGTTTTGTGCTACCGTTCTGCCCTTTCTTTGATGGGAAGTTTCCAGACAAAAAACAACACCTGAGCGATTTTTTTTAGTTCGACGTTCCTTCTGATTGCGGAGATGCCATTTCTGATTTTGCGTACACGCCCAGTTAGTTGTCCATTTTATGGCTTCTTGGAATTTTTGACTATACGATGGTCCTCCTAGGCTGGACTTTTTCTCTCTTTCCACTACCGTGAGATCCCATTGACCACCAACCCTAGGATTTATCAAAGCACCAAACGGGTCAGTAAATACGCCAATCCTCCAGAACCGTCAGTCCGTAACATCCTGTGATTAGTTCGTCCTCCAACCCTTATCAGAATTTCATCACGAGCTTTTTTTGCCGTCACAATCTCATCTAAATTGATCTCTGCTTTTTGTTCTGCTACCTCCACCCAACCGTTCCTCTACACCCCCCGTGGAACATGGCTCTCAGAAGCTTTTTTGAACACTTTTGGCAGGTGGCGCCTTTTCTCCTGGGCTAGAATTTGGTCCCCGATCTGTGTATCCTCCCCCCCCCGTTTACATGAACTCCCCCTCGCGCCGAAAATCGCTTCCGCATATTCGAATATTCCACCTCGCTTTCCCCCCAAATTTTAGCTGGACGGAACCTTCCCAGGTAAAACATACTCCCCGTGCTGCGTCCCCCCCATTGAGGCTGGCCGTTTATTCGTCTTAACCCCCCCACCACTCCCAGTTCCTTTTTTAATATTCCGCCAGAAGAGTTCAAAAGTTTTGAGTTCTTTTCCCTCCCCCCCCATCCTTAAGGTCCCAAGTTCCCCACCTCCTTCCAGTTTACCCAGAATAGGTTAGGTGGGGTTCCCTTCCCCGCCTTCGCGGTGGTCCCGACGGCTAAATTTCGCACGTCTGCCCCCCACCAAGCGGCACAACGTCCTTCATTTTCGTTTTTGCAGCAACTACTCGTGTCATCAAGACCCGCAGGGTTGACTTAGCAGTGGGTCCTCAGCCGCCCAGATATCCACGGCCATTCGTATTCCTTTTAAAACTTTTGCGCTTCATTTGTCTGAATTTGGTTTGCGACCTCTTCGCCTTCCAACCCGGACGTTTCCTACATCACGCTGATGTTATCACTTCGAAAGCAGGTTGTTCCTGCCGTGCCTGCCCCTTTGTCGATTTTTTGACGCCTCGCTCCGTGATAGTGGTGAAACCAAACGGTTTTTGGCGTTTGGCTTCCCCCCGCCGTTCGTCGCTACTCTTAACAGCCAGAACTGAACTGCCCCACTTTTCACGTCCGCCCACAGTCAAATACGGCTCTTTCCTTCAGACCGCGAAAATTCGTAGATAGGCCCCCCAGTTCCGGCCTTATAGCCCAGTTTCTCGTCCTCCATCAACTGCGACACTATGCGGGGATCAAAGTTCCGCTCACCAAGCTTTTTTTATTCAGCTGCAGTATGAAGAACCCGTTCCCCATTCGCAGATCCCTCTCTCCCCTGGAAGTATTCCCCTTCTCAGGCTCCCCCCATTTCAACAAGCCTTCCTCAGTGAGTTAAAACCCGAGCTTGACTCCCCCCTCTTATTCGTCTCCGCCCCCACTATAAGCAGAACCCCCTTCTCGTCAAACCCCCTTTTCGACTGACTCCTCTTAAGCCGAAGCAGCTCGCACTCCCCATTTTTTTTTTGGCCTAGCACTATTCCTTCTCCCCAAAGTCTTCCACACCGCCCTACACTTCCCTCCCCCCTCGCGATGGATTAGTACTCAGTTGACACAACTTGGAACACCCACCTGATCCCCCATTACGACTGTTGTTTTACCTTCAGATTACGCACTCCCCTTCCAGCCAATTCCCACCTCGTATTGTTAGGGAGGTACCCTAACTGCATTTGGGTTTTCTCCCCCATTATTAATTCATTGAATCCCACTTCCACCCCCAAAAGCAAGAATTTCCAACTCCCCCCCAGCTTAACCCCAGCCCCCCCTCTCAAACCTGACCGTCTGACTCCCGTTCTCCCTCTCAAATCTCTTTCCACTCTTTTTTCTGCGTCAATAGCCCCATTTTGCCTTCTTTTGTGTTACCTGATCTTGCTTTGATCACCGATCCCCCACCCCGCCAGGCCGCTCTGACTGGTCACCCAAGCCCGGGTCCAATGGGAAGGTCTTGCCTTTCCGAATGAAGATAGAACCATTCCCCCAACTTAAGACCACAAGGCCTTACCCCCTTATATCTTTTTATCATCCCTTGCTCGTTTGTAAAAAGGACCCCTTACCGCAAATAGAACGCATATTCGTTCCTGTACCCGTATCCCCCCCAAAAGATTTTCTAATTTATCCATGGAACATCCTCTATAGCCTGATGAAATTTCCCCCCTTTACAGGTGACCCCTCTTATTTTAATACATTCCTTTTTGTCTGAGCCGATGGGAACCACCATATGCTCCCGACGGGAATTTAGAAGAGAGCTGGACCTAATTTTACACTTCCTTTCAACTGAGAGGGCTCTTAGCCTGAGAAATATTCTTTTTGTGGAAGTTATCTAGTAGGAATAGGCTAGGTCTTCATTCTTTTCTTTGACGTGGGGAACCAGAAAGCTCCCCCCTCCGAAGAGATTAGCCCCCATTCTGTATTCCTTTATTAGGATTATGGTTTTGGAAGAGCACCTTTCCCCCAGAACCCTGGAAAGCATGCAATCGTGCTTTTCCTCTGATCGCGTTGGAAACCTCGACAGTTAGTCTGACCAATTTGACAATGCCCCCATATGATGTGCCAGCGAGTGTCGTTCTGTGTCGTGGCCCCCCCGTAGGTCGTTAATATCCCCCGCTCCGAAACTCTCCAGGAGGACTATAAGGCTTTTCTTCCCGGGAAAGCGGTTGAGTCCTGCTTCGCATGAGCTGAGAGCCTGGTTGAATTTTTCCGCTGGGGTCAGGAGGTGGTTCCCCGGGAATTTATTGACCCCTTTTTGGCCGTTCGTGGGAATGGAATCTGGTACAACCGTCGGCCGGGACCGGGCCCCCCAGCATCCCTCTGAATGTTTTGTCTGTGTCTAGTGCTTACCCCCCCATAAAGGCATCCTTTTTTTCCCTTGGCCCTCCACTCCGGAGAAGTTCGGGTTTTCCCAGTTGGACGATCAGGCGCTCCTTCCTCTGTGCAGTTTTGAGTTTGGAGTTTCGCTTTTTTTGACTAATCGTGCTACCTAAGCGGCGAGCTGTGTTCTTCCGCGGAGGACTCTCCTTTTTCCCTGCGTGCTTCGGAGAGGGATTTTTTCATTACTGGAATCGATTTCACTCGGCGGTCTTCAAAGTCAAGTGGACGGCGTTCGGTTTAGTTTCCCCAAGGGAATACAAGATCCCTGGTTAGAGCGGTGAGTCGCTTTTTTTTAAGGAGTGAGGGCCTCCCCTGCCTCCTTGGAGTCCCCCCCCCCCCCCCTAGAGATACGTTTCTTCTCAGCGCTTCTGTTAGTCCGATCACCCTTTCAGGTTGTTGCTTTATCGTCTAAAGGTTTTTTCCTTGGGTTATTTTCGTTCTTTATTTTAGATTGGACCTTTTAGTTTTTTTTTCAGCGATCTGCCTTTTTTTTAGCTAGCGCGCGACCCTAGAGAAAGACTCTAACTGAAATTCCAAGGGAGAGCGTCCTGCATCCGTCTTTTCAACCCCAGCAGAAGGTCCGCAAGGTCCCTTTCTGCCCCCTTCCTTTTGAGGTTTTTCGTCACCAAGCCGGCGCGTTTCTTGCCCTTCGGTTTCGGCGCCGAGTAGAGAAACTTGTAGTATTGACGGGCAAAGTTCAGTTTCCGAGTCTGCGGGAGACCCCCCCAGCCCCCCTGCTTTTTAGCCTTTTTGCGCGAGGTCGGGAGAACAAGGCATTTCCACACCCCTCTCTTTTCTTATGATACTCAGAATTTCGCTTTTCCTGCTCGAATGGTTTTCCCCCCCCAGGATGACTTTTCCACCTTATGTTTCTAAGGTTATCCACCATTTTTCTTTCTGGTGGAACATTCATTCCGTCGTGTCAAAATTTGGACGCCGTGTCCTATTTCAAGCGGAACGGGAAGACGCCCCCCGTTTTTTTTACAATGGCGACCTCCTTCCTTTTTTTTTTTTGGGCTTTTTTGAGTAAGCACAAAACTTAATCCCCGCAGACACCTGGTAGTGGCCCGAGCAGACGGCGCTCTTTGTTTTCCTTTTAAAGGGTGTCCCCCCAAAGCTGCGTGTTGCTTTTCCCTCGTTTGTCTCTATTCCTTACGGCCTAGAGTGGCTTCTTTGAGGTTCCGGGAATCTTTCCATCTGTCCAAAAAAGTGCTCCATTTTCCCTGCCGCCCCCTGCAACCTTTCTCCCCAGCTGTCCATTGATAAGGCGGGTGATAACGGTCTGCGTCCGGGAAGTGAGTCCACCCCCTCCCTTATCGCGAATTGTGCGGCTTTTTTTTTCCGATTCGCCTGTGCGAGTTTGCTCGTCTTTGTTAACCTTTTTCAAAGTGGGGTACTTACGTTTTCTTTTATTGGCGTATTTCCCTTTTGTTGAATTCTGATTTCCATGTGCGGCGCTCTTTGGGATGGTTCAGTGCCTTGCTTTCTTATTGTCCCCCTATACGGGTAGAGAGATAGTGCAGTGAAAATTCCCCCCCCTTCGTAGAATTTTCACTTCCTTTTGTCCCAAAGTTTCCCATCCCCCATACCAACTCGACCCCCTTTTTTACGTACCACTCCCTCCCCCGAAACTCGCCATCCCACACGACTTTGGATCACGTCGAACTCGTCGAGTTTACGACCTATTCTAACCCTCCCTGACCCGTACCTAGCACCGATTGCCATGCGTTTCTTTTCCGTGCTCCAAATTGACTTTCGGCTTTCAATAATGCTATTTTGAAAGATGGTATCAGCGGCGTTACGGACTCGAATCCCTCCTATTTACTGGTCTTCTGAATATTTACCCCGTTCATTCATAGAACCCCAAGAATATACTTTCCCTTTGTAGTACAAACTACGGCTTCTTTATGATGGTGCAATCCAGTTTTTTTTTTCTTGTACCAGTCACTTATTACCCCTCCCAGAGTGAATGTACCCTCCCCGCTCTACCCCTTGGCGTTTCGTTTCGCTTTTTCACCGTAAAATTTTCCAATTTTTTTTTGTCAACTTTTAACAATTTAAAGATAGTTAGGAAGGCCTCTGAATAAGTCCCCCCTTGAGTTAACAACCACTGTTTTGACGGATATCATTCCGATTCCTTCCCCCCCCCCCGATTTTAAGTAGGGCTTCCCTCCGGCGTACTCTCCAACCCTCCTATTTTGAATTTTTCCAACCCCTTTATCCTATAAGCATTGAGAAATGTAATCCCGCTCTCGGTTGCTAACCCCCCCGAGCGCCTCCACGGGACCCTACCTCCCCCTTCCGGTCTTCAGATCACCTATAAAAATGCACACAGAGTGAATGAGGACGGGTTGCATTTTTGTGGATGATCCCTCGCGCTCTTAGTTTAGGGAACAATTGGTTCATGACGGGGATTTAGTTATTATACTGAGATCCAATCGCCTCCTTCCACGGCCCCCCCCTTCTTACCCAATCAAATTCCCCTGATCGGCTAATTGACTAGGAAAACACCTCTCGCTCGCACCCCTTCCTCTATCGCTACTCCCCCTTACCAAGAATTTTCGGCACAAGTATTGTTTCCCCCCCAAGTCACGTCATCTTTCTCAGTCCTTCTCCGGTTTTTGGACGTCCCCACGCCGTAATCAGCCTTCCCTACAGCAGTCTATTCCTTTTTCCCTGGATCACCCGGACCCCCAGACCATCGTCAAAACGTGGTCAACTCCCCATCCCCGCTTGGACTTTCCTCACTTTTTCGCCTCTGACCCCCGCGAAACGTCGAATTTTTAAAGGGCCCCCCATTTCTTCGTAATTTTTCCTTTTTTTTTTTTTTTAGCCGCAATCTTTCCCTCAGAGATGATCAACTACCCATCTCCCCCGCCCCCTGCTAATAATCGTTTTTGTAGCCGCGTCCCAGTTAACAACCCCGCTCTGTTATTTCTCCGTTCTTAGGAATCACCCCAAGTTCATTCTCGTACGTTTTTTGTTTACGTTCAGAGCCTTTTTTTTTTTTTCCTAGATATCATTGACCACTCACGTTCCCCCCCAAACCTCCCCCCCCCTTTCAATCACTTTTCCCCTAAAAATCCCCAGGAGGCCCAAACCATTATTGGCAATCTCCCGTGAACATTAAAGATAGTAGTCAATTCCTTTCTTTCCGTAAGAAGTATTTTTTTTTCCAGTGATTTGCTTCACAGCCCAAATAACCATGATTTCCCCGATTCTCTTAAAACTTTTCCCCAATAAGTTCCACGTAGAATGCTAGACTTCCCCCCCCCATTGCCTACCAGAACCTAGGCATCTTTTCTTCTAACTGGAGGGCTTGTCCTTCCCCACTTAACAATATCCCCCCCGCATGCCCCAGTTCACTAGTCCCTCCCCCAACCTCTCACTTTATTGGAGGAAATTATCCCCGCCCCTTTTCTACCCTTCTTATTACCTGGTCCTGGCCCCATCTCATGTCATAATAACGTTGTTTTTGTTGACTGTGGAACCTCCGCTTGCCGCTTCCCCTGATCATTTCCTCCCTATTCGAGAACCTTTCCCAATCTTTTTTTACCCTCGTTTCCGAGTAATTTGGCGATTGCGGATGGTTTGCCTTAAAATACGCGGCGCAGCGTCCCCTGTTTCGATCTCCCGGCTCGGTTATGGTTTTTTTTTAAGTGCGTATGGCATCCGAGTGCGTTGATTTCAGCGGCTCCAGTCAAACAGGACCGGTATCCCCCCAATTGAATATGCTAAATAGCGAGGGGGCCGCATGCGTTGACAGAGGAAAGCCCCGCGAAGTTGGGTTTCTCTGTTCTTGATCGGGGTGAGAAGCGACACGGTACCTGATGGCCGCAAGTGAAAATTGGCGGCTCGCTGGGCCCCTCTCTTTGAGATATTCGGACTTCCCGCCAGCTCCTTCCTTTGTGACTCCTTGGTTGGCTTTTTAGGTAAACGGTTAGTGGACCCTCGTAGTTTGGTTTGAGTGGAACTTGCCTTATTTCACGGCCCAAGGGGCCCAGGCGGACCCCTTTTACCAGCCGTTTACGATCCCTCCCCCTTTTTCGGATTTTCCATCGCCCCTTTGACCTTTTCTTGGGGTAAGTCCCGCTTGGAAGTTAGTTCTTGTTTTTTCCTTTTCGTCCGGCTTACGATCATTTCCCCTCGGGGAGAGTAGGGGTGGCTCTGAAGTGGGATCCCCCTTTTCAGGAATCGTGATAGGCTTCTACTGTCTGAGCTGGCTTTCGGTTCCGAATATGCATGGACCGCTGCGTTTCGCCCTCGAAGCGTTTGCTCAACGGACTTTCCATATTCAGA
>Ga0179593_1288188_pt1 | contig 12247 bp, 17 predicted proteins | sample CZODoug2_1_08_16_FD_185931 | JGI IMG/M metagenome (GOLD analysis project Ga0179593, IMG submission 185931) | Vadose zone soil fungal communities from Angelo Coast Range Reserve, California, USA - CZODoug2_1_08_16fungal (PacBio error correction) | ecosystem: Environmental > Terrestrial > Soil >... | reverse complement strand
CGTAAAGTGTGTACGGATGGCCTTCCTTTTTTCCCCCCTCCCTTTACTTGTCAGAAGTTCTTGCCGGTGCTGCCTTTCTCCAAAATGTGGCGTTCTGCGGTTTCCCGAGGTTTTACCTCTTTTAACTCGGAGCCTTCCATTTTCTTTCCAACGTCAACTTCCTCGTCCTAACCTTCCAGATCAGCCCTTTAGCTTTTTGAAAAGCACCTTTTTAACGCCTCAGACCTTCGGCCCGCCTCCTTCCCCAAGAACACATTTTCTTTTTTCCTCTTTCCTGTTCACCTGAACGAGGATCTTTTTAGCCTTCCCCCTTTTCTCTTGACATTCCGACTCACTCTCGCGAGCCAACATTTTCGTTTGTCTAAAGAATCTTTTTTCCGTCCACCACCAACGTAGCCTCCACCCCTAATTGGTACTGTTGCGAACACCTTTTTCCTTTGAACTTCAAGGATCATTAGCCCCCATTTTCGGCTCCTTGGTTTCAAAGCCTTTGAGCAATGGTTGCTTTTTTTCCCTCGGCTTAATTTGCAGTCTTTCCCCTTCTTCAAGCTGGATGAAGGAGTTCCTACCTCGGTATAAACATCGCCGCAGGCCTTCTTCCCCAATGTCATTGATCACTTCCATCCACCCCCAAAAGTGAGTCCCCCCCCCCTTCTCCTCAGCAAAATAATTTTCCTCTCCTGTTTCCAAGGTCTCCTTCAAATCTCCGCTCCCCTCCTCCTGGAGTTTGGCTTATCTTACTTTTTTCTTTTTGCAATAGCTCCTGACGTTGGTTCCTCTTTCTTTTCAACTTCTTTCCGCCTCCTTATTTTGTGATGCTGTCTAAAGAAAAGCAACCGGACATTTTTCTTGTTCAGCCGAATAATTTTTCCCTTACCCTCTTAGCTACCCGTTTCCCCAGTGCACTAAATGACGGCTAATACTGCTCTTTCCATTTTGAGTATGTTCCCTGAGCAATCCACGTTTGATTTCACGTCCCCTCCAACAATAAATAGTCCTTGCCCCCTTTTCTCTCCCGGGCATACCGATCCCTTCCCATAGTCTCAGCCAAGTATAACTTGACACCAACTCTTTCCTTCCCCCCCCTTCCGGCCTATTTCAGGTTTTTTTCTCTCCCCTCTTAGGTCGACAGCGTTTCGCCCCCTTCCTTTCCTTATTTTCTTACGAACGCGGTAAAAGATATTCAGTCCTCGTAGCCCGATCGGTTCGTTCAACTCGAGTGGCGCGCTAAGTTCACGGTGAAGGGTTGTACCCCTTCTGTCATGTCCCCCTTTTTCAAAAACCTGGTTGTCAAAAGAGTTGCTCCCCCCCTCCTTCCCGCCCCTATATCCGCTCTCAGTTTTTTGAGGCCATCTTTTTGCGGCACCCTCAGGTCCTCGATGTTTTCCCGCTTTCAACATCGTTCCACCTTCTTCTCCGTTCCTTTTAACCTGATGAAGAATTATCTTCCCCCTTTCTTACCCAGGACCTTACTTCTCCTCAGGTTTGTTTTTTTCCTTTGCGTGGTATCTCCCCTAGTGTGGAATTGAATCCCGTATTTGATTGTTTTCCCCCATTCACGCCCCGTCTCCCCCAGGTAGGAACTTCCGGAAAAAGTTTTCTTTGAGTCGGTTTTTCAAGTTCTTTCCCCGGGTCCTCTCCCCTTTTGTGTGATTAAGAATTCATTGGACTTAATCGACCCCTTTTGTAAGTTACCTTTTCCAGCCTACAACGAAGCCCCGTTTAATTCCTTGCTTTTTTCAGTAGGGGACCCCCCCCCCCCTTCCCACCTCTTCCTCATGGACGGATTCCCTCCCTTTCTTCGCCAATCCGAGTTTCCGATCGCAAACTCTTGCAGCCCGGACTTCAATTTCATTAGATATGAGTACATCCCCAAGGGATTGACTTCCCTCTGGGACCCCTCGGATTATCTCTTCTTCCCTTGTAACCTCTCTTTTCTAAAGCGTGATGGACTCTTCAAGGAGGGTTCCATGTTCCCCTTAAGTTTTTCTAAGAATATTGGTCCCCCCCTCTCCCTAAATGTTAATTCCGCGCTCCACACACCTTAATTAAGGACTTTCTCCTCTCGAGATGTTACCCCTTCCTCCTTTTTTGAAACCCTCCCCTTTGAAAGCTCTGTCAGTCTCGCTTTTGAAAACGTTCCTCAACCGCCCCACCCTTGTTTCCCGGAACTGCGTTCCCCCGCGCTTGGTTAGACGCATGATTACCCCGTGGCCCTCCATGGGTCTTGCTTTTGGGGGATCCATCATACTTGAACCGTTTTGGTGCCGGCAGGTAAGAAAACTTCCCTTCGTTATGCGATTTTTTCTTTCTTTTTTGATTGACTCTTTTTTCCCACCTTAGTCTAAGTTACTTGCACCCCGCCCCAAACCATCTCGACCTATCGTTTGATCACTCCCGGAGATTGGACATTTTGTCGTTCTCTTGGACAAATCTTTTTTAATTAATGTTTAATTCTTTTCCGCTCGGCTATGGGGGTGACACTTTGTTTCCGTTGCTGTCTTGCGTGGCAATTTACCCCCGCTACTGGCCGGAGCGTCTTTTTTTTGTTGAACCCCCAGGGCAATACCAACCGTCCAGTCTCGAATTTTCCCCTTAATGCATTTTTTTTTTTGATTCGGGGATTTCCGATGATCCATTTCCCCCCTTTGGGCAGGAGGAAGATTCCGGGTTTCTTCCTGAGTTTTTCTATACTCCCCCTTATCCTTCATCGGGATAAGATAATTTCTCTTGTTTTGGTCACGCGAGGCTTCGGGTTTTTCTTCACCTTTTTCGGCATTCCTCCCCAATGATAACATAGGGGCTTGCATTCTCCTTCTGATAACTCGTTCTTTTAAGAGCCTCCCCTGTCTAAATCGCACATGTTCGGCCGCAGGTCACAAAAGGGTCCAATTCGCGGACCGCCTTTTTCTTCTTCTTTTTTTTACCTAGGTAGAAAATGGTGCCTCTCCTCCCTTCCTCTTTGGGTGTATCGCCCTCTTTCCTAGACCGCATTGGTCTCTTGAGGTCTCCCTCGATTCCTTGAGGAACCAGGACCTTAGGCGAAGTTTCTTTTTCGTACCATCGCCCCTCGTTTGGACCTTTACATTCTTCTTCCCATATGCTTCCTCTAGGCGGAGAGTGGATTTCGCTTTTTTCCTTTTGGTATTGGGGTTCTATTTCAATTCGCATAACCGCGGCTTGTTTCTAGCGAAGAACGAATGAGTTTCTGTTGTTGCCAGTCGAGTTGGTCGGATGAATGGGAGTGCTTTTTTTTCATTCCCCGTCCTGCTAGGATCTGAGTTGTCTCCACCTTTTTTTTTGCAAGCCGTATCCTTCTTTGGACGCGTCTACTTTTTGCTCTCCTCCTTTTTCGGCGAGATCTCTTTTGCAAACGGTTGGTTGATTTTTTTCCTCCGTGTTGGTGGGTGAGGCTCTCGAACGGAAGCAGTCAGCTCCTTTCCCTACTGCTCGTTACTCTCTTTTCCTTCATTAACCACTTTTCTCGTTGCTTTTGGCGCCCGCTGTTTTCGAAGCCAATTTGTTAGTCTTTTTTTCCTTGTTTTCACTCCCCTTTTCGATCCCAATCGATTCCCCTTTTCAAAGCTCTTCCCCCCCGGTTTCCCCATCTCCGGAACGACTATAGCCACATTTCCATCACTCCCGACCCGCAAGGTCATTCGAAGCCTTAGCCTTCCGTTCCATCCCACAAGACAGAAAGGTGAACATGCCAACCCATTAGTCGATTTTTGAGATAACTCGTCAATTTGTCCTTTTGTTCCCCGTCAAGATTCCTTTTCCCTATCCCCTGCAAAGAGCAATCCTGATTGGTGTCTCCCCCCATTTTCTTTATTTTTCCTTCCAAAATGAAAGCTCCCCCTCTGTCGCGACTTATTGGAACCTCCGCCTCTTATCCTTGTGTTTGCGTGGAGCGAAAGCCCCTTTTGTACGATGTTGTCTTTCTAATCTTGCTCGAGCGCCTCCTCTGCTAAGCGTGCTTTGATGTCCCTATTTTTCAAGTGACCCATTGAGTTCCCTCTTTTTCCTTGGTCCGGACCTCACCTTTCTCCGAGCATTTTTGTCCAACCCTTTTTCCCTTTTTCCTCCCTAATAATGAACAACCTTTGTCTCTCCCTCTGCCCCTCACTTCGTCCACATCCTTTGCCGGTGCCTTGTCACTTTAGACGTCGGGAGTCATCCCCTTTGCGAATTTGGAATCCAGGTAAGTGATCCGCCCCCTCTTCTGTCGACTATAGGAGCCTGTCCAACCCGGGTCTCAATGATTTGTGTGTGGCTTTAAAGCAACCCCCATGCGACAGTTCCCCCTCAGGCATTTCGGACCCCCCCCTTAGTAAACTCGTTGCCCCCTGCTTTTTCATTCACTCCTCCCCCTTCCTCCCCCCCCACGATTTTTTTTCCCTTAGGGGGTTTTTTTTTTGAAGACCCTACTTGTTGCCTTTTCCAATCACACGCGACCCCCTCCCCCCGTTCCGTTGTGACCCTGAAGCGCCCAGAACAGTTGTCTCCTTCCCCCTTGAACCCTCCCCCACCGCGCTACCGCACTATTTCTGTTCAATTTTTTTTCCCTCGCGTTGTTCTTTATAAGGCCCCCGTGTTAGTATTACTCTCCGTTTTTCAATATTTTAAGTAGAATCGTGTCGACCTCTTCCCACCCTGCACCCAGCGATCTCTTTCTTAAGTCTTTTCCCCCTCACCTTGTGCCTTTGGTACGCTGCATGAAGCGCCACGTTCGTTCTTCTTTTCCAAGCTCTGAGACCCCGGATCTGTATCCCTTTCTCTGTAGGCTTTTTTATTTCCATAGCGCTGGGTGGCATTCATATTAATCTGTTCTGACAGTCGTCCCCTTGCCCTCGCCAGTCGTTCCAATAGTCTTCGCACTCCCCGAACCAAGCTTGCCCCCTGGTTTGACCTTCTATGGCTGCCTTTAGATGTTAGAAGGCTCTTTTTCTTTCCGTTGTAATTTGCCGGTGTTTTGAAGAAGAGGTGCAGGTTTCTTCTCTCCTCCTGCCACGCCCGCTTTTAAATTGTCGTTACTCCTTTTCTTTCGCAAAATTGGCTTAACAAAGCTTAGTTTTCTATGGCTGTCAGAGTTACCTTTTTATCTCCTTCCAATAAAGTTGTTGTTTTATCTCTAGAGACCCTCCTTCCATACCCCCAGAACCCTTTTTCCCCTTCCGGAAATTTTGCCTCCCTCACTGACCCCATTCATCTTTGCCCTGCAAGGTAGGACGGCCACTTCCCCTTCCTGTCCAACGTTGCCCAACTCCACGCCGATCCTCAACTCCAAAGCCACCAACACCTTTTTCCCCTCTCCCTTCAGGAACATAACCATTATTCCATGAGGGAATCCCCGCTATGAATTCGTCTGTAAAATTTTTAAGCTACGCCTTAAGTTTATTCTGATTAGAAGAGTCAACCATTTCCCTCCCATAATGATAATGACTTCCCCAAGTTCCCCCCCCTTTCGCTGGTCAAAGGAGTCCGGTTTCAAATTACTCTACATAGAAGGGCTTCCAGAATTTCCTCAGCTTCCCCCATGTGGAGGACCTCTTAAAGCAAACCGGTATTCCAAATTAAGGTCGCGTTACAGCTCCGTTTACTCTTCGCTTCGACGCTCACTTTTCCTGGACATAGTCTTAATAGACCTCCCCCTTTTTGTTTCCGCTGAGGAGATCCCGCTCTGGCGCGCAGCCATGCACTCCTTCCCTTGGGTCCGGAGAGGGTGGGACTGTGTCTCTTTTATCCTTGTTCCATTCCCTAGTTTTTTCCGGCTGGCAGCACTCGCTCCGTGTCTCCTTCTGTTCGCCCTTGCTTCTTTGCCGTTTAAAAGTAGATCTTCGGTCCAAACCCATCATCGAACCTCTACCCATTTCTGTCCCCTCTTGCCTACATGCTTGTCTATTCTCTTGTGATAGCTGGTTGAGGCGATATATTTTTCCTATCCAAGGCGGAGATATGGGGAGGTAGTTTTGCCTGGCGTTCGGTTGTCTTCTCTCCAAGCACGATACTTCGGAAGACCTTGTTTTCCTTTTCAAGAACTAGTTCCCTCCTCCTAGAACGAACCGACATGCCCCCCATCAGCCGGAACTCTTTTCCCTTCCCTCTGCTGACCAGGTCTAACAGACGTTCTTTTTTCTTTTTTTTGGGAGTAGAGAGATCCCTCCCTTTTTTTTTTTTTCATCTTTCCTACTCCTTTGTTGACTAGCGACCTGCTGAGATTTAACCTCCTTTCCCCCTTTCTGAGTTGGCGCTCTCACCCCGATTTAACAATCGGCCTTCCGACTGCACTCTTCCTCCTTCGAGCTTCTCACACTCACTTTTCAAAGCCCCCCCCCCCTACAAGCCCGGCAACCCCCGGATAAGCCTTGCTTTTTTCATTCCCTTTCTGACCACTCCTCCTTAGATCTCTTTTTTGGTTCGTAGTCGAACATTTCTTGGAATGCCTGTTTTTTCTTGGATCCGTCCTTCCAGTCCTCTGAATGTGATTTCTTACTTGGCTCGCCCCCAATAGCACTCTTGCGGGTTGGCTTGCCAAATTTTTTTGACTATTTGTGTTTCTTCGAGGAGGACTAGTCGTCTTTGGCTTCGTATTGGCGGTCGTTTTGTTGATGTTTTTCCCCCTCGAATGATTAAGTCCCCTCCCTTTTTGCGCTCCGAGATTTGAAACCTCTCCCCTTCTAGGGTTGATTCGTCTTGATACTCATTCCCGGAGTCTCCTCTGATTATGTTTTTGGGTTTTAAACTCCCCGTGCGTTTTTTCCCCCGGATCCCAGGGAAGACCCCTGTCCGTAGCGTCCAACCTGGGATGCAATCGGTCAGGCTTCCGACTTTTGCCCTTCCCGAGAGTAGATCTCGCAATCTTGCCAGCCCTACATTTTTCCTGTTGTTTGTTTTGAGAGATCGACCCGAAAATTTTCCCGTTCTCTGGCATCCTCTTGCTGCACACGTCCCTTTTCTCGATCTGCTCCCCCCTTTTTCTCCGCTTCTTCCCCTTTCAGCACTTTTTAGTTTGGGTGTGATCTTGGTTTTCCCCCTTTTTTTCTTTTCCCCCCTCTTTCTCCCTCTGGTAACCCACCTCCATCAAGTTAGCTTCCACCTATGGATCGTTAACAAGCTCTCGTTCCCCTTTTTCTCACCGCTCTTCTCCCCCAAGTTTCTCCCTCCCCTCCTGGGGAATTGCCATCGGCCCTCCCTGCCCCCCTCCTCCCCCAAATAGTTCCGACACAGATTCCCCGCGTTGCCCCTTCTCCGTCCACTCGTAATTCATTTTTGCTTTCCCCCCAGCTCGAGAAAAGTCACCCTGCGTGGTTCCGTCTCCCTTCTACCACCATCTTTTCTCCTTGCGACACCTTGACTAGGTCCCGTTTTTCCCCCAATTGCGGATGCACTTCTAAACCCTTTTTTTTTTTCGGCTGTCGTGAAAGTCCTTTCCAGAGACGGGTCTTTCATCTCTCGGAGCGTCGCACTTCCTTCCTTGACTTCATGATCGCCCCTTCCTTACACTCCGGCGAGTGGGCTCCCCCATGTCATTGTTTTCCTGGCTCCCCTTCCTACCCATCGCATCCCCTTTTTTCCCCCCACTTGGCGTCCCCTGATCCTTCACTCCTTAAAACCAATTGCTTCGCCCAACTTTCCCCTTTTTCCTTTCTCCCCCTCCCCGTTCCAAATGTCTGAAGAATCTAACGCGCCTCAGGCGCCAGCTGTTTCCGTTTTAATTTGTTTCGCCAATTACTCGTCTTTACTATTGGTAGTCTTCGGCTCAGGAGTCAGTTCCTCTTTTTCTTGTGTTCTCAAGCCCGAAACGCAAAACATGCAAGGAGCATTCCCCCCCTAAGAAGGAACCCCGTACAGAGGCATACCGTGCGTCCCCATCCTTTCCCTCCTAAAATACGCCATTTCATCCGGCGCGATGTCAATAGCGTTTCTAGTCCTCTCTTTCTTCCGACCTTGAGTTCCACCTACACGTGCCCGTCAACCCCTGGGTTCAACCTCTAACCACTCACCTTTGCCCTTTTTACTGCCAGTCACAGTTAACTTTATCGAACAGCCCATGTTCCATTCCCCCCGGCAGTCCCACCCCCTCCGAAGTCAAACTCCTTTTTCTTCCCCAATGGTCAGATCTTCCGGCCGCGTGGAACCCTTTTTTTCCTGTTCCTTACTCCGTTAGACCCTACAAGCCAATAGTCTTCTGTTTCGTTCCCCACTGAGTTGTCTTATAAGCGATTATCCTTCTCTGTGTGGTGCGTGGTCCGGTAAGCTAGAAGACAAGGTTCGTGCCTGGCTTATGCACCTTCTGTCCGATGTCCTCCTATGATCCTGCGCAGCCATGTCCGGGCACCCTAGGCACTATTGTATCTTTTTGTCCCGAGACGAGAGTTCAACCGGTCTTAGGGTTCATCCCTTTTGATACCCGACTTCCCCTAGGGACCAATGAAAACCTACGGGGTTTAAATCCGGGCTGCATAATCCGTTTGAGTTTTGTCCTCCCGGGCGCTTATTCCTTGTGTCTGTGCTAGTTCTGGATAGATCGTGATTTTTGAACGGATGTTTTATTTTTTTTTTCCAACGCCTACCTGAGACAGCGGTCCGTTTAAGTGTGCAAAGTTTCGGATTCCCACAATGTTTCTGGGGATGGCTACTTGTGCACTCACTTCAATATAATCTCTTCTTGCTGAGATTAGCTGGCCTCATTCAAGACAACTTTTCCCCCATCAATTTGCGCCTCCCCCTTGAGGCTGTGAGCGTTTTGCGGCTTGCCGCGGGCAAAACCCCCCCCTGCGTACACCCCTGCGGACAAACGGATGACGCCTCCATCCCTCACCTCCTAAGGATATGATCCACGTCCGGCGTCTTCCATCCAAACTTCTTTCTGCGATATGAGTCGTAAGGTTATGACGACCGCCGGTGCGCCGGAGCTTCCCCTCGTAACTGCCCCCAACATCGATTCCCAATTCTGAATGCTCAGTAAACTCTTTGGTCAATCGTACGAAGGCGACATTCCCCGGTAACCCTTTCCCTTGTGTATCTCCCTTTTCCGCACAGAGACCCACCCCTGGGCGTACTGCCACCTCCCACAACTTAAAAAGGCCCGGACTTCCGCAGCCGATCGAGTTTTTTCCCAGACGTTGGACTACCCCTATTGGAAAAGATAGTAAGAACTTTTTCTCCCGGAAATCGTCATTTCCCCGGAAAAAGAGGGTCGTTGCCTGCGGTGGACGAGTTTTCGCTGCCACCCTCTCATACACATTGACCCTTAGTCTGAGAGCGTTTGTTGCCTTAGTTACTATCGCGGCTGGAATTCTACGGTGCTTTTCCTGCTCGGTAAGATCCTTTTTCTCTCTTGTTGCGCGGTTTGTCTTGTTTACTCCCTTTTTTTTCCCCCCCTAATTCCCTTGATCGTTTACAAAACCTCTCTCGCCCCCTATAGCTGACTCCTCGTGAATGTCGTAGTTCAGCTTTTTATGGCACCCCAACTCTTGGGACAACAAGTTTTTTTCCCCCTATGTTCGATATTAAGGTATTGGCCCTGGGTCCTCTTTTTGCTTATTCCTAAGAAAATCCGTCTCTCCTTGAAGACTTTGTTGACACGGACTAACACTAGAGACGCGATATTTTTGAGACCTCACAATTCCTCTCTTCCACCGATAGAGGAGCTCTTTAGCGCCTGACTTTACTTCACTTCTCTTTCGTAAGAGTTTCCCTTTGTCGTGGGGGGATCGATCCCCTCACATTTTTTTTTCATATGCCGAGATCCTCTCCCCTCCATTAGGTTTTAAGCAAGGCCTCCGGCGATAGATTCTCCCCTTTTCTGAATTGTCTCTGAATTCTCCATGCTACAGGTCGACCCTTCCCTCCTCTGGGCGCTCGATTTGATCACTTGCTCCATTTCTGAAAAGGATTTCCCATGAAAGAATTTCCTCCCACACTGGGATCACCTTTTTGAATTGAGGGATTTCCCTCAAATTCCCGGATTGATAAATGTCTTTTTGAATCTCCACCTCCAGATATTGTGTGGAGTCCGTCTGAACCCTACCCCTCACGGTTTTTCTTTCCTTCGGAGAATTTTGACCCCCTTCGGAAATTGCCTACGAGTGACTTGCGCGCCGTAAAAATCTCCCTTCTTCTGGTTCCCTTTTCACCCTTTCTTCATGAGAGTCGGGAGTTTGTAGTTTGATTCCCCGTTTTTCCGGAGTGATGGATGCTCCTCTCCGACAGTGGGCGGGCCCCTTTGGTAACCCTCCTTACGAGAGAACTCGCTGCTTTGAACCGTGCCTGTTGAGGCTTTTCCTTCTGATAAGACGTTGAGGATTATCACGTTGCATTCTGACCATCCCGAGCTTTGAACCGGCTTTCCTCCCTTTCAGACACCTCTTTTTTTCGCGACAAAATGGGGGTTCAAGTTTAGCAGCATGCTGCTAAACTTTTTGCTTCCAGATAGTAACCGTGATTCCTCCGTTCCCCGGGCGTTTCTCTTTCAGAATCCGTTTTGTTGGCTCTTCTGACGTCCTCCCCCTTTCCCTCCTCTTTCTTCCTTCCTCTCGCGAAGGCTCCCAGTCCTTTTTCGAAGGCAAATTTCGTTTCCTTTCGACTCCCCCTGGTTTTTCACAAAGAGTTTTCTTTCGGTTGAATTTTTCACGCTTGACTGCGCAGCGTTCCCCTATCACCCGTCTTCTCCAGGATACTCACCCACTTGCTTCAATCTTCTTTTTACCATTTCCCGCACTGTCTTAACAGCTCACTCCCCCTGCCTCTCGGGCCTAACTCTCCGCCTCCCCCCTGACTCCCATCTTTCTACGGAAAAAGATTGTTCCATTTTTTTTCTCGGTCTTTAGATGCGTCTTAATTTTTCTCAATGGCCCTTCCTTACTTCCCCCCGCAGCCGAGCCCCCCCCCAAAGAAAACCCCTTTTTTTTTTCGCTAAGGTGTATGTCCTCTACACACACACCTCCTTTTTGCAACATACTTAAGCATGGTCTCGTCCAAGGAGGACATGTCCAATTGCATCATTTCCTTGGTGCGTCCTGCCGCCTTTGCATGGAAGATGACTGCCCCCTTTGCCCCTGGAAATCCGTTCCTCTTATTCGAGTGAAGTCTATAAACGATTGTTCCTTCTTTTTACAGGTTTTGCACCTTTTTTTCGGACCCTGCTTTCTTGAAATAGCCCCTTCTGCCGAAGCGTCCAAAACCATATGTCGACCCCCATCTGTAACGACCTAAAACCTTTGGTATAGAATTAGTCAGACAACTAATTCTCCTTTTGCACTCTTTCAAAGGCGCCTGGATCTTTTTCCCTGACGGAACCTCCTTCTTCTCTAGACGGCCTACTGAGATGTAAATTTTCTCTGTATGCAGAGCGTCCTGTTTCTCCGTTGTGGTCTTTTTGGATATCACCTCTCCCCGTCCACAGTAGTGTACCTCCATAGGCCGCCGTGCAATCATGCCCTTTTCGCGGTACCAATCCAGCGATCCCTTTGCGATAGTGGATGAGTTTTCCCGCTCCCCCCTTTTGCAAAGGAATCCCACGTTTGTGCCACCACCCTAACCTCCAACGTCTGGCGAACCCTCTTTCCCCACGGGTTTCGCTCCAGCCCCCCACCTTAGTCTCCTTACCCTCCAGTCTTCTCTATGATATTTTTCGCACCGCGTACTTCACTTTCTCCCCAAATTATGGGGCCCATCTGTGTATATTAGTGGTTTTGGTTTCTTTTTATTACGACCTGTTTCATGTTCTCACCTTTTATCTGAAGATAGAATCGCTTCAGGATCTCGTTCTTTGTTTTTTTTTTTCAGATTAAAAACAGCGCGGCCAACCCCCCTTGCTAAGTCCGGAAGTCTTGGGGACTTTTTTTTCCTGCGGGGCAATGACGAGTTTGAGTGGATCTTCCAAGCTATGCTTTTCCTTTTTTTCCTTCTTCGGATTCATAATCCTGAATCCTCAGCGTTTTGGCGCGGGCCACAGGCATCGCTTCTTGGTTTCCCTCCGGTAAGATCACCTCACCGGCCAAAGCCGTTCCTCGTTCATCTTGTTGAGACTCATGAGTTGATCACACGTAGTTTTGACCATCCTTGCAGCTCCCTCCGTGATAGTAGGATCGTTGCGGTCTCTTTTCGGTGATACCCGTGATGTCTGTTGAAGTTGTGACGGTTTTGCCTGCCGTCCCTCTCCGCCCTCTCTTAATTTTCCTTTCCTTTTTCCAGTTTTAACAAGGTTTTCTTGGACCCACCCCAGTTTAGTGCTGCGTAAGTC
>Ga0179593_1274375_pt1 | contig 12247 bp, 20 predicted proteins | sample CZODoug2_1_08_16_FD_185931 | JGI IMG/M metagenome (GOLD analysis project Ga0179593, IMG submission 185931) | Vadose zone soil fungal communities from Angelo Coast Range Reserve, California, USA - CZODoug2_1_08_16fungal (PacBio error correction) | ecosystem: Environmental > Terrestrial > Soil >... | reverse complement strand
GGTATGGTTTACTCTCCCTTTTTTTCCCTCCACCCAATCGATATCAGCCTGTTTCATCTTCGACTATTCAATTTTCTTTTTCTTTTCGCCCTTTTTTTTAATTTCCAACCCCCGGCCTGATGTTGTGAGGAAACCTCTCCCCCGGTCTAAAGGCCCTGATTTGTCCCTTTTTCTTCCGTTCTTAAAAAATGGGAGCAACCAACTTTTTACGAAGAAAGATCCGCGGTCTTACGTCTCCACATTCCTCCTTCTTCCAGGGGTCTGTTAAATTACCTCTCTCCTTTCATGGCGATTTTCTTCCCTTCTCCGGCTTTGACGCCAAATTTTTTCTTTGGTTCTTCCTCCTTCACCCGATTTAAAGGATTTTTAGTTTTTTCAAGATCTCGCCCCAACCTTAGTCCCTTCTTTTTTGCGGCTCCCCTTCCTCGGGTCCTCCAAACCTCGGAAAACACCCCAAAAAACATCCTCTTCCACCTCTTTGTCGTCTCCCTAAACCTGCCCGTCTCCTCTAGTGCGAAGCATTCCTGCCGTAGATCCCCCCCCCCCCCTGAAAAAGAACTTTTGATCGCTGCTTATTTCTCCCACTCCACAATTTTCCGTCTGCAAACGGCGTGCGCTTTGTCATTCTCCCGCCCCTCCTCGTTCCCCCCCCCATCTGGGGAATTTTGTTCAGTGTTCCAAATTGAAGTTAGTAAACCCCAAACGGCTTTTCTTCAAGACTTTTCCTGCCTTCTTTTACCCCTTCCTCTTGTCTTTTTCGCAGATGTCGACGCCTTCTCTTTACATGATCCCCCCCCTCTTCTCTGACCGAGTCTTCTCTATGATCTCTTGCTTTGCTTTTGAAGGTTGTATTCAGAGATTGTTCTGTTTGGGTGTTCAAGCACTTCCAACTTTCCCCATTTTTTCTTAACACCCCTACATCACTACCCCCATTCGTCCCCAATCCTAAATTCTTGCCATGTTTAAATTTATGCTCTTCATCGTGGGCCCATTTCACCCGCTTTCTTCTGCGGGAAGAAGAAAGAGTCTGGATACTTTTTTCGTTTCCTTTCTTTCCCTTATACACATCTCCTTTCTTCTCTAGGAGCTGCATTTCTCTTCCCCCCCCCACAACCCCATCTTTCTCCCCTTTTGCCCCTAGCGCCATAATTCTTTCCTCCCTTAGGCTATTATTTCCGTCCTTTTCCCCCAACCCAATTTTCAACCCCCCCCCCCCACCCCGGCTTCTTCTCTTTCTTCCCCCCTTGAAGCTCGCAAAGATTCAGATGCTTTCCCCTCCGTCTTCCCCCACCTTTTTTCCCCCCCCACTCTTCCCTCCGCCACTCTGTTTGATGGAAACCGGTAAAGCGATCTAAACCCTCAAATGTATATTACATGTTCTTTCCAAGGACCCAACACTATGTTCTCCCCCCACCTCCTTATTGGGCCAGCCCAATACTTCTGCTCTCCATCCCCCCCCCTTTAAATCTTATCCGTTTATATAAGGTTTTTTTACGGTACGCTTCACCGATTTGTAACCGTCTTTAAATCCCGCTAGGTCGGCCTCACTTCCCCACCCGCCCAATTTTGTCAATCGAAACTTATTGCCAGTTACAACTTACCTCTTTACCAGTCCTCTCTTTCTCTCGTACTACCGGGAGTGTAACCTCTTACCTCAAGAAGCCGTTAAGATACTTATATTCTCCTCTTTGCCTACTTGAACCCTTAAAACTAGCTCTTGGCGGAACGTGACGCCAACTTTGCAGCTCGTCTCCTCTTCCCCTTCCCCAATGCCTTAGGTACCATTTATTGCAAACCCCTAAACTTGTCCAAGAGTGTGACAACCGTCTACCCCTATAGGATCTTCCCTCATTTTCCCTCCCCTCCCCCCCCCTTTTCTTAAACAACAAACAGACTATAAAGTGCTGTTCCGCCCAACAAGTTCTCCTTCCCTTCCCACCCTTTCATTTTTTTTCCCCCACACCCTTGCTTAATATTGTCCATCCTATGAGCACTTATAACTTACTTTCCCTTTTTTGTTTTGAGAGATCCTTCAGAGATTCTCTCCCCTTTTCCATCTGTAAGCCCCCCTTTTTTTTCATTGCCATTTGAATGAGAAGGCATGTTTTTTTCTTTCGTGCTTCTGTTTGTGTCTTCCTGTTTGTGAGTTGATAATTTTCTTTCTTTTCTTCAGAGTTTTCCATCTCTTGGGACCCTTTACAGAGGTGTTGGCAGTTTCAGGACATTTCCCCCCTTTTGCGCAGTTTGTTTTTCCCCTGTGAATCTGCTGGGATCGATTCAATTTTCTTAACTGTGTCGTCTGAGCGGAGAGTGCCTTTTCATTCGTCCCCGTTGTCGCCTCCCCTGTCATTTTCTTTTTATCTTGGTTGAGGCCTCTTCTATGAGATCTCCCCTTTCTTTTTGATGTTCTGCTGGGATGTTGAAGGTCCCTTCCCCTTTATCAGTTTCGGCTTGGTCCAAATTTTCTTGTTTTGAGTGTACCGTCCTCTTTTCCCCCTCTCTTTTCAGGTAACCTTCACCCCCAAATCCACGAAGGAGTTGATATATCTGATTTTCAGGGGGATATGTTTTGATAGCAGCGGACAGAATGGTCATATGGCCCCTTGACTCCCTTTTATAGTTGCGCTGTTTCTTTTTGATCAGTTTTACAAATTTCCACCTTTTTTGTTTTCGATGCTTTATTTGATTTTTAACTTAGTGGTTGTTTTCTTGTGATGTTTCGCTTTCTTTTAACATCCTTAAAATACCTCTTTTTTGCCTTCCCCCATAGCAGCACGCGCTCCGATTTGGTTCCATTTTGCTGATTTGCAAGTTTTTATTTTGAGGCCGAGAGTCCTTATCCATCTTCAATCCTTCCTCTTATTTTGCTGGGGGAGCCATGGCACAAGTGAGGATGTTTGCCCTTGGATTTTTTGCCCCTACCCAGTGTCAGGCTCTCTTTCCTATCCTCTTTTCTAAGGGCCTCTGAGCCAGGTCCTTAGAGAACTTTCACATTTCCCTTGCTTTTGCCATCCCTCTTTCCCCTCCTCTTGAAACTTCTCAACAATAGAGTAATCCCCCCCTTCAAAAGTTCCCCAGCTGATGATTTCTTCCTCTTTTGATTTTCATCTCTTTGATTTTCTTTCAGACCCCTCTGGACATTGAAGCAGCACCCCCTCCCACCTATTGTTCTTTTTTCCTTGAGATAGAGAGATCACTAGAGAAAAGAACTCTTCTCTCCGATTTTATGGTCGTAAATGGCTTCCTCACTCTGTATTTGCTATTCTGATACTTTTCCCTCCAAAGACCTTCGTTCCCGACGTCCGAAATTGGTTCTCCACAGATCGTTTTTTTTTTTTGGTCACCTCCCTTCCGAAACCCCAATCGTCACCCTCTTTTTTTTACAGCTCCGAGACATTTTTGCTTCTCCCCTCCTTCCCGCCGGGTGAAATGACCCATTTTGGTCCTTCCCGACTCCAAGTTTGCCCCAGAATCACTCTTTATCTCCCGTTACAGGTTTTAACCTTTTTATCTGCGCTTTTCCTCTATTTGCGTGCTAATACTTTGTCCGCTTTGAATCTGGCCTGTTTTCAGCTTTGTTTTCGAGTGTTGCCTAGCTTATTTTGACTCCGCAGCTCTTTTTCCAATTGATACGCCCTCGAAAAAGCCGGTTTCACCCCTATTATTTTTCCTTTTCCCCCAATGCCCCAGTCCCCCCCTGTATCCCTTTGCCGGCCCTCCCCTTCGCCTTTCCAGAGACATCGCCATCATGTCTCGCGTTTTCTTCCAGCCCCGTGGACTGCGGTTACTTTTCCCCTAAGTCCTTTTCTTCGCGTTCTTCACCTTGCGCCCATTTTTGGAAGCAGGATTTTCCCATCTAGATTGCCTTCTAGAATGGCACCCTATTTTTTTCCCCCCTTCCAACCCTTTTCCTCCGTTTTCCCCTAGCACACAACAGCGATTGACCTTCCGCACGGTAAGCATCGATGGAACGTGTCTTCTCTCGATTTTTTTGGCCTTGAGCCTTTAGTCATTTATGGGCGATAACCCCTTTCCATCTCGTCATCTCCTCTTGTTTTGTCTTATTCTTTTTCTTTCCCCCTCCTTCCCCTCGGTTATAGTCTCAAAAGGCCAACCCTCGTTCATCATGCGCCCGTTTCCCTCCTTCTTGTTTTCCAGTATGTGTCCAAACGGTCTCTTTCTTCGGCCCCCCTTTTAATTGGTAGCTTCAAGGTTTCATGTCTTGGTTCTCAACAAAATTTGCGCACAACCTTTTAAGAACCTCTTTCAGACTTCTTCTTTTCGAAACAGTCCTTTGATTTTACCGCCTGTACTGACTACGCTTTCCTTTCTGGCGCTGTCCTTTCCCTTTCTCAGGTTGCCCCAGGTCTTTTCTCGGGTGTTTCTTTGAAGCCTTTCAATCCCAGGTTTTCGGCTTTTTTCGAATCATTTCGCCTAAGATCGGAGCCCCCCCCCCAATTTGATCCCATCCTTTTCCTCTCCGTATTGGCCCCCCCAACACTCGTTGAAAAAAAAACTATTTTGCAAAAAACCTTAACTTCCTTTTCATCTCCGCTGATTCGCTCCCACTTTCGCGCTATCTCCTCGAGCCTTCCTCTCGATTTTCAAAAGATTTTTCGCTGCTTTTTCCCCTTCCCAATGCTTCCCCCTTTCCCAACCTGGCGGCTTGTGCGTAATGTCCTCTCTCACTAAAATGTCCTTTTAACTATTTGGGTCTCTTTTTTCTTGAGATTCCCCTGCCTCGATAAAAACAACGGCTCTTTCGTCCATTTCCCCCCCTGCCTTCGCCCCTTCTCCAGAAGGGTCTCTGAGATTCTCTCCCCCCCGTTTTCAATGTTTCTTTTTTATGTTCTTAGGACAATAACCATCGATAAGTCCTCCTAGTTCTTTTCTTCTTTGCCTTCTGCTGATCCTACCTCCGGGCTTCATAAGAGATTTGGTTCTGAAGATTTTTCAACCTTGAAAAAGTTGTCCCCCCCTACCCCCACAACTCTTAAACCTGTTGTCCCAATACCTCAAAAATTCCCTCTCTTCCCCCTTTTGTCCTTTTTCTTGCTTCTATTTGCGCAGAGTGAGACACACCTAGATCTAGGTGGTTGATTGCATCATCCCCGCATTTGTCCTGTATTTGCCTCTTTCAAGGAAGGGGTGTAAATCTATTTGAAAAGCTAATGCTTCTCTTCGCCCTGGCCAAGTGTCTATTCTGTGTCCACCTCTACACAGTCTGTGTTCCAAGCGCCCCTGCAAGCCTTCCTCTTATCATTCTCGAATTCTCCACCAAAACTCCAAAGTAACCCAACCTTTTCTCCGCTCTCTCCTCTTTTGAACTCCCCCGGCACCCCTTTTCCTCTCTTTGTTAAAATCCGTCGATTCGCACTGATTGACCAATCTAGGACTTACATTTTTTTATTGGTGTCCCCCTCCAAACCTTCTAACAAAAAGGCTCCTTCATGGCTTCTATTACCCTTGATCCCAAAGGACTTAACTATGGGTCCATTTCCTGGCACACTCACCCCCTCTTCCTTTTCTTCTCTCCCCCCCTTTCAAATCTCTAATTCTCACCTTCCTTATTGTTGCATTTACCTTTTCTTCCTTCGACTTGGCTTTGTCCATTTCCAATCAGCTAGGAGCCTTCCTTCCAACAAGTTTTCCCCCCCTTTGCTTCAAGCCCGACACATTATTCCCCCCTTCCTTTTCCCAAACTCCCTCCTCACCCTCACCCTTCCTTTAGCAGTCTTCCCTACGGGGCTCAACTTCCTCTTTCCAGAGGGTTAAGATTCTCTCCTCTTTTGTTTCCTTGAAACGTTTCCTGACACTTTTTTTTTAAATTTGGCAGATGATCCTCCTCTTACTTCCCCTGCGCAACCCCCTGTCCCTTCCCTACTCCCCACCCCTCTGTAACTTGTCCCAAGAGTATTCCCTTGCCCGCACTCAAAGCTTCCTCTGCCCCCCAATCTCCAAACCCACCCCATTTCAGTTCCAAACCACTCTATGCTTCCCTGCCCGCTCCAAACTTCTCCTTCTTCCCCCCTTTCATTGGATCCCAAACCTTTTTTTTTCCTCCTTCCCCACTGATATAGCGGCCCTCTTGAATACCTTTCTCTTTTCCTTCCGTTGTTTTTGTTGAGTCTTACTTCAGTTTCTTCCTTGTGTCCCCTTCGGCAGCCCATTTTTGCCCCACCGGTTGCCCGGAGGAGAACTTTTTTCTGTGAGGCCAGAGCTTTTTCTGTTATGTGTTTTTTATGATTGTTTTGTTTTTCTCCTCTGTAGAGGTTCCTCTTTGCGGTGCTGCAGCATCTGCTTGGGACAAGTTACCTGATTTTGCGGTCAGTTCCCGGTTTTTTGCTCAGTTTTGAAGATGTTGTCCCTCTCTTCGCCATCTGCAAAGTTGATTCTTTTCTTTTTTTTGGGGCCATTTCATTGCACGTCTTTCTCTCCCCCCATAATTTACCTTTGACTTCCTTCCTTTTCTCTTACTATGTTGAGCGTGTTTTCTTGGTCCTTCTTGATCGGTTAGGCGATTGTTTAATTTGGCTCTAATAAGGTGACTGCTTTTTTCATCCATTTCTTGTTTTGGTAGTCCCTTACTAGCTTCATTTTCCTCACTTTACCATTTTTTTCTTCTCCCTCAACATTCAAGAAGGAGTTTTATCCGGGACGATTCAGGTATGGTTTCCTTTCTCTTGCCCCCCCAGCCATGGTATTTGGCCAGCATTCCCAAAGATGGGCTTGTCCTGCAATAGGTTTTTAAGTTTCCTTTTTCCCCCTCCCCCTTTCCTTCTCCGTTTTTTGGCTGTTAGTCTCTTTACTTTTTTTCAAATCCCCGAGTTGCGTCGTTAGGTTGGATCTTTCGTGTTACCCTACGTATTTTAACCATTGTCACCTCTTTCTCATTTTCCTCTAAGATTTTGGGAAGTGTTTCCTAACTTTTTTGGGAGTCAATTTGCTATCCTTATCAATTTCCCTTACTTTTTTTTCTGGATGGGCTAGGCAAGTTGCCTTTTCTGTGTCAGAGATGTTATTCATTTCTGTTTTCCTCGTTTCTAATGACTGAGATTTCTTGAGTAAGGTAAGGTCCACCTTGCAGATCCCCCCTTTTATCGGGTCTTCTGACCTCATCTTTTTCCTGTCCGCTAGTTCAATGATGATCCCTTTGCGCCTTACTCTCGCATAAACCTTTGCCGCTTCTTCTATTGAATTGGTAGAATGTTTTAATAGTGTTAGTTTTCCCAAAAAAGTGACTGTTCTACTTCTTCCCCCCCTCCCCCCGAAACGTCTTATGAATCCCATCTCCCTGGGCGCGAGCTTTCCTCTACCTTATTATTTCGTCGGTCCTGGATCTACCGATGAGGGGTAATTCCAATTATACCCCCCCCAAGTGACCTTTTTGTCTAAGAAGGTTTCCAGTCCTTAGGTAACTCTTGCTAAGCTCAGTCTTTTTCCTCTTCTTTGGGAACCCCTCTAAGAAAAAAAATCGTCCCTTTCTCTCTTACATTTTTTTGGGCTTTCGGACCCTAGCGAAGGTTGCCCCCCAATCCCGAAAGTTTTGGACTTCGTCCTCCAAGATCGCTTTCACTTTATTTTTCATCTCTCTCTTCTTTCCCGCCCTATGGAGTCTTAAAGCGGCGTTGTTTTAGAGACGAGATATCTTTCGATCCCTTTACCACCTTGGGGTTAGTTCTATTTTTTCTTTGAGTTTTTTTCCCCCCCGATGATTTTCACTCCTCATCTTCTTCTCACTCATTGGCTCCGATCTTGCGAACATTTTCGAACCGCGGAAAACTCTTTTTCTCCTTCCTGCCCCCTTCCCCCTCAATTGGGAAGCCCCCTCTTGCGACTTTCAGTTCCTCCCCTCCTCCCTTTTGATTGGCGATTCCTTTCCCTCCCCCTTTCCGGACTGTATCAATAAGACCGTTTCTTCTTTCCCTTTGTTCGATTTTTAAAGCTCTGATTCAATGTTTTTCTGATCGCTTGCCTTACGTTAGACTGCTTTTCCTCACCGTTCCCATTTTTCCCTTGTAAACCCCTCTCTTTTCCAGTTGAAGCACGGTCACTATCGTCTTTCCCCTTCTTTGCTCTCGATTTTTGGCTTGAGCCTTTCCCTTCTTTGATCGTGGCCCCTCTCTCTCTCGTCCCCTTTCTTCTTTGTTTTTGATATAGATGATGGGTATGGCCTCCCCCAGCCATCCCGGTTACTTGGCTCCCAAAGGCCACCACCTCCTCTCCTCCTTTTCTCGAATGCGATTACCGTGTTCCCTCTCTTTTTGCAGGTTGTGACCCCACTGTTTTGTTTGGTGAAAAATTCGCACCAGCCTTAAGTTTCCTGTTTCTTACCCCCCGGGCCGCAAACTTCCTCACGAGAAGCCGTTCTTATTTTTTCTCCCCCCCTCCCTCTCTCCTGGGTTTCTGTAACTGTGTCCCTCCCTCCTATATTGGATGTTAGATTTCGTTTCCCGTCGCATTGGTTCGGGCCCACCCCGGGGATACGGGTCCTGGTCCCCCTTGATGACCATCCCCCTCTTTTTCCAGGTTTTCGAAGCCCTTTCGCAATCTCGTCTGCCAAACTGGTACCCCTTCCTTTGCGGTAAGAATTTTCACTCCCCACCACTTTCCCCTGTGACCCAACCTTCCTGCACCCACAGTCCTCATTTCATGACAACGATTCTGCTCTTCTCAACCTCCTCTAGCTTTATCTCCATTCGAAGAAATTCCTCCGATTTATCGAAAGCTGACATTTTTCCTCTTTTATTCTCTTCAAAACCTTCTTTTTTTCAAACCTTTCGGCGGACTTGTCCCTCTAGCCGAACTCCCCTCTTTTTTTCAACAAAGATGTGGGTGATTTTTTTTGATTCCCTTCAGACCTAAAAAAAAGGATTTCCCCTTTCAGTTCCCTTTCCTTTCTGGACCCTGTATGTCCCTCTTTTTTTTTTTGTGACCGTATGTCCAATTTACTGCACTCCGATCTTATGACATTGCGCCCCCCCTGATTCCTTTTAGAAGATTTTTTTGTTAGTCTCTAGCTTTGAGATCCGGACTCCTTGTTATTATAAGCTTTTTTTCTTGGTGTTCAGACTTCCCCTCCACAATTTTTCTTAATTGACATAAATCCTTCTTCCCCCCGTCGAAAACCTTCACTAAAATTTTTCCCTTTTTTGAAATTTATGACTCCCTTATATGAGTGGTTCCCGATAGTTGTTTTATTGTCATCCCTCCCGCTTTATTTAAGGTTATAACTTTTTCCTCTGGTCCCCTCCTTACTCTCCTCCCTTTCCCCTCTCAGGCCTCCGATGTCACTTCTTAGCCGTTCACTCCCCCCGATATACCGAAGTCTTATCGTCCTTCCCCCGCCAAGGACTGGCCTCTGCCCTTTATTTTTTTTCTTCTACTCCAAAAAAACTTTTTCCAACTCCCCCAACCTCTGCGCCATACTTTTTGATCTCCTCAAATGGTTTTGTGTGGAACTACTTTTTAAAATACGTCGCTACCCCCACGGTACCCTTCTCCCCCCATCATCTTCACTACGTCCACCTCTCTCCCCCCAATACCAGCGATCTACCACCCACCCTTCTGACATGTGATCTCAAAGGCTTCCACCAAGAGGGCGAGTAAATTGCCTCCTCTTTTTCATACAATCCATTCTGCCTTTTTTTCTTTTTCTCCCCCATACCTGCCCCCTCCTTGATCCCTATCAACTTCCTTCTCGATTTACCCCTTTCCTCCTTCCCACCTTTGTTTCAATTTCCTTCTAGGTCCTCCTCAACCCCCGCCATTTTGCAAGCAGAAAGATTGCCCTCAACCCCTCCCTCTACCCTCTCACAAGCCCTTTCCCTGTTAGCTTTCCCTCCTGGTTTTTTTTTTTTCACTGTAAGATCTCAGAAGACGTCAATGTTTCTCCTTCCCTCTGTTGACCTTCACTTTTCCCCTTTCCTCCTCGGCCCAACCTCAACTGCAGACGCTCCATATGGTCAACACCTTTCCCCCTAGTCACCAAAGGTACATTCCTGACTGTTCAACCAACTTCTGTCCCTTGTCCCCCGAGCTGGATTCCCCATCTTTCAGCACCTCAATCTCTCCCTTCTTTTCCTCCATGACTAAAACACTTTACCCCCAACCCTGCCCTCCAACGCTCTTCTTCCATGCCCGCTCCCCCCCAAAGTTATATTTCGTTCACCCTGGTTTGGAGTTAAACCACCAGGGCTGCCTATCCAAATGTCTCTCGTCGGCATCTTGTCTTCTTTTACTACGTGGTTTTTTTCTTCTTCGATATTCATTGGCTACCTATTGTCCCTCCCATTTTTTTTTCCCCCCTCACAGGTTTACTCAGTGAGTTTTGTTGTTAGGCCCCTAGCCCGGATTTTCTGTTTGTTTTCCTGCCTTGTGTGTGCTTCTTGATACTTGTCTCGCCTTCTTTTTGCATGTGCTTTCCTCCTTTGGACCATGTTTACAGAGGTGTAAGGTCTTCCCATGTCACATGCGCCTGTTCCTTCTTTTCCTCCTAGGCTCGATTTACAAAAGTTGCTCCGCTAGCTTGAGAGGCATTTCAAGGAGTCCCATCTTTTATGCCTCATTACTCCTCTTACCTCTTATGAGTCGCTTCCTCCCTTCTTTGCTCCTGGTCCCAGTTTTTTTTGTTTCCTCTGTTGCTTTGCTTGTTTCAAGGCCTGTGCGAAGAAGAAGTCTTTTCCCCACAAATTTGTTTTATCTTGCCGTTACTATCTTTTTTTTTCCTCTTTTCCCCGAGTTGTTCAAGTTCTACCTCCCCCAAATATCCCAGGAGTTGATATACCTTGGATGATTTCATGGGGATAGAGATAGGCTCCTTTCCTTTTTGCCAGGATTTCCCCGTCTTTTTTTGACGGACATTTGTCTCCAGTCCTTTTCACAACTATGTAGATCTTTCGGTTTAGATCGCTTATTTTTTGCCGTTTCCTGTTTCTTTCCAGGAGTTTTTCTCCCTGGTAACCGTTTTTTTTGTTTATAGTTTTTTCTTTTTTAAAAGTAGACTTTTCCCTTCTTCAAGTATTCAGCACTCGCTGATTTTCCTGGACCATTTTTTTTCTCCCCTTTGCTCTGCATTCTTTCCAGTCCCTCACTTTCTTCTTTTCCTTTGGTCTCCCTCGGTCATGCTTTGTGTCCTTATTTTTCTTCCCCTTATATACCGTTGCTCCTCTTTCCTAAGGCCATTTAGCTTTTTCTAAGTTTCAGTAACTATTCAAGAGAATTACACTTTTCACCACTCTGTTCTGCTTCCCTCCCTCCTATGATGTCTGTTTACTTTCTCCCTCGCCCCGCTAATTTTTCCAATCTTTTTTGAGCAGCTGATGTTAGTGGACGCTTTTCCTCCCTGAATTTTTTACTTTTTTTAATGTACCATGGAAAGGGGACCACCCATAACCAATTCTCTGCCTCCCCACTTTCGTGATCTCCGAGACATCCTCTAGAGAAGACCTTTCACGATGGTATGGTACTTTCTGGATCTCAATATCGATTCCTGTACACATTTTCCCCCCCCCCGACCTTAGGCTCAGTACTTGTCCCGTCCCGCACGGAGCTCTCGTTTTTTTTTAAGTCTTCTGTTGAACCTTCCTCACAACAAACCTCCCTCCCCGCTTTTCGTGCGTTTATCGAGACATTCTTTCTGACCCTTCCCTCCACCACCCGTTTTTCTCCCTGTACGCATCCTTTGTAGACCCCTGATCGATTCTTTTTTACGATCTCTCGGAATGCTCTTCCTTTATCCCCCCTAAAGTTATTCGGCCCAGTTTTTTAGAGGCCTACGGTTTTTATTTGCAATGAAGTTTTTTTTTTTTCCAGAGAGTTTTTTTCGTGTTCGCTGCTTTTGCAGCAGCAGAGGATTGTTTCCTAATTTTTTCTCTTGCGTACCTTGATTCGAAACCTCTTGTTTGGGTAGGACTAGTGTCATGCTTCAATTTTTCACCCCGTCTACCCCTGCCGCAGCCTGCTGTTTTCCCGAAAGAGAAATAACTTTCCTTGGCTTTTCCTTCCAGCCTCTCCTTGGACCTTCCCTGTTCCCAATAATACCGTCTTCTCGTTTCTCCCCCCTTTTTCGCAAATTTTTTTTACGCTCGGAGCCCGAATTGTCTAAGTGCATCTTTTAGCGTAGCGTTTTTCTCCCCACTCTCGTTTTCACCCTCTGCAAAACAAGCTCCGGTCCTCGGAGATAATTCTTCCTGATTTTTTTTGTGCCTTTCTCCTATACCTGGGATGGACTCTTTAGGCCCCAACC
>Ga0179593_1675886_pt1 | contig 12248 bp, 15 predicted proteins | sample CZODoug2_1_08_16_FD_185931 | JGI IMG/M metagenome (GOLD analysis project Ga0179593, IMG submission 185931) | Vadose zone soil fungal communities from Angelo Coast Range Reserve, California, USA - CZODoug2_1_08_16fungal (PacBio error correction) | ecosystem: Environmental > Terrestrial > Soil >... | reverse complement strand
TTTCTTTCCTGATACCCCTTAAATTACCTTTTTTTTACTTTTTTGCGATCTGCCGCCCCTTTTTTCGTGTTCCATTTGGCGTCTATTATGCAAAGGGCTTTTTTTCTCCCAGGGATGTTTGCACATCTTTCCCCCCCAGGTCTGAGATTCTTTGGTTGCTGAGAAGAAGGATTTCTCCTTATCTTTTGCGACCTTCCTTGTCCCCGATGTCTCCGTAAAGGAGGAGCCTTGGTGTCCCCCACGTTTTTTTTTTTTTTTTTTCTGACTAACCCCCCCTGGTCCCTTTCGCGCAACTTTAGGTTTTCTGTGTTTTGGCGAGGCGACGTTCTACCATACCTTGGATCCCCCCCGTGCTCCCTTCCCCCGGCCTTTCAGTGACCTATGGCTCCTTCTTGCGGCAGCTTTTTTTTTTTTTCGAGGTTTTGAGAATACGGCGCTCATTTGGTTCTTCCTCATTGCTCTTTTTTTTCGCGCTGGTGTGTTCATTCTAACGCCATAGCAGACTTTCCCCCGTCCTTGAGATGTCGCCGACAGTGCCTGTACTGTAGATGTCGATTGCTCTCCTCTTACCTTTCTTTTTTTTCAGTTCGGAGAAACCTTTTGGTTAGATTCTGTCGCCCCATCGAGAACGTTTTTTGCGTCAGCCTTTTTTTTTCGGGCCCCACCAGCCTAACCCCATCCTCTGAAAGATAAGTGTCAACTTTTTTCGGTTTGGACGTCCCTTTCTTTTCTCGGCTGAAATGAACTCCCCTCGTTTATTATGATGTTGCATCCTCGTACAAGTTTTTCCTTTTCCCTACCCCGAGGAGAGTTTCCATCATTGCCCCCCTTGATGACACCGGTCTCTTGCGACTTTGACCCGCTTAGAAGAGAATCTTTTCCCCCGGTTTCGGTCTCCCGTCGCTCTTTTCTTAACAGGAAAGCGGGATCCTGCCCCATTTGCGTTCTATCCCTCCCCCTCCCGGTTAATAGGGGTTTCTGCAGTCTTTCTTTCTTTCGTAAGTGAGCGCGGACACCCCCCCCGTGCTCGTCTTTTACAGCGAAGATGATTTTTCTGTCTTTCCCATTGTGACCCCTCCCTTTTTCTCTTGTCGGAACTTCTCTTCGATTTTCAGCAGGAGCCATTGTTTTTTCTCCGGTTAGCGGGAGACATCTGAGCCTTTCGTTCTTCTTTCCAAAGGAGATCAGTTCTAGACTTAGGGGGATAAACTGTTTCTTTTGTTCAGAAATCAAGTAGGAGTATTCTTATTTTTCCCTTTCCCCCCCCACTGCGAGTTCCCCTCATTAGTAATGGTTTTTCTTCTGTTTGTGATCCAGCTCCTTTCCATGCTGAACTGTGTCCTCCCGGGTCAGGCTCTACCCTAGGCCCTATTTTCTCTTTGCGCGGGAGGATCCGTTTCCTCGCCCGATGTCGTGAGATTGCCTTTTTTTTTTTTTTTCTTTTTTTGAGGTGACTTGTTCCGTCTCCTCCTCCTGGTTTTTAGAAGAGGAAGTATTAAGTAACTTTTCCGGGCGGACTTTTTTTTTCTCTTCTGATCAATGAATAGGTGCCGACCCCTTTTTTGACCCTCCAACAGCATATCTTTTCTCTCATTTGGAACCCTGTCATTTCTAAGATAGCTTCCGTTTTACGGTTATTTTGTTTTCCCATTCCCCCCCTTTCTCGTGCGTTGAAATAGACGTCTAGGTTAGTACTCTTTTCGCCAAGAGTCGCTGGCCTCTCCGTAGACAAGATGCCTCCCCGGCTTTGCTCCATAGGTTTGCGGTTTAGCCCGCACATTTCCCCTTTTCGTCTCGTAGCAAGCTCCCATTCTGAAAGATGACTTTTTTCCTCCCCCTCATAAAATTGGAAACCCGGACCTGCTTGTTTTCTTCTCGTCGTTCGTCGCCCCTTCTTCGGCCAGGCGGCCGGACCCCCTCGGTTTTTTTTGTGTTGAGGTAGTTCTTTCCATTTTTGTTGGTCTTCCTCATTGTTTCTTGCTCCTTTCCCCCTGCCAGTAAAAGTGATCTCCGTTCAACCCCCCCCCCCCCCTGGCTTCTTACAGGGCGTATTTTACAGGCTGAAACATTCTGGCATTTCTCCCCGTCCCCCCAGCTCTTCCCCGGTTCTTTTTTAGCTTTTTAGTTAACCCGTTCCTTTCCCTTGTGCCTGTCGTTCCGTAGAGCCTTCCCCTGCCACCCGCCTTTCTTGTTTTTTTCGTTAGCAGTCTCCGTCCCCCTGTCTCCCTTTCGATCATCCGTTCTCACCGCCTTTCTTGCTCCGCCGCCCATATCCGAGAGTCATGCCTCCATGTTCCTTTCTCTCCTCACGCTGACAGACTCTGCCGCTGTTTGTGGCCGTCCTTTTTCCGCTTCCTCAATTCCTTTCCTTGTCCTTCACCTTCGTTCTCCTTCCCGCGTTCGCTTCCCTCCAGCTCCAAGCATGGGCCCCCTCAGAATCAGGTTCTTCTTTTCCCCCCCCTTTTCCCTGGATTATCTACTGTTCCTCTTCCTTTTTTGACTTTTTTTGAAGATTGTCACCGCCCCTTCTTACATGAGACTTTCCATGCCTTTTTCTTCTTGCTAGTGTCCCCCTCTCACGGCGGTTCTGCAGGACCGTACAGGCGTCCGAGGCTTACGGCTCGTAGTGAGAAGTAGTCTTGAACTTTTATCTTTAAGTTTAAGCCCCCACCCTTAGAATGACTCCGTTATCTTTCGGTTCCTTTTCACTACGATGTTGCCCCCTTATTACTTTCCGTCAGCATTTTGGACCGTGACGGGACTTCTTTCCCTGCATTTTTTTGTTGCCCGAGCCCCCGTTTTTTTTTTCAGTTAGACGTCTACGGACGCCTTTCAGGGTGTAGAGAAGACCAGTTCCCGGTTTCCAGATGGGGCCCTCTGAGCTCTCTTTCTGCGAATGTGCAGCCGGTGCCTCTTCGAGACGACCCCCGCCTCTCTTCCTCCTTTTTTGAGCTTTCCGGTCCTTCCTCCGCCCAAAGGCGGCATAAGTCACCCTTGCCGTCCCTGTTTTCATACGACCCTGAGCGCAAGACTCCTGTCACTTTTTTCCTTTCCGGCGAATGATCTTTTCTTCGAGTGCTGTCCCCCTTTTTTTTTTAAATTTATGATTCTCTCTTTAGTCGGTTTCGGGTTAACTTTTCTTCTGGATACGGTGAGTTCCTTGAGCCGATGAGCCCTCCCCGTCCCTTCTTAATGACCGAGACGTGTTCTCCCTTGTAGGTCATCGCACTTTTTTTCCTTTTCGGAAACCATGTGGTTTACTCCTACTGATGCGAGGTTTCCCCAAGCCGACCATCCGGTTCGCGCCGGTCTTCTGTTTCGGCGCCTCGACGAGCTCTGCATTTTCCGCAGAACTATCTTCGATGCTTTTTCCGTCTTTCGTCTTTTTCTTATGAGCCCGTTTTGATCCCCCCCAGGCTTGTCTTTCCTGGCCGATGGAACTTTTTTCCTCTTTCCTCTTCTACCCAGCGGCGCCGGTCCTCTTACTCCTATGCGCGAGCAAAGACATTTTTTTTTTTCCTCCCGGATGCGACGCGGGACTACGCCCTAAGGTTATCCCCCTGATCAAGCCGACCCCCGCCAGTCCTTTTTTTTTGCGGCTGATTTGTCACCTTCCCCTCCCTTCCCCAGTCCGACTTACACAAGGCAAGTGTCCAAATTGAGACGATCATTTTCCTGCCTTCCAGCCCCTCTTTCCTCCTGAGTATCCCCCGACCTGATCCTTCACTAGATCCACTCTTCTTGACGGGAGTAGCTTCTACACTTCCTTTTTTCCGTTCCCCGGGCTCCCCGCGCCCTTTTTTTCCCCTCCGCCAGAGACGTTTCACGCGACTTCTTGGTCCTCTTTTTTCCCAGCTATCCTTTTTCTTTTTAAGGACCGCCCCTCTCCCTTGTTCTTTCCTGGAATGCTAGGTCTACTCCACTGAACGCTCTCCACTAGTTTAAACTTAAGTGACTTTTTCCTTCCCCGGCAGCCCAGGAGCCAGAAAAGTCGCTTTTGGGTTTTTTTAGATCCTGTTTTTTCTAGAGACTGAACGCTAGGCCTATGAGAGTATTTCGGATTCAGCTTCCTCTTTTTGCGAAACACTCCTCCCTTGGTTCGGCCAGACATTTACCCTTTTAAGCCGCTTTTCCTCGGTGCTTGCGCGTTCTTTTTCACTTGATAGCACCTGCCCATCCCTACGAGTTTTTTTTCGATTCCGGATTTTTTTTTGAGCATCCAAACAGGTCTTACTGCCTTTTTTGCGACTCCCCGCCTGCTTTTCGCCTCCCTTCGCCCCCAGACCTGGCTCTTCTCCGATTTTGCCCCACGGTTTTGCCTCTGAAGCACATGATGTATCGACATCGTCCCTTTTTTCTTCTGCAGGCATCATCCCATTGGAAGACGCCCACTCCGCAATTCCTCCCCCCCTACTCATATCGAAGCCTTTCTTTTCCCACCCGGCTGAGATGACACGGGCCATAGACTAAGTCTCTTTCCTTGTCCCCAAATTGGCCCGTTTGGCCGAGAGAAGCTTTTTTTTTTTTTCTTCTTTTGTCGGGTTATTTTTTTCGCGTAACCTTCCCCCCCGCACTTGTGCGAGCGGATTCGTTCCTTTGTCGTGCCCCTTTTTCTTCACAGACCCCCCTTCCTTTGACTCCTTTTTCTTTCCGTTTGGACAAGGTCAGGAGCTATGACTCTCCTCTTTTCCCTTTAGCAACAAGATACGCTACGCAATTCGCCTGTTTGCCCCCCCTTTTCCCCCCTCCCTTTGCATCCAAAGAGATGTTACGTCAATTCCTTGTCCCCCTCCCTTGTGGCCCTTTTTTTTTTAGACCCCCCCCCTTTTCGATCTTGGATTTTTTCCCTGTGGTTCTTTCTATTGTGCTGCTTTCTTTTTCATCCGTTTTTTTTCAGAGATCGATTCTTCTTCCCCGACTTCCATCCAAGTAGCCTGGTTTTTTTTTGTCTGCCCTTTTTTTTCCCCCAACTGTCATGCCGGGCCCGGTACGAGGCGTACCTCTTCCTTTTGGTTGCACAGGGCGGTGGTGGCCTTATGGGTTGAACAGCCTCGTCCAGGGTCGTCGTTCTCTGATTGATTTACGCCTCCGTCTCTTAGCCCTCTCCTTTAGACCATTGTCCCGAGTCACACGTTTTTTCTCGTTTGTGTAGCTCTTTGACCCCTCTTCGTTTCTTAGACGGTTCCAACTTTTTCCCCGGATAGACTGCTTTGCGCGTTGTCGACGCTTTTTCCTTACTGCGATGCTGACCCGACCTGTTTCCCTGAAAATCCTCAGATGCTGTCTCTTACCTCTGATTGTCCTTCCGTTAAAGTTGTACTGCTTATCCCGGCCATTCGCGTTTGTCAGTTTATTTTTTTTTGTTTCGAAGTGGTTTCCCCCTCCCTCGAGCAGTTTGGAGTGCAATGAGTCTTGTTTTTCTGAGATGTTTTCTTTTTCTTCTCGCAGATCCCCTTTTTTCGGGGTTTCTTTTTTCCTCCTACAGGACCTGGGTTGATTGTCCCTACCGTGTTGCTTTAGATCGAGGATCAGACTTTTTTTTTTCCGTAGACGCTCTCTGCTTTCTTTTTTTTACCCCAAAGGGCTGGCTCTTTGATAAGCGGTTGGCTCCCTTCCCTTCAGTGGCCAGATACGTGTCATCTTTATTTCCTTCTAGTGTTTCCGCCTTAAAGTTTTTTACCGGAGACTGCTGAAGACCGGCTAACACTCCCATCGTGACCCTTTCTTTCTCTCTTGTTCAGCTTTTTGGTCCCCTTTGGATGTTGCCTCCCCCCCCCCCCGGCGGAGCATTGGTTCGAGGTTCTCCACACGGTTACCCCGTCCCCGGATTCCCCGCCGTTTTCCTTCCCCCTTTTAAGTCGTCCCGTCGCTTAGTCTCACAGGCAAAGCTTCGTTTTTTTTTTGCGCTCCTGTGATCCCCCAACTTTCCACTCCGCCCTTTTCCTTTGGTTTCTCGATTAAGCCGTTATTTGAGCAGTCCTTTTTTTCTCTAGCCCCACCGTGTCGTTTGTCGAGGCCGAACGTCGTCCCTCTTTTTTTCTGTCCTCGGTGACCCCCTCCTCCTTTTGGACTTCTGTCTTTTTTTTCTTAGTTGCGACTTTATTGGCCTGGCCTTTCCTTTCGAAGCTGCCTGATCTAGAAAATTGATTCCCTCTGGACTGTGTGGGCTTCCTTTTTTTTTTTCCCCCCGCTGACGGTAGCCCTCCCTTCTTTTTTTCTTTCTTGTTCGCAGTTTCATGTGGGTGTTCTTTGGTAGGGTGACTCCCTGACAATCCCCCGACCGGGGAGAGATTTTTTTTCGTTTTTAGTCGTTCCCCTTTTCTTGCGTAGTTTACAAAAGGTCCGAGATTTCCTTCGTCTGCAGCAAGTATTAGATGTCTTTTCCCTTGACGTCCAGACTTCCTCTGGGGGTTTTTGGAACTGTAGACGACCCTGCTTTAGAAGCTTCCTTAAAGGCTCTTCTCAGTAGTTAAATTCGGATTCCCCCCCCCTTAAGGGTATGACGGAGTCTGACCAGGTTCCCCCTTTACGTCCACGCCTTCTTCTCTCTCTCCCCGAAGCTAGTAGGAACTAAAGGTGAGCCTCGGGCATCTACCGCTCTTTGGACGCCCTCCGTATTCCGTTTCCCGTTTCCTTCACGAACCTAGGGACTTAGACTTTCTTAAAATGTACACTCCCTTTTTTCCCCGGCGCTGGCCCTATCACGCTATTCTCTCTTGTGCTCCTTTTCCAGAGGACTTGGGAACCCGCCTGCCCCCACGGACAGGACAGATGTTACCCTTTCCCTTTTTTTCCCTTCGGACCTTCTAGCAGGCTCTACCTGTTTCCCCCCCTTTCCCCTTCTTCTCAGCTCGCGTACCGTCGTTCCCCCCTTCTCGCTCGGCAATGTCTTTCTGACGGAACGCCCCGAGTGAGTCCGAGTTTTTTGTGCCAGGCTCATTGCTTTTATTCACCAGCTTCTTTCCTTTCTCGTTTTATTGCCCGACCTTTGTGCGGATATATTATTAAGTTCGCGCCCCCTTTTTTTTTGCGTTTTCACAGGTTTCCCGCCACCCTGCATGCCTTTTTTTCCTTCCTCCCTAGGCCAAACTCTTTTCTCACTGGTTTCTGTTCGACTTTTTTCAAGTAGAGTCGTGCGCCAGCTCTTCCTCACAAAAGACCCCCCCCAGTTTTTTTTTACCGTATCGCTGCGTCCGTACTTCTACGTTTTTCCCGCCTCGATATAGTTCTAAATCATGTTCCTTCTTAGTTTTTCGGCCGCGCCCATTTTTCATTGATCTTACCTGAGATGCTTTATAATAACAGTTCCCTCTGATTTGAGTTTTTTTCCGTTCCACGTTGTCTTCCTGCACTTGCCGCAGTGATACGAGTCCGATCTTTCTCTAGATGGCGCCGAACCTCCCTTTTCCCTCTCAACAGTCCTGGACTTCATCCCCAATGGTTCCTTTTGATTTTGCACCCAATTCTAATTGTTGTGAGAGAGATCCTGGAACGTGTCCCCTCCCTGCTTCCCCCTTTCCTTCTGATAAAAGGCTTGGAGTTTGCTTTAGAAAGGCGGGTTTGCCTCCCTTTTTTCCTTCCTCGGGAGGTTCTGCACTCGTCCGACGCTTACTTCCTTTAGTAGAATGAGAACGGTTATTCCTCTACAGTCTTTAGACCCATCTCGGCTGCGCTGGCGAGTCCCTCCTCCGCTTTTTACCACTCGATTTTGAGAAAGATACTCTTTCTTTTTTTGAAGTTAGACGGCGGCACCATGCGCTTTCTAAGAGAATTTTGGTTTTTTTTTTTTTAATTCTGACATCTCGACTTTCCAGTTCTGGGGTTTATTCTCCTCCCCTTTCCTGATATTGAACAGCGGGTTTTCGCGCTTTGATCATGTGACCTTGTTTTTTCTCTCCCCCAGCCGACGACGCCGTTTCTAAGGTCTATGCAGTCCTTCTTTTTTTTTTTTTTTTTTTTTAGATTACGTCTTCGGCCAGTCAAAATTCCTCCTTTTGGGGGGGGGGGCTGGGTTCCTTACTTAACGTTGCACAGTTCCTGTTTTTTTTCTTTTTTTACAGGCGTCGTCGTTTTTTCTGCAAATGGAATTCAGACGCGAGATGGTGCGCTTTGCTGCATCCCCCTCCCTTTTTTTTTTAGAGTGTCCCAGGGGATTCTTTCCCTTCGAGCTTTTTTTGTTGGATGTAACTTTTCTTTTTGGTGGATCGAATTGTGCTGCCTCTGACCGTCCGTCCAGGTAATAAACCTCGAGTGCATTTATTTTTTTTTTCTTTCCGGCTTCTTTAAAAGATCCTGTTTTCATTGGGTAACCGAGCTTCTGAGCGGTCCACTCCTCCTTTTTCCCAGAGCTTCCCGAGCGTATATTCTTCCTTCTCCCTTCCGGACCGTGCCGAGCGATCTAGTCCTTCGGTCGTCGGCTGGCGGCCGAGCCCTTTCCTTTTTTGAAGGCGTGACGCCGCCTTTAAAAGGGAAAATTCCTTGACCATCTTCAATTGGTCGCGCCGAGCCCCTTTACGTATTGCCCACTGCGCCTATTTTCCCTTCCCTTCCCTGGCGATCGAAAGGCGCCTCCTTTGTGTTTGGAACGTGTCTCGATTTTTTCTTAACCCGATCTCCGCCACTCCGCCTTGAATTCGGAGAGGGGCTTCAGTCACACGCCACCCCTGCCCTGCCCCCACGAACGTGGTACTTCTCCCTCCTCCTGCCGGAGTCCTCTGATCCGCAGATCCCCGCGATTTTTCTTTTTTTTATAACGATGCGGGCCGGGCTCTTGTATTCACGAGACAGGACGGGTTTACTACGGCGAAAAGTTTTGCTTCCCCAGATATTTTCCCTTTCCGCACCTCTATTTTCCCCCCGCGCAGACCGAGAACCATGTCCTGCTTCCATCGTAAACCTGCATTTTTTAGCCGGCTGCCCGGAATGCGGCGCCATCCGTGAAAGACGTTCTCCCAACCTAGGGAACTTTTTTTCTTTCCTTTTTTTTTTTGCACCGGCAGCGGCCGGATGCAACTGAGCGTGAGGGGTCTGCTGTCCTTTTTAGTTCAACCGATCACGCCTGCTTTCCCCCCCGAGCCCTCAGAAGCGTCTTCTTAAGACTTCTTCCTACACAAGCTTGTCTTTCCCTTGCCACATTGCGACCCCTCCAGTACAAGGAGCTTTTTTTTTTGGTGCTTGTCGCGTTTCCCCTCCTCTGATCTGGCCGATCCGGCCCTTCTGCCTTTTTCCCCCCCCAGTATTTCTTTCCCGGCTTGGAGTCCACCTTTTCTTTTCTCACCGCATGGGCGACTCTCCCGGGCAGAACTTTCCACCTTTTAGGATCCTCGAGCGTTCTGCAAGCGGCGGTTCCAAGGTCCCTTTCGGTGCTCCATTCCGCCTCCTTTCGTCTGGGACTCTTTTATCATCCACACCATTCGCGGAGCCTCTTTTCCCGAACCCACTGCAACTACCTCGATTCAGCAGCCCCTTCTCCCCTTCTTTTTGAACCTGAACAGTCCGTTCCGGCTTTAGTCCACGGCGTGGGAGTCGTAAGCGAGAGACTTCTTTTTTTCTTTCCCGTGGTCGCCAGGATCACGCTCGCCAAAGGCATTTTGTTTCTTTGTGACGTGATGACTCTTCGCCTCCCGAAAAGACGCGTTCAATTCTTCCGCCCCCGGGTCTTTCTTTTCTTTCCATCTTCTTCGTCTGGACCCACATGGTTCTTTTCTCCCCCCCCCCCCCCCCTCGGCGGAGTCAGCAACCCCTTCTCCTTATGAGAGCACCCTTTTTCCCTTATGTTCCCCCGTCGATGTCCGCCTCCCCCTTTAACTCCTTTCAGAGTTGCGTTCATCGCCCCACACCCGGTCGAGATGGTATTGGACGTTTTTTTTTTAGCTGCCAGAGATCATATCTCATTGTTGTTTTTTGAGCTTTCTTTCATAAAGCATCCCCACGTTTTTGATTTTTTCATAAAATGGGTTTTGGCCCGTTCACGTAATTCTTCCCCGGTTCCGGCCTTGCCCCCCTTGGTTGGGGTCAAAGGAGGGACTTCTTTTTTTAGGGAGTTCTCGGATGCTTTTAGACCGAGGTAGGAGAAGCTTCATTTTTTTTTTTTTCACATAGGATCCGGCTCCCGTTTCAAGAGGGATTAACCTTTTTTTTTTCTTTTTTTTTCTTTCCAGAAGATTCCTCCGCGACCTCGCCCCCCTTTTTTTTATTGGCGCCTTTTATTCTGCGGAGACGAAGTGGAATACCCATCCTCAGCACCTGACCCTTCAATTCAGTTTTCCCCTCCCCCCGGTACCCGTTCAGACCATCCTTTTTTTTTTCTGACTTCCCAGTTTGGCTGAGGAGGTGTTAGTCAGTTTTCTTATCCTGGTGGTAGGGCTTTATAGCATTGCGCGGGTTCCTTTCTCTGGTTTTGGATGCTGCCTCTCTCCAGTCGGAGGAGATGTCGAGTCCTTTCTTTAGTAGTACCATTGACCGCCGCCTGTTTTGCTCAGATAGAGGATACGTCCCGATTGCCCGTTCCTTTGATCCCAGAGAGTTTTCTTCGTTCTTCGCCAGGCGCCTTTCTGTTACGCGGGTTGTTCAGCAGCCCTCTTTTTTTTGCAAGATCCGTGTCCAGGCAGGTTCTTTATAGTTGGACGATTTCCGTTCGGATGAACAGAACGCGAAGCCCGGGACCCCCTCTTTTTCTCTGGCGTTTAAAGGTGGTAGTTTCTACCTTCGAGGCTTTCTTGGTTAAGCGATCTGGCGACGCAGCTCGTCCTAACAAGTCTCAGGCTTTCACTTTCTTTCGCAGGCTTTTCGGCCCTCGGTTTTTTTTTCTCCTTGTTTCCCCTGTGACGCAACATAACACGGTTCCTCCCGAGTCAGCCGGCTTGTTAGGCTGAATCTATTCTTTCTGCCCTTTTGTGTGGCCTTACCCTTCTTTCCTTTCCCGATGTCCTGTCTATTTACAACGCCATGTCTGATTTTTTTTTTTTCCTATATTAGTGTCCGCCCGTTTTCCTCAGGATGAACAGGGTTGGACGCGTGTGCCTGTTTCCCATGGGCGAAGCTGGGGTTTTTTTTTCCGCATCGTTTACCCGTTATCGTTGAAGGGGGCTCTCTGGTTTCCTCCGGTAGTCCGCAGGATGTGGGCCTCAAATGTTTGTTGAAGTAGTCTATGTTGTCTTGTTTCCTCGCAGTCCCCCAGAAGAAGGCTTTTTTTTCCCCTTTTGGGATGCGATCGGTTCTGGATAGTTGATACCCGCTCCCTCCTTAAGGCTAGGATTCCTTTCGCTCTTGCCCCTTCTCTGCTGACTCGCGCCATGTGACTGATCGCGTCTTTTTTCCTTTTTTTTCGCCGCGGGGTAGAGTTTCTTTTTTTCAGGACGCTGCGCGGCTTTCTGGCGGACCCGCCTGGGTTGAGGTCTGCCTTCCTAGTGCTTCCCTCGCTCCCTCCCATAATTTTTCCTCTTTAGCTGTTTCTGACCTCCGTCCTGGCTGTGCAGGCGCACTCGTTTTTTTTTTTAGTAATGGTGCCCGTAGTCAGATGCCGCACTCGTCATCAGGTGAATCATTCGTTCGGCACTCTTTTCTCCCTTCCCCACGCCCGAGCCCTATCAAGCCCCCTCCCGGTTTCGAGAAAGGCCGAGCAGGTTCATTCATTTCCAACCGGCGCCCCTTTTTTTTGCCGCTTTCCTCCCTTGCCTCGAAGCCCGCTCCCTTTTTTTTCTTGAACGACCGAGATCCTTGTTTCCAGGCTCTTTTTTAATTGCGCTTTTTTTTTTCAACTTTTTAAACCGGCGCGTTTGCCTGTTTTCCTCCTTTCTCTAACATTCCGTCAAGCGCCTTCCCTTAATTCTTCGGTTTTTCAGGGCGAGTCTACTCTTCATCGGCTTTTAAGACCCTAGCTGCACCCCCAGCTGCAGGACCTCTTTTTTCTTTTTCTACCGGCAAGTTTCGCTGCGCCTCGCTTTCCCCCCCCCGCATGCGATGGGCTACCGTCCTTCCCTTCAGAGATAGACTCTGCTTCTCTAGTTAGACCTCGGAGTGCTGTTCTTTCTTTCTTCATTCCCTCTCCCAATATCCTCGTTCAGAGACGGCAATCCCACATCCCTTGAACCTGCGCTTTTCTCTTTCCGGAGCCGTGCCGTGCCGCGGTTTTTTTTACCCCATAGCGGCTGAAACGCCGTTTCGTCTTGAACTCCAGGCTCACAATCGTCATTTTAGTCCGCCCCTTTCCTGGGGTATTGCTCAGGTTATGTTTTTTCCTTCCCATG
>Ga0179593_1616157_pt1 | contig 12248 bp, 10 predicted proteins | sample CZODoug2_1_08_16_FD_185931 | JGI IMG/M metagenome (GOLD analysis project Ga0179593, IMG submission 185931) | Vadose zone soil fungal communities from Angelo Coast Range Reserve, California, USA - CZODoug2_1_08_16fungal (PacBio error correction) | ecosystem: Environmental > Terrestrial > Soil >... | reverse complement strand
TAAGGAAGGGCATCCCCTCTCCCCCTTCACTTTTCCTCCTCCTCTAGTCACTACAACAGGTTCTTTTTCCGCTTACTGGAGTCTCAAGGAGGGAGTTTGTTCCTTGGCGATTACGTACTGCTTTCCAGGAAATTACTTTCCCCTTTCAGACGAGGTAATTCTACTATCCTCCTTCTTGGATCAGTGCCTTCCTCACTTGTAGTGATTCTACGAGCCGTAATAACAGTTTTGGTGAGTTAGGGTCCTTTCTTTTGGCAGGGCCCCTTTGTACTTGACCATCGGGTATAATTCGGCTTATATTCGTTGTTTTCGATCTTTTTTCTATACAACTCACTCAATGCCTCCCCCAATTTGCCCTTCAGCATCCAGTGCCTGTACGGAGGCGCCCTTCCCTCTTTCCTTTCAGCTCCAAGTGATCGCAAGAATAACCCCTATGAATGTATTTTTTCCCTTTCCTCATTTCGCTCCGGTACTCCTTTCAAAGACTGACAAGATACGATATTAGCCTCCCCTTGACCTTTTAGCCTCGATACACCCATCGCGCTTCCTTATTCCTTCCTTTTCTCTTCTGTGGAGTTTCAAGTAATTCTTTTTCAAGTCCCCCCACTCCTTCCTAACGTTTTAATTTTGAATCTTGATAAAGTGGCCGCTCTTCTCAGGTCTTTTGCCTCGTGACCTAGGGGGTTTAGGCGGTTAGGAGCTCACCCCCCTCCGCAGAGTTAGTTGGCTGGTTCCCCCTGCGGCTTGTTCCTTTTAGTGAACCCTTTCCGGCACTCATGTTCCGGTCTTTTTTTTTTTCACCTTCCGACCCCTTAGTTCCCCAGCTAGTGGAACGCCGCGGGTCCCATTTCTTTTAAGTACTCTCAAATCCTCTACACTTCTCTCTCTCTGCCCCGAACATAGGAATAGCATTTTTGCCATTTATAAGACGCCCTAGAGAATTACATCCCCCCCCCAACCCCCCCCCCCCCCCCCCCCACCTCCTTTCAAGGTAAAGGGAAATAGTCAAGAGCGCTGCCTGGTGATGATTTTATCACAGCAGATGCCCTTCTTTTAGAAAGCGCCGGCCCCCTCCGTTGGTTTTCCCTAAGGTCAAGCTCTTCCCCCCTTTGACTCTTTTTTAACCCAACCTGACCCCATTTTCAGTTTTCCCTCTTTGACTGATCATCCGGACACTTCACTCCCTTCACGTCCTCAGTTTGCCTACCCCCTCGTGTGTGGCACTTTTTCGTTACGTTTCTTTCAACAAGATTCTTGTCCCCCTTAGTTCCTCAAGGGGAACCCCTTTCCTTCTCCTGTACGCGTTCTCCGGGCTTTTTCGCTTTTTCTACTTCGATCAACTCTCGTGGCCTGTTCCGTTTTGACGGTGACCCATCTTCGAACGTTCGAGTCCTACTAACCCTCGACCTTCTTTTTTTTACTTTTTCCCCCACGTTAAGTCTACGTGCAACTTTCCCACGTCATTTCAAACTGACAGAATTCCCTCACCTTCATTGATACTCGGCCAAGGCCCCTTGCCAACCTCGCTCGGCGGGGACCACCCTTTCTTTTCCCCGCATTCCTGGGTTCACAATTACATTCTTTCCGATTCCCCGAGCCCCCCCCTCCCCTGAGCGCCCCCTGGGAGACCCGTCCATTTATGGTTTTGAACCTTGCGGCACCTGTCCTTCCATTTACCCCGGGGTCGCAGGTTTGGTAAGTGTTTCTCCCTACACCCAACGTGTCTGATGCTCCCCTTCCTGACTAATACCACCCTTCCTTCCCCAGTGGACATACGCTGCCACTACCCCCACCTGTCGTCCCTTTGATAGTATAAGTTCTTCACCGTTCTTGGTGCGACAGAAGGTCGCCCCCTTTTTCTCCGTTTCGGATTTTTTCTCGGCGGTCTTGAGCGAATGCGGCTGTCCTCAACGTAGGCTCAACCCCTCTCCCACCGGTCCCTGGAATTGAGGTGACCTCCTTCTGCCCCTCGGAGGAATTATCCTCTGAAACTAAGTCAGTAGGGGCCGCGCCCGTTTTTTCGTTTTACTTCCGGTAATAACAGAACAAAGCTAATTTCGGGCCCATAACCGACTTTGCCTGGCGGAGTAACGCTCCCTGTCCCTGGTTTCCTTCACCTCCTAGTCCCCCCCCCCCATAAAGACCTCTTCTATCTCTCATCCCCCACTTTTAGGAGAGGCGCTACAGTAACTTCGGGCCATTTTTGCTGGCTTTTTGAGCTTCTTTGATACGGGGGGAGCTGTCTTTTTTTTGTTTTTGTTTGTGGTCCCACGTGTGTGTGATCTTTTTTTGTAGACCACACGGAAAAGTGCTTTAGATTCTCTCTCTTTTACTCATACGTTGGTTTGCTCCCTCCTTCTGTCGATTTCGAATACGAGTAGAGCCACTAGTTCCCCACTAGATTTCACGTGACGATTCAACTTGATGACTGGCGCCCCTCCGCGCAGTGAAAGTGTACCCCGATCTCCCCTCTTTCCACAAGACTTTTTTCTGGGCCGATTTCAACTCTCTCTTTTCCTTCTTTTTTTTTTTTTGTTTGCATGTTTCAAGGTGAAAGGGGTTTATTTACCACAGCCCCCCCTTCATTCGTACCGCTTGAAAAAGACCATTTGCCTGCTTGATTTCTTCCAGTATTGGTTACTTGAAGATCATCGCGGATTGTGTACTTTTTCTTGCGTCGTTTCGGCGTCTAGTACTTCCCGGGCAATCTGTTCACCGGTGCGTCACAGTAAATGGCCAGTTTAGACTTTTCTTCTTTCCTCTGGTGTCGCTGTTGAGTTAGGGTACCCTCCTCCCAACTCTGCTTGCGTAAATTTTTTAAATCTACCGTTTATGGTCCTTCACGAATGAGTGTTTACTAACCCAACAAAAAAAAAAAAAATTTTTTTTTTCTTATGGTGAAGGACGTCCCAAAGGTTGTTCTTTGAGTTTTGTTTTGCTCTCTCGCGGCGTAGGTGGTTTTTCACTCCCACAGTCTCCTCCCGTTGGTTGCGAATGGTTTTTGAGTCCCGTTTTCCTGCTGCCAGCGAGTTTTTTTGCGGACGGAGGGTTCGACGTTGCTCAATACAATCCCCTTTTTCTTCCGTCCAGTTTCTGATGGTAGGGATCTGTGGACCCCTTTCACCGTTCCATTGAAGGTGCTGTAGGACTCCCTTTCTTTGATGGTTTCTTCCGCCCAGCGTAGGGAACTGATCTTCTGGCCTTCGTTTCTTTTTCCGCCAGATTAATGGTTTAGGTAAAGTTGACTTAAGTTAGATCCCGCTCCCTTTTGATTTCAGGTATCTACTTGAACGCTTTGATGTGTTAAAGAACTCTTGGAGGAGTGAGGCCCACTGGTGGTCCCCGTGAAATCGTTTCCCCTCCCCAAAGTCTTTCCTTTTTTTTTAAAGAATAGCGTTTGATTTGACCTGCGTCGAAATCCCCCAGCGAACGAATTCTTTCCTCATAGGGCAAGTATGAAGGAATCTGGTTTGCTTTGTCCCTAGACTGCTTTTTCCACCCTCTCCCTCGGAAAAAGGTCCGATCCTTTCTTTTCTTTTTCCCCTCTTTTTGAAGTGGTTATGGGAACGTGAACGTTTGGCCGTGTTCCATCGTTTCGAGATATTACGTTTCAGTTGGTCGTTTCTGATATTGCCCCCCCTCGAATGTCAGACCGTTACCCGTCGCCTGGAACCCGGCCCGGGTCCCTTTCTGCCTTCTCCTTCCTTTAGCTAATCGGATGATTGCCATCACCGGAAACCCGATTTTCTTGTATTGATGCCTGATTCCCGGAGGGAAGGAATTTCTCCCTCCTTCCCCGGTTGATCTTTTTTGATGCTTCAACCCCTTACTTGGACCTCGACCCGAGGTGTTTTTTTTTTTTCGAGATCTTTCGCTCGCTTTAAGATGTTCTCTATGCCACCTCTTTGTTCCGAGTCTCACCCTAGAAGCCCCGTCCTTTCCTTCCCCCATCAGTGATAGCGGATTTCTGATGTCTTTCCAACTCATTATAAACTCCCCGCAATTAAGAACCCTCTGCCTGGGCTTACGCGGCCGAACTCCTTCTGACTCCTTTCCTTTTCTTCTGCCAAATCATCCAGTCACGTGCTTTTCCCACGGTTTGGGCTAGGTCTGAGGAGCCGCGGTTGGCCGTTGATATGTCTGTTTAATTAGTTCCCTCACTTAATCGACCCCCACTGCGACTGATGTGAGAGCCCCCGTGTTCCCCTTGAGTAGTCCCGGTTTTAGAAGTGCGCCTTAGTGTCAGCGGCTTTTTCTTTTTTTCTCTTTCTCTTAAGTCGTCTTGTCCTTGCGGACGGAGGTCCCAACCTTTGGATACTTTTCGCTGAGGCTCCTGGCTTGGAGTTTGATTAAGTCCGAAAGGTGAGTCCTCCGTTTCTTTTTGTTTTTCCCCTTCTTCCTTTGCCATCCCTTTATTTATGTTCGGTCCTTCTCCTCTCTACCACCTCCCAGCTTAAAACGCCTTTTTCCTTCAAGCATCACCGCTTGCACCTTTTCCCCCCTTGCTTCCCACCCCCTCCCGTTTGCGGCAGAAAATAGCCTCCCACCCCTTTTTTTAACCATTCCGCCCGCCTCCACCGATTTCGATTTTCCTCTCTCGTCGATATTCTGTTCCCAAAGCCATGACACGCGCCCTTCGCACTGAGCTCCCGTTTAGAGATCATGTTGATCGAGCGCTTAACTAATCAGGCACTTTTTTACTCTTTGTGTGCCTTCTTGAATCCCCCTTTTGTTGCAAGGTCCCCACCCTCGGATGCGCGTCTCCTCCCCTCTTTGCTCGGCTCTTTAAATGTTGGAGTGCAGAGCCCAAGTTTTTTGGGTGTACTTTCTTTAGCTCCGTTTAGTAGGCAGTCGTTCCCAACCCTTCCTTCCACTTAGATCCTTCTGGAACGGTGTCCCTGAAATTCTTCTCAAGATCTTGGAACTTATCGTCGGTTCTACGTCCCCGCTAAAGCGTTTGAGCTCAACGTTTCGCTCGGTTTCTTCCTTCCCAGGGCCCCAGGCAGCAGCAAACGCGTTCGTGTTACTCCCTCACTCCGGCCCCCATAGTAACCCTGATAACCGGTGTTTTGAATGGTCTTATCCGCCAGATTTCCCTTTTGAGTCCCCTCCCTTTAGTGGTCCAATTCCCCCCTTGGGCTTTAACGGTAAAAGCGTTTTTCCGGTCCAAGTTCTCACTTCCCCAACGCGATTCGCAAGCCTCCCGATAGCCGAGGATTCCATTTCCCTTGAACTCCCCTTTCACCGTTCGCTAAACGTCCCCGGCTTTTTGACCCTCCTCGGAGTTTTTTTTTTCACGTGTCGGTTCAACACTCTGCTCGACTTCTAAATTCACTTTTCAACGCTCCCGGCGCCGATCAGTTCTTGCAGGTTGATTTTGCTTCGACTTTTTATATTAACAAGTTCTTTTAAGAGCTGAGGCCGTCCTCAAGGCAATGCTGTCTGCTTACGACGCGTTTTTCCTTTCAGGTCACCGCTACCGTATGCGTGTAACCACGCGCGTCCTAATCTCCAAACCCTCCAACGGATCGCTCCTTGCGCACTTCCCCTCCGACTGTTCTCAACACGGTCGTCCTTTTGTCTTCCTTCCCCCCCAAGCTCCGATTCAGCGGCGCATGAAAATACTTGATGGCGCAACCCGCCACAACGTCTTTTTCTTTCGAAATTTTCCCTCATACTTCCCGGGTTCCCAGAAACCCTTGACTTTCTTGTTTTCCCCTTTGGCCGGAATCGTCTACCCAGTTTACGTGTTCAGGTGTCACCGGGTCCGTCAACCCCCCCCCCGGAGACCACAACGTGTGATGCTCTTCGGCTGTGTCTCCCCCCCTCCCCCTCCAAGTGGCTTACTTCCTAGCACACCGACTCCTTAATCCTTTTTTTTTCACTACCCTGCAACCAGTATTGCTTTACAGCACGTTTCGTTCCCGGTGACGCTGATGAAGGTGTCGCGGGCGAGATAGGGCTATATTCTCCAAATCCCCTCTCCACTGGTTTCCCTCTCCCACACCTCCCCTATGGCTTGCGGATATATTTCCTCGGCTCCATCACGACCCCCCCCTGCGACCCCCCGCCGTTCGGGCTTACAAGTCTTCTGGCGATTCCGTAACTTTCCTTCGCAAGAGCAAACGTCGGTACAAGTCCCCCCTACCGGTAGCGGCGAGTAACCCCCCGTCTGGCCCCCCCTTCCCCCCCTTGACTTCAGAAAAATCAAGACGCCCTGCTCTTTCATCTGCCCCTTTTTTGGACGACAAGGGAACGGCCGGGCTGTGCTGTAGGGTAGTGCTGGCGCTGTCTGCGTTTTGGTGTTTTTCCCACGTTTTTTTTCCTACGAGTATGACGCAGTACAATTGAGACCGATCTCTTTTCCCCCTGTTCATTATCCGTCCGGGCGTTTATGAGGTCGGCCTTTTATCTCTCCCCTTTACCCACCCCCACAGTCCTTCCCAGGACCAGAATTAGCCGAAACGACGCCGCCCTAGCATGCTGAGCGCTGACTTTCTGACGTCGCCTCCACCGTTTCCCCTTTTAGTGTCTTGGCCGATGAGAACGTTCGCGGGTTTTATTTTTTGATAAGGTTTCAATTGACCTCACCGGTTTTTTTGATCAGTCTTGTCACCGGGATTCCGCCTCCCAAGAAAGTTTTCCGCTGAGTGTAGGACCTTGTTACTGTAAGAAGCCTAAGTGCCTTACGCTCTTTTTTTCCAGGCTTAGTGGTCGTCCATTCCAGATGTCTGAACAGGGCTGCCCCCGTATAAAAAAGTCCCTGACGTTGCCCCCTGTTTCCTGCCTTCCGGAGTTTTGTAGCTTGAATGTTGTTCGCTCTTCGATCTATTTAGGGGACATTATCAAAGGTTGAGGACCTTTCACTCCATCTTGAAGGTGTGACGATGTACGCTTGCAAGGACCGTCACCTTTTTTGCTCCCTTTGTGGGCCCTCCCGTTGTGGACTCTGATCTCATCCGAACGTTGTTCGCGGTTTTCTGGAGTTTTTTCCCCCCCCTCACCTCCTGGCCTTCCCGTGTCTTTCAGGCCCTATTCCTTGAGAAAGCAATGCCTTGCGCGCACGATGCGCGTGCTATCACAGGGTAGACTGCGAGTTCGTTTTCTGCAACCTACCTTCAAGACGGTGATTTAGTTAATTTATGGAAGGTGGGTGGGACTTTCGTTTTTGAGTGTTTCCTTTGTCCCTTTTTTTCCACTTCCTCGGTCCAGGGATTAAAGGATCTTCTCTTTCTTTTTTTCGAGGCTACTGAAAGAGTTTGAAGTTCGTGCACGCCCCTTCCATTTAAGTAGGACTGAAGTTCCCAGCACCCTTTTTTCACCTCAGGACAGTGATTTGGTAAGCTCTTCTTCTGTCTGATGGCCCAGTCTCAAGCCACACGACAGTGCTTTACCCCCCCCCTCCCCGCCGGTTCCCGGTGACCCTCTTCCCCTCCATTTCCTGTCTGCGCTGTTGCCCGCCGATGTGCCTGATGCCCGCTTCGTCCGGATCTCGTTTATGACCCCCCTTTTTTTGTATTCTTTTTTCACTTGGTGGCGAAAGTTTGATCCTTTGAATCTTTCCCTCTTTCTTCTGAGCAACGTTCAAGTTTTTCTTTTTTTTTGACTTTTCTGCTGCCCTGACTGCTTCTCACCTGTGAGGTTCAGTGTCCCACCCATGATTGTCCCGCGGTAGAGCCGCCTCCAGACCTTTTTTTTGTCCGGCACCGTCGGTTTTCGCTGTCGTGACAGCTCAGGCGTGACCGTTCAGGAGGTTCAAAGCTTGCTTGAGGAGTTTTGTGCCTCTTTCCAAAGAAGAACTCAGGTGTTCGCGCCTAGTTTTTTTGGATCGGTGAAGTACACCTATGCGCTTTCTTCACGATTGTGAGTCCACCTTTTTGTCTCCGCTCCTTGTCACCTTTCTCGATGTCGTGCATATTATATGTTCCCACGGTTCCCTGAATCCTTTTCTTTTCCTGCCGAACTCCTGCCGCGTCGCTGGCCGGTTTCTCAGTTTTATCCGCCAGAGCGCCACAACTATCAGGGTGGCGATTGTTCAGCCTTTTTTTCCTTCCCTCCCCGTGTTTGGCGGCTTACTTGACGTGGTCCCTCCCTGCTCCTTCCCTCCTTTGCTGTTATCTACCTAAAGGGTTCCTACGAAGGCGACTGGGTCGTGTCCAGGCCTTAGGGTTCAGGATTTCTGAACACTCAGGAAAGGTTGAGTTTTCGCTCTCTTGAGTCCTCTTCCAACGGCCTCTTTTTTTTTTGGCCCAAGACTCATGCTCTGCTCATTCTTTTTTTGGCGGGTTACGGTGATGGTGGCGCGGGAAGGGCGGTGGGGCCGGTCTGTTTGGATGCCTTCGGCTGTCTTTTCCTCCTCCTCTTTTTTCGATGAGTTACCCTCCCCTTGTCATCCCTCTTTTACAAGTCCTCGGGTCACAACCACCGCGTCTGCCCTCCTTTTCCCCGTTCGAAACTCCAATCTTCGCGATAGCTCAACCCGCTGGCCCATGACTTTGTCTGCCAGGCATCGAGGAAGCCTTTCTTTTAAGTTTGCCCCTCCCCGCCCGACTTTCTAGTCCGCCTTCGACCCCGGCTTTTTTAGCTTGCCCTCAGTCCAATGGAGGTATTTCTGAGTAGCAAACTTCCTCCGCGGCTGCGCTACTCGCCACCCTGATACCGGTTTCGCGTCTCTTCCTTTTTTTTGCGGACCTCCCCTTCCCAGAGAGGCGGAGGATGTTCCGGCGTACATCTTTAGTTGTGACCGGCCCGACCCCTTACATCGGGGTTTACGGCGGCGCCCAGACTTTCCCTCCTAGGGGTCACCTTAGCTGTTTCCCCTACCCTCTTTCACCCGAGTACACCTCGAGTCTTCAAAGGCGCGCTCTTTTTTTGATAGGCTTCCAGGCACCTGGGGCGCATTTCAGTTTTCGCCAGTTGACTCACGCCGTCAACTGTCCCTCCCCAATAGTACTAGCCCAGCACTCATTTCCCTGTTTCTGCTTCCCCTCAAGTCTAGGCGTAGCCCCTCCTTGCCCTCTCTTTTCCCCTAGCCAGTGTAGGACCTCCCGTAACATTATGATTGGTTCCCTTCCCCCTACCACGAAAGAGGCGCAGAACGTGTCTTTAGACTTTCCGTCCAAGTTCCAGTCACCTCCTCTGTACACTCGTCCTTTTTTAGCGTCGGTGACCGCAGTTGAACGTGTCTTCACATTTCTAACGAGTTTTACAGGTGTCATGCACGTTACCGGTTTCCGGCGAGTAATCGTGCATTGTTTTTTTTATCCAGACTTCGTGTCTTCAGTCCTCGTCTCGACGAGTCAAACGCATTTTGAATTACGCGTGCTGGAACGGATCCTCTCCCTTCCGTAGAGTTAGACAACTAAATTCCCCAACGCGGTTTTTTTCAATCCTACGTCCCCCCAGTACCCCCCCTTTTGTCGACCCGATCTTTTCCTTAACTGGACTTCGGCCTTTATAATCCTCTGTGTTTTTTAGACACCTGCACTCAAGGCTTTCCGGATCAGACCATTACAGTCCCCTTTAAGCCTCCTTTTCTTTTTCCCCCAAAACCCCGCATTTGTCTTGTTCTAAGCGAGCGCCGCCAATTTGCGAACAAGAACAAACGGTGTAGTGCTTCTCCCCCCCCATGCTTTTGCACCTTCCCTGGCATCCCCTGGCGGTCGCTGGTGCCTGCTTCTTCCCACGCGGTCCGATTCAACTTCTTTGTGATTTGTCGCGGTTTACTCCCCGAAATGACCCAGGTTTGTTCCCCCTCCTCCTTCCCCTGTCTGCGTTGGCCCTTCGTAACAGTTTCCCCTGAAACACGCAGTCTGTGACAAGCCCCCGGTGTCTACTTTCCGGTGAGCTTCGGTTGATGCTCTCAGTCCACCACTTCACCAGCTTAGCTTCACCGTCCTGAACCTTTCTTCTTGGACTTGGCTCTGACCCAAACGCACGACGGATACCCCGTGCGGACCGGAGATCGTTAGGCCCCCCCCCTCCGTAAACCACTTGGTACTCCAGCTCCCCCTTTGGTTGAGCTACTTCCTCTCCCTTTTAGCGTACGAACCTGTCAACCTGGGAGACTTCAATGTTTTTTGCAATCCCTGCCGCCCGTTTCTCATCTTCAAAGAAGAGGAATGTTTTCCCCCGGCTCGTTGTAACTTTAAAGCCGCTTCGCTTGCTTGATGTTAGTTTGGCTGTACTGGGGAAGTGGTGGGTTTTTTGGCGTGGGTTCCCTGAGGAGTAGAAGTCCCCCTCCTTTGTTAGATTCCCTCTCTTTTAATCTCCCCTTTTTTTCTATTCCCCCAGGGTTTTGTTAACTTCGCAGACCCCAAACAAGGGGGAACCAAAAAACTAGAAGAAAAAAGCTAAACTACTGAGTTATGCCTGACCTTCAGGAGTCACCCATTGGTCCAGGTCCCTTTACGACTAGCTCGCCGTGAAACCAAGTCCTCGACGCAATTGAGGGGAGGATTTTCTTTGCATTTCGGCTAACCTTGTCGTACTCCAGCACTAGAAAGGGAGTTGTTTCTTTTTTTGTTTTTTTTTTTTTTTGGGGCCTGAGCCACGAACGTCTGTTTTGATGAGTCCCTACCGGGTCCTACTTTCCTGATAGAATTTTTGAGGCCCCTAGCTTTTTCCGTAAGCCAGTGTCACTTACGTGGTTTCAGCTTTAACCATTGTAAAACCATTCCGCCCCTACGTTTTTCTGCGAGTGAGCAGCTGTTTCGTTTTCACACATGACTTCGATATCGACGACCTGCCCCGTGGACGACATACACCCCTCTGGTCCAGGCCTGAGTGTTGAAGGTTTATCTTCCTCGTGCCTTCCTTTATTTTTCACTCGGTTTTTACTCGAGCCCTTCTTTGAGTACCTAGACGCCGAGCATAATTAGTTTTTTTTTTTCGCTGAGCCGCCGTCGTAAAACAACTGAATGCCCTGACCCGTTTCTCGATGACGGCGTCCCTTTTCGTTCCGCAGCCTGTGGTAGGTATGCCGTGGCTGTCGATGTTTGCGTTGTCTCGTTGAACCTTTGACCCCCTTCCTGTTGTTTCTTGAAGGGCGTCCCGGACGTCCATGATGTTTCGGGAATAGGCTCTGGATTGGGGACTCTCGAGTAATTCCTCGGCTTCGGTCAGGCATTACATTCTTCGCGACCTCTTTTCCTTTTTCCCTTTCTCAGGTTTGTCCGTCTTCTTTCCCCTCCTTTCTTCTTGTGACTTCCTAGAAGTCCCTGCCGTAGCGCTTCTTCCGCTCTTATTTTCAGTTTGATCATCCTCCACCTTTCTCTCCTTAGTGTCCCCAGACCTGCAAGCCTCGTCAGGCGCCGTCACACCTTTTACGTCTTCCTTGTGACCGCGTCGAGCATCTTTCAGCAATTTGCGTCCCGGGCATTGCTCGTGGGTCAAAATAGTCCCCTTGTATCTTCGGTCTGTTTTGAATGGCCTGTACCTTCTCTCGGCGGGCGATCAGTCACTTTCCTTTTTGAGTCCGTTGTGGGGTGCTTTGTGAGGCTGCCCCGACCGACCCTTCCTTCCCCCTTTCTTCAAAATTGCCCCTGTACGTTGGCAGTCTCTCGATTTAACGCTGGAGGAAGTTTCTAACGCGGTTTTATGGAGAATTTCGTAGATTCCGTGCCTTTTAATGCTTGAACGAACGCTGTTTAGGCCTTGACTTTCCTTTTTTGTCCTTTGGAGAAGAAAGACTTTTTAGCCCCGGCATCTGTCTAGCGCTGTTTTTATTCTCGAGTTTTTGGACACCCCCCCCCCTTGAAACTCGCCAGCGAGATTCTCTTGTCAACTTCTGGTTAGCTTGAAATGGTCCTTCTCGCTTTTCTTCGTTTCCAGGAGCGTCCCCGGTCTCTCTCCTCTCCCTATATGAGTGTGTACTTCCGAACACGTCTATTTTTTCTGTCCCACCGCAAGAGGCCGATCTTTTCAGTGTTTCTACTGCGGCGTCCAGCTCCCTTGCCGGGCGCCTGCAAGCTTGCTTCTTTCCCATCCCCTAATCTACCTCCCTGGTCAACGATGATCTGACGCTCTCTGATCAAATTAATCTACATTTTTACAAGAGTGGGCTGTCGAAGGGAGCATTCGATCGCATTTTTTTAAATTTACTTTCCGTCCCGATCCGGAAGAGGAAATAGTCCTGGGTCTTCCGTCGTCTTCCTTCTCTTTCTCCTTTTTGAGGCCTGATTTCGCCTTTCCTGAACGTGATTGTTTTCTGGACTTTTTTTTTCCTGTCGTGCTTGAGTTGAGTTCGT
>Ga0179593_1438274_pt1 | contig 12248 bp, 8 predicted proteins | sample CZODoug2_1_08_16_FD_185931 | JGI IMG/M metagenome (GOLD analysis project Ga0179593, IMG submission 185931) | Vadose zone soil fungal communities from Angelo Coast Range Reserve, California, USA - CZODoug2_1_08_16fungal (PacBio error correction) | ecosystem: Environmental > Terrestrial > Soil >... | reverse complement strand
CCTTGTTTTCGGACTCCCAAACTAGACCTCCCCTCCCCCCTTTTACTGTCCACAGTCCCTGTTTCTTCGCCCTGTGGAATGAATTTTCGCAGCCCTGAATCAGACAGGTTCCCCGCACCGATAATTTCCAACGTGCCCGACCCGAATTGTATCCCGACCATCCTCCGATTCAGACACACCTTCTACGATCTGATTCCTCCCCCCCACCCCCCTGAATCGGGACTTCGAGATCCTCCCACGAATTGGCTGCCCTCGCCTCCGATATGCTCTCTTGGTACGAGAATCCTGGCCAGATTACCGTCCCCGTCGGACGAAGTTCTGATGACCTCCACCGTCCTTCCCCAATGTCGTCCCCCTCCATCTAGCTTAATTTGGCCGACCTTTAGTTATTTGGCTCCCCCAGGGGTCTTTCTGGACCTCCGCCTCGTTTTCTGGCATGTTTATGACATCGTCCCCCACTGTCATTTTAAGTTTACGTTGACCCCCTACTTTTCGCCTTCTTGGCTTTGTTGGTCACTTCGCAAGAATTTCCGGTTTAGAATCAGGTCGTGTTTTGCGTTTTTTTTTTGTGTTTTTCTATCTCTTTTTCAGCCCCTTCCTCGTTTTAAGGACGCGCTCTTCAATGGTTTCTTCTTTGGGCGGTTCGCTGCGACTTGCTTTAATTTTAGACGTCTTATTGTTTTTTTTCTCCACCGGATGTTACGTTCTGATCTTGTGGTTCGCCGTCCCTGCTTGCCCTTTTCCGTTTGTATGTTGGCCCGTCCATTGATGCCATTGGAACTTAGCCGGAGGGCCACTTGGCGCTTACAAGTCTTTCTGTGAGGCAACGTTCGCCGTATTGATCGTTTTTCCCATTTGCCGACATCTTTAGCTCCCCTTGCTTAATTTCTTTCACTTCTTCTTTCAGATCGTTTTTCTTCTTTCTTGACCGTTTTACCTATGCTCTCGCGGAACTCTCAAAAGATCAGATGGATGGCCGTACTGCTTCCCTCTTCGTCTTTATATGTAACTTCCCTATTTCTCGCGAGTATCCCTTTAAGGGGATGCGTTCCCTCGCAGCTATTTGTCCGTTTACTGTTTCTGTCACCTTTGACTCCCAGTAAAGTGGTGAATGTGTTAGGGACCGATTTTCCGAGGTGTGTCCTGATTGGATCCCCCCCCATATGACTGATCCTCCTTTCTCACATATGCGTTTCTATTACGTCTATAACGATTGTTTTTTGCGCGATAACTGTAGCTTTAATGGTTTGACTATTTTTCCGGACTTTGTATGGGAATCAGTGTAGTGTGCGTATTTAAGGTGGGTTTTTTTCGAGCCCTGTCCTGAACTGTTAGATTGAGACTGTCCTCTACGCCTGCCTTTTTACCGTCGTGAGGGCGCATTTCTTGATTTTACTCCTCGTTTTTTTCAGCTTAGGTCTTGGTGTAGCTATTGGCCCCGTATCGTGACATTGTCGCAGAGGAACCGGTCAAGAGTCCCTTTCATTAGTTGATTGACTTTTCGTTTTGACCTTTTTATCACATTTCCACATCAGAACTTTTTCCCGAGGCAGGGGGGTTTTCGTATCGTTTTGTGGGGTAGAATAATAGGCGTGGGGCCCTGGTGGCTTAATTTTAATCTATGCTTTTCGCCGCATGCCATTGGATGACCGTCTCTCGCCTAGATTCTGTTTCCCGTTTCCTTTTAGGAGAGCTTCTTCGTTCTGTGTGTGTTGTCCCTTGTTTGGTCGTTACACTGTTCCTCCTCTGCGCTGTTCCTCTGTTCATTTAAATTTGACTATTTCCTACGCTTTCGACCCCGCTGGACGTGCTTTTGGAGCAGTAAGCTTATACTTTCTTTCTTCTGGGTCGTTCTGTGGTACTTTCACCCCTTTTTCTTGAGCCGTTAGCTTTGTAATTGTCTAGGCCGCCTCGCGTCTTGTTTTATTTGGCCTCATTAGTCTATCTGCTTGACGATCCTCGTCCGCCAGCTTTTTGTTTTCGTTCAACGCATGAGGAGATCAGATCAGCTTGTTGTTCTAATGCCTGCGTTCTAGAATCTTAGGCGAAGGTTTTCTTGCCTTTGCTTTCTCAGTTTCCGCGAGAGTTGTTATCTTGGCTTTTTTCCGAGTGCTTCCCACCCGACTTCCCCCCCCCTCCGTACTCCTTGATCCCTTTCTAGAGAGTCCCCTTCACTTGATCGATGAAAGAGGACCTAGATTCCCTCTCACGACATGACCGCTTGACGGTAGCTCCCTCCGATTTGATTTTACTTTTACAGTCGGTTTTGTATGTTTTCTGCGTGCCTCGTACATGAAGCAGGAAAAGTAGTGTTCTCGGTTTCTTTATTACGGATTTTGAGTGTAATTGCTCTAAGGGCAGTGTCCGGTTCTTCCGTCCCTGGCAGCTCTGAGGATGTTTTCAGCTGTGCTGGTGTTTTTAGCTTTTCTTGCTTCGTCTGAAGCGATCATCTTTTAACGTTTCTCTTCATCTCTTGGCTGAGTTCTCCGCTGACCAGAAGGCATTAAATGGGTAATTCTTTTTTCTTTTGTATCCGGATTCGAGTTTGAATTGCTTGCGATGCTCTTACGGGTCCAGATTATTGTGCTAAGTACTCTATTCCGGATTGCAACACTTCTTCTAATCGCAAGTATGTTTGTTCTAGATACCTCGTTTTTGTTCAGTGTGGATTTAAATGAACCACAACTTTGATAGGATACATTCGGCGAGCACCTTTCGGGCCGGGTGTCTGTGGTGTGGATGGATTCCGCAGCGGTGCATTAGAATCTCCTGTTTAGTTATAGCCTAATGGGTTGTTTGAGCGTGATACATCCGCGTATCCCCGCCGAGTTGAGGCCTCAGATCCGCCAAAAGTCGCGTAACCCCTATTTTTTTTTTTTTTCCCGGGGTTATCCTTAAAGCTACCCCCATCCCAAACTGCTACTATGACTTCGTTCCACCATCCTGGATTTTGAGACGGTTTATTTTGGATATGATTCGTCAAGACCCCTGATCGTTGCTATCCGAGTAGATGCCCCGCATTTCCAATTCCCGGCTCTGGCCCGCCGCTTCTTACCCTGCCCTAGCCTTTGGAACCCTTTGAAGAGAGCGTATGTCCGTGTCCCCTCACCCTCTATGCCTTTTTTATTTCTCTCTGTCTCCATTTGAATGCCCAGCCGCTCCCTAAATCATGCCTCCCCCACCCCTCCTGTAACCAGACCGCTCGATTCTGAATTCCCCCGAGGGGGCCCCTAGGGTCAATTAAGTATGTTTGAGCCGCTCGTCCCGCTCGACGCTGGCGTGTGATTACAGTACAGGCTTACCTTTGGTGTAGGTTTCGCGCCACCCGGGAAACCTCTTTTGACATCACGTCTCCGGAGGTTACCGCCCGGGGTCAATGCCTTCCTGGCGGTGTCGCGTCTCTCCTGCCCCTTGACCCCGGAAGCTCTAATGGGCCTGATTTGGAGACATGTAATTCCGTCCCTGGCTGCCCACGGGTTTGCAGTAGAGTCTTCGTGTCCTGTACCGATGACCGCATGTCCCTGAGAGATTAAAGATTGTCGCCGATCACCATTCCAGCCTTGCCCCTGTTTAATAGTTCTCGACTTAGATACTAGGAGACCACACAGTCAGCTTCCCCCCCTGCTCCCTACTAGGTCGGGTTGTCGAATGATCCCCCGCCGCTCCTGTCTTGTGAAGATTTAGCTCTTACAGCCGGCTGTCATCGAGCGCCCCTCCCGAATTCTGGGCGTCGGGTTCATCCGGGTGCACTGGTCTCCTCCTGGTTGTGACCTTGCACTCCCCTCCCATCTTTAACGAATGGTGACTTCCGCTAAGACACAGTAAAGGCCTCTCGTACGGTCCTCGATTTGCCGATAGTCCCGATGCATCCTTCTGCGGGACGTTTCATCGAACCATCGAGCCTTACGGCAGGTTCCCGCCGAAAGTAACGCGTCCCCGGTAGTAGATGAGTGTTCCGGTCATGACCCGGCATCCCATCCTGCGTACCGATCGCTGCTGCAGCTGAGCCAAGAGTGAGGCCGGTGTCCTCGCCCTCAAGGGCCATGTCTAGTCGGTCGCCAGGCGCCGTCCCGACACTTGGTGCTGCGAGTTCTGATATGAAACGGTCAACCACTGCTTCCACAACCAATGGACTATTGGAACTTTCCCACGCAAAGGTTCCCCCCCCCTCTCACTTTGTTTCGATTCGCCTGTATTTGCCGTCGCCCCCCCCTTTTCGGAGGACAATGTCGTAACAGTAAGTGATCGGCTTGTTTTCTTCCTCCTGAGTGATTCCCCGCCCCGTATAGTACAATGCCTTGTCTCCCGCCCCCTCCCCTCTCCGCCCAGCTGGGGCCTCTTCCCCTCCTGAGTTCGGGCCTCGCGCCCGACCCGGGCGTCCCCTTCCAAGTCTCGTATTTTCTGAATTGTTTCCGTGGGCTCCACGAGGGCAGGGAGTTTTGTGCTCTCCCCGGGCCCCACATTTTGCACACCAAGAGGTTCTGCTTGAGAATTTGCCGATTCGTTTCCCCCCACTTCAAGTCCATGGGGACACTCCCTCAAGCCCTGGCTTCTATCACCTTCGTCATAACACGTTTTTTTGACCTTGGTAGCGCTGCTGCTTCTCCGTCCTGTGCTTCTGCGGTTTCCGCGTCGTTTCGTGCAAATCTCCGTAGCTGCCATTCCGCCCTTCTCCTCGGCCGGCTCCCTCCCGATCTTGCCCGTGTAGTCATGTCCGCGATTTTGTGTTCCAGAGCCTTGTCCCCCCGCCGATCAGGAGGCCTTCCCTTGCAAGTTTTTTTTCCTCTACATATGATACACTGTCGCTCGAGCCCTTCGCCTTTCCCTCACCGGTTGTTTTTCCAGGCTCAAGGAATCAAGCCGTGCTCCGTCTTCCTATCCCCCTTTTTTGGGTTTGGCCCAGTCCCACAAGGACCTGCCCTTCCGTTTTCCCCCCCGCCCTCCCCATGGGATGCTCCGGGTGTACGGTTTCGGGAGACACCCAAGGATTCCGATGACACTGCACCCTGAACCCGCTTCCGGGCCCTTGCCTGAACGCAATTTGGCTGTGAGCGCGGAACGTGGTCTGCTGCTGCTTCCGTCATTCTCCCCACCACACGCGCTTGTTGTCCCACGTTTTTTCGGGACCAGTGGAGTGCCCTTGAACCTGTGCTCTACCTGTCCAAGGTTTTTCTTGCGCCCTTCTCTGCAGGTCGAAATGTGCCCTCTAATCTAATGATCAGCCTCTCTGTCCCCCCAGCGTTCTCCATGTTTTGCTGTAAATCTTTTTCGATTGGCATAATTGGGCGTTTCTGACACCGCTGTGGCTCCGGCGGTTTTATTCCCCGTAGACCCATGTGTTTTACAAAGTATTTTTTGTCGGTTCATTTTTGCTCGGAGTTCAGTTCCTTTTTCAGCTTTGGTAAATTCCCCTTGATTCTGGAGGGAAAATTAGGCTGGACGTTCAGTTGCCCCGGCCTCGGATTCCAAATTCACGGTGGCGGTCCTCTTTTGATTAGTTTTTAGTTTCGTTTGGATTCCCCTCCGGTTTTATTCGGCGTGCCAATTAGTTGTGCCTTATAGAGGATTATGCGTTCCCCCCACCCCCTTTTCTTTTTCTTAATAGTTAGGGAACATTTTTAGTTTCCCGTTTTCCCGAGGTGGCTAGGCGGATCCCATTCGGTGGCTCTTGTTCTGCCAGGATGCTGGTTTCGAATGTTTTTCTTTGACCTAGTTTTTCCCCCCTGCCGTCAGGATCTTTTTAACCATCATGTGTTGTTGTTTATCTATGCTATTTTTTCCTCCGCACCTGACGGGCTTCACCTCCCCCAGTTAACCCGACAATTCTTGACTGTCGGATGCAGAAGGATTTTTCCCGAGTCCCCTTCGCCCGCTTGAAACGCCGTTAACCCTCTTTCCCCCTCATTTCCTCCCGAGTCAGCTCCGAGACCCACGCCGAATTTTGCCGCCGAAGCTTCCGATTCCCCCGCCAGAACTGGAATGTGAGACCAGCCGCGGCTTCGCCACCGTCCTTTTCCTCCCCCCTATGCGAATGAGGCCGGCCTGCGCGCTTTTTTTCTCCTAAGAGTGATGCACTCCCCAAACCCGCACCACTTTTTTGTCCCCCTCGACCGAAGCGCTGTGACCGTTAACCGTTTTCATTGTTGACGTTCGCTTGCCCCGCCAAGCCGATCCCTCGGTTCATTCTGCCCTTTCTTTCCTCTTTGTCACTCCCCCCAAGGGTAGGAAGTGGATTCATGTGTGTATGGATGCAGGTGCTTTTTTTTTTATTTTTGCCCCTCCTGGTATGCCCTCTCAGCACCTTCCTGTCTCTCCCCAATTGTTCCGTGGTTGAGTGCCTCCATCGTAGTACGCTCATCAGGTAGTTTCCTCTGTTTTCTGTGGCGTCTATTTTTCTGTATCAATCCTTTGCAAGTTGACGCTTCCTCTTTTGTTATTCGTTGAAGGGGTGCGGGATGGTGACCCTGGGCCGTATTTGTTGTTGGGTTCCTTTCCCGTTTTTTCCTCCCCCCAGTCCTTCCTTTAATTCGTCTTTGTGTCGACTTTTCTTTCAGTTGAGTTGTATTGGCGCCACGATTCTAGGCAGTCTTTATCTTTTATGTCTCCTTATCCCTGGGCCACTTTAGGCAGCCGTGAGAGTTTTAGATGACTCTTCCCCAGTGTATCCTCCGTTGACATATTGTGGCGGTCGCTAGTTCGGAGATGGTGGCTCGCGTTTGCATGATGTTACCAAGAGTATCCCCCTCTCTTTTTTCCGTCAGGCTTAGTAGTCGCCCTCCATTTTTCGTGTCCGCGGCTGGAAAGGGATCTCCCGTTTTTGCGTGGAGAATAATGATCGCTACTTCATAGCAGGAGTGTCATCCGTGAACGGATAGCGTAGATCGCTCATGAAGTTATTGCCTTGTCCGTTTTTTCGTTTACAGGTTGATTATTTTCCAGTTGGTTTTGGTCTTCTTTTTTCCGGCTTTTCTTGAAGAGTGTCGAGTCACTTTCTTCTGCGTCAATCGTTTCGTTCACTCTGTTTTGTTTCTGATTGCGTTTCTTAGACGCTCACTTTATGTGTGTGGCCGCACTTACAGAGTCGTTTGCGAATTTATGAATGATAAATATGGACCCCCTGTTGTTCACTTTTTGCTGTACCGCTGGGATGATCGAGATTTTCTGCCCTTCCGACGTTGAACATTAATTTGCTCGAGGATTCGAGACCGCCTCACTGGGTTCCTTTAATTGGCGGAGCAGGATAAATCCCCGTGTTTTTATCCCAGTCGGCTTGAATGGTTCCTCGGTTTCGTTCCTCGATGGGCCCGCGTGCGAGAAGGTTTCTAGAGAGGTTGATTGGCCACCGCGTTCAAGCTTCTGTGTCGTCCTGTTGTTATGAACCTTGGCCCTGGATTTTGCCTCTTGTGTTTGATTGTATGCGTTTTCTTATGGGGGTCTGCCGGTCTTTACGCGTTCCCGGTCTCCTGGCTGGATTCCTCGATAGGGGTGAGCCTGTTTCAGCCAGGTTTGCTTTGCTCGCGCGATCTCTAGTCATTGTGAGTTGGATCATGAGATCCGTGTCTTATTGGGCCTGGTCTTCGTTGAATCCGGCTCCTCCGTTCATATTGCCTTTTTTTTGAAGCTTGAAGGGAACGGTGATGCAGTTGTCTTTCCTGAGTCCCGCTTTCTCTCCCTTTCTCCGTCTGTCGTGGGGGCTTGTTCTCAGACGCAGTTATGATTCTTGTAGGCTGGCTCCCTTTTAGTTCAAACCTTACGGGAGCGCGCCCCGTCCCCCCCTGAGGCGAGTAATCACCACCTCTCGAATTTCTGCCCAGGCGGTGGACGTGCGTCCCCTCCTCATTTACCCCCGCCCGTCCTCTGCGGTTTGCCACCGGGGCCCCTCTTTCTTCCTGCCCCGCCGTTGACCCCCCCGAGGGTCTACCCTCGTTTTGCCCCGGCTTTCCTTGCCCCCGGTTCCCAGTCGCCCCCACAACTGGAGGCCGGCGCACGGGACGCCTCCTCCGCACGTGCTGCCCGGCCACATATGGCCCCCTCTCCCTCGTCCCCACGCACGCTTTTTCCCCACCACTGAGCAGGTTTTCAAGACTCGCTACTGTGCCGCGCTCCGCTTCCCCCCCGCCCCCGCTGGGAGCAGTGGACGTTATCCCCTCGTCCTGCTGAATTCTGCCGCGGGTGATCCCTTCCTCCCACCTTCGGGCCGCCCTGTGGTGTCGTGTTCAGTTGGTCGATTCGGTCAGGATTTGCAGTCTCCCTCAATCTCCCTTTCGTTCCTTGTTTAAGTTGATGCTGTCGCCTGGTGCATCAAGAGGGGATTCCAGTGTCCCCCTTCCCTCTTCTTGTCTTTCTTGTGCTCTCCCTTTGTCCTGTCAGATCTTTGAGTTTTTGGCCGATGTCTGATCGTAGCTCACCGGGTTCCGGTTCCCCGACTGAGGATTTTTTGGTCTTTCGTTCTTTTTTATTCTTTGCCCATGCCATCACCATTGCGTTACGCGACACTTGTAGCGCTAAGGTGCCTCCCGCCATGGTCTCCTATAATGGGAAAGATATTCTCGATCAGATCATAGGACCCTGAGTGCTGGTAACTTTCTCGTTCATTTAGTTTTCTTTTATCCACTAACATGCTTAGACGGTGTATGTATTCAATTTAGGAGGATCACTCCTATTTTTTCACCGTGCCGACGCGAGCCGACTGGTGTGATACCTTTTTTCGAATGAGTTAGGCCTGACCTGTGTAGTTCGTCTTGTGAAAGGATGGGGTGGGCGAGATGGAGTCTTCTCAGCGCGTTTCCCTTTCCCTGCCAGCAGTTAGTTAAGTACTAGTGTGTTGGGTTTTTCGGGCATCACGCCTGCTTCCTTTGGAGCTTGGTGTGTACGTTCTTCCGCGTGGACTCCTTCGACAGGCTGGCCGATTGAGGTCCTGGGTCCCTTTCTCGCCGCCGCCCACCAGCTCAGTCCTAGTAAACTTCCTTTGGTTGGCGTGCCAATCTTTTCCAATGGTATTTTTTGTACTTGTCTGTATCCATTCGTTGCTCTATATGAGTTGATGCCCTCGATTTCCCCGGTTGCTTCAACTTCGATAGTCCGCCCCCTTTATGTTTCAGGAGTCACCTTTCGTGGTCGTGGTTGAGAGTAAGCCCCCCCCGACCAAGTAGCGCTTAGATGCCACGTACCACGCTGAGATTCGAGCTTCTTCTTCGTTAGGACATAGCACCTTACAATAAAGGTTTAAGAGCGATCGTGGCTTTTTTTTGAGCACACAGAAGTGACTGGAGCCTGGAGATGTTGATGAAAGATTTTTAGGTCGAGTCGCGATGGGTTATCCGTCCAGTCCCGGATAGCAGGATCCAGTAGAAGAACTAGTTCTCACCACCTTGGCAACGCACAATCCTGCACTCAAATGGGCCCCCCCCGAACAACTGGAAACTTACTCGTGGGTTCTTATTTAGTTTCCGTCTAGCAAAAAAGCTAGCAGGAAGGTCGAAAATCTCCGTGCGAGTACCCCCCCTATATTTGTGACGTTGGCACGCTGGATTCCCCCTCAAGCACGACCTTGCGCAACCTCAATCGCTGTACCCAATAACCTCGACTCCGACCGCCCGACGGAAGAGTAGATGTTTTTCTCCCTTTTTCTTAACCGTCTTTCAGGCTTCCGCCGATGCCAGAACTTGTGATATGGATTCCGGCCGACCCGCGCTTTTTTTTGCCTGCCCGATACACCTGCGGGATAATTGGCTTCTGGTCTCTCCATTTCACCCTCCTGCCGGCTGTCGAGGCTGTTTAGCAGTTCCGGGGGGACGGGCCTCGGCCGTTTTAAATTACGCTATCGATCCATTGTGTATTCTCGGCGGCTACAGTTTTGTGCCTGCTCCAGTTTCGTTTGCCCCATCAACGTCCGTTCAGACTAACGCAGGGACCTCCCTCGGCACAGATAGGGCACATCGGTTTGGCGACCTCCTAGAAGCAGAGGTCGGCCCCACAGTGTAGGCTCACCCCGAACAATCAATTTTTTTCTGATTGTCCAATTTTGCCGATGGTGATTCCCTCCACCGTTACTTATTCGTTTTCCGTCCCGTTATGCATTAGGGCCGCGTTCTTAGTGATCGCCATATCCTGCGTAGTCGGCCTAGATCGCCCCGCAAGCTAGCTTCCGACTTTAGTTCTTTTGGCGTATTTTCCCGTCCCAGGCACAGTTCTATTCTAACCGGTACATCAAGACGTGGGTGTGAACTGCCAAAAGATTTTTTCCTAATCCCGATTTTTCGAACGTTAGTCCTCTAAGGACTCAAGGGCATTTTCCTTTTTTGGTTGAGCCATCTCCTTACGGTTTGTTTGGAATACCTGATTTGGCGGGTTAGCGGGCGATAGACATCGTGCCAGTTTTCCTACGGCCCTTGTCCAAAGTCACAGAAGCTCGCGTGAGAGACGTTCGTGAGGCCCGGGCACCCGTATTTTTCGAAGTTAATAGCATGTTCCCGCTCCCAAATTTAACTCTTTTCTGATCGTGCCGGCGGTCTCTCGGTAGTTTTCAATTCACCTAAGCGGTCTCCCGTTTTGTAGACAGCGGCATGCCAAAAGAGCTAGTTGTCTCCAGTCCGCGTTCGTGAGACGGGCCCACTGTGCGCGGTTCTTTTCCCTCCGCTATCTCTCTGTTTTGTTAGATCCGGGGTCCACTTGAAAGGCGCTCAACTCTCCATGACTTCAAACCTATTGGTGATGTGGAAACCACTTGACTTTTAACCCCCTGCGGATGGCATCAGAGAACAGCGGTCGCGGCTTCTGTATTGACCCTGCGGCTCGTGGTTATGTCTGGTTTTTTCACCGAGATCGCGGTCTCCGTCGTTAAATCTTCGTCACGCCTCTTTGCACTGCACTTTGCCATTTTTCTTTGCTCGAACTCGTGCCTCATTTTTCCTGCGAAAGTCTATGCCCATTCTGTCAGTTTTTCCATCCGGAGGCCTCTTCAACGTACAATCACTTAGAGTACTTAACGATCCCTTAGTTATGCCGTGGCTGTCTCCCCAGACTATCCTTTTTATCTCGGCCTGCTAAGTGCCATCTGGTCCACAGTCCTTCACGGCCTTAGTGCTTAGATGGGGGGACTGCAGATTTTTCACTCCTGTCCCTTTTACCCCCAGCCCTCCCCCCCCCCCTATCCGATCGCGGGTCCTCCGACTCTATACCCCGTTGTGCGGTCTTCCCCGATCGACCCTTCGCGCTACCTGCTTTTTCATCTGGCTGATTGACTGTATCCTTCCTTTTACGTGACGTTGTTTTTAGCTTACTTCCCCTTTTGACTTGAGTTACCTGAGCCTCCGTTTGCTCTACTTTCCCGCCGCTTTCTCGACGTGGAAGCGTCCTACTTCCGTGGCTTCTTATCAAGTACCCTGGTCAGCAGCCTTCCCCTTCCGACGGAAGGGTCTCGCAAGTGACCTACTAAATATCCCCCCCTCGCTTGTGCCCCTTGCATTTTTCCGAGTTCCTTTTTCGCGAATTTTCGCCCCGCCCGTTGCCGCTCCTCTGTGAGCCCCCCATCCTGACTCATTGTCCGGTAATTTTGTTGTCCCTGCCAAACCAGTAGTTTCCCAATCGGTTCTGTACGATATTCCTTAACCCTTCAAGCCGTGTACATCGTTAGGAGGCTTCCACCGTTCAAGGCTGCGTTCTTTTCCCGTCCCAGCTCCCTCCCGGCCTCCGCGCCTGGCGCTCGCGACTGTCCTGCGGTTTGCTGCTCGTCGCACCTTCTCCCCACCAACAATGCGACCGTGTCAGCCCGTTGAAGTTTCCCACCACGTCCGCGGGGCCTTTTTCCGAGGGCTTTTCGATTTTCCTCCCAGTGTGTGGAAGAGTTCCCGATCTGTCATAAGATCCAAGGACCTATAGGGTGTCTTTTGTCAGTCCGATTGGCCCTGCCCACGGCTTCAACACACCCAGGCAGAGGCCTTTCTATTGCTTTCTGGTCAAGACCAGGGCTTTTTCCCCACCTTCGGGGACATGGTATCCTATCTCCTCCTTCCTTGGGGTTGCGATTTTAACCGACTTTCGGCCCTTGGTCTGCTGGAAGCGTATGTGTACTTCTTCTTGCCACAGCGAGCCCACCATGTCCCAGTCCCGAACTTTTTTCTTGCTTTTGCCTTGGCCAGCAACCCTTTTTCCCGATTCACCCGGTTTGGTCACCCTCTAGTCGTTCGGTTTCGCGACCGGCCAGTTGCACCGCAGCCGATCAGAGCGTTTTCCAGTTGATTCTTTTT
>Ga0179593_1428947_pt1 | contig 12248 bp, 14 predicted proteins | sample CZODoug2_1_08_16_FD_185931 | JGI IMG/M metagenome (GOLD analysis project Ga0179593, IMG submission 185931) | Vadose zone soil fungal communities from Angelo Coast Range Reserve, California, USA - CZODoug2_1_08_16fungal (PacBio error correction) | ecosystem: Environmental > Terrestrial > Soil >... | reverse complement strand
CTTCCTGAGACGCACTTGCCAGTATTCTCGGGAGTCAATTCGGCAGGTCTCGACCCTGGACTGTCAAAGATAGGACCCCAGTGCATAGCAAACCTTCCTGGGGGATTGCTTGATTTTGCCGGGGCCGGCCTACTGTTTTCTTTGGTGAACCCCTGTGCTGCCCCCCTTTTTCAGGTTTATGTAAAAAGAACGCCGCCCTCTTCCTCCTTGGATTCAGGTTGCTCGTGAGGGCGCAGGATGTCAGCTCCGTGGTGACTTGATGTTGACAGAGTCATTCTTCCTCTCCGCTTTTTGGTGTTTGCTTTTTCTTTTTGTTGGCTTGGCTTTTTTTTTCCCCCAGAGGAGCTCTGGCATTTTTCGCCTGGGCAGGGGTCTCAGTCCGCCTTTTTGGTGTCCCCCCCCCCAATTAGCCCAGTCCAAGTGTTTCGTTTTCATTGTTTAATAAGCTGATCCTCCTTTTTTCCTTTTCCCTCTCTGAAGTTACCCTTCCTTGGACCATCCTGGCTGGTCTACCTTTGTCGGAACCCCCTCCTCGGCTCCCAGGAGACAGATTTTTTGACGTTCTCAATTTGAGGAAGGATGGCTAATCCGAAAGGACGGCTGACCTGGGTTCAAATTGCGGCCCAGTTGCTCCTTTCAGTTCTTACGTTGGGGGAGGGGGTCAGAGGCCTTTCCCCCTTTGCGGGTTTTATGTCAGTTCTAACCCCCCAGCGAGGCAGTACGGAGTTTGGTGCACGATTTTCCCCCCTTTGATCTGCCCCCCCCCCCCTCCCCATCCTTGTTTTCCTATATTTCTTTTCAGTCCGTGAACTCACCACCCCTTTTCTTCGACGAGGGTCAGTGCCAAACAACCTACCCACGATGACAGCATGGAGAGGTCCGGCGGTGATCACGCTGGGCACATCGTCTTCGCGAATCTCTTCTCCCCGTGCTTATCCCTCTCTCCTTTTCTTTTGGTTTTTTTTCACACGCACTTCCGGCCCAGAATTGCGGCGATTTTTTTTTTCTCCTGGGGATGTGGGCCTCCTCGTTTTTTGTTTGGAACTTCCCCCTGACTTGGAAATTTGTTTTTATCCGCTGCCCCGACTGATCACTCCCAGTATTCTTTTTCATTGGGCCGTGTGTCTGCCAGCTTCGTTCCCCGGTTTTCGGACCGTTTCCCCTTGCTTTGCTTTTTCTTTAGTTTACGATTTCCAAGGCCCCACCTCTCGAGTTTTCGGGGATTAAGATCGAGGTCCGCTCTCTTTGAAGAAGGGACTTCCTCTTGCAATTGGCCCTCTTTTTCCTCCAGCAAAATCTGACGATGAGATTCAGTCTTGCACTGGATAGACTTCTTATCGTCTCGTACTTAACACCCCATCTTATTGGCTCGACCGACGCTGTTTACAGTGTTCCCCTTTTTTTCCCTTTTTTTTTAGTCCTAGAGACGATTTCGCCATCTCCTCTCCGAGTTTAATGAGTCTTTTTCTGGTTGTGCTTTGCTGGGAAGATGACCTTCAGCTTGTCTATACAAACCAATATTTTTGCCTTTTCTTGCCGGCAAATCTCCTGGCCTCCCCCCTCGCTGGTCCTCCAGACCCACCCCGTGGCGTTGTAATGTCTTTTCCGGGCTGGGGTGTTTTCAGGAGGAGTAATTGTTTTTGTTTTTTTTTTCTCATGGCCAATCTTGCCTAGAAGTCCTTTCCGTCCTCTTTTACCTTTGGGCAACCACCGCATCGAGCATAGAGTCGCCTGTCCTCCCTTACTTGACGTGGACAGACTCCTTCAGGTAGCCTGACATGCGATTGTGGCGTACTAATCACGGTAGAGAAGTCTGCTGCGCCGTCTGACCCCTCCCTTTTTTTTTTTTGTTTTGTTAAAGATCTTTTTTTCCTCCGTTTTGTAGATTTCGGGGCCTGTTGACGATTTAAAGGACGGAGTCACTGCTTTTCTCCCTCGATTTTATTAATTGCCCGTCAACCGCTTCCTTGTTTGATTTTTCAGCCTCCCCCCTTCCATCGCTTCCTTACTAATCCGTGTTTGTTGTTGGAGCGCCGATCCCCTTCTTTTTCCTCTTTCTTTCCTTGAGTACTCCCGGACCGCGCTTTGGCTTACGCCTTTTCCTCCTCTTTCTCTGTCAGGAACAATCGTCAACCATGTCTTTTACTTTTTTTTTATTACCAGCTTCCCAAACCAACCAGAAGTCTTTTCGTCTATTACTCAAGACTTCAGTCGACGTCCTCTCCCCAGTTATTCCAGCCACTTGCATTTCATCGCATGGACCCTTCCAAGACCTTCCCCCCTTCTCTGTGGAGTCCCGATGGAGCTCTTTGCTTTTCAGGGTGTCACTTACAAGAGATTTCCGGCGTTCGTTCCTTCCGAGTTCGCTCTTTCCCCCCTTGTCCCCGATCCTGAAAAACCCCCCAGCCTTTGATGGCACCTGCAGCGCAACGTGTTTCTGGACTTTCGCTAGGACCCGGACTTGACTTGCACGAGGTCCCTTTCCTAGGCAGTAGCGGAGCATGATTGTGAAGTGGACGGACGGATGCGATTCCGGCCATTTTTTTCCCCAGACCCTTGACCATCTTTCAAATCTTTGGATGGACTGTTGTTAGGGACCCTTCCTCTCGGCGCAACACATATTGAGCCTTTTTTCACCTGCTTCGCTTTTTTTCGCCCTTTCACTCTTATGAAGTACGAATTCTCAAGACTGGCGTCCTTATATGCGCTTTTTCTTTTAAAAATTTTCCTCCTTGAGCCGTTTTTTTTAGTTTCTGTTCCGCGCGTGAATCGAGCCCAGACCCGTCGTGCTCGACTTTGCGGACTTTTGAGATGTTGGGCCGACCCTCTCCGACTCGGCGTTTCTTTTCGTCCGAAACAGTTGACCCTTTTAGGGTCCCCCAAAACGGACAATTCGGACCTCTTCTTCTTCTGATACACTATCTTCTTTTTCTCATCGCTAATTTCTTCTTCCCTCCATTTCGATTTTTCCAAAACCAAAGGGGAGCCAAAATCGCCCCTCAAACCCACCTGAACTTTCCTTTATTTTCTTTCTGTTGATGCGATTTACTTTTTTCCGGTGCGTTTTCTAACCGTCCAGAGAGATCCGTCCCCGCCTCTTCTTTGAAAATGATTCCCCTCCGCCGCCCTCACTCTTTCAGGTTGATTTGTGGTCACCTTTCCTGAGTCTTGGGATTCCAGTCTTTTCTGTCAGTAGTAGTGTATCACGCTCTGTGTTCCCTACACTTCCCCCTCCCACCTCTTCTTATCATGGATTCTTTTTCTTTGGTCATTCTGGTACCCCACCCCAGTTTTCAGATCTCCCCCCTGGACAATCTGTACCTTCATCCACTCACAAGTCCTCCGGCATAGTTTTTTTTTTTTTTCCCCTTTCTCGGCCGGACTTTGCCCGGATTCATCAGCCCCTTTTTTCCATACATCCTCTCCATTCTGCGTTTCGTTTATCCGTCGCTTGTGTTAAGAGGACGCAAAGTTGACCAGCAGGGGCAAGTAGGATTTTTCCAAATTCTCCTTTTGATATTTCCCTTCTTGTAGCTTGTCTCTTTATCCTGCCCAATTCGCTTAACTGAACTGTACCACGTTTTCCCCACCCACGGTGATCACTTCCCGCTGCTCACATTGATCGGCGCGCTGTCAAAAGCCGCGCCACCAACATTCCGGCCCCCGAAAAAAGAATACCCTTTTATTACCCATTTCTCCTTTTCCTTTTTCCCTGCTTTCCTCACACGGAATTTGTAGTATCTCCCCTTTCCACTTCCATTCTCCTCCTGAGTTTCTATGCGGGCGTTTTTTATTTTCCCTTTGCAAAGGCTTTCTCGGAAAGTTCAACTTGCCAGTTCCAAGACTCTTTCGCCCCCATCCCCCATCCTCCCCGTGCCGAGGGTTTTCTCTTTTAATGTCCGATTCCCGCGACCCGGTGAACCTGCCTACAAGTTTATATCAGCCTTTCCCGGCCTGGTATCTTCCTGTATCTTCTTTCCCTCCGTTGTTGATCTAGGCCAAGGTTCCCGGCCACTTCAGTTAGTGAGAGCCCTTTCTTGCCAGTGATAGGGGGTCCTGTCAGCGAAAGTGCTCTCCACCTTCTAGGGCGTCCCTCTGACCCTTTCTTGTCCGAGTTTGCTTTTACTTCTTTTTCACGGTTTTGCCCCGGTCTGCTCCTTTTCCAGTGTTAGTCATTTCCCACAGAAGAAGCCATTTCCTTTTAGATTTGAGGAAATTGGCTTCTCCTGCATTTAAGCTTTCTGCCTCCCCGAGACACACTGGCCAGTCACCCCAGAACTCTCTTATTGGTGGTATTAGTTTTTTTTTCCTTGTGTTGGTGCTGTTCGTTTTTTTCTTCTTACTCCCCCGGGGAATTTCCTCCCTTTGTACTTTTACCGTCAGTTTCAGTGCGCTTGGCGGAATTGGGTCCTTCATTGGAGACAGCTTCGCTCCCTTTGCGATCTCCTCCCGGTGCCGTTTCTTGACTGGTTGCTTTTCTTTTCTGTACCCCCAGCGACGGATACAGAAGGGCAGCCTTTTTTTCTCGCCCCCGGCTATGGTGATGAATCTTCTGGATGACCGCCCTTCCGGTTCCTCGCCGGTCCTTTGGTTCAAAGTCTGAGGACTTCCCGTCGCTTTCCTCCCTCCTTGGTTGTTGGAGCGCCGTTTTCTCGTTTGGTATGCCAGCCTTCCCAACATCCAAGCCCTGCGTCCTACGCGGTGAGGTCCTCCGAGTAACGAACCCCACAAAAACCCCAACCCAGACAACCCCAAAACACCCCACAACCACCCCACCCCCAAAAAACATTTTTCGGCCCGTTTGAAGAGCACTCCAAGCCTTCTTTGATCACCTAGCCACTAAGCTACTCCTTTTGACTACCCCAAATTAGAAGATTGCCCCCCCCTTGTCCCCACCAAGATTTGCCCCTGTTCTTTTGAGTTCGTGTTTACGAAATTTCCCCCCCCAAATGATTCTTCTTCTTTCTCCTCCCTTTATTTCCTCCCTTTGGTCTCCGCCTAGGTCTCGACTTTCATTGTCTCCCATGAATAAATAAGGAAATACCCTAAATTTTTCCCTGGATTTTTTAGAAAGCTCGATGGCTCTTTTTTTTTTTCAACTCGTTTTTCCAATGGCAGAACTCCCCCCCCCCTCCTCTGGCTGCAGCGGAACGTATTTCTTTTGATCTTCGACAGTGGGTTCTGGTCCTTCCCGTCTGTCCCTTTTCCCACAGGTTCTGTCCTCCCCAACCGTTTTTTTTTGAATGAGCATCGATTGTCAAGTTAAAGAAGCTCATGAGAGGTTTTTTCTTATCTTCGCGCGGGGAAGACTTCGGTCCGCATTGTCACCCTCCCCCTCGCCGCTGAGGCTTAGGCAAGGGGACTCATCTTTTCTTCTTTTTTTTATTGAAAAACTTTAGGGGCGACGTTTTGCGACTTTTTTTCCAGCAGTTCGCTGATTCCCCCTCTTACCCGAAACATTCTCCGCGACTTCTGGGAAAGGTCTGTTTTGCTGTTTCATTTTCTGAACACTCTTTCTTTTCCTTTCCTCCACCCCTTACCCGTGTCTTTTCTTGGCCTCTCAGTTCCGTTGCCGGTGGTCGGAAATTCCTCACCCTTTTATGACTGGACGGCAGGCTGGTTGTTTTAGTCATTTCGGTTCCACTTGTTGAAGAGAAGTCCGTGCCTCTTCCCCGGTCATTAAGGCTGTCTAACCTGTGGTTTTTTACCCCTTAGTTGAATCGAACCTTTGACTTTTTCCTCGTTGAATATTCTCCATTCTACTTGACCTTCGATTGTGGATGCCTCCTTCCTTCAGGAAGCCCCTTCTGAGCAGGTTGCCAGACTTCAGACTAGACAGATTTATGGTTTTTGTTTGTAACGCTTCTTGTAAGCCCCAGGCTAGGTTCTGTCCGCTTTTTGGACTTTTTCGCCATGTGCATTGAGATTAGACCTCCTTCCCACTCTCTGTGATGCTCCCCCCCTTCTAATGTAATAGTTCCATCTTTTCCAGATGATTTTCATTCCTCCTTGTTGTTTTTTCTGACCCAACTAGATGGGAGATGATTTACTTATCATACGTCTGCTTCCAACTCACCAAGGACCTTTTCTTGGGGGGTTTGTTGTGGTTTTTTTGGGGTTTTTTTTGGTTTTTTTTTGGTGGGGTTTTGGTTTGGTTTTTGGGGCGGTGGGGGTGGGGGTGTTTTGGTTGGGGGTTTTTTTTTGGTTGATGTTTTTTTGGAGGGGTTTGGGGTGTGGGGGTTGTTTTTTTTTGTGTGGTTTTGGTGGTGGGGTTTTTTTTTTGGTTTTTTTGGGTTTGGGCTCGGCCGGCGCCTTCAGGTGCATCTTCTCCCCTCCCTGCGGGCAATGTCAAATGAAAGCGCAAATTTTTATACGTTCATTGCGCCCCAGTGTAAAACCCCTTTCCCGCTTGCTCTTCTGTCCAAGGCCCTCTCTCCCTGCAATCTCTTCTTCTTCTCCCAGCACCCCCTTTTTTCATCGCCATGGTCTAAAGGCCAAGTCTTTCTTTTCTTCCGGGATGGAGAGCATTTCCCCCCGTTTCATTTTTGCCCCACCACTGACCGGAGATGCAGCCCCTCTGGTTTCATGACCTGTTTTAGAAATTCCCACCGTTGATCCCTACTAACCCCCCCAGCTTTTCTGCACGCAGACCGCCACGGTGTTTGGCATTAGCTCGTGCCTTCCTGTCTCCTTCCAGGCACCTGGCCATGTCCGTTTCTTGTCCGTTCCCAGATGTTGCATGAAGTTTCAGAGAAGGTTCACCCTTCTCCGTTGCTTCAAGATGACCCATCCCCCCCCAGTCCCTTGCACTCCTGAAACCTCGCGTCCATGGTCTCTGTGCGAAACGATTCTCCCCCCTATCTTTACGCAAGTCAACCAGATTCGTGCGCTTCGACATCCCGATTTTACGGTGATCGCATACCGTTGCGCGAATTCTCGGCGCTTTTTTCTGCTGAAACGTTTCCCATGCGGACCGACCTTCTTGGCGGACAGTCGTAATCCCGCAACGTCTCTATTCGGCTTGAGCAACTTCTTAAGTGTCAGGACAATTCCCACCCCGCCTGTTTCCAAACTTTTTCCTTTTGAATGGAACCAACGGCCACTGTTAGAGATCTCTTTCACTTTCTTCTTCGTTTCGAGATCCCTTTTCTTTTCCCCTTGATTTTCCATTCCTGAGTTAACCCCAAACACCTACTTTGCTCCCAACTCGCCCCCTTTTCTTCACCAAATTTTTTCAGGTCTCGGCGGTTGTGTGCTGAGCTCATGACGTTCGCTGCTTTGTTGAGCTTCGCCATTCGAGTCGCTCTCCTCTCTCCTTTGGAAGTTGTCACGCCTTTGCCCCCCCCTTGCATAAGAGTTGGGGTAGTTGGTGAACAGGGTACACGTCTGGTTTGGTTTCACTATTTTCCCCCTCTCGACTCTTTCGTCTGTGATCACTTGCTCCCTCTCTCCACGGGCCACACCATCCCCCTTCTTCGATCTGAATCCTCCCTTTTTCTTTTTTTTTCATTTTTACCACCGCGTACGCCGGGCCCTCTAACCTCCCCCCCTGACCGTTACAACGAAGATGATTCACCACTATGTTTTTGGCGCACTTTTTTTTTTGTTCTTCCCCTCGACAGAGATCGTCTCCTCCTCCTTTCCTCCGTTCGTTTTATCGGTTTTTTTTCGACGGACTCCCAAGGAGACCAGCCGTAAAGGTGGCGGTTCACACCTTCTCCCTTGATAAGAACGACACCTTTTTTGCTGTTTGAATCTTTTCCAATGGAGTCGTCCTGGAACTTTTTTTACCCCCTGCCCCGGCGATCCCCCCTCCCTTGCCAAAATGCTCCTCCCCTCGCTGACACCCTCAGCGCCCCCACCAATCCTTGCCCCCCCCTCCCCTCAAAAGTAGATTCATTACCTTTCTCCTTGCTGGGCATTTTTCCTCGCATTGTTCCCCCTTTTGTCGTTCCTCTTCATTGCTAATGGAAGCTTCTTCGTCTTTATGATCCCTTTCAAAGGAGGGCTCGCGTGCCGTGGTTTTCCTCCGTATACTTCTTCACGCCTGCCCCCCACTCCCTTGTCCCCCCACCTTCAATTCCCGCCTTCTGTTTTTTTCTGCATGTGCCCGGACCCGTTCCCCTTGATCCCCCTTGCGCCCCCTTTTCTTCTACGCGACATTGGAATGTGTTCTTCCTATAGGTTATAGATTTTGATTTTACTTGTTGTTTCTAGAGAGTCTTCAATGAAGGCCTACTCCCAGTCAAATATCGCGTCGTTGAAAATTCTTCCTTTCTCGACCGGTTATTGGCCTATGGCCAGTGCACGCCCCCCCCGCCCGATTCTTTGCAGGAGTGTCCGATGGATACTGTCTGGGGACACGACCCCGGGCCCCGTCGTCTGAAATGAAGGGTACCCTTTTCATACCCCCCCCCCCTCCGGGCCTCTTTCATTTTTCCAGGTTTCTATGTGCGGAGTTTTCCACTGACTTTCGTGGTGCGGCCGGTGACTGGCCCCTTCCCCTTCGGCCCTTTATGAATAGATCTTTCCTTGGTAGGGGTGGCCTGATTGTGCTTCTTTTGTCAGCCTCGATTCATTCTCAGGCGTCCGTTTTTCAGTGCGTTTGGTACCGTTTTTTCGCCATTTCCGTGCCGCGGGCGAATTTAGGCCGAAGCGAGAATCGTTCGCTGATACTTTCTCCTTTGCACAGATTTTACGTTGGCCCGGGTTCTATGTCTTCAGTCTAACTCTCCGGATCTTAGAGTCTGTTCTCTCTCCCTCTCTTTGATGCTTTCTCTTCCCCCGCAAGGCTTGTTCGACTGGCAAATTGTCGGCCAAAGTATTGAGTCTTGTATGATGTGCGCGTTCCTCTTCAGCGGTCGTCTTTGTTAGCTTTTTCTGCTTTTGCTTTATGGCTCTTCCTAAGCCCAAACCCGCCGAGATGCATACTCGCTTTCTTCCGCACTTTTATGGCCACGGTTGGACGAGATAAGCAAGAAAGGTGTACACCTACCTCCCGTTCTCCTTTTTTCTCCTTTTCCCCTTTCCTCACCACCTCTTGACGTTGTGATTTTCACCAACATACCCAACCGTTCCTGATCGTTTTTTTCGGCGTTTACTCCCCCTCTTTTCAAAAATTGTTGGATACGACTTTATATGGAGCCCCCCCCCTGTGCTGACAGCCTTTTCTTTCGATAATTTTGCGACCCCTTCGGACCATGCTGGTCGACCTCGGGGAGATTTTTTTTCCCTCTTTGTTGGAAAATCCCCGTCCCTTTGAAACTGTTCCAATTTTGTTCCAGACCCCGCGACGAAGACGCGAGAAGTACCGAACCTCGACGTCGCCAGTGTTCCTTTTGTTTTGCATCCCTGGCTTCAACATTTTTCTACCCTTTCCTGGCAGTTTCCTCCCCTTCACCCTCTTTTTCAATGTTCTCGAGCGCGTGGTTGCCCTTGGATTGGATTATGATCCTATTTCCTCTTCTGTCAGAATAGGATACTATGACGTCCGTTTTCGCACACAGAGTGTTCCGTTTTTTTCGGATAGAACCAGTGTTGATCTAGTACTTTTCACCCCCATTATCTGATCTTCGCGACAGTGTTTTACGTGGCGTCCTATATTTTCTCTCTCTCTCTTTTTTCCAGAACCCTTTTCTCCCGTATTTCCTTCTCCCGGTTTTTGTTTATCTGGCCATGGATAGGAGCGTTTTACTTCTTCCCTTTCTGTCCCCTCTTTTCCCTTAGCTCTTCCCCCTGTTTTTACCGTGACGGCAGCCTTCCGCGACAGATGCGTTTTTCCCCTTCCTACCCGTTTTTCGGCTTCTTTGGTTTGGTGTTTGATTCTTTCCCCTTTTTTAACGATACTGACGGTCAGTTGCCCTGGTAATGAGCGCCGAGTGGTTGCCTTCACGTGGTGTCCCCATTTGCTAGGATCCCAACTTTGCCCTTTGCCGTTGTTCCCCAGTTTCTGTTGCATCAGCTTCTTGTCCGAAGATTTTTTGTACTACATCAAGGAGGCCCTCCCCCTTGCTTCGCCTTTTTTGATGTATGCCATGACGACGTGAGCCGTCTTTCTGTGTTGTTTTGGAGAGGAGTGGTCCTATGGAGGTGTGTTGTCTCTTTTGTTTGCATTTTTCACGATTTTTGGAAACTTTCAGGTTACTCCTTCCCCCCCCCGTCAGTTTTCTTTTCAAGCTCCCGTTTGAATGTAATAGTGAACGCTCCACTTTTGGATTTCTTTCTTTTCTCTCCCTTGTTTTTTTGACTCTCTGATCCCCTCTTTGGCTCGATCTATTCCCTAGTGGATTTTCAACTCCAGGTACTTCGCTTTTGCCGTCGACTTGGCCTTTGATTCTGTCCACCATGCATGCGTCCTTTTCCCTCCCTCCAGGATCTTCCCTTGTTACCCACACCAAACCATCGCGGCTCTTTTCCCTTTCCATAGAAGGCGCAGCCGAATTCTTTTCTGAGCTCTCCCCCTCCACCCCAAGTCATTTCTCCGCCCTTTTTTTTCCCCTTGTCCCCCTTTCGTGCCCCTATCTGTCCCGCGTTGCTGCCAGGCTCGCTGCCAATGTGTTTTACCCACGGGACATCGATGCCTCCCCCCCTCTGGCGCTTGCCTCACTTTCTGCTTTCGACTGTGCGCTTTCACACGTGTTAAGTGTTCCACCCTTGGACGGCCAGGTCCCCCGCCACAGTTTTTTCTCTTTCGTTGCTGATCTTGCCGTCCCCTGGAAAATGGACTTGGCGGAAGCGGGCACAATCGGTGGAATTTTCCTCGAAGCCCTGAAGAAGGATGGCCCCTCTCCATTCCCCACCACAATTCCTTCCTTTTAAAACTTTTTGAATTTCAGTCCTTGCAAACCCTATATGTTCTCCCCCCCTTAAAACCATTTGCGCGGTTTCTACTCCCTCTTTGTTGCCGCCGACCGAGCCGGTTATACGTGCTCTCCTTTTTCTCCTTCGCTTTGGGCTGTACAATCGGATGACACTGACGTTTGATGAGTCTTTCTTCCTCTCCTGGACCTTATACGCAAACCCTTCCCCTGCTCTCACTCTCCCCCTTTTCCGTCTATTACAAGTGCTACGACGGGGTTGTTAAAAATTTTGACTCCTCTGAAGGGTCCCCAACCACGTTCCACTGTGATCTTTTTCTCGTGCTAATTTCCTTCGTCTTCGTTTTATCGTGTTTTTTTTTCTTTTCTTTCTTTCACCCCCCAACAAATAGGTCTGAAAAATAGACCCCTCTTCACCATCTCGCCTCCCAGTTATTTATGGTCAGGAGGGCGGAGTCTCGCCCTTTCCTTTCTCCTGACGTGAGCAAACAGTGGCCCCCCTATAATCGTCGCCCTCTTTCCCCCCGCCCAGAATCTCATTTCCAGTTTTGCGTTCATTCTCCATCATGATTAATTTTTGGTTAGTTTGACCGTCCCTTTCTCTGTAGGTTGGTTCCCCCTTTAGGCTATTTCTTAGTTTTGACGGGTAGGTATCACGTTGAGTTTGCTCTTCCCCCGTTGGGCCATCAACCATTAGGAAGAACTCTTACCTTTTTCCGTTTGGGGCATTTTTTCCCCCTTTCCTTTACTCCTGCGATCCTCCGACTCTCCATCTCCGAAGCCAAAAACGTATCATGCTTTTAGTCTTCATTGGCCCCGTTTCCTCCTGACCGGCTTTGCTGGTGCTTTTCATCCAGCCATAATTAAGACTCTCTTGTGCGACCTCCCCTTTTTTTTGTGGATTTCGTCTGCTTTGTGTGTACGAGTCCATGTAGACCTTTTTTTTTTTCAGGGCTTGCCTCCCCTCCAGCGTCAAACTTCTTTTTTCTCTTGCCTTCCTCATATCCTGCCCAATTCGCACGCGGACTGGCCTTTCTGCCACGGGGACCCCCACCCTTTGCCCTCCCGCCTCGAACATCCCTTTTTTCCTGCCACCGCCCTTACCCCACACAGTTCACCCCCTTCCCCCCCCTCCCATCGTCCTCTTCCCTTTCCTGTTTACTGGCCAGTTGCATCGCAGGTCTTTAAAAGAACCTTTTCCCTCGCACCCCTTCAGCCTGCGAATCGAAGTTGCGGCTTTTCGGACCCCTGGGTTCAACCTTCTGCTCTCGATGTGCCCCCCGGACATCCAATGACCCCTTATGCCCTCGGCAACAACTGTTTTTCCCCTCAAGACAGAAGAGAGGTTTTCATCTTGCCATTCTTTCCGATTGCGCCGGACCTTGAGCCTTTCCCCCCAATTTTCAGTCCTTGTGGTGAGTCTTCCCCCCC
>Ga0179593_1407300_pt1 | contig 12248 bp, 16 predicted proteins | sample CZODoug2_1_08_16_FD_185931 | JGI IMG/M metagenome (GOLD analysis project Ga0179593, IMG submission 185931) | Vadose zone soil fungal communities from Angelo Coast Range Reserve, California, USA - CZODoug2_1_08_16fungal (PacBio error correction) | ecosystem: Environmental > Terrestrial > Soil >... | reverse complement strand
CTCTCTTAACTGTTTGGATCCTCCTACTTTACATTGAAGGCTTCGGAGATTTGCATTCTTATGGAGCGGTGCTGCAAGCTTTCCGACGCGCGCTTACAGGTTCCCCTCCCATGAGCTACGCAGACTCAAGTTTTTTTTCTGGCTTTTATATTATTGCCTACTATCGTGCTCTTCTCTTCCCCACCAGTCATAGATTTCCCTTCCTGCTCTTTTCTCGCCCGTTGACCCGAATCCTAGGGAAATACCTTTCCCCGAGTCTTCTATTGAAGGTTCCAAACGTTTTGGAGTTCTCCTTTTTTACAAATTCTTGCCTGTCGACTGACTCCTTTTTTTTTTCCCAATCACAGTTAGTTGCCTGACCTTAGATCAACACCTTCCACCTTTGGTTTATGAGCTTTGGGTTCAACCTCCCTTCCCCCCGATGAAGACGCCAGAGGTGGCCCCTTTCCCGACCTCTCCCGATTGAGACAATGTCCCCCCCCCCCCTTTCTTTCATCTAAAGCTCCGCCAACTACAAACTTTCACGCGCGTAAACTTTTCTCGTTTTGAAAACCATTCCCTTCAACCAATTTGCATAGAGCATGGGGAGAAGAGGAAGACGGAGGTCACTCCCCCAGTACTCCATTGATCCCCCTCCTAGAAGAATGTCCGGCTTTTTCCCGACCCCTTCTTTTCTTTTTAGTCACTGACAAGCCTTGAGGTCTACTATTCCCCCTTCTCCCTTTGACATAATTTTTGGCCTTCCCGTCCACTGATTTCATTGGAGCCCCCTCTTGAAGCTTTTTGATACTCGAATCCAGCGTTTTCTACGTCCGTCTGAGTCGGTTACTTCTCTTCTTCTCCCGATTCAAAATAGCCGTCCTTTCTCCTGGCCTATCTTCGGACCGACCGATTTTACGACTGCCTCTTTGAAATGGGTCTTCTGCATTTTCTTTCAGAAAACACCTCTAAGATTGGGCCCACGATAGATGGGGACTTTCCTTCTAGAAAACGTCACTCAAAGTGGACAGCCCTATTTTTCCCCCGCGGCTGAACCTGAGAGTTCCCGCGAACGGTTTAACCTTCCCTACCTTTTCCGGAATGTTCCCTGCCCCTCTTACGGTCTCCCCGTTTTTTTTCTGGGACGACGTCATCGAACAGCCCCTTCCCTTTTGCGTCCGAGCACGGCTCCAAACCGGTTTTCCCCGCATCCATTTCCCTTTAAGTGCTCTCCTCTCTGCTTTCCTGAGGACAGGCGGACGACCTTCTACTTCCCGTCAGTAGTTGTCCGCATATAATCCCCACCTTTAACGCACAAAAATTCCCCTTCTTTTTCAGGTCGAGGAGTTATACAAGAACCCTTCCGCTTTTGCGCCACCAACAATCACTCCCCTCCCGTGATGTGGTGGACTGTCACCCTTCTTTCCGGTCCTTTTCAACAAGTGATTACCCTTTTTTCGATGTCCAGTCTTTTCCCCAGTGCAACTTTGGCCAGTGCTTTCCCTTCTTTTCGTTGCCCCACCTTTTTTCCAAACTTTCCCCCCCTTCGCTTACCCAAGTCCTTTTTCTCCTCCGGGACGAGAAACGAACTTGTTTATTAGTCATCTCACTCTTTCCAAACCTTTCGACGCACTCTACCGAAGAAACCGAAGCGGTGTCATTCCCCCCCCCCCTTTTTTTTAACCTCCTGCGTTCACAGAAAGTTCCCTCCTCTGCAATGTCGTAGCCCCCCCCCTTCCGGTTCACCCTTTTTCCCCGGTCATACTATCTGCGGCTGAAATTCTTTCAAGATATGTTGTAAATTTTTCCGGTCACGCTTTTTTCTTCGAACCCCTGTCCTCCCCATCGCCTCCCTTCCCCCTTCCCTTTTTCCCTTTTGATTTGGGAAAACGACTTTTTCCTAAATGATGCGCCATTCCTTCCTTTCCTGACTTGCGCAGCGCGGAGTCATGTAACTTTGCACATGTTCGCATCCAACACACTTTCTGGATGCTCCTCCCCTGCTCATGACCGGAGTCGGACTCCTTTTGCTTCGTGGACTTCAAACATTTTCACGTCTTTCGCAACGGCTGGCCCGTTTTCTTCACTGCTTCAAGGCCCCCGATCCTAACGGTTTTCCTGACCTTGTCGTCAGCAAAAAGAAACCCAACCCCTTCTTGGTCTCCTTTTGAATGATCCAGCTACCACTTTTCTTTTTTTTTCCTCCATTCAGCCTTTTTGAATCCTTCCTGTCCCGCCGATTGAGTTGACCCCTTCCTCGACCTCCAATCCGTCCCGAAGGTTCCCCGTTATGGAGCCTTTTAGCGCTACGCCTCTTGTCGCATCTCTCGCCATAGTTCTTGCCCTTCCTGTTAGATGTGTGGCTGGCCTTGGCGCTTCCCTTGGTTTATGTTAGAGCTCGATCGCTGGGCACTAGTCTTTCCCCGTTCTGGTGGTCATACCAAATGCCCCCTTTTTGGGTCTTCGAGAGTCTTTCTGCTTTCCTTCATCCCCTTTTTGTGGAGTCAGCAATTGGACAGCGCTTCATCCCCCTGCCCCCATTTCGAGCCTTGCTCACTGAGAAACTTCGATCGATGCTCTTTTCATAAAAATAGTACGTAATTTTTTAAGTTCCCGCAGGCCCTCCCCCTTCCGAAACCCTGCTCTTCACATTTGGGACTCCTGATCATTTGGGACTGACTCTTCCTTGTCCTACAAGAATTCGGGCCGGCTCCTTTTTTCTTTCCGATTTTGACTTGTTCCCTTTTTTGAATGTCTTTCTCCACTTCCCTTATTCAATTGTTTCCTGTCCCACGATAAGTTTTTTTGGACTCTCACTTGAGATTCACTTACCATTTTTTTAGTGTTTTTTTTCTTTTTCGAGATTTCCCTCCCACAGGGATGTCGTTTTCTTTTTTCATTGAATCAGACAATTGCTTCCCAGCCGTTGCACTCCCTTTTCTCCCGCCTTTCCTTCTCCCTTCCTGAATCTTTCCTGTCTTACTTTACTTTTCTGATTTCATAGCCCCCCTTTTTTTTATCTTTCGTTTGACACAGTTTTCGGGGCACTTTTCCCCGCAGACGCTGCTTTGCGCAACCCCCACTTAGGATTGCTTTACTTCTCCCCCCCTCAGGTGTTAACAATATTTGAAAACGCTCACAATGTAACGCTTGAGACTTTTTTTATTTTACCTTGTTCGTCGTTTGAAATAACTGGCGTGTTCTAAACCCACCCCTCGGTTTCTTCCCAAATCCTTCTGCGCCTGCCTTGTTCCCTAACCTGGACAATGTTCCCCCCACCCGGAGCGTCTCGTACAGACCTTCCCGTTTTTAAATTCAGCTGGATTGTCCACCGCTGACTTTCCAAATTTCGTTCGGTTTCACTCCCGTTTTCGTCTTGTTTCCCCCCAAAAGGTTTCCCCCCACTTCCCCGAGCGAATCCTATTAGCTGCTGCTCATCCCCTTTCTTTGACGACGACTGTACCTAATTGTTTCCTTTCCTCCACGGCTTCCCGAATTGCGCCGTTTCACTGGTCAAGACCCTTTCTCCTCCCCATTAATGCGTGTAGTAGCCCCCTCTGAGTTGAAACTCCGATCCTCGACGTTTTTTTCTTCTTTCTGTTGCACCCTGATTTTTTTTTCTAGAGTCCCCCCTAATACCCCCCTAACGATTGTCCCCTTTTCTCCTGCGTTAACTTCGATCGGAATTAGTCTTCCTGGTGAGTTTGCCTCCTGAAGATACTTTCCCTCGGTTCTCGAAGTTCAAGCGTTCACCCCTCTTTTTTCCGTTAAAACGGTTTAGCCGGGCCTTTTCCGCTCAGTCGAGTGGCTCCACGATGCGTCGTCTTTTTGGGAAAACTCTCAAGACTCGTCCAGTTGCATTGTCCTTTACCGGTCCACTTTAGATGTTTTACAAAACCTTTTCCTCGCAACCCCTTTCGCCATCCTTTTTCGCGTCTTTTTGCTCCCCTCTTTTGTTTTTTTTTTCGCGTCGCGGGCCACCAGTCCAGGTTTCCCCCAGGTGATGGGCTTCACTTTCATTTCCACCCCCTTTTTTTTCCTCCCAAAGCGTAACGTCGTTACATCTGTCGGGATCTGGTCTTCCTATCAAATTTAATTCTCCCGCCTTCCCCCTTTTTCGTGCCTAGTAACTTACCCTTCTACGAGTGTCCCTTGTCAAAGCTTGCTCGCGGATACATGACTACAGCGTTTTTGCGCCCATCGTCGTGGCCAAACCTCTTTTTCCCCTTCCCGGACGCATTTCAGTTTATTTTTTTTCCCACCTCCCCTTTCTCCGTCCATCAGTCCTCAACTTTTCTTCCCTCCTCTCGATGGGAGCAATCAAGGTATGAAGACCTCTACGGTTCTGTTCTACTCGCGTCCCCATGTCGCGGTCCCCCTGTGTTCCGGTTACCCCTCCTGACCAATCGCTCGTTCTTAGGCTCTTGCTCTTGTTAACCGGCCGTTTTGGACTGTCTTTTAAGCTTTTTCGTTTCGAAATCTTCAAAAATCCTCGGTAGTCGCTTTTACGTCTTTCCCGCAATCCAGCATCCCCCCTGCCTGCTCTTTTCCTCCCCCCCCCCGAGTTCATGCAATTACCGAGTGTATTTTACCGATTTTTCGCCCTGGTTTTTTAATACCGCGCTTCCCCGGCTTTCCTCTCGTTAGCATCGGTCAGTACCTTTCCCTTTTTCCCGAGTGCTTTTGTTCACTTCTCTCCCCTCTCATTCCGTTTTCTTTTTTAAATCCTTCTGAAAAAAATCCTTCGTTTCCCACCCCGATTAAGTCCTTGTTCCTAGATCTCCTCTTTTCTTTGACGGTAAGTCTTAAGATTTTTTCCTCAACCCCCCTCCTCTCGTCAACCTCCTTTCTCCCCGAGCCTTCATTGCCCTCTTATCGCTTGACCACTGTAACGGCACCTCCTCCATAATAATACCTTTTGTGGTCTAGAGCTTTAATTTGGCTTTAATCTCCCTTGACTTCTTTTAGGCGTGTCCAGTTTTGCGAGAGAGTGTTTCCACGTGGACTTCCGTCCCCCCCTTTCAAGAATCGCCTTTTCTTTCTTGACGTGTCCTTTCAAATTCTTTCGCGCATTGCCGTCCTCCCTTTTTCCTCCTGATTGTCCCATCATTTCGGTCCTTCGCTCGTGCTCTGCTTCCCCTCCGCGGATCCCGCCCTCGCGCATTTAACCCCCCCTTCCCCTTTTTTGGAAAAACGCCTTTCCGCCCCCTACTGTGACACCAAGCGCCTTTTCTCCTCGAATGTCATCACTCGTCGTTAGCCATTCCCACCGTGCAAAGTGGAGTTGGATGATGTTTGGGGCTTCCCCTCGGTTTCCCCGATGCGCGTCGTAGCCTTTGCTTTTTCGATCGGACATCACGAACTTACCCCCTTTTCGTTAATTACAGGCTCGCCCCACCCCCTTCCCCCCCCCCTTCTCATTCCCCTCTTGGCCCTTACGGAACCCACCATTTTCCTCCTATCGAAAGAATACCTTACTTGAGCAGCGTATCTTTTCCTATTTAAACTTATCAAGCGTTACGCTTTCCTCCCTGTTTCGGCGTTCAAGGGGCCAAGCCCGGTCGTTGACTTCACTCTTCGTCGTGGACCAGGTGAAATCTTTTTTGTTTGACGGTCCCCCCTTTAAAAGACGTCGCAACGCTTCCCCCTATGGTTGATCGCCCCGCGACGGCGTTTTCTTCCCGGTTCGCAGTCTCGTTTTTTTTTTCCCTTTCCAGAGAGTATGTTTTTCCCCCTCTTTCTTCTTTAATTTAATTCCGTCCCTCACAGTTTACCTCCTTCCTCTTTATACTTGTGGCTGCAGGGACTTTCCCCTCCAACAATAACCCACTGGGTCCCCCACCTCCGTCTGGTGAATGCCCGGCGAGCCCCCGTCCAATCCTCTTTGGCACTATCATCAACTAGTCTCTTCCGAAACCGGGTATTTTTGGTCTCCCTAACCCGCGTTTGTAACCAAACCGCCCTTTCCTTTAACAAGGTACTCCTCCTTCGTGGAATTGTTCTGAGAAGACTTTTTTCAAGACTGTTCCGCTACTTCTCACTTTATTCGGACTTCTAAAAACACCTTCTCCCCCTTTCCTTTCTTTTGAGACCGCCCCTATTTACTTCTTCCAGGACGGAAATGATACCACCGTTAAATTGCTTCGAGTATTCCTATTACACTGCATAGCCTCCAACCCTTGGACGTCAGCACCCCTCCTTCTTTCGTGCCTCTTTTCGATTCCCATCCCCGCCCAAACTTTCCTTAGTTTTGCTCCCCCCCCGAACCAAGACGAAACGCCCTTTTCTCTTTTTTTCTCTACCAGTCTAAGCCTTTCTTTTTTCCCTACCTGCAATTAACAGTGGGCGCTTCCCATTTCTTTTCCACAGTGCCACCGGTGCGTTGTTGCGTCGTTTTAGTGCCTACCCCAAAGATAGTTCGTTTTCGTCCAAAGAGCATTCTTGTTCGGGTTCGTCTGAATTTGAGCATCGACCCGTTGATTTTGACCCCGTTTTTCCGTCGCCACACGCTTCATCCCCGAATGGTTGAAACCCCTGTGTGGGGGATTCTTTACCACCTTCCCGGAGTATTTTTCGCCCTTTCCCTTCCCATCGGAGAGGACCCTCTCCCCTGCGAAACCAGTTGCCGTTTTCTCGTGTCGCGGCTTTCCTTGGAAATTTTTTTCTACAAGCTGATTCGGGCCCCCCCCTGTAAGGGCGCCCCTTTACTGACCCAGTTTCGAAGTTAAGAAGGTTCCCTTCTTTTTCTTTAAACCAACGGCTGGAAATTATGCTATACTTCCTTCCTTCTCAAGCGGAGTTTTTCCCGAGCCCTCCTTATGTTCTAGCCCACGTCTTCTGTGAATCGACAAACCTCCCTGGCCAAGGCTTTAGTCCTCGCTCTTTTGCTTCCAAATTTTTTCCCCGGGGGTTCGATTTTCACGTCTGCCTCCCATGTTCTAGGACATTACCACCTCCTCCGTCCCCCAAGTTTCGGAAATTGCCAAGAAAAGCCCCCCCTCCCCCCCCCAACATTCTTTTTGATTATTTCCCCGCGAGATCGTCTTTTTTTGCGCCCCTCCCCCTCCAATGGTGTCAATAGGACTTGGGAGAAGCATGCTTTTATGGATCCAGTCTTAGAAGAAATTCGCCGCTGGCTATCTGGAGCCTTCAGTATGGTTACTCCTCCTTGGTCACGGTGAGGATCGCGGTCCCTCCTTTTTTTTACGAGTCTTCCGCTGTGGCTGTTCTGCTTTCTCACCATTAGTCCCCCGATTTGTTTCCTTTCCTCTTTTTTTCTCAACTTGATCAGGATTTTTTGGCCCATCACCACATCCCATTTTTTTTCGGCTTGTTTTGCTCTCTGTCAAATTCTCTCCTCTCCCTCATCCTTTGGTTGGTTGTTCGATTACCAATAGTCAGATCCCCAGCAAATTGTATGAGGAACCCCCTTTCCCTGCTCCCTTTCAGAGCCATTTTGAGATCGAGCAGAGGTTGAGTTCCCATCAAAACCTTTAACCTCAATGGTTTTCCTCCTGAACATCCTTCCCACTGGCATGTCCGCCCCCGATGTTTTTTCCCCCCTCTCTTCCCTTTTTTCCCGGGAAAGAAGTATCCTCTCCCGGTCCAAGTACCTTCTTTTTTTCTGCAGGAGCCATGTCGGCGCGAGTTTCCTGTTTCCTCGCTCATTTCTTTCTCCCCACTTTCTTCTTCCCACTTGCTGACTGTCTCCCCCCTCTAAGATTGTTACGAGGACGCGCGTTCTCCCTCCCGCCTTTAGTTGATTGTCTGCTCCTTCTAAAAGGGATGTTTCCCCCCTTTGATACTTTGGGAATTTCCGAGACCATTTCAGACTTTTCACCGCTTCAGCCGTTGCCCCTTAGTACGTACGAATCATTGGAATACTCCTTCATTATAGTTTAGGCCCCCCCTGCAAAGGTTTTGATGCAGTACACATTATTTTTCCCTTTCCGGACTCCTTTAGACACAAGTCCCCTTTCCTTCTTTGAGCATCAAATTTAATCGAAGCGTTTTTCCCCTGTGACTCCTTTGTCCTTCCTTCCCTTTTAGGCCTTGTCTTCTCCCCCCCCCTGTGCCGCCCAGAGGTTATACCAAACTTTTTACTCCTTCCTCGCTGAATTTTTCCGGACCGTTCACCCAACCTGTTCTGACGTTCTCATTTTCCTTCCCCGTTCCTGTCCCTTCGGACTTTAAACAATATTCACCCCTCTTGTTGTCAATATTTGAGCGGCACCCAATTTTTTCCCCAACCTCCCCTTTCGACTGATAATTTCCCCTATTTCGCTTCCCTCTCCTATAGGGGAGGACGCCTGGGCCTAGGGGTTTCTCTTGTTGCACGCCACGAATTCCCCAGACTGCAAGCCCCTTTTTGAACAATTACAATTTTTCCTCTCCCATTGTCCCTTAGCCAAAGACTTCTTGAAAAAATGCTCTTTTCACCCCTCGCCCGGGAGGTATTTCGTGCCCTCCCCACAATGCTTTTTCTCGTCTCCCCCCCCCCCCGAGAAGACCCCTTTTGCTTTTTTGTTTTCTTGTATTTAGAATCCTCTCGGATCTATTTCCTTAGGAACTTTTTTAAGATTGCCGATGACCCTCATTCCCAGAAGATTTTCTAGAACGGACTCCAGCTGTTTAACACCCTCACCGTTTCCGCCGGCAGGAATTCTCCCCCGTATAAGAGCGGTAGGACTCTTTCGTGTCAGGGCCTTGAACCGATCCCCCTCCCCTCGGGCCGTGGGACTTTCCTGTATTTTAAACCTTTGCGTTACCCTCCCCGTGTAGCCTCCGGTATTCTGGATCTTTAGGTCTTCCCTCCTAGCCGGTTTCACAAGCTTTTCTTCGTGTCCCAAGTTTTTAGTGCTTTCAATCTCGGACCCAACCCCCTCTCCCCGGACTTCGTAATAGTCGTATCAATGTCAATATAAAATCCCACGTTCCCCCCTTTCTTCCGGTAGGCTTTTTTTCCCCTTTAGTAGCAGGACGAACATTCTTTTCCCCGATCACCAATTTCCGTTATTGATCTCCCCCCTCCCCCTCAGTGACGAGTTTTTTTGCTCACCATTTTTTTCATTGTCTCTCACCACATTGCTTCCCTAACGTTTGCCTTTCAGCCTGCTTGTCCGTGCAAGCTCATGCCAGGAACTTCCTGCTGAAGAGGTTAGAAATCACTAACATTACCTCTGTAGTTTCCAGTAGGCGCTTCCGGGCGTCTCCCCATTTCTCGATGGTTTCCCTGGTCGGCCGTGCCAACTCAAAGTGATATTCCTTTTGTCGTGAGTTTGGAATTCCCGCCGTTTTGTGAAGGTCTTCTTGTTTCCTCCCCTCCCCCGCAAAGCCCATTTCCTCCATTTCAAAACCTTATTTCCTCCCAACCTCAGCATTCCAACACCAACTGCATGAATGTCTTAACCTCGAGTCTTTTTTCACAATCTCCCCTCGTGTTGAAAGGATTGCCTCTGTTTTATAACACCCTTCGAGAGCTTTTTCAATTTTGAATTTTTTCAGCTGCTCTTAGTTTCTTCCAAACCTTCAGTTGATTGAGTCCCCTTTGAAATAGTGTAGTTTACCTGTTTTGACACCTTCCTAAACCCCTCCCCTTTCGGGTCCAAACTTCCTTCTCCGTTAAAAGGCGGATTTTCCCTCTGCTGGGTTTCTTCCCTCCTTTTCGTCCAAACGCTCTCTCACCCCACAAACTCAATCGAATTGCCCCTTCCCATGGCACTATGAGGAAGATTAACCCCCCGAATACTATGCTTTCCCTCTCTTTTGTTTTTGTGTCGACTTTTAACAGGTTCTTAGGTGTTCTTTCTTTCCCCTTGTCATTGCTTCGGAGATGGGTTTGCTATTTATCCCTGTTGCCCTTGGGACCTCTCACCGTCAAGAACGTGCTCTCTGACCCGCACGTTTCTGGGCATCTTGTCCCTCTCCTTTTCCCGAATACTTCAAGGCTGGTGCCGTGCTCTTGCCAAAAGCCATTCCTGGACTGTTTTTTGCTCTGCTTCTCCCCCGTTTCACAGGCTCCTCTTCAGTCACCGCCCCACTCCTGCGCATGCGATGGAACGCGGGACGGCCGCGTTCTTTCCTTTTTCATGCTCCTGTTTTTTCTCCGTTCCTCGGGCAGGATCTTTCCCTTCCCTCACCAACGTTTTTCAATTTTGCTTTTTTTTTTTTCTTTCTTTTGTCCGGCCAGACTTTTTCCCCGCTTGCTCCTGCTCGATTTCGATTTTTTCCCAGAAGGATGAAGACGTTCACACCGTAGTCATCTCCGTCAGACAAGTCCGCAAGCTTTCGCGGTGGAACACCCCCGGTAACCCCCCCCAGTTCATCGAAATCCCTGGGCCGCGGACGCTGCCTACCCCTAATCTTCCAGTTCATTCCCGGCTATTTGCTCCCAAGCCAGCCACCCCTGCGTCAGACCCCCCATTTATTGCTGCGTTCCCGTTTGAACCCAAGCCCTTTCGTGAATCTAAGATCCGTCCTGATTGAATCCCTCCAGGTTGGGCCGGCTTCCCAACTCCGTCTTTTCCCACAGTGCCAACGCTGGCTTTGGCTTTTTATTAGCTCTTCCCAGAGTCTTCTGTTGACTTTCCCTAGTTCTTCGTCATGCCTGTATGGCGCCCCCCGACCTCATCGCCTAAATCTGGCATTGGGACTTTCTTACGTCCCCCCCCCCCTCTCACCCGAACTTGGAAGGACCCTAATTCTTTTTGCAGTTGGGAAATTTTCAATTCCAACCCAACTAATACAGTGTTTTTCCCCCAGCTTTCCCCTGGGTTAGAATGCTTGATCCCCCTGCCAATATTGCCCTTTCCCCCCATATCAGTAATTTACCGAGGCGTCGAAACACTTTCCTTTTTCCGCGACCCCCGTGTACAACTCGATTGAACCTTCCAAACGACGAGTCTTGTTCTCGTTCCTTGTTCTGCGGACGGGAAGTACCTATTAACTCCTGCTACGGGATTGCCCCCCCCCCCCCCCCAACTTCTGCCCGTAAAAACCGCTTATATGTTTTTACTCTATTTTTGTAGCCTTTCCGATTGCTCCTCGTACTCGGCTTTCCCCCCTGGCCAATTCCATCCAGTTACTTTGAATTTTTATATTATACGGATTCGATTGAACTTGCCCTATTTCATCCCCCCAACTTTTTCGGACCCGCCAAAAACCACCCTCTTTATTTTTCTTTCTAGGACTCCCCGACAAAATTTCTTTGGGCCCGACACAGACCTCACCCTCCCGAGGAGGTTGGACGCTCCCGGAGTTAGGCATACTTGCTACAATCATTCCAGTTTATCTTCCCCCTCATTTGAACCTTCAAATGCCTTTGCCCAGTTTAGTGGCCCAATCGTGCCCCCAAAAATTCCCTTTCTTTAGGTCCAAGCTAAGGTAGTGCGGCTAACTCTTGTATTTTTCCCCCCTCCTACCCCCCCCCTTCTTTTGACAAACAAAGGGATTTATCACTAGGATGGGGAATCCCTCAAGCGTTTTTTCCCCCCACTCCCTTGGTAAAACATCCTTTAGATACGGCCCTTCCCTTCGACCCCCCTTGCCCGAGTCCACCGTCAGTGCTAACAGGGCTTTCGGTCAGTGAAATTCTTAGTCTTTAACACTCTCTTCTGTGTTCAACCGCTTGTTATTGGAACCCTTATTGCATAGCAAACATCCCTACCCCTCAGAATTCCCCTCCTTCTTTTCCATTTGTGGACACTCTTTTTTTTTGAGATTTTATGGAACCTGCCCTTTCTTGGTGGCAAGGGGCTTGGTCAACTGTTCCCCCCGTGCCCTTTACTGTTTCCCCAGAGCAATAAAAACCCAACTTAGGCTTGACCCTCCTCCAATCAATGGACCTGGTCTGCAAGGATTCTTTGCCATGTAGTTTGAAACGGCTTTTCCTTTGCCAGGGCCCTTTTTTCCCCCGGTTGCATTAAACGATCGCCCCAGCTCCCCCTTTCTTCTTTCCTGCAACCACTACACAACCATGCTGGGGACTTTCAGGACACTTATTCTTGGCTCCTTCACTCCTTTTTACTTTGAGTAAGGCATGAGCTGCTGGACCAAGCACTTTCCTAAATAGCCGTTGCGAACGTTTTTTTGTATATCTACTCCCCCAGTTCTTCCCTCCGTGACTCGGACGGTTTCGGATTTTTGTTTGCGGGCCTTCACCATTCGTTTAACCTTGGGTTTTTCCTCGTTTTCCTTTGGTCTCTTCCAAGGCGTCTTTTTTCATTTGGGTTATTTACATCAAAAAGTATTTGGGGTACGTTCTGATTACC
>Ga0179593_1655552_pt1 | contig 12249 bp, 17 predicted proteins | sample CZODoug2_1_08_16_FD_185931 | JGI IMG/M metagenome (GOLD analysis project Ga0179593, IMG submission 185931) | Vadose zone soil fungal communities from Angelo Coast Range Reserve, California, USA - CZODoug2_1_08_16fungal (PacBio error correction) | ecosystem: Environmental > Terrestrial > Soil >... | reverse complement strand
ACTTAAACTCCTTTGGGACAATCCATATTTGAGGGGTGGAACCCCCCCTCCCCCCCAACTTGCCTGTTACCTTTTCTTCTTCTTCGTTTTTCTTTTCCTTTCCCAATCAGTATTTCCGGACCGCCGCCTCCTTTTTTCTTTTTAGCTTCGATTTCGTTGACAAGTCTCAATGCTCGGAGGCTGCCCCTTCCAAAATCCCTTTCTCGTGAACCCCTTTTGCCGGTATTTTTCCGTGGAAATATCGTACTTTTTTTTTTGATTCCCGGTGGGGGCTGTGGGTGGAATTGACCCAACCCCACACCGGAACCCCGCCCCCTTGAGTTTACTCCCTCTCTAGCCACCTTGAGCTTACCTTCACAAGGAACCCCCCCCACCCCCCTCCCTTCCTTACGTCCACTTATCGGGCACAAAGAGGTCTTCTGGAATTACCGGTTAAAGAGAACCCTTTACCCTATTGCCTTTTGAAACTTCTCCCTCCCCCCCCCCCCTACTCTTTTGCTTATGGGGTTGAATTTGATAGGACCTGGGAATTTGCTCAGTACTTCTTTTTTGCTGTTCGTCGATTCTTTTTTTCTTGTTTTCCAGATTTCGTTTGTTCCCCCTTGCCCAGGGTGTGCATTCCACTTTCCCCCTGTTTTCCTTCTTGGGTGCCCGGTTTCAAAGATGTAACCCCCCCCCCTTCCCATTCCTGACCCCCGTGTTTGTTTACCCCCTCCCTCTGTAGAGTCCCCTGGACCTGTTCTCTGGCTTGCTTTTTGTTCTTCTTCCCGTTGGTTTTCTGGCTGCTTTTTACGTACCCACTTTTCCTGGTCATCCTCCTTTCTGTCCCCCCCCCCTCCTCCCACACGTTCGCTTTCCTCGTCCTGTTTCTTTTTTGCTGTCCCCCACGGAAAGACAACATGGACTATTGAATGGAGGCAGTTTTCAAAAGATCGTTTCGGTCGCAGTCTTCTTTCTCTTTGAAATCGGCTCGAATTTGTGACCCCAACGATGACCCTCCCCTTCCCTCATTACATCAGGTGTGTCGTTTCCCCCCTTCAAGTGTCTTACCCCTGGCTTTTTTTCCTCCCTGTCGCTACCGGCCTCCAACCGCACCATCGCTTGTTTTTTTTTACTCACTTGGTGGGCCTTCGCGTCCAACGGATCCTTGGTCGTTTCTTTGTGGTCCCCCCCCCCCCCAGTTTTTTTTGAAACCTCCACCATTCGGCTTTTCCCCCACGGCTTACAACGCTGCTTAAGCGTCCCCGTCCCCCCCCCAACCGCCAGTGGATTTTGCCAATTTTTTCGAAGCCTCTCCACTTTGACGCGGACGTTTCTCAGGCCTGCCTTCTTTTCGCTTTTCTTTTTTTTTTTTTTGAGAATTTGTTTGCTAGTTTTTTGTAGTCTGGCGTCCACTTTTTCTGGAATTTTTTTTCACTGGCTTACATTCCCTTGGTGCTCTTACTAGTGGTACGAGCTTTGATCTTTGTTTGGCCTGCCCACTTTGGCCGTGATGGGCGTTTTTTTTCTGACTTTTTGCGTGACTGATCTGCCCCAGGGTTCGAGCGTTTTTTTCCAGTCCCCTCTGATTTTCCCCGCATCTCCCCCTTTTGAACCCCCTTTTTTTCCCTTCTATTTTTTTTTACGAGGATGTGAAGGTATTTTTATTCGGCATTTAACATCTGAGCAATCTTTTCCTATATAGTGCCATCCCATTTTTTCCACGTGAGCCGTCCCTCTATACCCCCTCCTTTTTTCCCCTTTTCTGTGTCGTTTACCCCCTTTTTTTCCCTGCTTATTTGAACCCCCCTGATCTCCTCCAAATTGATTCCTTCTTTTCTATGGAACCGTCCGCGTCCTATTCTGTGGTTTGACGCTTCCTTCATACTAGATTGTTTCTCTTCTTTTTACCCTGAACACGAAAAATCAGATGCTTCACCCCGTTGGACGGGGCCCCCGGGGTTCTCCCAGCACCCTTTTTCCCCTGCTATTGCTCGCCGGTGGGGCCCAAAACCCTCCACGTTTTCCTTTTTTTCAACTCTTCCCGTTTTTTTTTGTTGAGACTTCTCGTGACGTAGCGTGGAGTTTTTCCCGGCTTGAGTTTCTTCCCCAGGTTGGTTTTCTTGGACCCCAACCCGCCAAACCACCCCCCCCACATTCACCGTTCTTTTGAAATTTCGGCCCAACTTAGCCTTCACCGGAGTATGAACGCTTTTCCACTCCTTTTCCCCGGCGTTCCCCCCCCCCCTCAAAGAAAAAGCCAGCAGTTTTTTTATTTAAATGTTGGCTTCTCTACTCCTTTGCCTCCTCTCGTGGGGGCGAACGAAGTCCTTACACAATGCTGGAAATTTTTTATTTTTTCCCATCACTTTTTTCCAAAAATTCCCGCTGTCCATCACCCATTTCGTGATTTTCCCTCCCTTATGCAACGACGGTTATTTTCGAGCACAGAATTTAGTTTTGCAAAAAAATCTATTCCCGGCTCCCTCTTTTTGCAAATCAGGCTAATACTTCTTCCTTTGACATCGTTTTTCCTAGGTTTTTTCGATTTCCCCCGTCCCTACACCACAGCCAGCATTTGGCCGGCCCCCCAAAAGCAGCCAGTGGAGTTTTTTTTCCCCTCCCTTCAGCAAGGTCGGTCACCCCCACGATTTCCTTTTAAAGTTCTCCCTGTTCTCCAATTTTTTTCCCCGTGCCTCGAATAAGATTAACTTTTTTCAGGCTGCGCCGTCGGCTTTATTTCCCCCCTTTTTGAGGACTCTGTCTTGTTTTTCCAACTCTTTTTTTCTGCTTATTTTTTCCTCGACGCATCCTTTCGCCGATTGCCCACAACGAAGACCTGTCTTGTGGCCTTGCAGGTTTTTTAAGCACTTTCCCTCCTCCCGATTTTAGGGCCTGTTTTGACCGGTCCCCTGCCACCATTTTTTCCACCATTTTGCCCCCTTGAGCTCGATGGGGGATGAGACTTTAAGTGTTGACGGGAGTTGAACCGGCTCGCCGTCCCCTCCTTTACCGACCTTTTTGCTTGCCGAGAATGTTTTCTTTTTTTGTTCTTTTTCATTATTTCTGTTTAGTCGAGAGATGTCCCTCTAGTTAACTATTTTTCAATTACCCTTCTTCTTCCCTTGTCCCATAGTCCCTTTGCTCCGTTTTTTTTTTTTTCCTACCCTCCCCTCCGGGCGCAATTTCCGAACCGGTTTTAATTCCGGCCAGGCCGAGGAGGACCCCCCTATGGAACGCCCCCACTCCCCCCCCCCCTCCTCAGATTTTTTTCCCCGATGAAGACAAGAGCTAAGGTTCACATTCCTGCTGTTTTTCCTTCTTCCCTTTGGGATTTTTGACCATTTCGTTTCCAAATTCTTTCCGAAACTTCAATAGGGCAAGCTGCTGAGTCTTGATTGTTTCCCTCCCCCTTCCCAATCCCTGCGCTGGAGGGAATCTCTTCGTTTTTCAAGAACGCCTTTCCTTTTGACTTTTTCCCTCGTCCGACGCCGGTAGGTTTGGTGAAGGTCTCGTTCCAAAATTTGTAGTTTTCCCAAACCCATCTCCTTAAAAACTAATTTTGGCCGTGCCCCCCGTTGTTTTTTTAACTTTTTTTTTTCCTTTTATTTTGCCTACCTCCGTGTTTTCCTTTTCTTCTGTTTTCAGGTTTGGCTAGAGCGAGCCAAATCATAAGGGCGAGTCCTTTTTTTCACCCCTCCCAAACCTCCCCCCAGTAAATACGTGTGGTATTTTCCACTTTTTACCCAAAGTTTTCCTTTTTCCCCCAAGTTAGTTAAGATTTTTCCTCACGTCATTCGGCCAGCGTACCCCTCAGGGAATAGGCCTCACCCCTTGGGACCTTTTAACCTTTCAGTTTGCGGGTTTGTCGTTTCCCCCCACGTTTTACTTTCTTTCTCCGTGAGACGAGAGGAATTTGGGCTGTCCCCCCCCCCCTGACATGCTGGCTCCCCGTCCTTCATTTTCCTCTTTTCCTCTCCTCAGGTTGTTTTTGATTTTCTCATACTTTTTTTTTTTTCCCCTCAAACTTTCCAATGCCTGCGGGTTGACCACATGCATTTTGCCGTTTTTTCTCCTCCTTCCTTTGAATTAGTCCGGACAAACCAGTTCTCATTTTCCCAGATCTTTTGCTTTGCTGGTTCCATCCCTCTCTTGCCTCCCCTTTAACCCTTCTGGAGCACATTTGATGGGCTTTGCTTACTTCCGGCCACGTTCTTTCCCCCATTGAAAATAGCCACATGTCTCTCTTTGATGTGATTGGACTGGTCCCCCCCACGGACCTCTCCCTTATCCCTGTTTGAGCCCTTTCCCCTCCACCTGAGCTACAGGCAATGTGCAATTCCACATTTTAAGAAATGTGAAATTCACCTTACTTCCCTCCCCTTTGCCCCCCCCCCCCTTGCACAACATTCGGTAATGCACCTTTTTTGTCTTTCCCCCTTGAACCTTTTTGAACAGTTTAAATGCACCACCCTTTCTCCCCCCCTGATGGTACTTATGGGCTTCCCTTGTCTTTTTGCTTTTCCAAGTTTAATTTTTTTTTGCTTTACGGATCAAAGGGAGAGACTCCCCGGATTTGCTTTTTTTTTGCAAAGTTCTTCCCCCTCACAGATGAGCAGTTACCACTGATTGAACCTGCCTTTCCCTCTTGTTTGTCCCCACCCGACAATTCAAGACGTGTACCCCTTTCCACCCTTTTTTTCTAATTCCCTTTGCTGTATGTCTGCCCTTGCTAGTCTATAATAGGATTTCCCCCTTTTTGTTTTTTCTTTGCTTTTCTGTTGCTTTTAGGTCTTGGGGTCTTTTTTCCTTGACTTCCCCAAGTACCCCCCCCCCCCCCCGTTATTGGTTCATTGACTTCCCCCCCTCTTCCACCACACGGTCGCAAAAATGGACTATTTGTACCCCCCGTTAAAGCCTTTTTTTTGTTAAAGACTTTCTTTGCCTTTAACCCCTTCTCTCGGACTTACCTGTTTTTAGGCTTTTTTCCCACCCCCTGCCCCCTCCTCCATCCGGAAGCCCTTACCGCAGTGTTTCCACGCTTGTTTTTCAAAACTAACTGTCGCTCACCTCCAAGACTCCCCCCACCTCCCAATTTCCTTATTTTTTTTCAAGGGAAATTTTTTGTCCCCCTTTTTTCTTAATTTTCCCCTCTATGTGATGTTCTTTACACTTTTCCAACCTCCCCAGTGTTGGGTTCACCATTGGCGGCGCGTTGAACCTTAGGATTACCCCCCCCTTTCCCCCCTTTCTGTCTGGATAGTCCACTTTTACAAAGCCCCCAAGTCAATTCTTTTTTTTTGCATCAGGTGGCCCAAATGGACCGTTTTTTTCCCTTTGTGCACCTTTGGACGTCCACTTCTGCAGGGAATCTTTCCTTGGCTGTTTCCTATTTATGTATCGTTTTTCCTTCACCCCTTCTTTGTTCCCTTTTGTCTCCACTGGCATTGAAAGTTGATTTTTGACTCCCCTTTCTCGCTGAAGGGTGCTGTTTTTGCACGACCCCTGCTTTGTTCTTCTTCGATTTGATCCCTTTTTTTCCCCCTTTTTTGCATCTTGTTTGTTTTTTTAATGACCCGGCTTCAGGCTTCAAGGCTCCTTCTTTTTTTTCCCCCCCCCTCATCGCCGCATGTTTTTGCACTACGAAATATTTTTGTTTTTCTCCCTCTTTTTTGATCTTTTCCTCTGCCTCGGTAGGTTTTTTCATTCCGCAGGCATTTTTCCATCTTAACCTTTCCCTCTCCAAATGTTTATATCGCCCCCGTTCTTTTGTTTTTTTCTTTTTTTCACGGTGATTTTTTTCCCTCACAATTATCTGAAATTCCCCAGAACTTTTACAGAACTACGGGGCTCCCCGTTTCTCCCCTGTTTCTTCCCCGAAACAGCACCCCCGGCCCACCCCTACCCCCCCCCTTTCCCCCCCCGTTTTTTTATCGAGGTTTTGTGTTTTCCTCCCCTTTTTTTTGTGTTTGCCGCCGGTCCCCCGTTTCCTACTCGAGGGAGATGCCCCCCACGTGGCCTCCGATGCCCCCCCGTTTTCTTTCCCCGCAAGTTTCCAGTTACCCCCCTTATTCGTTTGTTTTTCTTTTTCCAACAAAAAAATACCTTAACGGAAACGTCCTTTTCTCTCCTCCGTGTGGTTTTTTCTCGGCTTCGTGCCAAGTTGTTGGAGTTTTGTTCGTTTCCCCCAACTTTTTTTTTCCCCCGCTCCCCCAGGGCTGGCAAAACTTTCCAGCACCCGGCGCAAAGTTCCTTTTCGGCCACTTTTCAGCCCCAGTGACCCCCCAACTTTTTTTTGATTTGCCCCCCTTATCGGCGTTTCACAGTGGAAAAGGAACACCCTCCAGGCGTGTCCTTTGTGCGTCTCTCCTTTTTCTGGCCTCTTTCCGTGTTTGGACCCACTGCCGAGTTGTTCCCCCCCCCTTGCTTTTTTCTTGTGCTTCCCCTTGGCGCCAAAAGTAAGGATGGCCTGACACCCCTGCTTTCCCCCTTTTCTTCGTGAACCACGGACGGCATCTTCCCCCGGATTCGGTTTTTTTTTTTCACCCCCTCATTTTCGCTTCCCAAAAACAGGGCGGCGTTGCTTTTTCATCAGAGTGATCAAACGCCTTTTCCCTCTTTGAATCCTTCCAGTGCCAGCGATCAACGTTCCCCGCGGTGTTTCCCCCCCGCCGCCCCTAGGCCTATGCTAGCGGGACGACGGATCCCCCCCAGGCACTTAAGGCCCCTGCATAATAGCCCCCGCAGTTGTGTGTGACGATCCAATTATCGCAACCGGTTTTTTCTTTTTTCTACCCCTCAATTCTGTCAAAGCCGCGTAAAGTGTTGACAAGCTTCTCAATAGCGCTTGCCCTCCCCCTTGGATTCTCTGATCAAACGTTTGATTTTTTTTTAAACTCCTTGTCTCTCATTTTTTCTCCCCTGTAGGTGGCCCAATTGCGTTTCCTTTTCACCTCCCCCTCACCCCCAGATACATTAGCGTTGGTTTAATTCTATTCCCTTCTCGCAACCCCCCCTGGGAGTTCCCCCAAGGAGACATTTTAGAGGTTTTTCTGATAAGTTTTTTTTTTCTTTGGTGTTTTTTTTTTTTGTTTTCCGACTGGGAGTTACCCCCCCCCCCCTTTTTTCCTACTGGCTTGGTCTACCTTTGCAGGTGGGAACGAGCTTTTTTCCCCTCACTTGAGGGGTTATTTTTTCTCTTATTTTTTAGTCGTTTTTTTGACTTTTGTAGTAACTTATGGGTACTGCCAGACTAAACTATCTTTCTTTTGCCCTGTAATAGTCCATTCTTTCCTTGTGCCTAACTCCCCTCCGGTCATGAAAGAGTCAACGGTTGTGTTTTTTTGCTCTTTGGAATTTTTCCACGTGGAGAACCTTGCAATACCGCACAGCCGCAACCTGGTGCCCAGCTTCCCGTGAGAAAGATGCAAGTTTTGTTCCCATTTTAGTTTCTTTTTTCCCCCCCCACTGGCAGGGTGGTTTTTCAACCGTTTCACTTCCCCTTTCTCCCTTCAATGGGGGTGTCACCCCGGGGATGTGTAGCGTTTCCCTGGGTCCGCCAAAGCATTTCTTCCGAAGTTTTTTTTTTTCCCTCCCCCCCCTCTCCCAACCGCGCCAAATTCGGGCCGCTCCAAGCCACTTTCCAGGCAGGCGGTTACGACCCAGTGCCTGTGGGTTGTTTTACAGTGAGAACCCTTTTGTCAAATCCTAGTTTCCCCCCCCCAAAACTTTTGCTTGTACCCAAACCTTGAACAACTTTTCCCTTTCCCTCTTGAATTTTTTTTTTCCTTTTTTAGGGTTGTTTTTTGCATGCGTAATTTCTTTTAAGGTGGCTAGTCCGTCTCAGCCCCTTTCTTGATGGCCTTCCCGTCCACACCCCCCCTTCAAAATAACCCTTCAATACGGGGTCCTTTTTCACTCCAGTCCCGTCAAAAAGGTGGTTTGTTTTACCCCCCCCTTTTTCCTGGCGCCTCCTTTTCCTCCCCAGCGTTCCCTTAATTTGAATCCAGAGGAACCACGGTTTTTTTCCATCCCCACATCAAACCAAGTTCTGCGGGTTTCCCCATCCTTACTGTTTTTTTTTTTGTATTACGGCTGCTGAAATTCCCCCTTGCCCAAACCCCGCCTTTTGCTCCCTTTCCTCGTAACCTTTCTATCTTCTTCTCCTCCCTGTTGTTTTTTTTTTTCTGGTTCTGATTTTTTGGAATGCAAAGGGCGGACTGCGCTGCGGCCCTCCCAATTGGAAGTTTCTGCGTCTTTGTTTTTCTTTTTGCATTAGGTTTCCCCCAGTTCTTTTCTGCACCCCTGATTTTTTTACGTGATGTCCGCCTTCCGTTCCCTCTCTATTCCAATGATCGGCTTCTTTTTTTTTCTCCACCCACCTTTTTCTCTCTTTTTGCGTGCACCCCCCCCCCTTTTGACGGCTTTTAGTCCTCAGCAATTAGTAATTTACGGGTGATTGGCCGTTTTGGTTTTTGATTCCCAACTTTTCCCCCCCCCCTTTTCCCATATTTTGGGACGAGCTTTCTAGAAACCCATGAGGCATGGTTTTTTTTCAACCCCACCCATCTTAACACGTAAAAAAACGTCTTTTCCCCCCCACAAACGTTTTTTCCTTTTTTACTTTTGCACAACCGTTTTTTAATAGGTCCTGTTACCATTAAACTTCTTTCTTCCTCCCATGTCCCCAATAAAGGGGGGGCGGGTCCGCATGCTTTGGTTTTCCGGACCGAATTTTCCCCTTAGATTTTTTGGGCGCGCGATGCGTGTGTGCGTCCCTTTCCACCACCTGCTCCCCCCTTCTTTCCGTTCGGAAATCTGTAAACGACACGACCCCTTAACTTATGAATAATTTTAACACCTGTAGACCCTTTCCCCCAGTCATACTTTGATGGCTGTGTTGGGAGGAGTTTTTTTTTTTTTGTTGCTTCTTTTCGTCCTGTGTTTTTTCTCCCATCTTTCTCCTCCCATTCCAAGTATCACAACAGTCTTTTTTTCTGCATTTTGCGATTCCCCTTACAAATGTTGGCCCCATTGACCCTGGTTTCCCTCGGTTTTTTTCAATCTTATTTTCGTTCAGTGTTCTTTTTCCACCCCCACTCCCCCTGACTCGTCGATTGACAACCCCCCTCCCTTCCAACCCCCCCCCCTTTTTACCTTATGAGGACCCTCCTAGTTTTTTAACCTTCCCCCTCGACCCCAACGCTCAGTTCCCATGTTTGCAAACTCCCATACCTCCCTTGTTTTTTCAAACTCTTTTTTTCGGACATGATAATGGGTCCCGCTCCTTTTGTTTTTTTTCCCACGTTCCCATTGTTCCCTCCGGTACCCTTGATATGGTTCTCTTTGGTTCCCACTTCCCGTTGCACCCACCTACCATTGGGAGGGAATGTTTTGCCCCCCCTCCCATCCTTTCCTACTCGTTCGTCTGTCCCGGTCCCCCCAGTCTTTTTTGCCACGAGATACTATCACCCCTTGCGAATGCTTGGCATCGCCCCCCCCTCTCCTTGCTTTGTCGGTCTTGTTTTTCCCACTTCCCAATATATTCCCTTTTTGTTGTTTTTTTTGGCGATTTTTTCATAGGCTTAGTTTTCTTGGCCTTTCCCCCTGATCCGGCGTGCGACTTTCTTTTCACTTTGTTGGCCCCAGACTTCTTTTTTTCGCTTCTTTCTGTTGGACGGCAAACTTTTTGGCTGGTCTGGGTGGAAAACCTGCGAAGTGTTTCCTTCGCGGTCTGGAAGTTTCGGGATTACAGATGATCGAAAAGCCTCCCCTATGATTCTAGGTTTGGACTTTGCTACTCCAACTTTTTGGCCCCTTTTCTTTTGGACCCCCAGTCATTTATTTCCGAGCCCGTGCCCCTTTCACACTTTTCGGCGCAAATGGTGTATTTCGAGTTCGTTCTTTTGTTTTTTTTTCCTTTTTCTTGAATTGCCGCACAATCCTACTCCTTTTCCCCTTCTTGCAGACCCCTTTCTTTTCACCCACGGGGACGGGGCCGGCAACCCGCCTCCCCCTTCCCCCAATCTTCATTGCCTTCTTTCTTTTCTTTTTTTTTCTGTTTGTTTACCTCCTTCGTAGAATCTTTGATTTTTTGCCGCCCTTATAACTAGGGGCTGCCCCCTAAAAGTGGTATTTCATTTCTCTGTAACTTTTTTGCTGGAATTTTCAAGTTGTTGACCCCCACACCACTTTTTTATTCCTCTCCTCCCGCCCCCCCTCTAGGAACGAATCTCTCTCTTTTCATTCCATTTCCTCTTTTTTTTGGTTTCTTTTTTCTTCTTTTAGGTGTCTTCTTTTTGGCCCGGAAAGGCTGTGCAGCGCGAGGTCCCCCCATTTCCACCCCCCTGTCGTCCATGCACCCAATTCAGTCCCCCCCCTGGCCTTTTCCCCGAAACTCTTTTTGCAGGCCCGAGTTCTTTGCAAAGCTTCTTCACCCAGAATCCCGACTCGGTAGTTTGGCACTTCCCTTTTTTATCCATCGTTGAATCAATTTTTATTGTCTGTCCATGGGATTTTTTCCCCCAAACCTTTTTTGGCTGGTCAACGTCCCGATCTGCACCCCTTTGAATGCAGATTCTTTTTGCGGACCCCTTGAGGCCCACCCTTGGGAGCAGTACCCCCATTTAAGCATCCATTTCCCCGACTTTTTTTTTTGAATACCCCCCCTTGGCAAGCCGAGCCAGGTCTTCTTGGCTGGGCACAACCATTTCGTCACTTCCCTATTGGCTTGGCTTTTCCTTTCTTTTCCCACCTTTTCCCCCGTGTCCCCCCCGGAACCTCCTTCAGTTTGAAGTTCCTCAAACACCTTCCAAGTCAATCCACCTTCCCCAGTGGGGGCGGCCAACACTGAGTTCTTCGGGGAATGCCCCGTTTTCTCCCCCCCATGTCCCCCGCCCATTTCGAAATGCGGCCAAACTTTTTTTTCAGATTTCGCAGACCTCCCCCATACTTTCCCCCCCGTGCAACCCTGGCCAGCGCAATTTTCGTCTCCCATTTTTGCCTGTTTCTGAGCCCCCTTTTCCCTCTTAATTGATATGCAAAAGGACTTTTTTGGCGGATAGCAGCTTTTCTCTGTCTTGTTGTCCTCCGCTTAGCCAGGCGTGTCGCATAACATTTTTCCCCCCCTAAGTCCCTTGTCATGCCCGGGTGCATGTAGACGACAGCCTCCCCAGGATATGCCTCGTCCGTACTTTTTCCAACATTGAACCGGAGAGCATTTTTGGCGAACCTGGTTTGCGTCTTGTTTTGTGTTCTCCCTACGTTTGATGTTGCAAAAGTCCCTTTGCCGTTCGGTCTCTGGGACGCGCCCGATCCTGAGGATCGGGTTGACTTGATCGGTTTCCATTTTTCAGTTTGGTAGTTTTTTTTATGCCATCTTCACAATATCTACGCCGTTCCCTTCCCACTCTTTCTTGGTTGTCTTTCCCCCCGCGGGATCAATGAACCCTCTTGTTAATTTGGAATTGTTTCTTTTTTTATGCCTTTTGTTTTACAAAGCTCCACCCGGTTATGCCAGTCCATAAACCTCGATGAGAAGTCCAAATTTCTTCTCTGCTTTTTCTTTCTCCCACCAAACGGGGGAAAATTCTTTTTCACCCCTGCTGAATTTAGTTACCCACCTCCTTTTTTTTAGGGCCTCTTTCTCCCCCAGGTTTTTTTTTGTCATTGGAAATGTTACGCCAAATACGCACTCTTTTCGCTTTTCAGTTTCCTCCCTGCTCTAAGTAGGGAAATTCTGTTTTTTCTGATAAACGGTTCCATCAACCTTTTTTTTTTTTCCCTTTCTTTGGCTGGCCCCGGCCGTTTTAGGGTTTGTCCCGTGAGAAGTTCAAAGTCAGCCTTTACAAACCCTTATTAAACCTTAATTTTGCCGATTCCGTGTTGCGATTTTTTTGGGGTTTTTTTTTTTTTCCTCTTTCGTTCTGTGTGTGAATTTGGGGCCTGTAGCTCAGTTTATATAATTCGGTGGTTCACGTTCCCCAACCCCTTGTGTCCACCCAATCACCCCATAACGGGCTCTTTCCCTTTTTTTTACACCCCTTTTGGCCGTCAAAAACTTTTTTCATTCTTCTCTTTGTTTGGTCTTCTTCCCATTTTTCCTCCTGGCGTCCTTTCCTAATCAGCAGGAAAGACCCTTCTCGAGCATCACTTTTTCAAGGTTTTTTGCCGGAATCCCGGATTGTTCGGATACTTGAGACTTTTTCCCCCTCCCTCAACGGGTAATGCCCTTTCTTGCGGTTTGATTCCGCAGTGACTGTTCTGCACCGT
>Ga0179593_1550162_pt1 | contig 12249 bp, 9 predicted proteins | sample CZODoug2_1_08_16_FD_185931 | JGI IMG/M metagenome (GOLD analysis project Ga0179593, IMG submission 185931) | Vadose zone soil fungal communities from Angelo Coast Range Reserve, California, USA - CZODoug2_1_08_16fungal (PacBio error correction) | ecosystem: Environmental > Terrestrial > Soil >... | reverse complement strand
GATCTTTTACGACTATCCCTCCTTGTTCAAAGGAACAGCCGCCGAGTTACCTTTGCCTTCCTCTAATCATTTTCCGGTGAACCCTCTTTTTTTCTTTTCATGTCTCCAGGATTAAGACGCATCAACAAAAAATGTGTTTATGGTGCCGTGACGCAAAATTCCTATACACCTATCTTTTTGCGCAGAAGCTGATCTGGGCCTACATGATCTGACTACCCCTTCGCCTCTGGCTTTCCCTCTTCCCTATCAGCAGAATTAGACAAAACTGTTTCTTCTGTTTCTTTTTGCTATTCTTTCTGCGCGCGCTCTGGACATCTTGATTGGCGCTCCCGTTTCCCTTCTTTCCATGTTAGTCAGGTTTAACCTTGCGGATCCACTCCTGGCATTAATTTTTTTTTATGATGGAATCCTCCGGGAGTCCCCCTCGCGCTTTCGCTCTTCCCTATACTGGTTAGCCCCGCAAACAGGTTTCTTCCTAATCTCACCCGGTGTTTCCAAACGTGACGACCCGCGTCCTCTTTGGCACCGTAGTTTTTTCTACCCTTTCGCGCATCGATAAATACGCAATAACCTGGCCTAGAAATTCTTTCCAGTTGGGACTTTAGTAGAGGTGATTCCTGTCCTGATGGTACTTCGCTTGGCCCCCCTTTTTGAAGGCCTTTCTCGTCATTACCTTTGTTTTTTCCTAATATACTTCCTACGGATGCTTCGATAACCCAGTTTCTTCCCTTCCCAGTATCAAACCCCCTCGCCCTACTTGCCGGCTCCCTTTTGCCTTCGGCCCGCTGCGACTTCTTAACGGTGATTTTTTCTCGTCCTTCCGCGGGCACCATTGGTGTTTCCCCGCCTGCGGCACTATCCTTTTTTTTTTTGTTCCTGGGCTCGGATTCATGTTGGTTCCTTCCAGCGGGTGGAGATTTGGCTCTTCCGTTCGCCTACATTCATCTCGGGCCGTTTTTTTTATCCCAGAGCAAATTTCACACGCCGGCGCCCGTTCCTTGCTTCAGTCCCCTCTCGCCGGAAATGCACTTTTTAAGTGGTACTTTCTTTTCCACCCCTCCCTTCCCCCAACCTTTGCGCCGATCCCACAGACACAAGCACCCCTTAGCCTGCTTTCTCCCACAAGTTCTCTAATTGTCGTAGTCCTGGTTCTCCCCGAGGCCCGCCGGAAATCCCCGGGCGGAAGTCCCATTTCCGCAAACAGGATCATCTAGCCTTCCCCTTCGCCCCCTTTTCCTGAGCCCACCTCCCTCTTTTTTTTTCAATCGCGTTTGCCATTGAGCCACCAACCATGGGGTCATTTTGACCCCAAGAACTTGTTTTTTTTAAGAAAGTCCTGGGGATAAGCTTTTCTTCTTTCACGCCACCTGTATATCGCAACTTTCTCTTTCTCTCGTGAGCCCTTCGTTCCTGCCCCCGTTATGAATTTCCCCCCTTTCTTTTATTCTACCTCACTTTACCGGGATGCAAAAGTTTTTGACGCCTTTTTTTGCCCGACAGTTTAATTTTCCCCCTCCGTGCGCCTGTCCATGGATCGTCCCCCCCCCCCCCCTTTGTTTTCGGGCATCGACACGCTTTTCCGTCCTCGCTCATAGCTTTTGCTAGGTTCTGGTTGGCCTTTTTGTCTGGTGCCTTTTGTTGAGGGCAGGTCTGATGCAGCGGCCTACATGACGTCCCCTTGGTCACAACGCATTTGAGGTCGGCGATTGTTCCTTCAGTGTAAGATATTATCCTTCCAACCCTTTCCTGAGTATCCGTTTCTCCTTTTCCCGTTTTCTGCCCTTGTCCATTGGCCCCTCGTTTCTTAAGCTGATCCTTCCGAAAATTTTCATATAAAGTTTATGCGGTCCCGTGTGCATTTTTATAACGCCCTGACCCCCAGCGTTGTTCCCCCCCGAAACCTCATCCCTATTTTACAACCCCCGGCCACCCTCCGGAAACTCCCTGCCCGGACCGCGTAGAACCGCATACCCCTTTCCCACAAACCGACCAAGATCCCGCCGGCACTTGCAAAGGGTAAAGTCCGTCATGAGCCTTAGAGCAGGATGCCGCGCACATCCTTTTAAATGCGACGCTCTCCTTACCCCCTTTCATTGACTTGGCGTGCAGTCTGCCTATCCCCTGTAGCCTTCGAACCCAATCCTTTCTGTCTCCGATAAAATCGGGGATGTTTTCCGAAGAGTTTCCTTTTCGCCATGATACTTTCCCCAGATCTGTTTCCCCTTATGTAAGAAGCCTTATTGAATTGCTTGTCCCGGGAAGGTCCCCAGACACTCCTTCATTGCCGACAAGTCATGCAGGGTCCTCGCCGGGTGCACGTGGCGGGCCTTTCAGGTCCTCCAGTGGTTTGTCCAGAGGACCTCGAGTTGCAAAGGTTCCCCCGAACACACTTCCTTTCTATTAAAATAGCGTTGAATTGACTAGGTGAGGTTGAGGTCATTGAGAGGGTCCACTATACGCAGTTTACTGACACTAACCCGAGCTCCCTCCTGAATCCTACGGCGGGGAAATGGATTACCCCCGATAATTTGGCCACCCCTCTAGAACTCTAGAACAGTCCCCTTCCTTTTTCATGCCGTCCTCTCCTTTGAGCCGCAGTCCTTTCATATTTTTTCCCCCAGCAGTTAACTTCTGACAGATTTCTCCCGGGAGACTGCGCCGAGTTTTAGCGAGAATCAGCGAATGCTCTTGTGTTCAGTACCCTTTTTTTTCCGTTCTTCTTCCGTTCTGATTAGTCCTTTTACTGTTTGCGAGCCCTGATATGCCGCTTGACAAGATCCTCAATTTTAAGGGCTCCAATGTTATTTCAGATTTCTACGACCTTCTTAATTTTTTGGTTTGAGCGTTTCATGCATTCCCTGCTACGGCTCCTCAGCTGGATTCTTCTCCACGTACAACTAGTTTCTTTTGAGTCTTTTCCCATAGCTCTTTTTCTTGCGCATACAGCATGATTTTTTTCCCTGTCCTCCTTTCCCCCGGACACTTATTTCAACCCGGGCTTCCTTGATTATCTTTCCGATAGATTTTGCCGTTAGCCTTTCCCTTCCCGAGACATGTTTTTCATTTCCCCCTCCTCAGGTGTTTTGTTTTTCCTGCCGAAACATGGTCCCCCGGAAACTTGCATATTCCCCATCTGAATATTATCTCGCTGATCCCTGCCATTTGATGAGTCTAAATGCGCTTCTGGGCGTTTGAAATTTCTTCAGAGCATCAGCATGTTTTCCTCTTACTCGCGAGTACTATCGATCCCCCCTTTGGAAGGGTCCGAGAGACTTCCTTTGAGTCTTCTCCCTGTTTTTGCTCCGTTCTTCCCTACGCCACTAGCCTCGTCCCTACGGCGGAACTTACACCAGGCCTCAACATGGACCGTTCTTTTTTTGACTCTTTCCTTCCGACCTCTCCTTCATTAAGTCGTGACCGAGCTGACGTCAAGTTCTTCCGCAATGCCGATCCCCCCTCCTCAAAGATTGTAACCACACGCCGGCTTCTCCCTTCCTTTCAAATTCTCCTATGGCCTCCTCACACTCTTACAAAATCTTCCCCTCCCTGTTACCTTTCCTTTTTTTTTTTTCAAGATGAGCGGTCCTTCCCGATCCCCCTATATGCAAAGCCTTTAACTAGGGTTGCCCCCAATTATCGGACGCTGCTCCCGACACGTCTTCATTTCCCCTTTTCATTTCTCTTTCTCCAGAGGGCGCAAGAAAATGGAATTCTTACCTTAAACCAAGACGCTCCCCCGCCCTTGAACTCAAAGAGAGACCTTGTGTCATCTAGCCTGTTTTTTGATCTCGTCACTCTCCTTTAATCAATGATCCTCTTCCCCCCCCCCCCCTTTCCCGGATTAGTATTCTCCCCTTCTTTTAGGGCAGTCCTTGCTTGTCTTCCTGCCCTTTTCACCAGAGCCAATTATGAACGGTCCCCTTGCCTTCTTTTTGATTCTTCTCCGTCCCTGCTAGTTCCGGCCATACTTTTCTTCCAAGCATTATGGTTCCTTGTTCGGGCGTGCTCCCTGTGCTCTCCCCCCCAAATCTTTAACCCCCCCGGCCGTGGTGCTGGTTCCCATTCCGGTTTTGAGTGCGCTACTAATGCTCTCTGGCTTACCCTTGGTTTCCGTCCTTTGCCCCCTTATTTTTTCTTCTTTTTGGTACGTTACCGGGGGATCGATGCCGGGCGCTTCGTCTTCCGGAGATGGGCCTTTTTTTTCCTCGGCTGGAATGCGGGATGGTTTCTCCCCCCTTCTTTCCCGTCGTTTGCGTGTGAACCAAATCCGTTTCCTAGCTACAGCTTACTTCTTCTTCTTCAATCTTGCGATTACCTTCGCCCTACAAGCTGTGGTTTGGTTTTTTTTAAAGACTTTCCTTTCAATTTTTCGTGCCCACGGCACTCCCCACTTTGCTCCCGTAAAGTTTTTGCTGATTTTTGACTCTTTTTTTTTCGACGGACGTCTCTCAACCTAGCTTCACCGTGCGTTTCCTGCGGGTCTTCTTTAATCTGCTGCATCCCTCTCAGGACGGCAGAAGATTCCCATTTTCCCGCTCCTGAAACACGCATTTTCCCTGAGTCGAATCACCCCCCCCATTTCGTCCCCTTTTCAGAACTCAAAGTGGACTCCCCTGTTTCCCCTTGTCCCCCCCCCCCCAAACTTTTAGTTTTGATTCCTGTTTATTTCTTGGCAGCCCCTTCACCCCGTCCCAACTGTGTCGCCCTACTGATGATATCTCCCCCCCAAAGATTGCCCGTAATCAACCCCGCGAACTTCCGGGTGTCGCTCCCCTCTTCCCTGGTGTCTCTTACCTGGGGGAATGTCGGTCTCCTTTTGACTTATTTACCCCTCCCCCTCTGTTCGGGAAAATTCCAGGTCTTTTTTTATTTTCCTCTCCTGCAAATCCCCTTCCCTCGCTGGCTGGGCTTTGTGATGATGCGACGCCTTTGATTGCCAAGCTCCGTGCCCTCCGCTTCTTTTGAACACGTGAAGACACCTCCGCCCCCACGTAGGAAACCTTGTTTCCGGTCCCCCCCCCCAAACCAGATCCGGGATTTTGTTTCGTCTTCCCCCTGCCACTTGTGTGCGCCGGTAGATTGACCACTGGTCTTTTTCCTGACTGCTCGGATTTTTAATCCCGTACCCCTTCCTTCTTTATTTTTTTTTGATTAGCAGGCCCTCGGGTCCTCCCAGCGCCTGAATTTTCCTGGCGACCTTTACCAAATCTCCACGGCGACCGCTTTGCTTAAACCCCTCCTGCCGGACTCACTTTTCCTGACCCCCCTTTCCCCCCCTAGAACAAAACTTCTTCCGCCCGCGCCGCCATGGTTCACAACCCACCTTCTTGCGTCAACTTCAGCCCTTATTCCTCCCACGGGCAATCAATTCCCTCGCCTCTTCCCCCTCCGTTTCGTCCCAAAGGCATGCCTTTGCCCCTTTTTCGCGTATTTTTTTATTCGACTCCCAGACTAGGCCCCCTCTCACACGATTTTTTTTCGCATGGCTCATTCCTTTCGATTCTTCCCCCAAGGTATTGACGTGCACCTCCTTCCCCCGGCAACTCTCCGTTAACGTTTAAAGGAACCTTTCCTCGGCCCTCCTTCCCCCGCCAAAATCCATCTAAACGCCCCTCATTTATAGGTACTTTGCGCACTTTAAGTATTCTGCGATCACTTTGTTCTCTCAAAGAAAGGGTCCATTCTTTTTCGTCCTCCCTTACCCCCTTCCTTGTGCTCCCCAAATGACTCTTTATGGTTTTCCCTCCTTGCTCCCGCTTTCCACATACCCCTCTGTCAATTTTTTTAATCGCCGTCGCGATCTTTTCCTTTCCTCTCCGATTAAGCATCCACGAAACCAATTTTCTGGCAGGATCGCGACTTTGATCCCTGACATGACACTTGTCCCCCTTCCAGAGGTACCACCCTCTTCTTGCTAATCGAAATCTCCCCTCTTTTCTTTCACCAGCATTTGGCGTTTTTATCAGTTTAATCTGCATTTTTTTTTTTGTTTTCTGCAGTTCGAGTGGCTGTAGAGTCCCTCTTCCCTCCTCCCTTTATTAATAGTTTTCTAATAACCTTTCAATGCGAGCACACCTTTTCTAGGCCTCCTTGCTGTCAACCTTGATGCGCGCGGATCCTCCTTTTAGAACCTGCAACACGATTTCTTTCCATCTATTTTCTTCTTTTGCGATGTACCGGCGGCGCTTGTCCACCTCGGCGGAAGGTCTTTTAGCATCTCCTCCCTTTCTCCGTTTTTTTTTTCTTAGATTGATTCGAAGGACCTATCCGTTGCCTCCTTCCCCTCGTCCGCGTTTACCTTTTTTTAATCACCGCCTCGTCCGGGGAACTCCCTCGAGCTGGGGGCGGTTTAGACTTTTTTCCGCGTAAAGGCTTCTTTTACTTCCCCCCCTCTTAATTAACAGGATGATGTTTATACTTTAGCTTCCCTCTTTAGCTAACTTGGTGACTATCTCTACCCATCCTCTTTCGCCAAAGACACACCGAGCCGGTGTTGCATTCACATTGTTTTAGCCGTCTCCGACTCGATGGGCGCTGTCTAATACTTCACTTTGTCTCCCCCTTGAGGTTTACCCGTTCCCTTCTTTTATCCCTCTACTTCCTTCCAGAGGGGCATTCACGTTGTGGTTGGAATTCCGGACATCGGTCTTTAGACCTTAGATCTTTTCGGAAGATTAATACTTTCCCTTCCTTTTTCTTTTCGCTCAAACTTATTTGGGAGGAAGGAACCACCGTTGTCGCCCCACATGAACGGACCCCAACCATGCATCCTTTCACTTTTTTTTAGTAGAACCTATTGGACGCCTCTCCCCCCCTTACGTGCGAACTCCCCCTGCTTACCCTTGAGACCTAGGTCCAATTAGATGGTGGCTGGTTTAGACTGTGAATGCTTTTTCCCTTCATTAAAAGCACGTTCCTTTCTTTTTGAGTAATTACAGCTGTGTCTCCTCCGGTATACGGAGATCCGGGCGCCCCACCCCCCAGTTTTTTCTATCATTCCTTCCGTCAGACATTCAACCCAGTTTTCCTCCCCACCTTGCCGGCATTCCTTGGAAAGGTTTTCCTCGTCAGCTTGGTCTGATCATTCCTCGTTGCGAGTTTACTCCCAACCTTCCTTTTTTGAAAGCGTGTTCGGCGCCGACTCTTATAAGAATTTGAGTTTTCGGGCTGTCCAACTCATTCTTGTGTTTACCGTCCAGAGTTATTTGGGAGTTTCGGCACTCTTCAGACCCACCATTCTCGTTCTCTTTATACGTCCTTTCCCACAAGAAGAAGCCTCATGCGCGGGATTCCCGCCCCCCGATCTCGACGTCAATCGTCCCCGTGTACCTGATCATTTCACCAACGTTGCGCCTGACCGAATTTTTAAAAGACTTCGCCTATTTTTAAACTTAGGGCCTCTACTTGCGTTCTTTCTTCCGCCAAACTTTCACGTCCGTTGATATTCGCCGTCAGGGACTTTCCCCCATTCGACGGCAGTATTTTTTTTTATAATCAAGGTTAAACTCCCCGCCACATCTCGTCCTCTTTTTTGCATGAGAAACCTCACCAACCCCTTCCCTTTGACCTCCTCTGGAGCTTTTCCCCCCCGCCGTACGAGGGAAGACATTCCATCGTACCTCCTGTATATCCAACAATGGAGATGTGATTCGCGCGCGCCGGGTTAGACTTCTTGCCTTCCTTCCCCTTCTCTATAATTTTCGGTTCCCCCCCCTTGGCGGCGGCATGACCCTAACATTTTCCTCTTTGCCAACCACTTTCCTTGCGCGTACATGTCCCTTTTGGAAGGGAATCGCACCTTTTCCGTAGCCATCTTCGCTTTTCGTGTGGACACGGCAGGTGTTTTTTTCCGGTAATTGTTTCGGGCGTCCCCCCTATTCCCTCCTTCCATCCCTGCCAAACGCGGGTTTCCCCTCACTTTTGGAGGTCGGTAGGTTTCATATGTCCGTTCTTCTTTATCTGCACCTAACTTGTTTTTTTTTTTTAGTGCGCGTGTAGGCGATTACCTTCCGATGGCGAATGTCCTACTTCACATTCCTTTCCCTAATGAATCAGCTCTGCATGCCCCTACGCATCCTGACCGTTGAAACATACCTGCCTTTTTTTTCCTGGCGCAACAACCGGCAAGCTTTCCTCTAGCGCATCGATCCGAGACCCTTCCAAAACACCCAGAAATGATCACTTTCCATTGCACAAGGGAAATGACCCAACCCTGGCTCACCCTTTCCTCGGCTAGAGCGGATTTAGCTCCCCCACGGACATGGCGACGCCTCCTTCACCCTTCTTTTGGAGTAAGATTGACGCACTTCTCATGCAAGACCCCCCCCCCCCCCCGCCATATGATGTAGAAGACTAAGTTTCCGAAGAAGCATCGACATTGCGCCAAGAAATGCTTTGTTTTCTTGTGCAAGCAGCCTGCATTTCGCAAGTGAACAAGGATTCTTCATCAAAATCTGGCCATTGCCTCCCCACTCATTTGGTACGAGCCCCGTTCTTTCTTCTAGATAAGGGCTAATCCTCTTGTGAGTCCATCTCTTCGTAAAGGGAGTATAGCCCTCTATTTTTAACTCCGTTCTTGTTCCTCTCTTTTTCGCGGGTTTTCCGTTCTTTAGCCTTTTTTTACTGGAAGAGGCCGCATCCCCTCAATCCCGAGAAAATTCTTCCCAGGGAGCGCGTCCCTCATGGCCTTTCACTTTGGGTAAGTGACCGCTCTGACCCTTAAGCGTTAGCAGTAGCTACTCCTTCCTACCCCGCTTTCTGGTCCCCCGCACTTCATTTCGATGTTTCTTTGCATTCTGGCTTTATCGAGACAGCCTCCCTGCTCCTTTAGCTCTTTTACTCCCCCAATAGTCTGCGTGGTATGTTCTTAAGTGTTTTCAATTGCAGGCTCTGCGCTTGCATTTCCCCTTTCTCGGGAAAGGAAGTCATCACTTCCCTGGGCTTTGAAGCGGACCGCCTTTTCCCTTGATTCTGACATTTGATCGGCGTGGCTTTCTGCCACCGTTTTCCCCGTGCTACGGCTCGACTCTGGACGCCGTACACCCATGGTATGTCGAGAGGCTGAGTTGTTCTCATCAGTTTTTTCGAATCCTCCCCATGCCCCCTATTTTTTTTCCTTTTTTTCTCAGCACCGGGATTTGCCAGCTTCCAGCCGCGTAGCAGGAAGTTTCGAGGTATCTCTTCCTTTTTCCGCCCTCCCGTTTTTTTCTCTCGCTCACTACCGAAACATGTCCTTTTCTGCACGGCAAAATCCTTGATGCCTGCCCGCGGTGCGGTAGTCCCCCTTATCTGGGCCGGCCCGGATTCCGAGAAAATGGATGTTCTTCCCGCCTCTTTCTTGGACACACCAGGGTCGTGGATGAGAGAACTCCACACCCGAGAGTAGAGTAGATGCTCCGAACCCGCCCCCTCCTCCTTCCCGAGTGCGCCCGAGAAGCCCCCAGGACGGCGCTTCGTTACCACGTCCGATGATTTGGCCCTCCGCGCAGGCATGCGTTTGCCTTGCAGACGCTGCTCCGTGAGCCTTTTCCGAAACTCATCCGACGCTCCCCAAAACGCAGAACATCCCCTCTTGTATTCCCTCTCTCTTCGCTCCATTCTTGAACCTTCTCGGTCCGTGCGTCCCCCTCCTCTGTTAATTGCACTGATCAAAATTCTGTCGAGCGGCTTCGGGGCCTCGGCGTTTCACCATTACTGTTAAAAGCTCTGACCCCCCAAAAAATCACCTATCGTAGACTATTTCCCCACGCCCTTCTGCTTTTTCTGTTACTCTGATGCTGCCTCTCCCCTGTTCATTTAATATCACAAGACACACTCGCTAAGATCAATCTTTTTAACCCTTTCTGGCAACCGAAGTTCCCTTCAAGGGTCCTCGATGGTAAATTTCAATCCTTTTGAACGGACTAATCTTCTCACTCCGGTCGTCTCAAGCTTTTCCGGGCTTTCCCTGCGCTTTGACGTGTCTTTCTGCTTTTCGAATGTTTCTAATGTTTCTTTCTCCGGCCGGGAACCCTGCGCTTAATCTCCCGGATCCCCGCCGGACCCCTCCCCACAGAAACTATACCTTTCGGTGGTGAGGGAATTTTTTTTTTTTTCTCTTACATTGCCCCCCCCCCTCGAAGTGCGCGCTGTCGCCATTCCGTTTTAGGCGAGATAATCGGGCGCATTATTACCAACTTGTTTTCCCTTGCCTTGCGAGGGTTTGCTTTTCTTCTTTTAGGTTTTGTGTCCGTTATGCTCTCTGGATTCCCTCATGCGTCGGTGCTTTGGCAGTTCTCTGTGGCCGGTGGGCCTTCCATTGGGAAAGTTTAGGAGTCGTGGAGAACAATGCCTCCTTCGCAGCTAAAAGTACTTTTCCGTCCTGACCCCTTGCGCTTCCTCGCGACCTAGAAGACGACCGTCCCCCTCCGTTCCTACAAAGGGACCTCATCCCACCGAGAATTCCCTTCCTTTTTTGCCTGGCTAGGCGAGATTGAGATTTGATTAACCGCCCTCGAAGACCCTCCCCCCCCTTGTCCAAACGATTTTTTCTTTACTCAGCTCGCCCCTTTTCAAGTCCGGCCGACTCCCTTTCCAGCCGAGAAGCAACCCGACTTCGGTCAGTCGTACCCCACGGACCGCTTCCCTTCTTAAAGAGGAGGGCCGAGCCCCCCCTCCCCCCCCGCAATTTTGTTTTTTGAGGTTCCCCCCCCGCCCTGCCCCCCCAGCCCACGGTCATTATGACGCGACGAAAAAGAGTTCCGGGACCCCTCGTCGAAACTGCTTGTCTGCCACGATTTCTCACCGGTGGAGTTCCCTCTCTTTTTCATTACCCGTCTTTCCCTTGACACCCTTCTCTTGTCCATCGTTGTGTTTCCCCCTTGGCGTTGGATTTTTCCTTCTTCAAACGCGCTTCCCCCTCCCTCGACTTGCCGCGTCCCTGATTGCGCTCTCCCGCCCTCAATTGACCAGTATGCCCGGCCTCTATCCCCCCTCTTGCAATTATTGCACCCTCTACGCCCACGGACCTTTTTTTATCGCTTCCCCCACAATGTTACTTTTTCGCGTTGGTTCCTCCACCTTTTTTTCCCAGGTCTAGTTGCAAGCACCTTCCATTTTCCCTTGGACCGTAGAGTTGTGGAACTTTCCCCCCCAAAGCACCAGATATGTCTCTAGTGTGATATACTTCTTTCTCGCAATCTCCAGTATTTTTAGATCCGTTTCGCTAATCTCCTTCTCCGCTCGGAATTCCACGCTCGGAGATACTTGTTCCCCTCCCAACCGACAACCTACCTGCTGGTCTTCCGCGCAGGCTTCAAAACCTTAAACGTTTTCTTCTTCCTTGCCCGAGGCCATCACCGGCTCCTTTTCCCACCATGTCCGACGGCGTAACGTTCCTGGCATTGTCGAATCCTGGCGGTTGATTCATTACGCCGCTTTCTTGGCCTATCACCCGACTTGTCCCCTTTGCTCATCATGTTTCCGCTATTCTTTCCCCCCACTCTTATGACGCGCGTCCCCCCCACGTCACACCCCTTTCCCGAATTTTACCTTCTTCACTCCCCTCCCCAACTCCCATTTTTCATTCCTCCCTATTTCTCAGGCTTCCCCTTCGCCCGGTGGTTTTCCCGATGCGCTCCAGGGTCGAAAACCGTGCCGTTCCGTCTTGCGCCCGAATGCCTTGGTGTCGCCCCTGAATTTCTTCAATGATTCCCTCCCATTTCTGCTCCCCCCCATTGAGGAAAACTTCCTTGCTTCCATCCCGATATTGTGCGCCGCGGCCGATCTCTCCCATCTTCCCACCGACCAACTGGAGGCCATGGCAGACTATTATGGACCTTCGTTAAACGTGTCCGCCCACTTTCACTCTATTGTCAAATTGAAAAGCTCCCAGTCTGCCCTTTTTCTCGTGCTCCTGGTCTTTAGTAAGATCCCCTTGTGTTCCTTTTTTTCTGCTTCGTTCTTGAGATTCGTCCCAGGCTTTCCGCTCCTAAGGTAGAAACCTTCCCCCTGCTGCTTGTGAGCGCAACATCTGTATGGTCGTTTTCTTCCCCCCCTTCCCGCTTGCGGAAAACCTGGAGCAGGGCCTCCCCTTTTCAGCTTTCCCTTTTCCTTCCTTGAGTCTCTTGATTGTTTTTTTTCTTCTTCCCCCGCGGCGGATATCGTCCGCGATCATTTTTTTCAATCCCTCATCCTTTTTTTTCCTCTCCTTTAGGAACGACCTATCCCGTTTGCAGGTTAATTTTCCCCTTGTACGGCTCATAAAGCTAA
>Ga0179593_1419620_pt1 | contig 12249 bp, 23 predicted proteins | sample CZODoug2_1_08_16_FD_185931 | JGI IMG/M metagenome (GOLD analysis project Ga0179593, IMG submission 185931) | Vadose zone soil fungal communities from Angelo Coast Range Reserve, California, USA - CZODoug2_1_08_16fungal (PacBio error correction) | ecosystem: Environmental > Terrestrial > Soil >... | reverse complement strand
TAACGGCCTTGAAGGTCTCCTCGCCCGTGACGAGTTTTTTTTCCACCCCTCGCGATATATCACCCACGGGACTCTCCTTTTTGTTCCTTTGGGCCTTTGACGTGTAACCCCCATGTTGTTTTCGTTGGCGGCCTCCAGTCCCCCCCCTTGGTACCCCCGTACACCCCCCTCTTCCTTTTTTTTGTGCCGGCTGGGACCGGCTTCTTCGTCTGGTTGGGCACCTTTTTGGGCCTTTGTTCTTTTTCCTCCCTGGATTTCCCCCCTTTTTTTCCTACCCCGGTCCAACGAAGGGTGAACATCCCAACATGTCTCGGGTAAAATTTTGTACAAGTTCTTTGGTGCTCAAACTTTTTCCTTCTTTCTGCCCGCTTTTCTTTTCTTTCACCCCACACGCAAAATATTTGGGGGTCTTTTTCCTTGGTTGCTTCTTCTTTTTAGCTTTGCAAATTTTTTCTTTTGATCCCACATTCGGGGCAATTTTTGTCAAAAGATGGAACTTTTTAGTCTGCACCGTTCTTTTCTCTCCACCCTTTTTAATTCGGGTTCCTTTTTTTATCGTCCAACGAGGAGCCCCATTTCTTCATCCCCCACCCCTCCTCGTTGAAAAGGCTGAGGTGCTAAGATGTTACGGCACCTTTTTTTTTTTTTTTTTTTTGCTGCCCCTTGCCAACCCCCCTCCCCCCAATTCCCCGCTTTTCTTTTCCTGCGGGGCAGCGATCTTTCCCCGCCCGGTTTGACGCCATTTGCAGCTGGCGTCTTTTGGAAGAATGGCTGTTTTCTGGGTAACCCAAAACCCACGTCACCCTCACCCCCCCCTTTTTCTTTGAGGTTGGCCCGTTCAGTATTTGTATCTCGGCAAGTGCGGTTTTTGATTCTTCCCTTTTTTGCCCCCCTCTCACGCTTGGGTTTTTGTTTTTCTTTAGGCACAAACCCCCCAATTGGACCCTCCGTGCGGGCGTCCTAACTTCCGTCCCCTCTTCTCGCTGTTGCCTATAACTGATGGTGTGAGTGGCTTTTTTTTCCAACCGGGGGGGGTTGTTTTGGACGGGCCGCAGCTGTTCTGTTTCCTCTGTCTCCTTTTTCATTTGGTGTTCCTTGTCACCCCAATTATTCATCGGTGGGTCTCGGGTACCCCCACTACATCCACGGGGAAGCAACATGCGCGATTTCCCCCCTACTTTACCCTTCCCTGCGTCCTGTCCCCCCTGAGTTTTCGAATGTTGTCTTGATTTGGGCTTGACGACGCGGCAGCGCGCGCCGTTTTCGGACTCGAAGGACCCCCCCTTTCCACTTTCTTTGGCTTTAAAATGTTTTGACCCACACTTGGGTTTTTTTCCCTCCCTCGTGTTTTCCGAGGAAAGAAGGGTTAATCGGCTTTCCCCTTGGCCTTTCCCTTTTGCATCCCTGCACGGAATTCTTTCCCTTGCGTGCAAAGTTTCGCCCGGAAGCCCCGCTCGATTTTTTTTCGGGTCGTTGCCCCCCCCCCCCCTTTCCCTTTTCAGTGTGCAAGCGGCAATGACGGTTTTTTGTTCTGGGGGATTCCGTTGCCGAAGGCTCTGGGTCCGGGAAAAGTCATTTGCCTGATTGATCGCACAAATTGTCCTTTTTTTTTTTTTTTCCCCCATTTTTTCCCCGGCCCTTCCTCTGCAGTTATTCTTTTATGAAGGTTTGCTCCGAACAGTCGGGATGGGTACGTTTACGTCTTGGGTCAGCCTGTGAATGGTTTCCACTGTTTCCCTTTCCCTTTGTGCGTTTTTCCGAACTGTTGGTTTACCTCCTCCGGAAATAAAATATTTTCAGCCCTTCGTTAGTTTCCCTCTTCGTGCGAAAAAACCTTTTGTTTGAGGTGCAGTGGTTAGATCGTTGGTTCTTGTTTGTAACCTGCCCATGGCCCCTTTACCGTCCCCCTTCCCCTTGATCGTTTTTGCACCGGAACAGTTTCGTTTGAAACGCGGTGATTTACCTTCTTTGAAAGCTTCTAATCGCCGGGGAATTTTAACTCTCTTTTTTTTACTATCATCTTGTTTGTTTCGCAGGTCCTCGGTTTTTTTTTTTTCTCTCTCGATTGCGTCCCTTCAGTCCCCAGCTTTTTTTTTTATGGAATGCCCCGACCAAATTATTTTGTCCTTCCTCGGGTGGGTCAGGATCGTGTTAAATTTTTTTGCGTCCCCAAACACCCACCCGCCCCTAGTCCATGTTTTTTTTCCCCCCTCATTCCCCCCCCCACGGCGTTCAACGGGAGAAAAACTGATTGTAGCCTTTACTGTTCGGAAACGTACGTTTTTGGTACTTGGGTTCTTACTTTCCTCGTCCCTTGGGTTTTTTTTTTTTTTTTTCCTTAGCCGTCAACGAGCCAGGCTGTTCCCAACCCAACTCCTTACCTTTTCCTGGCTTGCAAACTCTCCAACCTTAGCATTAGACGTCTGCATTAACGGTGTTAACTTTTTTTCTTTTTGAGGCAGTTTTCCTGCAGATTGCAACCTTCCTTTTCGGCACCTGCGTTCGGCGGTTGGACGTTTTGCCTTGCCAACTTGCTCTCCACATACGTTTTTTTTTGCTTACCCATTTTTTCCCGCTGTTTGGACCTCGATCCTTTCCGCGGAACTCCCACCTGACGGAAAGCTTCAGGTTTCTTCTGGATTGTGGCTGGGAATGTTTTCCCCTCGGTTCCCAATCAGCCCTTTTTCAAGTCACCATGCTGTTGTGGATATGTGGGAAGATGCCTTCGCCCCTTCCCGGGAGTACAGAACGGGCGTAGGTGGGAGGGTTTTTTCGGGCCCTTCAGTTTCCGTCTTGGTGCCCTGTGCTTGTTTCTTTCCGGTCGTCCGCCTCTGCCACCCTATTGGTGGAAGTTAGTCCAGAGTTGGCGGATAAGACATCGGAGGGTTGTCCTCGCCCGGTCCCCACCCATGGCGTTCTTTTTTTTTTTTTTTCCCTATACGCAGCCGGTGCCGCAAATTCCCCCCCCGATTTTCTCGCCCGATCCCCCCCCCCCAGGGCCGCCGTACCCCCAGGCCTCTGCCTTTTCGGGTTTTTCCCCCCGTCCCTTTTTCTTTTTCCGCATTTTTTCTCCTTTTTTTTTTTGCCCAAGCAATTGATTTTCAAACATCGGTTTTTCGAGACTTTCTGCCGTTTTTTTAACTTTTTCAATCCCCTTTATGGGTGGTGTACTACGCGGCGGAGTTTGTAATGCAGCGCCATGTCGCTTTGTTTCTCCTCCCCCTTTGACGTTTTTTCATTTTCCCCTTTTTACCCTCAGCCGCGTAGGACCATTCTTTAGAGGCCCCCCCGTCATGACCATTTCGTGGCTTGTATTGTTCATCACAAAAGTTCACCCGTGCCTTTTTTCCTTTCCCTCCTTGCTCGGTCGAATTTGAAATCGTTTCTCCCCGTCGTTGGCACGGGATAAGTTGGTGAATGTTGTTCTTTTTCCCTCCCCTCTTTTTTTTTTTTTCAGTTTTCCTGAAACCTCGAGGAAAAATGGAGATGCAGTGCGAAAAAATTTCCCTTTTTTTTGCGGGGTCTTTTACTAGGAGGGGTCGTTTTACGGGACCGAAACCAGGTATAGGGGCAGACTCCTGGGGTTTTGGGTTCAACCCCCCCCCCCATGTCAATTTTCCCCTGCCCCCCCTTGTTTGTTATTCTATTCTATTTTTCTCCCCACCGCTTTTTTTTTTGGCAATCACAACCCAATCTGGCTTGGTTCCCCTTTGGACCCCCCCCTTTACGGTTCTTTTCTTGCGCGACTGAGCCCGCCTCCGGTCTTATTTGGAAACCTTTTCTCTCTTTCGTGAAAAAAAAAATTTGTACCCCCTCGATGGGGGTTACCAGTGGTTGGCATGGTCGCTTTTTCCTTGTTTTTTGAAACCCGTTAAGAATTTGCCGTTTCTTCCCATTCGCCCCTATGACAACCTTGCCCCCCCCCTTCAGTTTTTTTTGCCCTAGAAACCGCGGTCCAAGTCCGTTTTTTCACCCACCGGCGTTCGTGCCTCGTCCGCTGATCCTGTTTACCCCCGTTAACCAAAAAGTTGTCCCCCCCCTCTTTTTCCGGGTGTGGACGCCAAACGGTTTTTTGGTTCCCTTCTTTTAGGGCGCCTCTGGGACTTTTGAAATAGTCGGCGAGTCCAGCTTTTGCCGTCTCTCTTTTTTCCTCCTTTTTCCATCTGTTTTTGTGGAGCCCCTTGAATGTTTTTCTTTTCTTGTTTTTTTTTTTTGACCGTTTTCCCCCGTCTTTGGTCTGACGGATATCCACACGCAGGGGGGACCCTGTTGTTCCCTTTTTCAACCCCTCCCCAATAGTTTGCCTGGGTTTGTCAGTTCCGTGTTTTTCCATCTGGCTCACCCCTTTTTGGAATGCCCCCCCCCTTGGGCTCCCCCTTGTGGTCCCAGGGGGCCTCTCGGGTTTGCGTCAACCCCTTTGTTGGGCACTTTTGGTTTTCTGGGGGGCGGAACTTTCTCGTCAATCCTGCCTTTCCACTCCTGCCTTTCCTTCCCTTCAACCCCCCCCTGCTTTGTTTTTTTTTTCCTCTTTTTTTTTTTAAACACCCAATGATGGTTTCCTCATCCGGCCAGCGGGTTGTGGCCGGGGCTTTGGGACCCGCCAACACTGGATTGCCTTCTTTTTTTTCCCTTGTTTTTTTTTTTTTCTGCGTTGGAGTTTGGTTCGTTTGCTGAACATATACGGCGCTACCCCCCCGGGCCAATTCCTGCCAGTTTAAAATTTTTATCGGGCAGGTGGGTGTGACATAAATTCGGAGCCTTTTTCCCCTTTCCCTCGTTTTTTTTTTTTTTTTTTTTCTGACCACGGAACCTCCCCTGTTGCAACGCCTTTTGGTTCTGGCTCCTGTGGTACCTTTACGGCCGCCCCCTGGGTAACTCCCCCCCCCCCCCTCCCTTCCACAGTTTCAAAGATTTTACCTTTATTTTTTCCCATTTTTACCCCCTGGAATTGTTGGTCTGAAGAATGTTCGACGAATGGCTTTATGAAACCAACCACCAAGCAATTCCAACCCCCTATTCTCTTGCAGATTCTGTCATCTCGTACTTGTGCTTCGGATGGCTCGTTGGACTCATCCTTGGTTTTCTTCCCCAGCCTCTTTGAGGAGGTCATACCAATTAAATCCAGTGACACCCTCTTTTCCTCGTTTTTTCCCCAAGTCATCGATCGGTTCTTCCTTTATGTAATTACCATGTTGTTGCTTGGGGCGGCTGGGGGCTTTGTTTTGCCCGGAAGGTTTTTGTGTTATTTTTTTCCTCTTTTTCTTGGTTTTTTTTTTGTTATCGTCCCCCTCGGTGACACCTGTCATTGCGAAGTTTTTGGCGCTGTCTTGCTGACCCACGTACACTTACCATGGCCCTATTCCCGGTCTTTTTTTCCTTCTTCCCCTTCCCCCCGGGTTTTGGCCACGTCTTGAAGTCCGTTTTTCCTTTGGCTTGATTCCTGGCGGACACGATCTTGCACCTGCTCGTTTTTGGCTCCCGGTTGGGGGGAACCGCTGGGTTTTGCGTTGGTCTCTTTTCCTTCGCCTCCTCGTACACTTTCTTATTCAAGTCTGGTTGGTTACTCTTTTTGTCAATTCAAGGCGTAGGGTGTGGATTCAATTTTTTTTCCTGTGAGTTCCTGAGTCGGGGTTCTTATCCCGAACCAAATCCCCCTCTTATTTTCGTGGTTGTTCTTTCGTTTCATTGCCCGTGGGCAATTGGTTCAGGGTGTGTTCGGACGTTTTTAACCTCCCGGGGTGTGGCGAAAAAAGTGGGGCCTGTTTTTTTCCGGTCTTCTCTCCCTTCCTTCCAAAGCTTTTTTTTTTCTTTTTTTCACCCGCTTTTGATTTTTGTCCAAGCGGTTACGTTTGCTTTTGATTGCGCCCGAAATATGTTTTAGGGATGGGAAGGTTTACTTTTTGACCGATGTCCGAGCATTCTTCCCCCCCTTTTTCTGTATAATTTTGAGTGACCCCCCCCCCCCCCAGTTTACAGCCTTAATGGCTAACACTTTTTTACGCCATTTCGGTCTTTTCCCCCTACCTGGCGTGAAGTGTCCTTTGATGTTTTTTTTTTTTCCCTTGTTGCGTTTTTTTTTTTTGGGGACAGTCTTTCCCAAACCACCCCCCCCAATTTTCCTTGTCTGCAATTTTTTATGTTTTCGGTGCAAGGCGTGCACGACAACAAAGCGTTTCTGGAAAACCTAGCTGGCGTCTCGGTCCTCACAATCTCCCTTCCTTTCCCCCCTTTTTCCCCCCCTCCCTTTTTTTTGTTCCTTTCCCTCTCGTTTTTTGTTGGTCCTTTCGGGGGCGTCTTTGCTGTTTTTCCCCTCTTTTTTTTGTTTTTGCGGCTGTTGCCAACCTGGTTCAATTATTCGTGCCGGAATTTTCAGCTGTCTTGTTATTTCCTTTTTTTTTCATTTTTTTTTTTTTTCCCCAAAGGGGATTTCCAGTTTCCCGCCCCCCTTGCCACCACGGTGGCGGTCGCCAGTCTTGGACCACCGGTTTCAAGCTTTCTGTTTTCACGCCGGTCCCTTTTTTGAATGTTTTTTACCCACCGCTTTCGGCCCTTAGCCGGTGGCAACCACCGCTTGTGACGAGCCAGGTGCTGTTCAATTTTAGTACTCCCCTTTTTCCCTTTCTGTTTCGAATCTCCAATGTTTTTCCCTTTTCTTTTGAATGGTCCCTCGTTTTTTTCTTCCCCTTTTTTCGCACGCTTGATTTCCCCTTCGCTTGGGTGCGGTCCCTTGTCACCCCTCTGCATCGCCCAATCCCGGATGTTGCCCCATTTTTTTCCTCTTTCTTCCCGCCATTTTTTCGGGTTTTTTCTTCGGGCGACCCCCTTTGGTGGTCAACCCTGGAGCTTCTTTTGTCCCGGTTGGATGACAAAGGCTTGGAAAGTCAGAAGACCCGTTTTCTCCTTTTCCTTTTTTTTTCTCTCCGTTTGTCTAACTTCCTGTCCGAGTCCTGCTTTCTGAAATTTTGGATTGTTTTTTAAGGCGGGTCGGGTCAGCCGTTTCGCGTCGGTGCTGTGCGACGTGGATCGTTGACGCCCCTTCTTCTTACCTTTTGTCCTTAGGAATGGCTTTTTTTTTTTCTTACCTTTTTTTTTGTCGTCTCCGTGACTCCCTCTTGGTACAACCTGCATTTGTTCCGATTTGATTTTGCTTCCCTTTCTCCCCGTTTGGGACTTTCTTTTTGGGGTTTCTCGCCCCGATCGTTTCCCAGGTCTAGCGCTTCTTTTCCAAAACCCCGCTCCTTTTTGACCCCATTCCCCCCCCCTTTCTTTGGCATCCTTTTGATTGAACTCCATAGCGGGTTCTCCGGTACCATATTTGTTTTCGGCTGTCTTGCTATCTTTTTGTCCCCCCCTTTCCCCCCTTTCTAGCGGCTGTTCTTTCTTTGGGAAATCCCTCCCGCCTTACCAGTACCCGTTTCCCCTTTCTGTGTGTCCCTCCTGCCCACCCCCACGTTCTGGGACCATTAGTCTTGGTTTTTCCCCTTTTCCCCCCCCCCCCCCTCGTTTGTGCTTTCCCCCACTGCTTCTTGCTGGTAACATTATCTGTATTATGCTTTTCCCCACGGGTTTTGATAGCGGGGTACTGTGTCTCGTATTTTTTTTTTTTACCCCTCCACTTTTCTTTGTTCGTTATTAGTATTCACTAGATTTTTTTCCCCTGGCCCCTGGTTGGATTTTGTTTGTTTTTTTTTCTTCTCTTGGTGCTTGCGCCGTATTGCGGTAAGATAAAGTATGGTCCTCTCGCCCTCCCCTGCCTTTGTTAAATTTTTTTACATTTCATTCAGGGCAACCCTTTTTCTACTTTTCTTCCGTTGTTACCCCGCGATGAACCCCCCCCTCCCATTACGGATTCGTTTGTCCCCAAGGTGATGCTTTTTTTTTCCCCCTTGTCCAAGTTTCGTGTAGATATGGTGATAGCGTCCTCAAGCCCTATACTGGCAGGAATATTTTTTGTGGCTCTTTCCTTTTTTCCATGATTTGTCCCCCTCATTCTTTTTATTGGGAGTAATAAGTTTTTTTGACCCCCCAATTACCCAGGTTGTTATTTCTCCCCCCCCCCCCCCCCCGAGGGGTCAACGGTCTCCAGCCGGGCCCCCTTTCTTTTCTTCCAGTGGTTTTAGAGATGTATCCTTTCCCAAAATAGGGGGTTCTTTTATGTGTTGGGGCCCGGCAAAAAGGCTGTCAGTTTGTGGATGTAAGTTACTCGTGCCTCCCCCCCCCCCCCCTTCGTAGATTTAGTTGGCAAGGGCGTTCTTTCTTCTTTTTTCCCCTCCCTCCTTAGGAGATGGGGTGTTATTAGTATTTTTTTTTTTTCCTTTTCAAAGCTCGGGGGGTTGTATTACCGATATTTCCACGTTTTTACCCCCCCTTTTTTCTGTAACTTGACCCTATATGAAATCGGGAACCCGTCGTCTTCGCCAAACTGGCATATTTTCCTCACCCAAAGACACCGGTTTTGGGCCGGTGTTGAACAGTCGGTGTGCTGAAATTCCCCTCTTTCCGGAGTAATGGGAATCGTCACCATTTTTCCGTCAAGCCGTAAAGTGTTAAACAGCCCGCAGTTCCCATTCTGGCAGCCGTTGAAAATCGGAGTCAATAATTGTTAATGATGTGTTTAGTCGGCCTTCTTTCCCTGGCACATGATACAGGAGCCTTTGCCGTTTTTTCCGCCGTGAGCCTTTGGTGTTTGGATTTGGACCTATCCTCCTTCTCCCCCCTTTCAACCCCTTGAACATGGGGGTTGTAGTTGTTGGGGTTCTTCTGGCGTCTCCCCTCTAGTTCTTCCGCTCCAAAGTTCGTTTCCCGCCAACCGCCATTTAACATTCGTTTTTTCCCCCCCCTCCCGCTTGTGCCCGGTGTTATGTGTTATACCCGATTTTCACGGAACCTTTCCGTTTATTCATTCAATCCAACGGCCCCGTGCTTATAGCTTTCCTTCTTCCCCCTTCCTTTTTTCTGCGACGTCCTTGGGCTTTTTTTTCCTCTGTACGTACTGGTACACCTGACTCCCTTCCCCTTTCTTTTTTTTTTCCTGTCTCCAGCTGTCTATCCTTTCGTTGCCAAGGCTTCGTGGCATCTTTGTCATCCGTTTCCCCCAAGTTTCCGGTCTTGTGTCTTATGGCACATGTATGATGTTTTCTTTCGGAGGCATCTCCCTCCAGCCGATTTTCCGGCCCGGGCCGATCCCGTTGTTTCCCTCCGATCTTCTTCTGCCCCCCCCCCCCTTAGTTGATTGGATTGTATGGAGTTGTTTCCCTCCAGTTTATGCCTTTTTTTTTCCTTTTTTCTTCTGGGTCGGCTGGTCCGTTTGAAATATTTTGTTTTCTTTCGGTTAGAGTCGATTTTTTTTTCACATATATGTTTTGTTCTTCCCAAGGGCCGATTCCGTAATCCTTGTTGCCGCCCGCGGCGGGTGACGTCCTCTGTTCTAGTGTTTGATGTGCGGTTTCCTATTTTCCTCCGTACCCTGCTATGTTCCATATTTAGTATTTTCTATTCCCGGTTGTGCGAAAGAACCTTGTGTCCCCCTCTCCCTGTCTGTCTTTGAAAATGCCCTTTCCCTTGGAGTTTCCATCTTTTTGCTCCTCCTCTTGTTTAATTTTTCCTTTGGTTCCCCCGTCACCTGGATGTCCTCGTGTCTAGAGTCTCTCCCCCTGCTAGGATGCCGAGTAATTGAATTGGTTGACCTGGGTGCATTCTCAGTCTTCTAGTGAACTTGTATTTCCTTCCCCGCGGGGGGCGTTTAAATCCTTCCTGCCACGCTGCTCTGACCAAACTAATAATATGTTGTACCATCCCGCCACCCCTTTAGTGTTTTTTTTTCCTTGGTGGGCTGTTTTTATTTATTTCATTGTTGTTCCTTTTCCCCCCTCCCTGCTTTGCCCCCTGGCTCTGATCATGTGTATCATTGTTCTGCTTCTTCTTTGCCAAAAACGCGTTACATTTTGCATTGTGGAAACGTTTTTTGCGCATTAGTCCATAGGGCCCCTTTGTCTTCCTCTCCGTTTGCGTTTAATGTGTCACCTTGTTTTTTCATTTCTTTTTTTTTTGTTTTGTCAATTTGGCCCATGAAAAAAATCCCCCCTTGGGAGCAATTTGATATTATGCTTTTTCCTCCCCCTCAAAACAAGCGTTTCTCTTCATATGTTTTTCCCTCCAATTGCGACACCCCCATCCCCTTTTTTGATTTGGTTGTGAGTTTTTCTTGTTCTTCGCCGGCTTCCCTGGTTCGTTGATCTCCCTTTCAACCCAGCCCTCCGGACGAGTGAATGGCTATGTTTGATTTTTTTACCCCCCCCCCTCACCTCTGGACGTTGATAATAATATGGTGATTCCCCTTGCACCGTAAGAGAAAGTGCGTTTTTATTTAGTCCATTTTGCCTTGTTGCCCCCCCCCTTGTATCTTTTTTCCTGACTACCTTACGCCTTGAGTAATGTTGCCAATTCGCGGGACAGAGTTTGAATATTCCCTTCCTTAGGTCACTTCCCTTTTGGTTGGATATTTCCTTTTGGTCTTTCCCCCTTTTCAATCCCCCCTTCTTTAAGATACCCCGCGTTTTTCTGCCACGGCACCGGTTTAATGGGGTGACCGCCCAGTCTCCCCTCTCCTTTTTTCGGCCCCGCGTCTTTCTTGTACAGACGTTGGGTTTACATTTCCCCCCCCCCCCCCCCTTTCTTCCTCAGCTTTCGGTTCTTTTTCCCTCCCCAGTTTTTCGTGACTGCTCTCATCGTTGTTTTCCTTTTCCTTCGCCCGACCCCCTCCCTTGCTCTTTGTAAGTAGAGGGGTGAGTTGATTGAGGGGTATTTCTTCCCCGAGTTATCCAATGCACGTTACTTTCTGGTTTAACTCCTTTCTGAGTCTTTAGTGGTTATGCCAGTTCATATTATCCCCTTTTTTTGTGTCATGAGTTTTCGCCCCCGCCCCTTGCCTACAAGCTATTCGGGCAGTTGCACCTTCTCCGATTGGGATATTAGTGGGACTTTTAGTAGGTAGGTATTCGTATGGTGTGGTCTCCTTTTTTTTGGGTGCGCTAGCTTTTTTGCCCCTGTTTCAGTGGCCCTTGGCTCTTTTCCTGGTAAGCCCCGTTAGGACTTTTATGCCTGGGTCCCTTTCCCCTTCGAGCGAGAGGGATAATTTCTTGGTGGAACTGCGCCAGTCATTTGTTCTCCTTTCCCCCAGTGTAATCTTTTTTGGGTCGCCTCTTTTAGGAGCCTCGCCGTTCACCGTAATTTTTTTTTTTTTTTTTTCCTTTGCGCGTTTATTTTGTTATGCTTCCCGCCTTCTTATCTTTAGTTTGCTTGATTTGTGTCCTGACTCCGACAACGTCAGCCCCCTGCCGTCTACTTTCCCCCCCCCCTTTGTCATCTGTGCCCCCCGACCATTAGGGTTTTCGGGTTGTGTTCCCCATCCACCCCCCCCTCTTCGTTTGTGTAATATGTGGTGTGTGTGATATTTGATCTAGTACCTTGCGCGGGCCCAGCGTGTGTGTTGATCCTCTGCGTGTGCCCTTCCTGACCCACAATCTATCGTATTTTTTTTTTCCTTTACTAGTATTTTGGTGTTGGTCCTGCCTCCCCAACCTGGTTTTTGTTGTTTCATGAGTTTTCCCTTTTTTGACAGCTTCATGTCTAGTTTCCCCCAGAAGCTGTCTGTCAGGTTCCCCCCCCCCTTTTGTGCCTGGCAAGGTATTCTACCTCCCCTTAGTCTCCACACAAGTTTGCGCTGGTCCCCCCCTTCACTTACCCCGGCTGGCCCTTTTTCTTACTATATGAATCTTTACACGTTCGTTCTGTTTCCCCTTTTGCGGCTGTAAGTTGGAGTTAGGGAACTTCTTCTGCCCCGGCTTTCTCCCTTGGGTGCCATTTCGGACCGTAAGAAAAGTGGTTTGGAGGCCCCTTCGTTTCCCCCCGGTTTTTCCATTTAAAAGTGACCAATTTTTCTCCCCCGGGGCCCCTGGTCCCCCGCTTGTTCTTTCCCATAATGTGGCGGTGGGGGTTTCGTTTCCGGCCAAAGTTGTAGGTTTGAGCGGCCTTTTGTCTTTTTTTTTTTTTTTTTTTTTCACCCCCCTATTAAGTGTGAACTCTTTCTTGTTGTGCTACAAAAGGGTGTTTTGTTCGTGGATCTCGTCTTTCGTTCCCCAAATTTGAGCGAGGATATGGTTATTTTCCTCTCTTTTTCCCCAGTTGATGCTTTTCTTTTTCTCGCCGTAATTCCGTTTCCCTGGATTTTATTGAAAAGGCGCGGTTGTA
>Ga0179593_1409624_pt1 | contig 12249 bp, 16 predicted proteins | sample CZODoug2_1_08_16_FD_185931 | JGI IMG/M metagenome (GOLD analysis project Ga0179593, IMG submission 185931) | Vadose zone soil fungal communities from Angelo Coast Range Reserve, California, USA - CZODoug2_1_08_16fungal (PacBio error correction) | ecosystem: Environmental > Terrestrial > Soil >... | reverse complement strand
CTTCTCTCCTCCGTGAGCGTTATCGATTTCTTAAAGCATTTCATCAAAAGGTACGCCTTTTTCCCCCTCCCCTTCCCATTTAAAGCGATTTTTCAACCTCTCTCCCCAAGCAAACAGCCCTTTTCCGCTCCTAGGTTTTTTCTGTTCACTTTTTGAGAACGCCGTCTGTTACCAGTTAGTCCGCCCCTTCAATTGTCACATGAGTTACCTATGAAGACTTGATTGAGGGGTAGTGCTTCCCTTCTCGGCAGTCTCCCTCGTTCTTAATCCTGGCTTGCTTCCGCGTCTTTCGTTTAGATTATCCCGTTGTAATGCCTCTGCATCAACTCAACAAGTTCCCTCTCAAAACCTCTCTGACTGTGAAGCCGGTGTCCATCCGACACTACACCCCCCAATCCTCTTTCCATCCGTGCATTTTGTTCTTATGCTTGTCCCCCCCCTTTTTTTCCCTCCATGAGTAACACATCCCTCCGAAAGGAAGCCCTTCCCAACCAGTGTCCATTCAATCCGTCTTCCATTCTCGAGTCACCTGAACACCCGCGGTCTTGCCTTTATTGTCCTTTCGTCCCTTCTCGTTTTTTCTCGAATTGCAAGTGTTTGGTTTTATTTCTCTTAAAGTCTCCCTACGAGAGCCCTGGTTCACTGAGCATCCGTGAGTTTTTAGGATTTGCCTCCCTTTCTCTCTTTCAGATAATCTACGTTGCGTTCCCTTTTTACCGCACTGCCTTCTTCCCGCTTGGGTTTTTGGGGTTAGTGGAACTACCCCCCCCTTTACGATTTAGAACAGTTGTTATCTGATTTCGCTGTGGGTCTTCGCTGGGCCCTTTGGTCTTTTTTTTCCCCTCTAGCCCCTTCCGCCCCCCTCTTGACGGCGTACGCCGTGCTTCCCTTGTCCCTTATCTGCTTTTGAAAGGGATGGGGGTGGCGTGCACTAATCCCAAACTTCGCGGCCCCAGTTCGGCTCCTCTTTTTCTGTCCTGGTCCCCTTATGAAATATCTTGTATCTCTGAATAGAGTTTTCAGGCCCGGTCACTGACAATGTTGATTACTTTTCCGGAAATGCTACATGCCCCCCCCTTTGGCAGTCCCTTCACTGTCTGTCCAGTTTGCACGTTCCAACACGGTGGAGAGGTTACACCCTACGGAATAGCCCTCTCCCTCTAGAGCATTGTTTTATCCCCGTTTTTTCTCCTGTATGGATCAATTAGTTTAGACTTCTCCCTTCCCCCCTTCGTCGCTGTTTGCCACATCGGTACCTCGTGCTCATGCGCTTGATATACTCCGGAACATGATTTCTCCTATTTTCCCCCTCCCCCTCACGGCGGATTAAGTTCGTCTCAGCGTAGTTGTGGCCCGTGTAAAGAGTATTAAGAACCCTGCACAGTTCTTTTTGTCGTAATGACCATCGTGTCTTCTTCCCTTCTGCACTGTCTAGGAATATTTGTTTTATTCCTCACCCCTTTTCCTCCGGCAGAACTTTAGTTTGAAAGCCCGACTTATTCTTTTTCCCCTATCTATTGGTCTCGGCCAGTAGGTCCATTTTAAAAAGAGATGCACTTTGCAGATGCTTGGCCGCGCCCCGCCAGTCACACCCCCCCCTTCTCCTTGTCAACACCTGTCCTGATTCCCCTTTTGATCCCGGATAGATCGAAAGTTCTCCCTTTTTTAGTTTCGAGATAATTTCCTCTCCCCCCTTCCCAGGCCATGGGATCATGCTTCCTGCGCGTGTCCTGCCCACCGGCCTGCTTCCCCTTTTGTTTACCCCTAGCCGGATCCCCCTTCTCAGTCTTGATTCATTCTTTCCCCCCTCTGAGTAGATTGTTCTTCGTACTGGATCGCTCCTCCCCCGAAACGGATTCTCACGACGTGGTCCTCAGGCCCTTCTGTTTCAATATTTCTCTTGATCGGTCGATCATGAGACTGAAGTCAAAGGCCTTCCCGACATCGCATCGTTCCTACCATTGCGATTGTAGTTTGCCCGAGCAAAGGAACATACTATGCTCTTTTGGACGTCTTTTTCTGGAGTGCTCATCTTGTAAGAACAATTTTTTCTACGTCGGTACCTAACCCCTCTCGTTTGTCTCTCTTTTCTTGAATCCAGTGGTTCCAGCTGTTTATCCCCCCCCCCCCTTTTTACCACCTCCCCTTCAGTGGACAGAATGGAATTTAAGAAACTTCCATCTTTGAAATCAACGATCTCCCTTTCTTCGCGTTCCTCGTTTCTCGTCCTTCCCGACTCTCTTTCCTCTTCCCCCTACGGCCTTTGTTCCTGGGCCTTTCTCTGTTAGAAGGACGTTAGAAGACACCTATTGGGAAAGTCCATTTGTCCTTATATGGCATAGTGCCCTCTCTTTTGATCTCCTTTCTCTCGAACCCAAGTGTTCTGTTTCCCAGTCCTCCTATGTAGCCTCGCAATGCTTTCTTTGAGCATGCGTCCATTTCCTTCATGGCTTTCCTATCGGTTACAACAACACCTCTTGTTATGAGCGTAAGAGTGTCGGTGGTTAGCTCTCTTCCCATGTCCATCTGACGTCAAAATCCCATTTTTGTTCTCCTTGGATCAGACGACCGATTTCGCCCTCCTACGAATTTTTCTTTCCGGTTTAGTTCCTTCTCCTTTTCCAGGCAAATCATTCCATCCCCCCCTCCCCTCTTGAACCTGAAAGCCTGGAGGATATCGCCGTTTTTTTCCTTAGTTGAAAAGGGTTAGTCAATATTCTCTCTTTCCTGCTACCTATCTAATTTTTCTTTCCCATGTAACGTTTGCATTTCCAGTAGCGAGATCCCCCCATAACTAGTTTTCCTTTATCTAGAGGCAGCCTCCATTTACTGGCCACAAGATTGTGGTTAATTCAAAAATAGATTCCTCCTCCCCCATTTTTTTTTAGAGAGAACTATTTTTAAAATCACCCCACCTCCTGTGTCCTTAATTTATTGAGTTTTCCGATCGAGACGAGCTGTGATGTTCCTGACGCGACTCCTTTCTTTTTTTCTTGACCTTCAACATCACCTGTATAGCTCTTTTCCCCGCCTGATTTGATTGAAGCTTTCCGTTTCTCCTCGCTGTCTACTCTAGCCTCCTCTGTGCACTCTCCCTTTTCTCCTCCCCCACGGTGAACGGAACATGACTAAGACCCCCTCTCACTTCCCCACCCCTTTCCGAATTTCCTAATTCGCAAGGGTTCTTCCCTTAGGAGAGAAAAAAAGGGATTAAGTGTTTTTTTGGTTTTCTTTGTTCTTCTTCGGATGATTTGTTGTTGGGGTTCTTTTGTTCTTGGGTTGTGCCTTTTTGTTATCTCGATCCCCCCCCCCCCCTCACCCCTCCCCGTTTTCGGTTCTTTCTTTTTTGTTTCTTTCTTTCTTGCACGCCCTTTGGTCCGTTTCTCTGCCAACACCCCCCCGCCACCCTGTGGGCCCGGGTTTTTTTTTGGTGTCTTGTTTTTGTTTTGCGGTTTGGTTTTTGTGGTGTGTGGTGTTGTTCTTTTTTGTTTTTTGGTTTGTGGGGGCTTTTTTTTTGTTTTAGGGTTTTTTGTGTTTGTTGTTTTTTTGTGGGGTTTTTAGGTGGTCTTGGGTGTTCGTGTTTTTTTTGGGGTTTTTTTTCTTTTTTTTTTTCTTTTTTTCTCTCTTTTTTTTTTTTTGTTTTACGTTTGACCCCCCCGGATCGTACTAGGTTACAACTGCTGGCCGCCCGGTTCATCTTTTTTTTTTTGACAGTCCCAACGAGTTTGTTTATGCAACCTCTTTTTCTCCGATGTGAGTTGCGCGATGGCCTCCCCCTCCCTCCCTTACATTTTTGAGATACTTAGGTTCCCTTCCTACCTCACATCTCTGTCTCGCTGCCACTCCTCCTCCTATTCGATGACGCTCTACCTGGACTCGCGCGTTCCTTGCCCATGGCGGCGACCGGATCTCTTTTCCCCTCTTATTCTAGAGAAATGCCGGGAACGAGGCCGTCTTCTTCATCCGCTAGGCGGCTGAAAACCTTTTCTCTTCCAGTCAGTTTTAGTCTTTTCTTTTGCATTTTTCAAGCAATTCTGGTCACTTCTTAGTAGGTTGGCGACCGCTTCCCCTCCCCCCCATTGGATGCTCCTCAGCTGATCTCCCTCTTCTTTTTTTCCACACTTTTAGAACTGTTGTTTTGTCCCCTTTTAGGAAATGTTCTGAAGGCGCGCTACATGCTAGAATTGCTGGCTACTCGCGTCGAGGGTTTTCACGCTTTGCCCCAGGGATTGACCCCAAGAGTCACCGCCCTTGACGATCCCGGAGGTAGGGCCGTCTTTTTCCCCCTTTCCTCATGATAGATTCCTCACGCGCCTATTGTTAACATTTCTTACCTTTCAGATCTGACCAAATTTATCTCCTTCCTTCGGGTTCCTTTTTTTTCGCAGTTAAGAAGGACCTTCTAGCTCTAGTTTTTTCTTGAATTTTTTCTTTTCGGTCTCCGGCGGAAATTAGCCCCCTATCTGGGAGAGCTGTTTTTCAGGTCGCCGCATGCCTTCCGCTCCCTGTGACCTTGATCATTTTCTTTCCCTTGATCTTTCTTCTTTAAGGTTCCTAGTTTTCTCCCGTCCTGCCTGTTTCTCATTGGTTCATACCTTTCTGGTTGTGCGACTTGCCTTTTTTTTTATTGAGGTGACTCTCCCCCTGCCTTTCAATTGCATCTCGTTTTACAGTGCCCGCCCCATTGGAAATCCCAATATCGGTTCCTTTGCAAATACGTAGCGTCTCATTTTCCCCGAAGGGTTCTTCCTGTGACTGCTTCCCGATCCACTCCACCTCTCTTCCTCTACGCAACAGGTTCGACATATCTGGCAGTTGACGACATGATTTCGGTCTTACTAGTTCACTTTCCCCCCAACCCGCTGAGAAGATTACGCTCAGTTATGTTCTTTTTCCCCCTCGTTTCAGTTCCAAGTCATGGTTAATGAGGGGTACCCCACCTCATTAACCGCCGAGTTTACCATCTTCCCTTTTCTCGAATGGTCAAGTACTGCGTCCTTCCCCACGCCTTTCTCCATTCCGATAGTGAGTCCCCACAATGATCACGATGGAGACTGGTTCCTATTCCTTGCTAACGCTATACCTGTCGTGTTCCCCTTTTTGAGCAGCCATCCTTCGGCCACGTGAGTCCCCCTTTTTTCCCTTGCCCCCTTGAAAATTTGATTCTCCCCCCTTTCATTTCTTCGTAACAAGTCCTTCATTCGACCAGATAGTTCCTCATTTTCCCCTACAGAAGTCCAAGAGAGGTTTGCTCTATTTTTCTCCCCTCCCGACCCATCCCGTTCAAATAGATACTTCCCCTTTATCACTTGTTGCTGAGCCCCGTCCCCTCGCTCTCGAGGATATTGATGGATCACCATGCCGCTCAGTTTTATTGCCCGCCTCCATTCCGCCATCCAACAGAGCCCCTTATACCAGTCTTTCCCAGTAATGGTGAGAGGTCCCCTCTCTAAGAATCCTGTCGGGAACTCCCGTAGGAGTCTGTACAACTTCCCCCTCTTTGATCATGAATCGTAGGCCCGTTTCACCCCTCCCCCCCCTCTTCTGCTCGTGCGTGACAGCGCTCTCATTCTTTGAACAATCGGGCCCCTTCCCCTCTTTCTACCACCCACAACTTTCAATTTCCTTCCGGACCCGAGTTACTCTCACGCGTCCCACCTTGAACAGAACGTTTTTTAGGGTAATCTCTCCCCCCTTTTCTCTTATTCATTACAATGGTTTGAATCTTCCCCTTGGAGGTGGAGTGGGTACGCATGGATTCGCCTTTCATTGCCCTCCCGAATCCAAACCCTTCCCTTTTGTGACCGAATTCCCATGTTTTGTTCGGTCGTGACCCTCGTTGACTTATCTCTTGTTTCTCGATGAAATTGTGTAATGGTTTTGAACTTCCCCTTTACAGTTTAAAGGATCCCTCTTTCTCTTTCCTCAATTCAGGACTTCCCCTCCAATCCGTTCTTCTCTGGTTTGAGCGGCCCGAACTCTTCAATTAACACTACCACGCGCAATCAGCTTATTAATCTTCATACTTGACACCTTTCTTGTTTCGACTAACTGGGGTCTTCCGTCTTTGAGACCTCCTCTAATTATCAAACCCCGAAAATCCATCATTCCCTCCCTACACCCTTAGGATTCAAACTGCGGTTTTCATCGATCGTTTTCCCCAATTGCTTTTCCCTTTTGTCGAACGCAGCTAAATTGGAACCTCGTAATGTCCACTTGCGCAGAATTTGGCTCCGTAGTTCGTCCGATATATCTTTCCTCTTTTTCCCACATACGTTGTTTTTGTTGTCCCTCGAGCTCTATCTTCCCCGATCTCTTTGAGAGGATATCAGATAGCCATTGGTCCACTTTCCCGCCTAATTTCCAACTGTACTCTGGTTTCCTAAAGCCCTTCCGCCCGCGTTTTGACCCGATCCTCAGTACAACCAGCCATTCAATTTCCTCCCCGTTGTGGCGGAGTTGTTCCCGTGCTGAGATCAGTTTGAGACCACATTTAGTTCGACCATCCCCTTTTCCCCTGGATTTCCCTTCTTCCGCATCTTATTGCTCGTTCTTCAGGCGACTTCGGGAGCTAAACTCCATCCTCTAACTTTTATGAAGTCGGCTTTTCTTTCGTCTATTTTCCTCTTCTTAACCTTCTCTGTGCAACCTGTCACAACCCAAGTTCACTCGATTTTACCCACCTCGGATTAAGCTCTTATTCACTCCCCCTCCCCCCCCCTTTCCCTCGGTAAATCATGTGTCCCTTTTATCTTTGAAAATGGAGTAAACTCCCCACCTGCCGCCACCCCAGCTTCAAAACACAGCTTTTCCATGCCCACTGAGGTCCTTGTCGATCCTTAAACAATCGTTTTTTTCTCTTTTCAGCCCTCTTTGCGATTTCGCTTCTACGCCTCCTTCCGTGACTTTTTCCCTTTTTGGTGTAGATTTTCATTTCCCTCTTGTGTCCCCTATGAGCGCTCTTTTATGACACCTAATAAGATTGTCTTCCTCTCACCGTTCTCCAGCTCCATTATCTCGACGTTTCGGAATTCCTTCTTCCCTTTAACTGATGTTCTTTTTCGAGGGGCGAGTGACCCTTCACTTTTTGACTCTTTTCTTAACCGTGGTTATCTTACCTGTTTGGTTTCTCATTTCATCTGTACCATGATCGGCCTTGGGATCCTCAGTCTATCCCCTCAGAACTCGGTGACGGAGCATCCGTTTTTCATTTTTTTTACTTTCTTCTTTGCCACGGACCCGGTGCGGTGAGTCCTCCTCCCCCAATTGAGGAAGGAGGAGTTCTTGTAGTATTCGTCCACTCTGCCCTATCTGGTCATGTCCTCCTCTTTACCCCTTTAGGAAGAAATGCCTTTTGCTCCTCTTCCATTAATTAAATTGACATTTCCTACCACTTTGTGTACCATTTTCCCTTCTTCTCAATTTCCATTCCCAATGAGAGCTGTCTACCTACGGAAAGTCCCCCCTTTCCTCCTTCGACTTTTGGTATAACTTCTCTCATTTTCTCACTTAGTTTCTTACGCTTTCTCGTCATTCTGATGATTTCCCCCCCTCTTTCCACGTGCTGTTACCGGCCCTCTTTTCTGATTCTTCACCCTTCCCCTTAAACCATGCTTACCTCATAGTCTATGTCAACTCCTCCCCGGCTCGTTAAGAGTCTCCTTTCTGTGACCTGTGACTCTTATGAATAAAGCCCCCTCATTTCGTATGACCATCTCTGTCTTCCTAATTTCGGTCTTCACTCTTGTTGCGTGGATGACCTGCAAGCCGACTCGGCAATACCTTTCGTCCCACTGACAGGACAGTCTGACTTTTTTTTTTGTAACCATCTCTATTGGTCTCGCCAGCAGGCTTTCCAGTTGACATAAAACGTAGTGCCGGTTTCATCTTTTCCCGGATTTAAACTCCCCCATTTGCCAACACCTTCTTTCTCTCCCAAACGTCCCCGGATGAGAACCCACTTTCCTCCCTGCTACCGATCGCACTTTTTTCTTTCTCTCTTTATCGTATTTTTTATCTATAAGGATCAGGCCCCCCCCCCATTTTTTATCATGTGCTTTCCGTCCGTTTCTCCCATGTCCCACCTTTGTCATGAGCGACGTCTCGTCTCCCTTTTTTCCTCTGTGATCCCGGGACGGGAGGCTTCATCCTCCCCCCTCTTTTACGAGTCGACTGTCCTTCCCTTCGTGAGAATGAACCGAAGTCTCATACCGTTCCAGATTACTTTTTTTATCTTCCTTTCCCGTGGCTCGCGATCGATCAGGCCTCCTCCTTAGAAAAGGCTGGCCCCTAAATAAGTCTCGGCACAGACGGTGTTCTGCTTAGTTGAAGCATTTTTAGCAAGGGGGAACTCGCCGTCGCTCTCCTTCCCTTAGCCCTTTTCGATGCGCTGCGCAGTTGATTTGACTTCCACCCCTTTCTGTTTTTGACGACGCTCGCAATGAGGCAGCCAAGTTTTTCTCTAGGAGTCTTCCACCCTTCCCCCCCGTACTCCTTGACCAGAATGTGCCTGAAGCCCCTTGACTTCTTTTCCTTTCCCATTCCGTGAGGGAACTTTTGACTTCATCTCCCACTTTTCGTGTCGGCCGAAGTCCCTTCTCATTTCCCAGAATTTTCACTTTTTCTTTTCTGATGCCTATCCCGTCGTCCATCTTTTTCCTCCGTCTATTTACAAGATTCACCCCCTACCCTGCTTCTGTCGTCGGCCTAGTTGCACCCTCCGTGATTTTGAAGCGCGCCAATTGTGCTTTTTTTTCTCCGCCCCCCTTTCAAGATCGCAATTCGTTTTTCTCAATCCTCTGTCCCCTCCATAGCGCAGGCACGTATCCGTTTTTTCCCAACCCATCGTTTCTTCGATCCGCGTTCCCCCCCCAGCAGATTGAGGCATTGAAATCGCGTCAAAACGGTTACCCCTTTTTGCTGATCCTCCCCCTATTCCTCGTTACCTGCTTTTTTTTTCCGACATTACGATCGTCCTTCTGGCGATTGAGTAGTAATTTTCCCCGGAACCTCGTCCTTCCCGATCTCCTTTCACAGCAGGAGGCGATCTCGCCGGCGCGTTTTCTTTTTTCGACCGTTTGTAACTCCCTCCGTTCTGCTCGATACGTGCTTTTTTAGGTCACGTCGCCGCACTTTCGCTCTCCCCTCCCACTAGTCAGGAATTATTCAAGTTCTCCCTTACACATCCTTGCCCGTCTTTTGGGTGGATTTCAACAATAGATATCCCCTTCCCCTGGTTGGTTTTAGATCTTTGTTGAACTCCCCACCCTCAGGTTTCCTTACTTTTTCTGCTGCCGCTGCATGATGCCTAGCTGCTTGATTTTTCCGCTGTCTCCTCCTTCTTCCCTTGTTCCCCATCACATGATAGCAGTAGCCCCCGGAACGAGATCGTCTTTTTCCCCTCACCTTTTCTCCTAGACAGCAAGAAGAGCGGCGAGATCCCCGACCACTGATGTGAATATGACCTTGATTGACTCGGTGCTTCCCCATCCTTACGCCTCGCCCCCTGATCCTTTTATCTGATTTCTGAATTCAGCGAAGGGGTTTGCTTCAGCGTGTTCACCCCCTTCCGGTCGAGTTTGACGGGATCACAGCTCAATCTTGCCCCGCTTATAGAAGAACACGATGTTGGTTTCCCCCTCTCTCCAGAATCACCTCGCTGTAGGAGCTCTTCCTAATCTGTCACTCCTTCCAATGGAGATCTTTTCTGTCTGCGAAATGACCCTTATTTTTTTCTGAGCTTCCTTACGCTCACTCGTATATTGCCCTATTCCTCTCTGACCTTTCTAGCGCGGTATCTGGAACTTTTTAGACAGTATGTAAGGGGCGATAGTATCTTTTCTTACTCTTGCCTGGATTGAGCGTTCAATCGATGATGCGGCCGACCCCCAGACAGGGAGCTTTATCCTGTTTTTGAAAGTTCCTGCCTCGGTTCTGTCTGCCCCCCCCCCCCCCCCCCCCATTTCATGTCTTTACCTCCCTTTTTTTTTTCACCGGGGTTCCCTTTTTCCTGCTTTGGTTCCATTCTGGATACGCCTTTTCTCCGACCCACATTTCTCTTCCTCGCTGCGCTCTTCGTCGGACCCGAAGTCGACCTTTTTCTTCTCTTCACATTTATCGCGTTCCCTCGCCCCGCTGAGACGGCCTTGCTCTTTTCCTGAGATGTTCCCCCCGCTTGATTCGGGATTTTCCAACTTCCCTTCAAGTCTTGCACGATGAAGTTCTTTCCTCCTTCCCCCTTTTCCCTCGTTTTTTTATAGACTCGATCACTAGAATCTTTAAAAAGCTACTTCGTCGGGCCCCCCCCCTTTCTCCGTGTCTCGGTCTTCAGCCCGTACGATGTCCTCCGCCCTCCCTCTTTGGGGCAGGATGACCGCCCCGAAGGAGCCCCCGGTCTTCGCAACTTCCAGAGTACTGACGCTCAGCCGGTTGGCAGGATCGCCAGCAAATGTCTCTTTTGATCCCCCTTTTGGTCACTTTAATAGTTTTTAGAAGGATATTTCTCCTCCCCGCTTAAAGCTAGCGTGACGCTCCCTGAGAAGGTGTCTTCTCACTTGGTCTTCTGTCTTTTTTTTTTTTTTGGTCTTCTTTTCATTACGTGTTTTCTGCCTGTTTGACGCGGTCCCCCATCTCCTCAAAGGTTCACTCGTTTTTTTCCCTTTACCCTCAGGTCGAGTAACTCCCTATTCGGATTGGCCACAATGTCATTCTCCCCGGTCTGCCATTGACCCTGAGTTTCTTCCCTCTTCAGGCGCTTGGCTGTATGATTAAACTTTGAACAGATCCTGCCGCGACTCCTTCCGCTCCTCCCTGATTTCCGGACGACAATTCTTTCCGTTATTCACGTCTCCCTTTCACATCCCCCACGGGCGAAGCTTATCACTCCCGCTTCTTTGATTTTTTCACATCTATCGTCCACCTCCTTTTTCCTTCGGTTTGTATCTACTGCATTAACGCAGCTTTTTCCCCCCCCTTTTGGAAATTCAAGCGAATGATTGACAGTTGTCAGGTCTCCCCTACTTCCCCATTCCGTCTCCGGGCTTCCCCCCATGCACGCAAATTCGATTCCCCTCGACGTATTTCCGTTCTTTTCTTGCAACCTGAGCAGCAGGTCTTCAGGCAACTTCCCCTGCAATGGCCATTTCCGGAAAATGGAGTTTTATCCCTCCATGTCAGGGCGCCGCCGTTTCCCAGCTTTCTTCTTTTCTCCCCTCATATTTTTCCTTTAGGTGGCCGAAGCCGCAACAAGAGAGCCAGCCTTCCAGTAAATTGGTCAGTCTCTCAACGACCCATCCCTGGTTTACCTCTATAAATTCCCCTTGATCACTTGAGATGCCTGCACCGAGATCGAATCTTCATCGTATCTCCCCCCACTGCGTCCTCATTCTTTCCCCCTCCTCCCTACTTCACCGACCCAAACAACCCCCTCTAAATATCCCCCGGTGGCGAAATTTTCTGGTGTCATATTTTCACTCGCAGCCCTATCACTCCTTGGCGTTTACCCATCAGGAGGTCGCGACCTTCCCTTCTTTCCTTAAGTCCTTGACCGTGCTGATGTAATGACCCCATCTTCTTTTTCTTGCGCCCTCTTTTTTTCTTTTTTGAGAATTCGTTGCCCCCATAGGAAATTTCCCCGCGCTCCCACCCCACACTCATTCAGGTCCCCTCTCTAAAATCGTCTTGCAAGCGCCAGAGCTCCCCAGAACTGCTTTTTTTCGTTTCATAGATCTGCCGAAGGATGGCTTTGGGAACTGGTTTTTTCCCTCCTGCCCTTTGAGGATGGGGGGTAGCTTCTTCCAGCAAATTTAACTGTAAACTTTCATCACCCACGTCCCCCCTTATTCCTCGTCCTTTATTTCGTTCTGGCCAACCCCGCTCCTCCTTCTTTGTTGTGAGAGGTGAACTTGGTTCCTTTGCTTTACTTCATTTTACCCTTGACAGCGATAATCGATGCTCTCTTCTTTTCCCCAATCCCGTATTTCTGCGTTCACGACTTTGGTCTTCACATTTTTTTTCAATAACTCTTTCCTCTTCCCTCCATGCAACTTGGCTGTTAGTAAAAATGGTCTCGCCTTGTTTTTTCTTCAGCCCCCTTTTTCCAATCCTCCCAACCTAGGACGGAAAATTGAGGTGTTCCTTTTCCCCTCTTTTAAACCTCCTTAATGGCTGTTCTGACCTTCCCGAGCCCTTTTGGAATTAATTCTTTAATTCCCATGTGTCTATCTCCGCTCAAGTAGTCTCCTCCCTCTT
>Ga0179593_1366983_pt1 | contig 12249 bp, 9 predicted proteins | sample CZODoug2_1_08_16_FD_185931 | JGI IMG/M metagenome (GOLD analysis project Ga0179593, IMG submission 185931) | Vadose zone soil fungal communities from Angelo Coast Range Reserve, California, USA - CZODoug2_1_08_16fungal (PacBio error correction) | ecosystem: Environmental > Terrestrial > Soil >... | reverse complement strand
TCTTGGGCGCTGTGGCAAGGTCGCGCATTTCTCCGCCAAGATAACCCCCCCCGTCCACATTTTCCGCTCTCTCTCTCTACCTTTTAAGAAAATTCGTTTTTACCCCCCTACTCCCTCGTTGGACCCCCCTTGAGGCGAGACCCTCAAAACTGCTGTGTTTCACCTTTGCGGATGCGGCCGCTTCGAAGACATAGCCCTTGGTTCCGCAAAAATTTGCGATCGCGGACCCGAGCCTTGGGTTCACGTTTTCCTCTCTTTCTTACGGGACTCCCCCAGTCAGTAATTTCTCTCGTCCCATAGGCTGTCCTCCACATGTTTCTATGCGCGATAACGGGCGGACCGACGAGGGGAAAAAAAATGCCCTTCTTTCTTGGGCCTCTCACGGCAAGCGAGGAATGGGTGCTTGGCTGGGACCCACTTAATTCTTCTTCTTTCTTTCCGTGCGGGATTCAATTTTCTCGGACAATGTCCCTTCTTTTTCCAGTAGTACTTTCTTTGCCCCTCTGAAGGAACTAATCGCAAGCTGAATTTGGCACATCCCTGTTCCATCGTTTGGGCCCCATGCCAAAAAAAACCGTTCTTTCCAAACCTCTGAAGATCGGGGATATCGTGGGTGTGGACTTTTCCCATACGATCGGTCGGATCGATCCCTTTACCCGTTTCCTCCCTCCTCTCCAACCCCCCCCCCCCCTCCACAACATGGAGTCTTTTTTCTTATTTATGGCGGAGGCGCGAAGTCGAACCCCTTTAGGACAAGACTTCAAAAAAAAAAAAACAAAACCACCCCCACTAACAGGAATGTTGGCGTACTTTTCTTTTTTTGGTTCCCTTTATCATAACCGTACCCCCCCTCATTTTATCTATTTTCAGGTGTCAAATGAACCAGGTCCACCCGGCCGCAGATCAGTCACTCGAACGGCCGACTTCGTTGGACGTTTGGGAAAAACCCCGAATATTCGTGTCCGCGCCCGGTAACACCTTTCCTGCTCCTCCCCTTCGTCTGGTAATATTGAGTTCTTTGTCGGTTTTTCTTTTGAAATCTTCTCAAGGTTTGACCCACTTGATTTTTGTCGAAGCCGTCAACAAGTTACCGGCGCTGAAAGCCTCTGCCGTGCTTTGCCCCTCTTTTTTCCCTCTCTTGTATTCAAACTTTTTTTATTTTTTTTTTTTCCCTTTTTATTGTTCACCAACTGGCTTTAAGGCGAAATTGCTTGGCCAGTCAGGTCGCGGAACGTCAAGTTTTCAAAGGTGGGAGCTTCTTCTTTTATTTTCTTCTTTACGTTGTTTCCTCGATTGGCCCCAGGGGTTTTTGTATTTTTTTCAGGGTTTTTTGGAGTGTGGGGTGCAGGATATAGGGGAGAAGGTGATATATTCCTTTTCTCTTCTTGTGTTTTGTTTATTCTCGATGGTGCTCAAACCTGTGTTCCCCCGTCAATATTTCATCCTAGTCTTCCACACCCAGAAAAACATTCCAAAGGCCCCAGGCCCCCCCTCCACCCACAAGCTTCCCCCCTTTTCGACATAGGACAATGAAGAATTGTCCCCCCGTTAGGACAACTCCATTTTGTGCGTGAAACGAATTTCTAGATGACCAGTCCCACGCAAGTTTCCCCGTAACTCCGTTTTTTCCTCTCGAGTTCATTTCTCCCTCGGGGGGCCCCCAACACTGAGAAAGCCCTTCTCACTCTCCTTCATTGGCTCCCGGGTGCAGGCCTGTCGGATTCCCCCACAGGTAGAACCTCGTTGTTCCTGATCTTCCGGGCAAGGAAAACTTTTTTTTCTCAGTGTGTTTCCCCCCAACCCTTTCTGTTATTTTTCGCGCTGCAAAACACAGTTTCACTGCATAGGGACTGCTTCTCTCCCTTCGTTTCCCCTCGCGACCTGAACCTCTTCAGGGGTATGAAAGGGCGATCCCCCCCTCCCCCCAATAAGTACCCACGTTTGCCCCTTTGTTTCGATCTGGATCTGCCGAATGGCTGTGGGGGGTCTTTTCATCAGCCCCTTTTCCCCTTGAAAGCTTTGTGGAGGTTGGCCTGTTGACACGTACGAGCATGCCACTCTTTTGTTTTTTGCTGTCATTTTTTTGTTTCATCTATGGGTTCGTCCACTTTCCTCGACCTATTTTTTACGTGCGGGGGGTCACCAGGGCCTGTTTTCTGGAATATTAAATTCGCCTAAAAACAGATCGAAATGGGAGACCTTTTATCTATCCTCTTTTTTTTTTCTTGATTGGGAACCGAAGTGTTGAGATTTTTTTTTTCCGCTGAACGGGCATTTGTGGTTCGTCTTGTGCGATTAGGGTTTGGTCTTCAAAATTCGATTGGTTTTCTCCACTCATAGCGTTATCCCCTGAAGCAAATTTATTTTTTTTTTGCCCCCCTAGTTCGATCTTCCCGTGGTCCTGTTCCTCTAAGCTCCCTGTTCTGCTGTCGGGGTTCGGCCCTTAAGAGCTTGAATATCATCTCTGGGACGATTCGCCCTTCCTGTCTTGGGTGGGCGGTCTTAGTGTTTGGACTCCCTTGCGAGCAGACTTCCTCCCCCCCCTTGACGCAGTTTTTCCAGTTTCCCCACAAAATCCTGGTAGTCGTTTCCGAAAGCGCCCCCGGCTTACCAAGGGTTAGTCGTATCTGCTGCGACCAGCCACCTTCCCTTGGCTTGAGTGATTTCGCTCTTCCTTTCTTCTTCCCGTTTCTTCCATTGTTAGTCTTTTGTTTTCTTTCTTTTTCGGTATACTTTCAACGGTCCGTTCGGCGACAACATGGTATTTGTGAGTTTTTTCCCGAGCGTCATTTGCTTTTTTGCGCGACTTGCTGTGTAGCATTGAGGACCTTATTTTGGCTTGTTCTTCGTTCTTCCTTTTACCTGGTCCCTAGACCCGCTGATTGCCTGCGGCTGTTTGTAACTCTTTCTTGTGATTTTTTGATTGTGGATTTTATAGTGACGCTCTCTTGTGCCTGTGTCACCTCCTCCGTGGTTTATCTCGTTTTGCATGTGTAATTGAGGCGAGTAGGTTCCCTCCCGAGTAATTACTAGTATATTGGGCCAGCTCGCTTGAAAAGTTGTTTGCTCAACTTCTATTTGGGGCAAAAGGTCGAGATCCACCCGGAATCCTCGGTGGGGCCGAGGTCTCTTTTTCCACAACAGAGTTCGGCCTTTCATCCCCTTCCCCCCTTTCCTGGAAGAAACCCTTTCTCGAAATTGAACTGGGTCATACGTAAAGGCGGTATGGGGAAAACAAAACCCTCACGGGTCTAGTCGAGAACTGGACTGAGAAACCCTTGTATGGCGTCCTTCGACCCGACATTCTTTAATTTTTTAAGGCCCTTTTACCCCATAGACTTTTGAGTCCTCTCTGTCTTTTTCCCCGGTTCTTGTTATTGGTCGTTCCCCGGGTCCACTCGCCCACACAACTTCAGTACTCTTCTGGAAAGGACCATGCCCTGATTTGATATTCATTCGAATGTGAGACCCTGCCGCCCACAAGTGCGGCTGTAATTTTTCGGCTTTTTTTTCGACCCTTCTCCCGTCATCCCTAGACGGCACGGGTAGCGTTTCGGGGGACATATATTTGTGCTTCTCGGGGACGCGAGGATGTGCGCCTGAAAAGGGTGTCCGCGTATGTAGATAGGGAGCCCCCCTTTCCACCCCCTCCAACTCATCTTCCTAATGCCCCGTGATCCGTTGTTTGAGGTTAGACTGGTCCCCCATTTTTTGCCGTCTTCCACCCGCCACATCGTTTTTCGGGCCTTCACACACATGCCGTTGCTCGGCCTGATTCCCTTACTCCTTCTCCTCCACTCACCCCCTTTTCGTACGTGCTTTCTCCTTCCACGTTCTTTGGTGTTCTCCCTAACAACTTCTGTTCCAGGGACGGAGTCAAGTTATAATGCCATTTGGGGAGGAGTTTAATACCAACTACCAGCAGTTAAGTTTGGCGTTTTGTTCTTGGGGGGGGGGGGGGGTTGGGGGCTTTTGTTTTGGTTTTTCACCCGCTCTCTTTCTGGTGGACAACCTCTCGAAAGCAGCGAATAACTTTCAGACGACATGAGGTCGGGCGGCGTGCATTTCCGGGATAATGCTATTCCTTGCCCCAGGTGGCTCTCCAAACCGCCAACCAAGAAGTATTCGTGCCTTTTTTTACCTATATGACTCGCACGACTTTATGTTCCAACTCCGTTTACGCGTGGATTGGTTCGCGGTGACGTGTGTAGCCACCCCTGAATATTTACGGCTATATGGTTCCTCCCGCTAATTTGTGGACTTATGATCGCACCCCCTATACTCTTGGAAGGTGGTTTTTCTTTGGACTGCATTTCGAAGGGCGTTTGTTTTAAAGGTCGGGGTCTCTTTCTCCCCACTCTGGCCGTTTAGGAAACAACGGTCTTAGAAGACCTGAGACTTTATGCCGCTAGTGTGTCCGCTTTTAGTCCTTTTTTTCTTCGGTTCGTTGTCGATTGCGTCAATTCGTGCGTTCGTCGGCAAAAAAAAACTGGATGTGATGAAAACCTGTTTAGACTGAGGGGTAGTCGATCCCTCCCCGGGCCCCTTCCCCCTGGGAATTTCAGGGCCGGAGGGGTGGGCCAGTAGGCGCAGTTGGCGAGGATCCTCGTTTGGATGGGGGTTGGGGTCCCCCGAACGCTTTTTGGGGTTCCAAGGTGTTTTTTTTTTTTTTTTTGTCTTTGTTTTTTTTGGGGGGGGGGGCCCGCTGATTGACTTTTCCCCCCAAATTACACACTTTCCCCCTTTTTTTTTAATCTCACTTCCCCTCTGTTGTTGGTGTTGACTCTTCGTAGACTTTTTCCCTCTTTACCATCATACTTTCCGTCGCGTAACAATTCCAAAGTCTCTTCCGGCCCTCACTAAAAAAAGATTTTGCAATCTCGCCATCGGTGTTTGAACCCCGGGCGCTGCCTTCTCTCGCCGGCCCAATCTGCCAAAGTAATCTTTTTTTCTAGACCTCGACGCGGCCCCCAAGTTCCCCTGTCGGTGTGTTTCCCCAAGCATCTTCCTACCCACGTGGACGCTCGTCATCTTGCACCCCTTTCTCTGGAACCCCAGTCACTTACTCACGGCTTCACTCGCCCATGGCTGGAGGCTGCAGGGCCTGTTTGACCATACCTGACTAGTTGTGTCATCGGGCTCTCCCCCACCAATCCTGGTTGTTCAGCCCCAACACCTTCGGCCGATGTCAAAAACACCAACCTCCTTTCATTTTTTGATCCCCAATGGGATGATTCTGGATGATTTCTTTACAGAGCTGGAAATATTCGGGGAGTGGGAAGGGTGTCCCACTAACTGGTACTTGCTTTTTGATGATATGGCTCATGCTTTTTTCATTTTTCTGATCCTGGAAATCTTAGAGGGGGTATGATTTAAACCCGGTCTAATTTTTTTTTCTTTTGTCCCTTTTGTTGGGGTTTTTTCTTTTGGCCTTTGGTGGGTTGTTTTTTTGGGTCCTTTTTTTTTACGGGTTTTTGTGTTTTGCCGGGTGATACTCGCCTCGCCTATCCGGAACCATTTGCACTTTTGTTCTTTTTTGCTTTTGTTCCGGTTCATTATTCGGTCCGCCCCCCGCCTCTTAATACCCGAATCAGTTCTTTGGAATCCTGCATTTTCTCCTCTGAACGGCCGGTCTTTATCCCCCCCTTTCCCCTTCTGCGTTGTTTTTCTTTTTTTTGGCCTTCCTCCCCATTAAGGTGAGTGCCTTTGGGCCTGTTCGGGACCGTCAGGCCTCAGGAGGATCCGACACGATATCCGTCGCCAGGATGATTCGTGACTGACTCCCTTTGATCTTTCCCCAGAATCCAGTTTTGCCAAATTTTTTTTTCCGGCACCCCTTATCAAATCGCATGATCAATCATCGGGCTCCGGATCGAAACAGCTTTGTTGGCTCCGGTGACCTGCTCGGGTTGGGCCTTTGTCCCCTTTGCGATTTACTATCCTAAGGTACAGAGATTCTAATTTGGTTCCATTTCCGCTGAACAACAATTTCGATGGACTGTCGTGTCGAATGATTCGCGGCAACAGGGTTCATCCATGGAATTTCTCGCCTCCGTTGTGCACGCGCGGGCGGTTTTCCCCTCGACACGCCTTAGGCTTTGTGTCCCCTGTTTTTGTGGTTTGTCCTTTTTTTCGAAATTCCACAGGCTTTTCCCGGTCGTTCTGTGCTTCGGTGAGTCGGTTCATGCCGTGATGATTTTTGGGTGGCTCTGGACCTTTCCAACCCGCTGTGCGCGGTGCCAATCTTTCTTTTTTTTCTTCACCTCCACTTTTTTTTTTTTTTCTTGATTTTCCGACGCGCCGGCCCCGCTGTCCCCTCACCGGAGAGTCCAAAACCGACGAACCTGCACCCCCGCATCCCATCCCGGACCTTCTTTCTTTTCCAATTCCTCGCGAAGCCCGGTCGGGACTCGGGACTGCTTTTTTCTCTCTGGAACCGGGGTCGAGCAAAAAACAAAACTTTATGAGTTTCCCAAAAAATTTTTTCTGTTTGGTTTTCGCTTCGACCCTCAGAAATTGGTTCCTGGGACCCACCCCTTGGAGCTAGGAAAATGATTTTAGGTGTCTTCCTCGTTTGTTTGTCCATTAGCGGCCCCTTCACGGCCACCTTCCGCCACAATTTCCAGTATTTTCGATCGAGGGCAGAAGCGATTATTTCCCCTTTCTCTATGCGATGTGGAGCAAGACGTCTCCGCCAAACTTTTTTTCTGCCCCTTTCTTTCCAACCGTTCCAAGCGAAAGCTACTGGCGAGCCGCGTCCATTCCGGGGCCGCTTGTTTGAAAACCGGCACAACTGTCCCCGCCACGGCCAAGGTTCCCACAAAGACTTTTTTAAATCGCCCCTTCCATTGATTGAAGCACCACATTGCCGTCCGCATCTCGGCAAACGGGCCTCAACGAAAAAGTGTTCGTGGATCGGAATTTCCCTCAAGATGCTTGTGTTAGGAGACCGCATAATACCCTTTTCCTTTTTTTCCAATTACACGCACCCCGAAAAACATTGGTTGTCTGGAGTCAGTTCGATGGGCGCTTCGATAGTAGGCCCTCACCCAATAGCTTAGGAAAACTTCCCCGCCTTCCACCACCCCCAACGAAAGTCCCCTCTGTTCATGCGCCGGGTGGGAGGAAATTCCTTCCACTATCTTTTTCAAATTCTATAATGAAAACAATTTCCACTTCAATCAGGCCTCCTCAACCTAAGTTCCCTTTTCGTCTGTATAGTTTACGGTTCCCCCCTTACACCCATGACTTTCTGTTTTCCGCTCGAGGTTCCCGATTGGAGACGAATAAATTTCGATCCGAACTGAGCATGTGTGTTTTTCTTTTTCAAGCTCCCTTCTCGACCTTGTGTTTTCGCAACCCCAAATGATTCGAAGCCAACAACCCAATCTACGAAAGGTTTGCCTTTTATGCCTATTCTCGATGAGGGCCCCCTTGCTTTCGTTTCTCTTTGGCGTCAAGGGGCGGCGCCGGAAACCCATGGCTGTGTGCTCTACGAACTTGTTAGCTGGGACCACCACTGTGTGCGGCCGGATGGTGGTGCCTTTCCTTATGGAGATTTTGCTAGTTGATGGGTGGTTCTGAATGCTCCTCCATTGTTGGGTGACGACGATAATCGATTTGTCTATCTACATCTCTGTGTTTTCTTTTTTGGGGGGTTTGTTTTGTCGAAGATGGACCTTGCATTATCGCACTCCCGACTTCGGCCCCAGCCAAAACCCACTTTTTTCTTTCCTGGCCGCCCCACAACCTCGGCAATATCGCATTGTCATTCCATCCGGGCGTCCCACCCCCCTTTTTAAAATATGCCTTTTTTCTCGATCCCCCGCACCAGCACTGGGCTGGCCCGGCAGTTCGGTTTACAACTAATAGTTTTCCGCGCGGAATGGTCCGACCCTCGACACGTCTTTGAGAACTCGCTAACATTCCGTTCCAGTTCCATCTGAGGGTGCGGGCCTGTACCCCAAAGGTTCTCGGTTGTTTCCACTCGCCCATGACCACCCTTAAGTGGTCAGGGAAACCAAAACCCCTTCGATCGCGGCTGTCAACCCAATCCAACCGTACATGTTCGTTTCAGCTGAGTCTCCATTTTAGCGCGGAAACCGAAAAAGATTCAGGTTTTTTTTTTTTCCCCCTCCCCTTATCCAGGAAGTCCCTTTTCCCCGGCCCTTTTTTGGTGTCCATTGCCGAGTCTGAGCAACTGTCTTCGCACCTCCGCTTGGCCAGGGATTTTCTTTCGCCGTCCGACGGCATTTCTTTCCTTTTTTAGCTGTTCCTCCTTTGTTCTTTTTTCTTTATTTTTCTTCATTTACTTGTGCGCCCATAGAATGGGGAGACCGCCTGCCCGGGGGGGTTGCTTCCTGTAGGGTTATTCCCCCTTCCCTGTTTTTTTCCCAAAAAACGACTCTACCACTTCACGATCTCCCCGTCAAGCTGCGCTTTTGGGCTGGGCTAAAAGCTGGCGGTGTAATAGCTGAAAGGTGTGTTTTTCTCAATCAATTTAGGCTTGGATTAGAGGTCTTTTGTCGTTGTGCGTTTTGCTACACCCAAAATTCGCTTGCAGACCAAACTGAATTCCCGCCGGCCCTCAGGGGTCGGGATCAGAAGAATATATTTTCCATTATTGCTCGCCCATCTTCCCGTGTTTCTTTTCGATTTTCCAGCAGGGATGAAAGGCGCAGGTTTCTTGTCTGGGTCCGTAGTTTATATTGGGATTCTCGCATGTTTTTTTTCCTCTATGGGACGATCGAAATAACGAAGGGTTAGTGGGGGGTGGTTGGTGGGGTTTTTGTTTGCCCCCCACGGTTTTGGGGGGGAAAAAAAAAAAGAAAAGGTGGGGACTGACGTCTGCCGTTTTTTGACGGCACTCACTCCAGTTTTTTCCTCTCTATGTGTAAAAACATGGTTCGTTTGAGGCCATCCGCCCCTGGTTCACCGAAGGCGTTATTTTCTCCTTCCATAGTTCCACGAGGGGGGGATCCCGCTCCGTTCTTCGAGACTGCCTCTCATTCCTTTTCCAGGTCTTTTCTTTCTTTTGGATATTTTTTTTCAGGTCTGGCGGCGAATATTTGGTCCCGTGAGGCTTTCATCCGGTGTTACCTTGGCCCCCAGGCCGGGCGGGCCCGGTTTGGTACACAAATAAAAAAACCAGATGGCTTTTTTTTTTATTTTCCTCTCCTTCCTTTGGGTTGTTGGGGAGACGTTCTTGCGTCGGGCTTTTTGGGCACGTTCCCCATGACAATCCCCCACCTAGTCGTCAACCTGAGGCACCCCCCCATCTTCCCCCCCAATACGTTGGAACCTCCCCTTGAATCTGCAGTCCGACTACGAATTTCCTCAGTTTTCTTTTTTTTGGTTAAACGTGCTCTTGCGGAAAGCAAAAACCACACTTTGGGTTTTTTATTCCTGTAATTTAACCCCTTCATCGAATGGTTTTCGTCTGTTTACCCATTTCTCTAGTCCTTGTCTTTCTCGGCAACTCTTAAGTCAACGGCCCCGCAATCGAACAACAATTCCATTACTTTTTAGACTGAGGGGAAGTCCACACCCCCTTTGGCCCTATGAATTATAGAGATATCGTACACCGGGCGGACCTGCACGCTGAGCTTTGTGGACTGTCCCCACGTTCTCCCGCTCGATTCATGGTCTTTTTCCGCCTTTAGGGACAATTCTTCGTATTTCCGCGCGTATCATTTTGTGAACAAGGAATGGAAATTCACACTTGAATGGTCCGACCCAAGACCCCCTTTTCTGCACCTGCTGACAGTGTCTTCTACCCCTGTGCAACCCCCGCTTTAATCTTACTTGCCCCCACGAAACCCGGTTTTACCCAAAAGCGCAAGCGTTACTTTTTTTTTTTGTTCCTGAAGGGACTCATAAACCCTTCGGACCCCGGGGAATTAAAATTTGTGTCCTGCCGAACCACGACAAACACAAATGCTTTTTCAGGTTCTCCCACTTTTTTTTTCTTTTTCTTTTTGGCCCCTGCCGCTCCTGAATATACAAACTATGCGAGGACAAAAACGAAAAGAAACTGCCACCCCACGCCCCCACCCAAAGGTTTTTGGTGTTTTGGTCACCATGCTTGGGAGTGTCCCTACTCATTCTAGCCTCCTTTCTATATCTCTACAACTTTTCCGTGCTAAAATGACCCCAACAAGATTTTCGGCAGAATTCCTGCCCTCCCCCCCCTCCGTTTCCCCGTTTTATCTTACGTTTTGGTTTCCCACCCCTTAATTTTCGGTGGCCGAGTTGTCCGAAAATTTCCTACTCCACTTTCGATCTGTGAAAACCGAATTCTATAGGTTTATTTTTTCCTCTTCTACGGGTTTTTTTTCCCGATTTTCGGGTCGATGGAGGAAAACAAACCTCGGGGCTTACCTTGCGGCCCTTCCCCGTACAATTTTGCCCTGCCCCCTCTTATTGGCGCGGTGAGCTGCTGTTCGTGTAGGAACCTGGCTTCCCAATTTGGTGACTTGCGCAAATTGAAGTGGGCAGATCAGAGAAAAAAAGGTTTTTGGGAAAACGCTTGGAAGTCCGGGGGGTTTATTCCTCCCGAAACATAAGAAGCGAAAACAACGGGCCCAATTTTCCCAATTTTTGTGTGTTGAGCCAGATGATCTTTACTCGCGGCTCGATGGATGAGCGCCGGCGTTTGATGTGGGCGTGGCGAGTTGGATGGGGGGAACGGCCAGAGTTGTGCTATAGTGCCCACCAGTTTATACACCTTTCCTCCTATCGTTTTTTTTTTTATCTATCTTTTAGTCTTCAGCTCGCCCTTGGGACCCGGCACCATTCACCCATCCAAAACCCAGCCGGACTCTCCCCCGTTTTCAACGCCCCTTTGCCCCAACATTCCGTTCCCCACCAATTGTGCAAGAATGTGGACCGTAAGTCGTTTCCCCAAGAATTGCGCCACCACTTCAGTTTGCGCGCACGAAAGCGGATGTGAGCTGGGAAGCCTCAAAAAGGGGCCCATAGAGCAACGGACTTCATCGGCGAAGCCCGGCCCGCAGAGGTCTGATGTTAATGTATCTAAAAACCCCTGTGTGAAATCGGTTTTCTATTACCAGAAAAATAACGAAAAACCACAACCACACTTTTTTTTCCCCCCCCCCCCCCCCCCACCCCCCCCCCCGAAATTTTTGTAGAGTTGTCACCCCCCTCACCCCTTCACATCAATTCAACTTCGCGTTATCGATTCTGACGTCTCAATGACCTCGGGGACGAAATAATTTCATTTGGCCTCTATCCCCGTCACTCGCCAGTCCTCTGGTCCCTGTTCTTTTCGTTTGATCTTGGTGTGTTGTCAATTTGGCGGCACAAACGATGATCGGGTGGTCTTTCGGATGATGATTTACTCCCCCCCTCTTTTTTTTCCTACCACGCACCATTTCATGTGCGGGGTGCATGCTTTTGCGGTGGGTCTCGTACTTGGGTGAGTCCGCGCCCTTCTCGCCATATCTTCCCGTCTGAGGACTCTTTTTTCCCCTGGGTCGGTTCAGACACACCTTTTGGCATCGGCCGTTTAAAATGATATTCGGATTCACCCGACTCTCGGGCAGGATCTGTCCAAACCGTCCAACGAAATTAGTCTCAACATTTAGTTCGATGGCGATTGTGAATTCTGTACGGAACTTGTTTTTGGCGATCTGTGCATTACCCTTACCCCCTTTCCTCCTCACTTTTTTTCGTTGTCGTTGCGGTTGCTTTTTGACACCTTTCGGAAAGATGCTTTCCTTTTCAATTGAATTTCCCCCGGGCCCTCGCTCGATCCCGTTCTTTTTCCCCCGCTACGGCTCGCCAGTAAGTTCGATTCGCTGACGACGCACGCACAGCATCCCAACTGCGCAACTTCAGTTCCCTCCCGTATCGCATAATCGGCTTTTTCTCTTGTCCTGGTGTCCTTTTTTCTGCGGCCTCCTCTACATGGGAATTATGTGGGTGAGGGCTTAAGAGCTTAGTACATTTGCGATTTTTCATTGCATGAGTTCGTAGAGAATGTTGCACGGTGGAAAAAACCATTCGATTATGTGTGTCTTTTGGACAATGCGCTCCGCAAAGGGGTTTTCCTAAGATTTTACCCTTTCCCCCCTCTCTGGGGATTCCCTCGTCCCTTTTTTGCGTTATTGCTCTGATTTTTTTCCCTTGCGTGGTTGCGGATGGTGTCGGTGCCGGAGTGCGGATCTTTTTTGTCAGAATTTTACTCGGGGGGAATTAAGGAGGCCCCCACATCTTTTTTCTCTTGGC
>Ga0179593_1280783_pt1 | contig 12249 bp, 12 predicted proteins | sample CZODoug2_1_08_16_FD_185931 | JGI IMG/M metagenome (GOLD analysis project Ga0179593, IMG submission 185931) | Vadose zone soil fungal communities from Angelo Coast Range Reserve, California, USA - CZODoug2_1_08_16fungal (PacBio error correction) | ecosystem: Environmental > Terrestrial > Soil >... | reverse complement strand
TTTTCTTCTGTTCAGTTCGCAACCAATGCCATTAATATTTTTTCTTCGAGCATCGCCTCGGTCATCTTGCCACGTTTCCCCTCTTAGCTGTATAGGCGTTGCGCAGCCCCTCCCGCTTCCCTTGCGGCTTTCTTTTCCCTCGAACGATCCACAGAAAATGAAGCCACTGAAACCAAACCTCTCTTTTCTCGTTGCCTTCCCTCGTACCCCCCCTTGCTTTTTTTCGGTTTGCCATGCACCATTCCTCCCCACACTGAGCCTACCCTCTGCCACCCCCCCCTGCGAACCCGCATCCAATTCAGCTTGCCTCACCTTTCCCCTGGGTCCAGGAGAACCGTGTGCAGGCCTCCTTCCTCTTCCCCCCCCCCACCACTTACATTCGGTACTTCTTGGCCTCGACTTTCTTCGGCCAGACCTTCTCTCTTCCCGTTTTTTTTATTCTCGCTTGAGCCTTCCCCCCCCCCAACCTCTTTCGGCGATCACAAACCCCATACCCGTTTTTCCCCCCTTGGCCGGTGAAGACCCACACTATCAAGCGATTCCGATCACAAGTCGTAGCCCCCCACCCCCTCACAACATTTTCCCTTGATATGTAGCATGCGTGGCGTATAAGACAAAGTTTCATGATGTCAGCCCACCCTTCCCCTTTACCTCAGGCAACTTTTTTTTTAATTCTCTCGTCTCCCGCGTTTTCTTCTGACGCCCCCCCCTCTCCCCTCCTTCCATTTCTTGCGAGCCCTTTTCTTTTCTGTTCGCTGCGCACCAATAAAAATACAGTTTCCCCCCTTTTCGTTCCCCCCCCAACCACCGCATTCTTGCCTCTAGCCACCCCGAGGCTTACCAACCCTGACCCTTCCTGCAACTTCCTTTGAGCCCCCCATTGGCGTTCTTGTCCGCGTTTTTTAGTCCGTTTTTCCGGCACCCGCCAGAGCATGATCACCCTATTTTTCCGTTTCATAACTATCCAACCTCGCTTTTTTTTTCCCTCATGCTTCTATTGATAATTAGTTTTTCCTCATCTCTGTTTTCGTCGTGCGACCAATCCCCCCACATTCAGTCCGTTTTGACTGACCAGCTGTTTTGCTTTCCTCCATCTACCCATGTTTTCCTGTATAGGGGTTTAGAAGCTTTTCCTGAATAAAGTTTGATACCCTTCACTGTCCACATATGGAGAGTCAATACGCTTCTTTCGACCTGATCTATCCCTCTGCTGACCCTCTTTTAGCCTCTCCGTGATATTCGCTCCTACCGGTTTTATAGTTGATTCCAACTAGCACGGACGTTTGTCCTGCAGTTGGTCTTCTCCCCACCGCGCTTTTTTTCCCCCGTTCGTCTACCCCCTCGTCGCTTTTCGATCCCCCTCCCCTCCCCCTCCTGGCGTGGTGCCGACCTCCTTTTAGAGACCCTAACTTCATGCAGGCTCGCTTAACCCAAGAAATTACGTACTGGTAAAGTGGTCTTTTCTCTTCTCTTTTTTTTTTGTGATTCAGGTGCGGGGACATTTCCCCTACCCAATGCGTTTTTTGCCCATTCCGGGTGCTTTTCCTTTGTTGTTGATGGATGGTTTTTTTTTCATGAATCAGACATACCATCTGCATTTTTTTTTGTCGCTTCCGCCACCCTAGACTACAGCCGCCCCCCCCTCTCCCACTGACGGCCATCACCACCTCCCAGTTTTTTTAGCCCGTCTCTGCAGCTCCCCTCAGAGTCTGCCGCCAAATTAAGTTTTTCCAAAACGGGCGGCACGGGAGATCCCCTGAGGCAAATGGTGTGTTTTTTTTTTTTTTTTGCTGTCTACGCAGTCCACTGTCCACATTGTCCTGCTCCAAGGCAAACCCCTCCTTCTGCCGACCCCCTTTTCCTGTCCTCCAGAGTTCGAAGTTAAGCTTGCATAATTCTTACTCCCATCCAAACGCTTATTTGTAGACTTTGATCAAATAATCAGTCCCCTCTCCCCATAGGATTTCCTATTCTCTTCCCCATTTTCCTAACATCTCCCGTTAGCGGTCAACCCATCTTCACATTTACCCGCACTGATCCCAATTGGTCCGTCCCGTCAGTCCCATCAGATATAGTTGGTCCCACCCCGTAAGACCACCCCCAGGGATAGTTTTTCCCCCTGACCGGTGCCCGCTCTTTTTTAACGATTCACGTGCCTCTCCCACCATACCCCCAAGAGCGTTTTTTTCTCCCGTAATTATCGTTATGAAGACAAGGAGGCTACAGTCTCCTCGAGGCCCCCCCGTCACATCACCCAACGCACGCTTGTAAAGATCTCCATCTCAGTTTGAAGGTTCCTTCGTTTCGAACGGGGCTACTCTCCAGATCTTATCTGGTTTGTTTTGCGTCTGCGTAAGGCCGGGTTATTTGCAAGCATACCTTTTTTTTTTCCTATAATCGCTGCTCACTGCGTATAATTGAATCCGGTAGATTTCTCCTAAGTTTGGCCCCCCCCCAATTTATTCCCTGAGCCTCCCCCTGTCACCCCTCTCCTGTCTTGGTCTTTCCGCATGGAGCTCCGGGTGCCTCGTTTAGCGGCTCTTGTTCTGAGCCCTGACACCCCCCCAATTTTTTCATTTGATGGTGGCCCCCTTTCCCCTGACTTCTTGCGCTACCTTCCCCTTGTTTTTTTCCCCACCGCCCTTTTCGCATATATGTCTAATATTTTCGATGAGTGTTTGCGACTCCTGGTGAAGCCTCTTTCTTCTCTCTCATGGGAAATCTCTTCCTTTTCTACCCTTTTCTCTCCGGCAGACCCTTTCTGTTCCCCCCCCCTCTACCTATTTGCAGCGTCTTTATGTTGATGCCCCACTTCCCGTTACCCCGTGTCTTGCAGCACGCATATGCCCCTTCTGCACAAGTGCCGTTTGCATGGTCCGTCCCGTTTCCTCCGAGTGGTTTTCCTTCTTATTTGGTTCAGTTTTTCCTCTCCTTTTTTTTGTGTCTATACTGGTCTTGGCCACCACCTAAATGCCCCCCTCCGGCCGACCCCAACCCTCCCTTGTCTTGCCCTTCGGGCACTGATGTTGTCCCGGCCTGACTTTCCCCTTTGTAACTAGCTCATAATACAGTCCCCTCATTCCTTTTCAAGTATCTCCCGCCCTCCTTTTTTTTTCCTTTCTTAAATGCCATTGCTGTGTGATAGCTTTTCTCTCCTTATCTTCGCGCAGCCCCCATTTCCCCCTTCCCACTTTTAACCCGCGCTCCCTTTCTTTGGCTCAGTACAGCTCGACTATATCGTGTTTAGATCTCTGACTTTTTGTTTCGTAAGTATGTTTTTGGTTCTTGTTTTTTTAGGGTTGTTAGGTTTAATCTGACAGACATTTTTCTGGGTCACACTTTGGCGTCTGAAGTTCTTTTTTTTGAGATTAGACTGTCGCGTCCCTTTTTTTTTAGTACCTCACTCTCATCGAGTTCGCTCTCTCTCCGTTGTTCGAGCCAGTTCTGAGTCGCGACACCAGTCACTTTGTCTCATTTTTCCTTCGCCTGCCGACCCTCTTCGTTTTTTTTTAGTGAGTCAGAAGACGTGGATCGGCCGTGCTCGTGCAAAGAACACAGGGTCGTGATAATGCTTCTTCCCCCCCCCCTGCTCTTCCTTTCACTTTCGATTTTTTCCCACGCCCCCCTTCCTCCAAGTCGCTGCTATGTCCTTCAACATGATGTTTTGAACCTAGGACCGTTTTAGCCTTGGCGACCGAGTTTGGCAATTTCCTCTCTCTTCCCCCCAATTCCTCTCAGACCTCCATCCCCCGTGAAGAAGCGCGCACCCTCGTGCTTCCCTCGTTTCTACTCCTGCAGCCACGTCTTTTCTCAGCCGCCCCAATGGATTAGATGGAGTCCTCTAGCTTAGCCCTTGATTTTTTTTTTTCATGATTTTGGCTTATTTAGCTTTGTTTCAAGTGCACAATCCCCCCCCCCCCCCTACACTACGTGTTGTGTTGAAGCTATATGCGCTTTTCCACCTCCCCCCCAATCAAAGTTTTTGCCTCATTTAATATTTTTGCAGGTTTTTCTGATCCTGAGCGTTAATCGATTTTGAGTTTTTCCCCTCCCCCCCCCTTGTGAGCCGTTATGACTTCCTTTTCATCCCCTCTTCTCTTCCTTCGTCCGGCTCCTTTCCATTGGTAGTTCTGATTGTTTATAGTATCTGAGCAACCCCAGTCTTCCTCCCCAACGCCACGTCCCCTTTTTTCCCGCACCCTCCTACGGTTCAGCTTCTTTTTCCTAGTATCCGCTACTCCTCTCCTGTGAATGACTCAATCTATTTTTCCCTTCCGACATCAACGGTGCGGTACGGGACCCCTGACTGCACCTATAAACCTTTCTTTAAACTTCGCAACTTCAGAGATTCCATGCCCTCCAAAAGTCTTCCCTTCCACGCCCCCTCGTCTCACCCCCTTTTTTTTTTTACGTTTTTTTTTTTTTTCTTTTTTCTCTCATATTCCAGTTCTGCTTTTTTTTATGTGCAGCTGCGCTGAACCTTAATTGCTTGGGCTACCGCAGCACGTATCTAGCGCTGCAATAACGATCCGCGAAACCCGATATCTGAGCGCCCTTCCCCCTGCGAACTCACTCCCCCCCCTCTCCCCTGACAGCCCTCGTTCTAGGTTCCCAGGCTGATCTCAAGGACGAAGCAGTTAGCAGTTTCAAAGCCCGCTCCCCCACAATTTTCCCTCTCGACTTTCTTCCCGCCTATACATCTTCCCCCCCACAAATCTATACGAAAACTTTTCAGCAGCCTGCTTAGTTTTTTTCAGTTCATCCTCATTTGGGATATCGATTGTTGACCAATTGAATTTGACTTGAAATTCGCTTTCTTTTCCCCTCCCTCACTTCCTGCTTTTTTTTCTCCACCGCATCTCTTCTCATCCTGTCCTCAGCGTTTTCTGTATCTTTTTTGTTCCTCAGTACTTTTTTTTCTCTTGATTTTTGTTTTGTTTTTTTTTTTTTTTTTTCTTTTTTTTTATTTTTTTGTTCCCTTGTTTTGTTCGCGACATTGTCCCAACTTCCTTCCCCCCTCCACCAGCCTTTGCGCCACTCGTCATTAAAAACGCCCCCCCCCCCTTCCCCCCCCCACCCGCTCCCGCGCACGGTCAGTGCTCGCTCGTCCCCAAATGTAGTCCTTGAAGTCGTGGAAATAGCTTCGCGCCCTACCTACCTGATTCTTTTTCTTCTCCCTTCCTGTTTTTGTTTCTCATTTCTCTACTCTACGCCCCCCCCACAAAATCCCCTAGGCATTCCCCCCCCCCCCACAAAACCTCCCCCAAACGTTCCCAGGACCAGATCTTTTTGCACGCCCTACCCAATTGCCAGGAACCCCTCGACCCACTGCATTTCTTTAAACATGACCCCCCCCCCCACTCAAATCGAGCATTTAGTTTTTTTTTTTTTAGGTCTACGCCCTTCGCAAAACCCAGTTCCCCCATTTTGACCCTCTGAGGGCAAAGTTTACATAAGGATCCCTTTTTTATTTTTTGAACTAAATTTTAGCCTAAGAACGTAGCCGAAACCCTCACCCGGCACCTCCATGATGTCGACAGTCAGTGTCTCTCGATTTTTCTTCAGAGTTCGACTTCAACCCCCAATAGTCATCCCAGGCCAGTGCCTAACTTTCCCAACACTCCGAATGCGCGCATCTTTCCCCCCCCCATTCTTTCTAACACTGTCAAAAAGAGCTTACGCCCTACTTTTTCTCACAAATCTCTTTTTTTGATTACCTGCTCCAGGCTCATCTTCCATCTTTCCCTTGACCCTACACCTACGTTACCCGGAGAACAAATAGTGCGGTGCACCATCCCTGCGCCGTCCGTACTCTTTACATCGAGACTTGAAAGACCCTGTATCAACTTTTTGTAGGATGCGTTTTAACGTCCCACCCTCATTTGTTCCAATGCTCTTTTTCACTTACACTCCAATACTGACTCATACCACACCCACAAGCCTCCTTTTGCTGGGAAAGAGCGTACCCCCAAGCTAACACCCCCCCGCAACAGGCCCCCCACACACGCCACACCCCCCACAACCCCCCCCTCCCCAATACTTGATCCCCAAACCCCTTTATTGAGACTACTCTTTATTTGACCCTCCGAGTCACCCGTAGATTGACCGCGGTTTTCTGCGATCTAGCGCCTAACCTTTTTTTTTGTTGATGAATCGACCCGATTCCGTTTTTTACTGTTCCAATCTTTTAGTGTTTCGCCCTTACCTGGCACCCTAGGCCCAGAGTTATCACCCCCTTTTCTCCTACTCTTCCAGGCCCTCCCTCCTGCTCCCCGTCCCCCCGAGTTTTGCCAATAAGACAGAATCCTAAAATGACTGACTGAGAACCCCCCCAGAACGGACAACTTATTTCTATTGGTAGTGTTTTTTGTTTTTGGGTTGGAGGTTTTTTGGTGGGTTGGTTCGGTTATGTTTGTTTGATTATAGGGGGGTGAGAGAGAGTGGGTTTTTTGGGTGTCTTTGTTATATCTATCTTTGCTGTTTAGGTTGAGTTGTGGAAGTGGTCGGCTGTCTGGGGTTGTGAGTAGTTGTTGTTGAGTTTTTGTGATTTTTTTTCTTTTTTGTTTTTTTTTATTTCTTTTTTTTTTTTTTTTTTTTTTTTATTCTTTTTTTTTTTTTATTGGTGTTATGTTTTATTTTTTTTTTTGTTAATTTTTTTTTTTCTTTTCTTTTTATTTTTTGCGCCCTTTCAGGTTGATTCTCGTTTTTCCACGCGAACTTTTTTCTTTTTTTTGGATTAGAGAGTTTAGTAGAGCTCGTCTCTCTCTTTTAAATCCTAAATTCCTTTTTATTTTAAGACAGCATTGCGACCGCCCCCCGCTTCTCCTCCCCATTGGTCGCATGAACTCCCCCCCCCGCATCGTTGTCTACAATTTTCTTCACCTGCCTCCACGACTCGACTTTTATGTTTATTCCATTTGAATTCTTAACGCGGCGATTTAGTTTTTGCCCAAACGCGGCCGCGCCCTGGATGGCTGCTCCTTGTGTGTCCCCCCTTTTTCTTCCCAGCGTCGAAGCACTCTTCTAACACCGTACAACCATCGCGGCCACCCCCCAAAGATTCCCTTTCGACGTGTCCGATCTTCTTTCTTTTTTCATCGCACCCCCCCCTCGATACTCTCTACCAAACTAGCCCTTGTGACCCCCTTCTAGATTTGGAGACCATCCTTTCCTATCCCATATGTGGCTCTTACTTGATCAATACGTCCCCACTTTTAATTTCTCCTTAGTCCCCCCCCCATCCAGAAACCACCTCTATTTGGGTGATCCCAGGATATAGTCCGTTTAAATAAACTTCGCTGTAGTGAGATCAATGTTCTCCCCCACCCCGAGCAAACCAACCTGCGAGTCTCCCCGTCTCCCTTTAAACGGACGCCCATCCCCCGCCACCCCACCCCCCCCCCAGCCCCCCCCCCCCACCTAGTACCGAATACTTTTCACTTATTCTGCTCCCCTCCATGTCGTTCCCCCATTCCCCTGCCGATTTTTTTTCCTGATCGTATTCTGTCTTTGGAACCCAATGTGTTTTAGGCCGCTCTGGGACATGCAGCGCGAACAGTACAAACCACTTCTTCTTTTCGTAGTAAACTGTTTCTAAGGGTTTTTTCCTTTTTTTTTTTTTTTTTTTTGTTATTGTTTTGTGTTTTTTCTTGTTTTTTTTTTTTTTTTGTTGTTTTTTTTTTTTGTCTTTTTTTTCTTTTTTTTTTTTTTTTTTTTTTTTTTTTTTTTTTTTTGTGTTTTTTTTTTTGCTATGAATTGGTTTACCGGCAGTCTAAATGGATCCTACCTTTCTCCTAGAGTGTTCTGTCTTCCCCCTGGTATTGTTCATATGTTAGTTCCCCCAGCCGATGGTGTACTCGCCATCGACTTGCCCTATGTTGACGTCTTTCCATCCCGATAGGTTCTAGATGATCCATTTAAAAATGTTCTAGACCCCCCTCCCTTGGTATTCATGTTCCGTCCCCTAGGACCTTTTCCCCGTTTTAGATAGCTCCCTTTTTACCACCAAAACACCAACTATACCTTTCTGACGAGGCCCCTCCGCACGATCTCGCATCCTCCTTTCTACCGAGCACTTGCCCTTGTAACCCTTGCCGCGATGCAGTGAGATACTGGCAGTTATTTTTGTTTACTCTTTGATGTTGTTCCCCCCTTCCTCTCTAAAAAGGGGCCTTCCACCGGTCGCCTACTCCTAAGTAGGCCCAAGTCTTTCCCCTGCCAGTCTTCCGTTTTTTTGAAGTATTTTTTTTTTTTCACGCACCGTTGGGTTCCTTCGAATGCGTCATGGCTCAGTTTTTTTCTTCCCCCTCTTTTCTTCAGATTGCTTTGGGGGTTTTTTCCCTTTCGTCTCTTGTCGACCTAAGCTTAATCGAACCTCCTGCATTTTCCGACCCCCCTTACCTCATGTATTCGCTATGCGCCTCGTAGGCTTTTCCATTTTGCGCAGCCGCTCTTTGTTTCACATAATCAATATGTTTCCCCCCCCACGTTTTTTCCCCTTCTCATTTAAGTGACTGATTGTCGCCCTCTGCGCCACGCCGACAGGCATGTTTTTCCTTCTGTAACTTTCTTGAAAAAAAGCAGATTCCCTCAATTATAGTCTTCCCGGCCTATTTTTTTTTTGCCAAGTTCCCCCTCACGACTTACTCCCTGTCAGATCAGCGTATTTCAGAGCTTTTGACCGAAGTTAGGTCATTCCTTCTTTCTCGACAATTATAGCACGCCTTATACGCTGACCCGCTAGAAGTCAAATAGCCTTATGTGTTCAACGCTAAGACGTTTTCTCGGAGACACAGTTTTTTCTTCAGCGAAGCTTTCTTCCAAAAGTCCAAGCAAGGCGCTCCCTGCAAACAGTAGACGCCATGTCAGTCCCCCTTCTTATCCCCTTCCCCCCGTTTTTTTGTGTTTTGGTGGGTTTTTTGTTTTTTTGTTCTTTTGGGCGTTAGGTGGCCCCCGTTTAGGCCCCATAGTATTAAAACCCTTCCCTCATTATGAACGCCCAATATGGGCTGCTGCGTATTTCAGCTTTTGACCTTGAATTTTTTTCAAATTGACACTACATATCAACAAAAGTCTTTTTTGTTTTGCCCCATTAGTCTTGGGAAATTTTTTCCTATCTGCCACCCCATTCGTTTTGAACCTCTCGGTTTCGTTTCCGCCCACCCACCATGATAGTGAGATGACTCTGTTCGCTTTTTGTTTAGGTTGTTTTTTTGGTTTGTTTTTTTTTTTTTATTGTTTTTTTTTTTTTTTTTTGCATCCTTGCCCAAGTCGGATACGAGGAAACCCGGTTGCGCGTAGAATGCTTTCGTAGCTGTGCTACGCCAAGAGCCCCCCCCCCCCCCCCCCCCCCCCCCCCCCCCCCCCCCCCCCCCCCCCCCCCCACCCCCCCCCCCCCCCCCCCCCCCCCCCCCCCCCCCCCCCCCCCCCCCCCCCCCCCCCCCCCCCCCCCCCCCCCCCCCCCCCCCCCCCCCCCCCCCCCCCCCCCCCCCCCCCCCCCCCCCCCCCCCCCCCCCCCCCCCCCCCCCCCCCCCCCCCCCCCCCCCCCCCCCCCCCCCCCCCCCCCCCCCCCCCCCCCCCCCCCCCCCCCCCCCCCCCCCCCCCCCCCCCCCCCCCCCCCCCCCCCACCCCCCCCCCCCCCCCCCCCCCCCCCCCCCCCCCCCCACCCCCCCCCCCCCCCCCCCCCCCCCCCCCCCCCCCCCCCCCCCCCCTGCAGGTGCCCAGCTTTTGGAGCGCGCACCCCTTAGCTTAGCCGGCACCTCGCTTTTCGTCAGCGACTCGCTCTCTCCATATACTTCTTTTTCCTAAGTGACTTTTCGCATCTACTATCGCCTAGTTGGTAGTTCTTGCTTTTTCGAGCCGCCTTGCCCCAGCCACGCCCAAGTTCAGTCCCACTGTCTTTCCCCCAGGCGATTTTCCTCCCCTGCTTGTACGCTTTTTCTCCAAATGCCTTGGGAGCCCCCGCCCCGACATTTTCTAAGAAGCTCTTTCCCAAGTCTTTTAAGGAACGACTGGCCAAGACCCGCTTAACGTTTACGCGTCCCCAAACATTCCTCCCCTGTCGATCCTGCAGGTTTTGAAGACCCAGTTTTTCATTTTCCCTCCTGATTTCATGTGTTTTTTCCTCCTTTCATAGGCGCATCCTCCTCTGATATGCAAAAGGATTCGTACAAAAAACCCCCTTTTTTCGCAAGGTCCTCCTTGCCGAACGCCACAGCTCCCTTTCCTTTAACGCCGTAGCCACGTCTCTCTCCTTTCACCCCGTCCCTCCCAATGACGAATCGCCCGGGGTCCTACTAGTCGAACCCCCATGAGACTTTTGGTTTCCGCGAACTCCTGCGTCCATCACACGGTCGCCGAACCAGACCATTCTCGTATGCTTTTAACAAAAGCTGACTTTCCACACACGCTTCGCGATCGCGACTCGAAGCAACCCGCCCCGAAGCAATTTTTGTCCACCCATCGGACTTCCCGCTTGAATCTCACCTTCCCAAGGTGTTTCTCTCCTGCGCAAGCAACTCCACAATCTAATTTTTTTTTTTTTGGCAGAAGCCTACACCTCAAAAGTCCTGACGCAAAAAATGCCAGCCCCCTCTGCCCCTGAGCGTGTTACTCTCTCCTCGCCAACGTTTTCTCGAACATTTTGACGTTCCTTCGCGCCGCGCGACCCTTTCCGGTAGTTTTTTTGCCTCCACATCCTTTGCTCAGCCTGTTTATGTTTTTTGACGCCGACCTCTTCGGTATAGAGAGTGTTCCAATTCATCCCCCCACCCAACCATGGCCTGCACCCCAAGACACCCTCGCTCCTTTACCTTCTACATAGAGAACAAAGGAAGCCGTCCCAAATACATGGATCCCACGAGCTGCCGCGCGCCTCCTTCTTCACCAACCCCTCATAACACCTTCCTTTTTCTGGCTAGTGCAGGAACGGCATACCCATTCCTTCTTCTTGAATGACCCCAAACTTGGATGTAGACTTCTTTCACACACGACCCACACCCCACCCCCCACACGCCTGGTGTGTGTTGGTTTTTCTCGGGTTTGTTTTTTTTTTTTTTTTTTTTTTTTTTCTTTTTTTTTTTTTTTTTTTTTTTTTTTTTTTGTTGGCCTACCCCCCACCTGCAACCTATCCCGACACGAGACGGATAGCCCCCCCCGTGCCAAGCACTGCGCGCCCACTCTAAATCCCTTCCGTCTTGCCCACGAGACCCCCATTTAAACTTGGTGTTCGTTGTTTCAATCAGAACACTCTCAACCACACCCGTTCACCTGCCGCATGCCGCTCCCCTCCCATGCCCTTCCCATTTATACTTTTCTTTTACTTTCCCGAATTGCAGTAATTGGATCCGAAGACCCTTCCCAGCCTCTTGGACCCTTGTTTTTCGTTCAGCGCGAGCCTTCCCCCTAGATTGGATACTCAACTCCACACTTTTTCTTCCCCGTTTTCACCAAACCATCGTTCTAAGATGCCCCCCCCTTTTTGTTAAATATCGCCCGGTAGCACTTACAGTTATACCACATTTGCCTTGTTTGTCTTTTCTTTACCTGCTTCCCCCCCTCCTCATTGACACCAAGTACGTGTAAACGCCGTGTGAACCCCCAACTCGGATGGTGTTTACCCCTACATGCGCGTCGAATCTTTTCCATCTTCCAATTTCTCCCTCCGGGGTGGTGAGGTCACCCATTTTTTTTATACTTACCTATGCTGTCATCCCCCCCATTAGAATCCCCGTTCGTTGTCCGGAGGTTTTGTCTTTACGCATTTACCCAACCACTATTTCTTCGTTTGTCGCCCCTGCTGTATGCATGAGTGTATTCTGCGGCTTGGATTCTACTTCCAAGAGGGCCCCCTGCTGCCGTCCTCACTCATAACCCGTCCCCCAACGCAGCGATATGAAGCTCAATCTGGCGGTGTCTGGCTTCTTTCCATTTCATTATGTCAACCCTTGCTCGATCCTTCAGCCGCCTCCCGGATTTTTTTTTTTTCATTCGAAAAAGCAGTCCTCCTGCCTCTTTTTGCTTTTTCTAACCACACCACCACGAGGATGAAAGATTAACCCCCCCACTCCACCCCCCCCACCCCCCCCCCCCCCCCCCCCCCCCCCCCCCCCCCCCCCCCCCCCTCCCCCCCCACCCCCCCCCCCACCCCCCCCCCCCCCCCCACCCCCCCCCCCCCCCCCCCCCCCCCCCCCCCCAGCATGTTTTGATCTTGACATTCCCCTTGTGTCTTCTCGTGACCCTTGAGGGCGG
>Ga0179593_1652608_pt1 | contig 12250 bp, 21 predicted proteins | sample CZODoug2_1_08_16_FD_185931 | JGI IMG/M metagenome (GOLD analysis project Ga0179593, IMG submission 185931) | Vadose zone soil fungal communities from Angelo Coast Range Reserve, California, USA - CZODoug2_1_08_16fungal (PacBio error correction) | ecosystem: Environmental > Terrestrial > Soil >... | reverse complement strand
CATTGTTTTTTTTTTCTCGTGGCCCTTCCTTCACTGGTGTTAGTCACATACTGTTTGATCTAGTTGTCTGCCGCGAGGTCCTTTCCCTTTTTTTTTTTTTTTTCCTTCATAGGCGGCCCTTCCAAGCGAGACCGAATTCCCCCCCCCCCCCTTTTCGCTAAGCCAGCCCTTTTTTTCTTTTTTGACCGCACGGTCCCTATGGTCGCGCGTTCCTGGCTTTTCATTGTCTCCCGGACTTGTCCTTCTTCTTTGCGTGGCGCTGTTCCTTCCTTTTTTTTCCTGGTGCTCGGCCATGCGCAAAAACAAACTTTTTCCTCCGCACTGGATTGAGCGGCTACAACTTCGATTGGTCTCCCCTGTACCCCTTTCCTCTTTCCTTAATGGAAAAGCGGCTTTTTCCCTTTTTTTATACCTTCCTTCCGGGGCGATGAACCGGCGACCCCTTCCCAGGCCTCGAGAAGGATTAGACGCGCGTTGACAGCTTGAGTTTGTCCGGCCATCATTTGCCCTTTTTTTTCTTCTTTCGTCCGTTCCTTTTTTTTCTTTCCACAGGGGAGTAGCACTGACATTTTCCCTCGGTTTTGCGTAAGACATTTGCAAAACGAGCTCCTTCCCTCAAAAGAAAAGATCCTTTCCTTTCTTCCTACTTTTTCCTCTCCCCCTTTTTTCGTTGCATCAGTCTTTTCCGACACCCCGCGTTTCTCTGCCTCGGTGCGTTTCCCGGCTTGTTTCCCCCCCCCACAGATTATCCCAGCTTTCGGAGGCATGAGTTTTTTTTTTTCCCTCCCCCTCGACTAGAGTACTCGACTTTCCCCCGTCACATTGGTGCGGCTTTTTTGAAACTTTTCAAGACCTTTGGTTCCCCCCTCCTTGTGGCACTTTTTTCTATTCCTTTTGCGAGAGGATTTTTTGAGTTTCCAGCTTGTTTTCCCATTCCGGTCTTTATGAAAACAAATCTTTTTTTTCGAAATGTGTGTGCGGCCCTTTTCTTCAGTCCGGCACCTTTTTTCCGCCCAGGAGAAAAAGGACCCCTGCCCCCTATCCTCGGCTCACAAGGAATCCTCCCGGTGTTGTAAATGTTTGAGTCCTTTAAGAGGCGCTGCGATTTCCCCGTTGCCGGTCTCCTCCCATTTTTGAGCGACGTTTGTTCTTTCTTCCGATATGCTACGTAGTTAGGCTTCCTTCCTCAAGACCCTCTCACCCCACGCCTGACTGCCCCCCTTTTTTTTTTTGACCCTTCTTCGTTGTTCTTCGAAAGAATAGTTTGAACTACTCCCCTTTTCCAACTACTTTGCTCGGAAAACCCAACCTTGGAGATGCGCCATTTTCCTCCAAGGGCGACCCCTCCCTTTTTTTTCCCTTGCGTGGGTCCCCCCCTTTTGGGAACCCGGACGAGGTGTGGTGCCTTCCCCCTTTGGATGATTCAGCCTCAAAAAAACCGAGATTTCTTTTGAGGTCGGCACCCCTCAAGAAACGAACTCCCTTTGTCCCAAACCCCCCTGGCTGGGGACGATGTGGCCATATTTTTTTCCCCTTTTCTTTTTTCACTCCCCTGCGAGATTTGTGCGGACTTTTTTTTTTTGGAACCACTTCTTCTGTGCAACGATTTTTTTTTCCTTTTTTTGCCCCCCAGCCAGTCCTTTTCCTGCAACGGTACCTTCCTCGGCTTGTCAGCAGGCCCCCTTCTCTATTCACTGCAACCATTGAAGCTAACCCATCTCCCGTGGGTCCCTTCCTTTGAAGATTATCCTTTTTTCCAAACACGTAACCGCCAACACTGTCCGATAAAGAATGGACCTTCAAACGGCGTACATTTTTTCTTTTTTGGTTTTTTTTTTTCCCCCGGACCCCCGCGGGCGTGAGAATCCAAGCCCTGGTGATTTTTTCCCCTCCCCGAAGCACTTCCTGGTCTCCTCCGATTCCTGGCCCCCCCCTCTTAACTTGCCCTCTTGGGGACTTCGTACGTTTGGATCGACGCGCTCCCCCGGTCCCCTGATACAGAGAGTTTTTTTCCTTCGATGGTGAGGTAACTTTGGTTTGCGCAGCAACTTTTTCTCCTTGACGATCTCTCTTCCCGGAGAAGGCGTTCAACCCTTGGCGTGTCTGCTTTGACGCTCGGAGGGAAAACCTTTTTTTGTTCCTCTTTTTTTTTGTCTTTTTCCTTCCGCAACCGGCCATCAAGAATTTTCCCCATCCTGGAGTGTTCATTTCGTTTGTGGGAGATTACTTTTTTTTTTTTTTTCAGATCTTTTTTTTTTTTTTTTTTAAAGGGAAGACTTTCCCCCTCTTCTTTTGTCCCCTGGCGTGATTTCCTTTTTTTAATTGGGGTTCCGCGTGGGCGTCTCTTTGTGCTTTTCTTTCTTTTTCCCCTCCAGAGCCTATTGCGGCGTCCCCCTGATTACTGAACACGAGGTTGCGCGGGTTTTCCTGTGGCCCCCGGATCTTAGGGAAGCTTTTTTCGGAGCGTTCTTCAGGATAGGAGGGACCCCCCCCTTTTGCTGTTTTGCCTGGTGCACCCACTTCCCTTTGGGCAACTTTTAACGTTGCAAACCCCCCCGGGACCCCCTTTTTTTTTTTTTTCCTCCCCATGAGAACTCTCCTTTTCGCGAACGATGCGTTTTCTTGATTGCGCTTACCGCTTCTCCCGGCACTGGCAAGGTTCCTCCCTGTTAGGTTTCCTTCCTCGCGATTTTGAAAGATTCGGCTGTTTCTTCTTTTGATTTTTGATGTCTGACAGTCCCGATTCCGCGGGTTTTTTTGCTGCGCTGTATCACTTTTTCTTGGAGCCGCTGGAGGAATGCTTTTCTTCCCCTTTTCTTGGGGCCTTTTTTTTTTTCGGGGGAAAACCTTTTTTAGCCCCATCCGGAACTCCAAGGTTGGCGGGTCCCAATGTGTCGTTGACTCTTTCGCCGGGTATCTCTACTCTTTTCCCTTCCCCTTTTTTTTGTGTTTGTATGCTCCCTTGCGACGTGATAAGAGACCCCACTTTGGAGATACAGCCCAGGCGCCCCCACGATTCGGCTCTTTTTCAACGCCCGCCTTTCCCTTTCTAAATTCTTTTTTTTTTTTGTAGAAGTCCCCCTCCGGGGCCGAAAGTCCGCCCTCCTAATTTCTCCTCGCCGCCACCCCCCTTCCCCCACCCCATCTCCCAGTGCATTGATCGGGCTTTTTTTCCTCCTCATTCCGTTTTCTGTCCTTTTTCACTCTGGAAAAAAAAATTCTTGTGTGTGGTCTTCTTCCCCTGCCCGCCTTTTGTGCCTTTTCGGGGCGCTGATTTTACTCCGTTTCCCCAATCCGAATTAGACCCCCCCCCCCCCCTCCCAAGTTTCGGCTCAGATTGCGTCATTGACGGGATCGCGTCACTCCTCCTTTTTTTTGGCCCTTTTTTTTCCGTAATTTATGGACCTTCCCCACAAGCCCCAGGCGGCTCTTCTTTTTTTATGACACCCGCGCACCCCTTTCCAGAATTATCCCCCCGGTAAAAGCCACCAGCCCTCTCGCCCTCTTGGTCCGTAAATTAGTATCCCTTCCCTGGGCATGCCTCCCTTTCCTTTGCGTCGAGCAATCCCGACCTCTTTTTTTCCCCCTCCATTCGCCCCCCTTGATTAGCTTTTTTTCCGAGATTCCCCCAATTCCCGGTACTCCCCCCCGAGGTCACTTTTTGGCGCGAAACTTTTCAAAAATCCCCTCTTCCTCCCTTATCACCAAATCTTCCCTTTGGAGTCTTACTGTCACCAAATTTTAACCCGGTCCCGGTCTTTTTTTCCTCTTCCCCCCTTTCCCTTTACGGCTTATCCGGTTTCCTGCGTTCTTCAGTCATTCACGTGACTTTTCCCTTTTCAGGCCGGCCCGTTGCGTCCCCTACACCATCTGCTTCCCGCGGGATTTTGGCTTTTTTCCCTGGTTACGAGGACGCGTCTAAAGTTTTTTCCCCCAGGCGAAGTCTTTTTTTGCAAATATCTTTGCAGTACTACTCCGCCGCAGGGGCCTTGTCTGGCCCCGTCACGAACTTCCCAGGGATTCTCGTTCCTTTTTGTGTCTTCCCTTCCGCCCTTAAAAAATTGTACGTTTGAGCCCAAGTCGGGTCATTTGAATTGTGTGTCGGGTCCCGTTTTTTTGTACCGAGGATCAGTTTCCCTTTTTTTGGTCTTTTTGTCCCCCCCTGAGGGGGACTATGGGACCCCCGCGTGATATGGGAAAAGTTTTCAATTTGTCTTTTGTGTCTTAAATACGGGTGTATCCCCTTTCTTGCAGACCCCTTTTTTTCTTCCCCGTTGATAAATTCCTTTTCCGTTCTGGTCGGATTCCCCCATTTGCAAAGGATTTTTTTTTTCCAGTTCACGTCCTCCAACTCGCACACCCCCCCCCCCCCCCTTTTTGGTTCTCCCCAACTAGCCACCTCCGTCCCATCTTTCCCCCGCTCCCCTTGGATTTATCAAAGTTCTTTCCTTCCCGTGGCCGGCTCTATGTAAACCCCCCTTTGTCTTTCGGTTTTGCCTGCTGTTGAGCCTGGCTGCACCTCGGGAACCTTTTTCCCCCACCCAATTTTCCCTTTTGTCCTTTCCCACGAAGTGGGGAACCTCTTTTTACCATCTTGTTTCTCCCACTTGTGTCCCCAAATTTTCGTCCCCTTTTCATTCTCTTTTGGCAATCCAGGAAAACACTTTCGGTTCTTTTTCCGTTAATAGTTGGAAATTTGGCCCTTTCCCATCACGTACGATCTCACAGTTTGTCTCACAAAGAGGACTCTCTCTTAAGCACGTTCTTTTCTTATGTGGGGGATGGCCCCTCTTTTTTTCACTTAACTCCTTCCCCTCAAGGGGAGGCTGCGGCGGCCAGAACGTCTTTCCTTCGCCTTTTTGCCCTTCTGCCGGGTGCCCCCCCTTTTGGCGCACTTTTTTATGCTCTTCGTCCCTTCGCCACAAAGTGCAGATCGTTTTCCCGGCTTCTTTTTCCTTCCCCCAAGTTGCCGCACTTGTCCCCTTTTTTTTTCATACTCCCCCTGTTCCGGCACACAACATTTCCCCAGTTTAACTTCTCTCTTCCCTGAATGGGGGACAACCCCCCCCCCCCACCAAAAACATTCCCTTTTTTCCCAAGGTTGGCCCATTCTACGGGAACGTTACGTTTTTGCCGTGACCACCCCCCTTTTTTTACTCAATCTTCCAGTTCCCCCAAGGAAGTCCCCACATTTTTCAACCCAAGTCCCTCCCCCCGCATTTCGTGTTTTTTGATTTTACCTAGTCTTTTTTTTTTTGGAGTCCTCCCCATTCCTCCCGTCCTTTTTCCTGGTATCCCCTGTCCGACGAGGCCAGCTCCCCCTCAACCCAGTCCACCGCCCCGGTGTCCGCCTCCCCTTCCCCACCTTTCCGTGGGGGGTTTTTTTCGACGCCCCTTTTCTTCCTGAAAAATAGCGTGGTATCATTTTTTCTTTCGGTTTGCATTCTTTTTGCGCTTGGTTACTTTTCCTCCCTCCCACCCCCTCATGAAGGGCACAGAAGGTTTCTCCCTCTTTATTTCCCTTTATAGACAAATTTTTTCAAAGGATTGCGGTTTGACCCGTTCGTGCCCCCCCTGTTTGGGTACGCCGATGTTTTTTTCTATCTCGGCAGACAATTTTTTCCTTCAGAGTCCCTCGTTTTGTTACCCCATCGGGCAAACCCTCCCCTTGTACCGGCGGGCCCGCCCGGTTTAAAGGGTTTCCCTCCCCCCCCTCACCGTTCCATCGAAAGTTCCTTTTTCTCTTCCACGTGTTCCCTTTTTTTTATCATTGCATTCGAGGAAACGCTTTTTTGCAGGCGGTAAGGCCAGCGCCCGTCCCGAACGTTTTCCTGTTCTTTGTCCGTTTCAGGAAAAAAATCCCCCTTTTGGCGACCTTTTTTGTTTCCTACATAGGGGACCGTTTTCCTTTCCACGCTATCTTGTCGGTCTTCAGCAACGTTCCTCCCTTGCTTCGGTCTCGTTTCCTTTTTGGCACAGTGCCGCTTATCTTTTCTCGCAAGGGCCCCCCTAGAAATTCATGAGACACCCCTTCATCATGGTCCTCTGGACCACACCGTCCCCCCCCCCCATCAACAGCAACCAAACTCTCCAAGTGATATATATATTTCCTCTTTTTTTTTTTAGAGCCTCTTCCTTTTTCTCTTTTTTTGATGGAGGATGGTAACCGGGCACTTTTCCCCCCTTTTTGTCCATCCTGGACCAGCATTCCGGTTTTTCTTTTTTCCTGGCCGTCTTCGATATAGGGGCGGAACCCTTTCCTTTTGAGGACCGAATCCCCTTTTAAGTGGATGAAGACCCCCCCCCCCCCCCCCCCGATGTCGGTGGTCCGCCCCACCGTCTTTTCCGGTACAATTCTTTTTCTGATGTATTGATTTTTTTCCTCCCTTGTCCTTCGGGTTCCCCACGTTCCATTCCCTTTTTTTTTTTTCCTTCTGGCTCGCGCCCTCTCGGTGGCCTTTTTCTCCTTCTGTTCCGGTGCTGAGGGCGTCTATCAAATTCCCCCCCCCCGTTGAAGGGTTTTTCCTTTCCCCCCCGAGAAGATGGAAAAAACGCTTCCTTTTCTCGAGTCTGATAATTGCCGTTCACACCCTTTTGTTCAAGCAGGCCCGTTTTCCGAGATAGGAAGTTTTTTTTTTTTTCCGACACGTTTTTTTTTCTTTCTCCGCCATTTACTTTTTTCCCCTCGATTTTGCTTCGATTAAGGATCCCCTGAGTTTCTGTCTTCCCGCGAGTTCGGCGTCCAACCCTTTTGGACGCTTTTCTTGACTCCGAAGAGCAGCCTCCCCCCCCCAAGAAAATGATAAAGCGATTTTTCTTCTTCCCTGCCGTGGCGGAGGTTGGCCTCCTTTTTTCTCTTCCCTTTTGCGACTCCTCCTTCGTGGCGAGGAGGAAACGGTAATCCCCCTTTCTTTAGCAGGGACCCGAGGATGTATGGGGAGGGAACTCCATTTTCCCCCCCCCAATGAGTAATCGATTCCCCCTCACCTTTGTGCGGGCTTTTGAAAACCTTTTCATAATCCACTTTTCCTTTTCCCTTTTTTGCGAACTTTGTTCGTACTCCCCCCTGGGTTTCGCGCTGGTGTCTTCGGTATGTTTTTTTTTTCATTCCGGCTGGATTTGAGTTTTATGAAAATTCCCCCCCCACACTGGTTTCCCTTTTTTGGCACTGATTTCGGTCACCTTTCCTCCCCTGTAGACGGCCAACTGGATCCAGTCTTTCCACCCCCAAAAAGAAATTTTTCTTTTTTTTTTTGCGGCCCCCCCCCCCTCACTTTGGGATGGGTGATTTGTTCCCTTCGTCCGATTCCCTAACCCAGGGCTGCGGTCCCCCTGGTTGGCCTTGCCTCCAGTGCCGGACCTTTTTTTTTTTTGTTCTGCCCCAGAGTTTCCGGTTTCTGAGTTAAGGCCTTGACCCCTTTTTCCAACAGCACGAAGTCCCCCCACTCAAACCGTTCTGAAACCTTGTGGAGATTTCCCTCAATGTTTGACGATGCCAACCCCTCCCCCCTATTTTTCCCCTTTTTCTTTTTAGTTACGATGCCAACCCTCTTCGCAAATTTTTTTACTCTGTGCCGGGGGCGGACCCAAAGGTGCGTTTTCCCCCCAGGAATTGGGGTGAACCCCCTTTTTTTTCCCCATTTCCCCCTCTCTGATGACAAGAGCAAACCCCGAGTTTTCATGATTTTTTCCATCTCTTGCAAGAAATAACCTCCCCTGATAACCCTCCCCCCCCCCCACATTATGGATGGTCTTTTCCGATTTGCTTCGACTTTCTCTGCACTTGTGCGAGTTCGTTTTGTCTTTTTGCTTTTTTTTTTTCTGTGCAACGAGCGTTTCCCCTCCCCCCCTCCCCCAGGGGACCCCTTCATTTTTCTCTGGTAAAGGGATAGCCTAGGTTCCGAAGTTTTACCCCGGAGGTTTCCTCTCACTGAACCCAAAGTTTTTTATTTATCCCCCTGCAAGTGGAGACCGTTCCCTTTGACCTCCCCCCTCTTTTCCCCAACACGTAAAAAGACCCTGCCACTGTCTTCAAGGAATGGGCTTTTGGAGCCCCCCTCGTGTCCCGGGCGCGTGGGTGGGTCCCTTTTTTTCCTTCCCCTTTGGCTGAGATCCCCCCCCCCTTTTTCAGCACTGGAATTTTCTTTACGGGACGCACGTTTGCCCATGCTTCCCTCAGTTCCGGCAAATTTCTTTCTTTTTCCTTTTCCCTCACGTGATTGATGATCTTCCTGCAGGCCCCATCAAACGCGGTTTTGAACATCTCCGCATGAGTTTTTTTTTTTTTTTTTCTGGGGAGGTTTCCTTTTGAGGTTTTTTTTCCTGAGACCTTTTTTCCCCCGTCGTGATTACTTGTGTCCTATGGCTCCCCCCCCCTCTCCTTTTCAACGGCCTTGCTGAATTCCCCCGCCTTTACCTTTCCTTGGTGATGGCCCGACGTTCCCCCCCCCCCCCTGAATTTTTTGTATACATTCCTTTTCACCCTTTTTCATTTTCGCGTCCCTCTTTGGAGATTACCGTTTTTTTGAAGAGATTCGCCCCCCCTGGGTCCCAGGACGACTTCCGAGGCCTTGTTTTGATGGCTGTGGATGTTTTCCTTTTCATTGGCGGTCCGTGCCTCAGCGAAAGGGCAATTCGCTTCTTTCGACAGCCACGTGGTCCTATTGCGGTCAGAGGTTGGGCTCCTTTTGGCTGGGAGTTGGTACCTTTTCTTTTTTTCTTCCGCTGGTTCTCCCGTGCCCTCTTTTCTTTTTGATTAGGGGCGGACCTCCTCCCTCTTTGGGGTTTTTTTGACACGTTCCAGAAGGGACGTGCAAAACCTTTTTTTCTGGAAGATCTCCCATTTTTTTTTTCATGATTTGATTCCGAACGTTTTTGGGCTGGAATTCTCCGGATACCTCCTTTTTTCAGCGCCCGGCACCTTTCCCTTTGCAAAGTCCTGGTTTCTTGGCCTCCCCTAAATACACGATCTCCAGGATCTGTTTATTTCATCACTTCATTCTGATTTTCCCCCCCAACTCAAGATCCGCGGGTGTCCTTAGATTTTTCTCTTCTGATCCAATGGTCTTTTCCCTCAGAATGGGCCCCTCCTTTGTGAGTGCATGCTAGCAACTTCTTTTCAAGGTCGGGAAGTTTCTTTTCAGCCCCCCCCCCTCCTCGTGGCGGGGATGGGATTTTCCCTCCCACTGTCGTAGGAAGGGCTCGGGTTTCTCTTTTACTCATCAATAAGGTTGTGTTTGAATCTCCCCCAGGGAGAAGTGCTCCCCCCCCTCCCGACCCCTTGCGTTTCCTCTCCAGCCCTTTCCGCTCCCCCCCCAGAGCCGCGCATGGACACCCGCCCTTCCCTCCTCTCAAGGAGGGAGGCCCCACTGTTCTCGAACGTCCAGCCACCTCAGGAGTCCCCGCTTTCCCCCTCGGAATCGGCTTACGCCTCCTCTCCATAAATTCGTCTGGCAGCCTAATCTGGACTTGAGATTCTTCTTCCCCGAACCTTCCCCTTCTTTCCCCGTTCCCCCCCCCTTTGCGCTGAATCCATTTAGCCGCACCGGACCCGCACTTTTCGCGCAATCAGGAGTTTCTTTTTTCCCTTTGATAGCTTCCCGGCCCTTGCCCAGTTTTCAAGTTCCGTTCCTCCAAGTTTTTCCCCCCCCCGGCGGCCGCGGTGTTTTCTTCTGACCTTTCTCTCTGTTAACAGCTCCCTCCAGCGCCTTTTTTATACACGCCCCAGCAATTCCTTTGGTCAGGTACCCCTTTCCCCCGCATAGGCCCCTTTCCTTCTCCGAACTCTGCCAGGGGGTTTTAATCCTTGCCTTTTCATTTCGGGCTCCACCACAGAATGAAACCTGGAACTCATTTTGTCTCTTCAAGTCTTCCTTTCTTCTCCCAAGGCACGCCCGTAATCTCACCCCTTTTTCGTTCCCCCGAGCGGCTGTGAAACATTGACTTGACATCGATCTCCCCATCCACCAAATTTTTTTTTTTTTGTACGTTTTCCCCCCAAAAAGCCAGGGACCCCCGGTCCGGCTTTGTCCTTTCATTCCCCCGTTTGAACGCTTATACGGTTTCTTCTGCGCTTTCTCCCCTTATTTTCCCGATTTAGAGAAAAGCCCGCCTTTCTCACTTCCCACCATTCCCCTCCTCCGTCACTCCCGGAGGATATGGTACTTTTTTTCTTTTTCCGTCTCTCTTAATCCCTCTTCTTTCTACCGGAACTCTCTCCCCTTTCCTTCGCAATTCTTTATGCAGGGCTTTTCGGCCAGTCCCCCCTCCCCCCCCGCTTTGCAAGGCCTGCCGCCCTTTTTCCTTTCCCAAACCCCACCTCCCCCCCCCTGAAAAAATGTACGCGTTGGTTCAGTTCTTGTTTTCTTTCAGTTTTTTTTCTTTTGTTGGCAGGAACAGACCGATTTTAATTTTTTTCACTTTCGGTGGGCTTTTCTCTCCCATGGATAGCTCAATTTTCCCACAGTTTTCCCCTTCCATTGAGGGAAGACTCCGGGGTTTTTGTACCCCTAGGCGGTTTTCCCCTTTCCGGGTTGGGGTCGCTTCCAACTTTGCACACGAGCCCGAAGTTCCCCTTCCTCACCAAACTCCCCCCCCCCCCAATCGGGGTGCTGACTTTCCCCCGTTCTCTCACATCGTCCCCACCCAGAAATTTTTTTGGCATTTCTCCCCCCCCCCCATCCTCTTTATTGCGCTCCCTGGAATTCTTTGGCGTCAGTTTTTCCAGTCTCTCGGTTTTTCTGATCCGGCGTCTTTTTTTTCACGGGGGTTTTTCCACCCTTCCCCTTTTGGGACCCACTCCCGTGGACCTGTACGCTTGTTTTTTTTCCCTACTTTTACTAGCCACCTTGGGCGCATCTCTTTCAAGTCCTTTTTTTTCTTTCAGAGTTTGCAATTTGGGACTTTTCCCCGTGCTTCACCCCCTCACTTTCTTCAGAAAGGTGAGTTTCCCCCCCTCTTTTTTTTTGTTTCCCCGTGCGCTGGGATTACTACGTTTCTCACCGCGGATGGACCCACACAAACTCCCTCCTTCGGAACTGGAGTCCTTCCACCCCCGGTTTTGCGAGGTTTTTCCATTAGATCGGATTCCCTTTTTTTGTCACAAAACCCATTTGACAAAAGTGCACGACTTTTTCTCCCCTCGGCTTGCTTTTTTTTTTTTCTCCTGGCCGTGTGAACTTTTTTAGTCCGTGTGCCCCTCCGCACACACATTTTCCCCCCCTTTTTCATAACTTTCCCATTCCCTCCTTTTGGACAAAAACAAGATTCTTTTCCCCCCCCCACTCCCTTCCTTGGGCCCCCAGGCACTCCTTTTTTGGAAAAAAGTTCCCTCGTTCTTCCCTTTTTGCCCCCCGATGAGTTTTTTCCCCAAGAAAAAACATTTTAAACCAAAAGAAGCCCCAGAATTTCGGGAAATCTGGAGTACTCTAGTCTTTTCATCCGCCCCTTCTACCGGCTCAAGCTGGGGTCCTTCCGACTCCCTCTTCCCCCGGAATTAAAACCAGCGGGCTCCTTTCCCCCCCTGAAACGACTTCCAACTCGCACATCCCTGCTGCAGGATTCCTTGAAAAAATCGCTTTATCATTTCTTTTGCTTCTTCTTTTTTCTTTTGGGGCCGTCTTTCCACTGTCTCCGCGTCCCCTCGTCAAGTACTCCCTGCAAGGTTCCCCTCTTTCTCCAGCGGAAAGAATCAGCAGCGGTTCTTCCCCCTTGATTGGTTTTCCGTTTCCCTCCTCTCCACTGGTCCCTGGTCAGCCCCATTTTTTTCTTCCCGGGGCCAGGAACCCTCCCCGGCCATTATTCGGCACCGTTCTATTTTCGTCCGTCTTTTTCCATTCTTTTCGCGGGCCTCTCCCGTTTTCGTTTCCATCTTTCCCTAGCGCCTCATTACCCTCTTTGAGCCCCCCCCCTCATTGCCCTTTTCACGCAAAAAACCGGCGGCAGAACTCCGGTCCAGCGCCGGGTTCCCTCCTGAAAAGGGCTGAAGTCCCTTTTTTTTCAGGGGAAAAAGCATGAACTTTTTCTCTTTCCTGGAGAGGACACTCCTTTTGCGGGCATTTGGGTGTCTTTCCCGCCTCGCCGTTGGCCCCCTTTTGATGTGGCCCTTCCTTTTTTTCCATATATAGTGCCTTCTTACTTTCCCCCCCCCCAAAGGGACTCGACCTCTTAATGCTGGGTTTTTTTTCCCCTTTCCAACACAGTCAACAGTGCCCCAGCGCCAGTCCTTCCCGCTAGACACAAACTTTTTCCC
>Ga0179593_1482809_pt1 | contig 12250 bp, 12 predicted proteins | sample CZODoug2_1_08_16_FD_185931 | JGI IMG/M metagenome (GOLD analysis project Ga0179593, IMG submission 185931) | Vadose zone soil fungal communities from Angelo Coast Range Reserve, California, USA - CZODoug2_1_08_16fungal (PacBio error correction) | ecosystem: Environmental > Terrestrial > Soil >... | reverse complement strand
TCCGTTACCCTTTCTTAACGAGCATTTTCCGCCCCCCCTCCTTTCAGCCGGACTTTTTGAGCTGTCCTAAGGAATTCGGGTACTAATACTCGCCTCCCGAACGCGCCATTCTTCTTCCTCCGTTGCTGAGGACGCCCCACCAGTCCTCTGTCTTGACGGATCTTATCTCTCTAGCTCATAAGTTCTGGTTGGGAGCTGAAGTTGCTGCCTGGAACCGATCACCTGTTTTTGCTCAGTCTTTCCAAGAAGCATTATTCCCCCCACTTTTACTGCAGACTCCCTTTCCTCGACGTTCAAAAATTTTTTGCCAAGTCGAGTGCAGGTCGCAACACATTGCACCCCTTTCGACTTTCGGATATACCATTTGCCGAGGTAAATTGACAATCACGAGCTTCTCCTTCATGGATATGAATGCCATTCCCTGGCGTATTACCTTCGCCGTTCGATTGACCCCAGCTGATATAGTCCGCTGATTTTTCCCAAGCTTGATCCCTGACGACCCCCGGCCAGTGCCGCAGATCCGCCCTGTAAAGCCCTTTCTTTTATCTTACCTTTCCCCCTTCGGGTTAAGAAGTGTTTTCCGCCCATTGGCCATGCTGCCTCGGTGGCTGCCCGGGGTCGCTTTTTTTCTTCTTATTTTACTAATCCCTTCCAGACGTTTGTGGAGAACCGCGTTCTGTCTGGACGTATTGTATCCCGTGAACCAGACCTGCCGTCCTGAACGGATCCACCTTTTTTCCTGTTTTTTTTTCCCACCAGACTTGTTCACGTTTTCGAAGCTACTGGTCTGATGCTTTTTTGTTTCCGCGCTCGGACGGCCCAGCATCTCCGCACTCGACGCTCTTCTACTATAAAGTCTTTGATGATGAATTCAAGCAACCTGCCGAACCCAGATTGCGTCTTTTCGTGGAATGCCCCTCTCCTCTTGCGGACCATTGAATGGGTAAATACGACTCGTGACCCGCTCTATAAACTAGTCTTGATGATGCTCTCGCCCTGATTTTCCGGAAATTAAGTTGGATGCTTTTCTTTATGAGCGAGGTCTGAGTTTTAAGGCGTATTCGGTTTGTTGATCGCCTTGCCTTTTCGTGTACTTGGCTTTGCTGGGGCCCTGCAATTTTTTTCCGTCGGTGCGAAGTCTCGTGGAGTTTGCGATCGCTTTTTCTTCCTCGACCGCCGCTACCGTCTTTCGATCCGGTTTAAAGACCTCCCCCCTCGACCTGTCTGCCTGCATCTGTATGGCTGCGACTTCTTCTCGTTCATTTGGAATCAAGCGGTGAAGCTCTTTCTGGGCTGCCCTTTTGCCTGTTTTCCACCGTAGTGCTCCGTTTCCCAAAGCGTTAGTTCGCGTCCCGTGGCACGTCCCCGTGACCTCACATGGCTCTCGGCGGGAGAGATCGCTCGGCTTCGCCGTATCTAGGTGGTCCACGCAATGCCAATCTCCGAGTACCTTTCCTGCCGTTACTTTTCTCCATGTGTGAAGTCTTTTGGTAGACGATCTTTTTCTTCGCGTCAGCTCTGCAGGAAATCCTCTAATTTGGTCGTAGATTGGACACTTTTCCGGATGGGGAGAGTTACGTGCGTTTTCATATCTTTTGAGTGCCAGCCCTTAGTGCAAGGCATGGGCCGCGCTTGTCCTCCCGAGTCCCCCCTAGCACCCTCTTACAACTCGCATTCTTCTGCTAATTTTCAGGTTTGTAGCTTTCTCACCACGTTCTTAGACCGATGTCTGTTACAGTCGCGGCCATACAGGGCGACCTCAGGCCGCCAACCACGGACGGCCATGACCTTCATCTTCACCTTTTTTTCCACCTCCTTTGAGGATAACGCGTCTCGTCCTTTCTTCTGATGACTTTCCCTGAACCCTTGATGTCGTCTCCCGACGACCATCTATTCGGCGTCTAGTCCCTGTGACTCACCTGAGGTTAGGACTCGGCTTGCTTTGAAAATGGTGCCGTTTAGCCCCACCCCGTTTAGTGCCAGTGTCAGACGGAGAAGTGCGAGTGAGTACAGGGAATTTCTACATCCATCGAAGCCATTCGCTACATCCAGCTGCCGATGCCCGCCTGACTGTCTGACCTTCCTTCAGCTTCCAGGCGTTCGCACGCTAGACCTCGCCATTGCCGACAGTCTGTGTGCAACTTGTTCAATCGGTTTGAGGACGGCCCAGGCGCAGTTCCTCATTCAATCGGCTTCCTAAGACTTCTTTCCAGTTGCGGGCGACTAAGGTGACCTTTTTGAGCAACAAGTTCGGTGCCGCTTCCATGCTTCCGATTCGTTAGTTCGCGCTTGGGCGATGTTGGGTTTGATCATCCCTTCTTCAAGTCGCCGTATGGGAACCCGAAAGACGCTGTGGTTTCGTGGTCCGTCTTGGTACTTTTATGCCTCCCTTACGTTTGATTCCCGGCGTCTGGCCAACCCCAGCGGCGCGATTAGACGGCTTCCCCCGGGAGCGATGAATTGGACCCTCATACTTTGTACGCCCTCTTTCGTGTGACCTGACGTTCCCTTTGGCGTTCCTATTACTAGCTCCAGAAACGGTTTATCGGCGTTTGCGCCTTCTGTTCGTCTTCCTCTTCCATCTGGATCCACTCGCGGATTTTTTTTTATCTTTTTTTCCCGGCCCGCATGAGGGGACCCTCGGAGCGTCCTGCCTGTTGCAACTCAAGTTGAGGGTTTTACTGATCTTATTCCATATTCTTTCTGATTGTCTTCCCATCAAGGTGACAATTTTTTTTCAATCCGGGATATGGCGCGCTTTCCGTCCCAGCTTTCAAAGCTGAGAGTGAGGAAGCCACTTTGCCCCCTTTTAGGTGCTTTTTGATATCCTTCCTCCCGATCCAACCCCCCCTACATCTTCGGCCCTTTTTTTGGGTTCAAAGTTTTTTTTCAACAAATCGAGACATCTTTCCTGGAGCGATATATAGCCCACCCCGGCTTTTTTGAGTTCGACTGTTTTTCCTCCCCAGCCCATTGGGCCATAGAGCATTGCAGGCAATCAGGACAACTATTCTCAAGCCTACTTGCGCACCACCCCCCACGGGTTAGAGACGTCCCTTTCGTGGATCGACTTTCCCCCCCCTTTATACCTTATTCTCATCCGCTTTATTTTTAGTATCGGGCAAGCTCTACCCTCGCTTGTAGGATCATGTGGAAACTTTTTTATTCAATGTCCCCCTAAAATATCGCATGGAACGGAGTAAAGGAGGCACATCCCGTTTTTTATCGCGCACACCCGGTTACATGTCAGAGACTGTCCTCCTTTTGGCCACTGCCCCTGGTTTGTACGGGGCTCTTTTCACTTCTCGAATTAACGTCTGGTTCGGCTGGGATACGAAACCGCTGCTTTAATGGAGACCGGATTTTTCCCGGAAAGACTGATTTAAAATCGATCTCGCGTACGTTCCCCGAGTTTCCTCCTTCTATGTTCTGTGATTCTTGCGCCAGGCTTTACTCATAGTTGATTCCATGGTCCCCAAACCCTTACTCTTCTATTTTTCGGTCAAGCCTTTTAGTTTCAAGAGCGTTGTCGCGGTTCTTCCCTTTCCGTAGCGGCAGAGGATTTTCCACGCGTCTTATTTTCCGCTGACTCGCCAAAATATAGTGGCGCTCCTTTCGCACCCACTCTGGTTCATTTTATTTCGGCTCCGGCCCTTGTGCGGGAGTGAGACAAAACCCCTTTTTGGTTTTTTTGGCTCTTTCCCCCCTTTTGATGTTATTTATCGGTGTATATTCTTCCCTCCCGAGTACCAACCAGCCGGGCCTTCACCAGTTTCCCTCGATGTACTTTCATGTTTTTGTTTTTTTTTATTTTTAGTCCATATTTTTTCCCGTGTTTTCTGTACGTGGCATTTTTTTTTACTGGGATCCCGGAGCTTCATTTTCACGAGATTACCATCTATTCATGTGGCTCTTTGCACCCCATATGCGGTACGTCTTTGCAGTTAGAGAATCTGGTTTTCCTTTTTCTGTCACCTTGTCCCTCCTTCATTTTTTTTAGGATGGCATGACGCCTGAAGTTCCCCTGATTTCTTATCTGGGGGGGACTGCTGGTCCTCCTCATATGCCGTCATTTTCAACTCGTGATTCTTTGGAACGGCCAACAATTTCCCCCACGGTACCTGGACCAACCCCCCCAAAATTACTCATCTGTGGGCCTATAAAGGCCTCTGGAGGTAGGAGACAAGTCTCAGTTTTTCAATTCGCGACATTTTTTTAAGAGGCTCCAATTGACCTTCTCCCCCTTTTTGTGCCGCCTGAGCTTACGGGCTTTGTATTGAAGTTGCGGGCGTCTTGTTTACTGACAATTTAATTCCCTCTAATTCTCGGTTTTTTTTCCATTTTTTTTTTTTTTCGTTTCGTTCTCATTGTGTCGGAATCACGTGTAGCTCTACAAAGCCCCCCAAATCACCTTTTCCCGGACCCCAAGGGGGTGGAGATCTTTAGTCTCATTTATGGCTGGCCGACAGTTCTCATTCTTATTCCTGAAAATTACCCCGGTTCCCCCCCGTTCACGGCCGCCTGAGGCGGAGCGTCTTCCCCCACTTCTGACCGTCCCGCGAACCGCATTTTCCTATCGGTTAGTTAGATTCTTCCTCGGGTGTTTTAGTCTCTCCGTTTGCCGTCTTGAGGAAAATTTTACAAGGTTAACGGAATCGATTGCTTTTTTTTTTTTTTTTTTTTTAGAACTGTCTTTTATTTCTGCGTTTGGGCCGGCTTGCTTGTAGGGATAACGCTACTGCAACCGTAACGTCTTGGCTCATGCCTCTTATTCACGTCAATCACTGGTGGTTTTTACCTTTCTTGCCGCAGTTCCCGTCAGCGGGTCCAACCTTTGGCTCTGTTTCCTAGCGGCATCGGAGTCGCCTTGTCCTGAATTATCATCGAGTTTTCCGTCCCTACCGCAAGTTTTGTGCCTTCAGCATGATGTTGACGTGCTTGTCCCTCCAGGAATCCGGAATGAACGTCCTTGACCTCCACGTGGCTTTCGTCAGATATGGCTGAGAACATCTGTTCCCTGATTTCGATCTCTTCCTGATTTATTGGAAAGCGCACTTTCCAAATACCTGCGTAGATTCTTTTTTCATTTTGTTTTTTTTTGGCATTTCTCTGGTCGCTTTGCTTTACCCTTCTCACCCTTCGGCCCGGAACAGACCCCATACCTCATGTTCGTCTCACCCCCCTCGCTTCCCCTTTTTTTTCAGATGTAATGCAAATCCGGTTTTTTTTTTGCCGACTTTGGGTTCCTACCTTTTCTTGTAATGTTTGGTTCCCCGGTGTGTCTATCGCCCCCCTCCCGGCCTTGTGGCCTCAGGAGGATAATCCCTTTCGGGCCCCGTGTCTTTTTTTGAAATTCTTTTTCATCTGATAACCGTTTTTCATATGCACCCACCATGCTCTCTCCGGTTTTTGATAGCCGGATTGACTCTGATACTTGTCTTATCGTTTTATTTCCTTACAAGGTCCATTTGATGAAGGAACCCCCTAATCCGCCCTGGTTTTTGACGCTTTGTTATCCTTTTAATTCTGTGCCCTCGAAAGCTTCTTCCCCCTACTTTTACCGACCCACTTATTGCCCCTTTTGTCGCCACTCATCCCTACGCCGTCGCGTTTTCTAGGTTGAGGTCTTTGTATCCTTTTCACCTGTGATCTAGCGCTTCTCTTTTTCTTAGGACCGCATTTACCCCGTCGTCTAACCTCTAATGTGGACAGACAGAAATGGAAAACCCCCTTCCTTACCCACTCCCTACATCCAGCGTCCCCTGGTAAACCGTTTTTTTCCACGTGTTTGAGCCACTGCATGCAGATGATATCAAGGCTCGCCTATCATTGGTCTTTTTTCCTGCGCTAGTTATGGAGCCTCCCCAAAGAGTCTTTGCGCCCCCTCCGGTCCCCTTGGTCCAGCACGACTCTGGCCATTCCCCAAAGTCACCGTCTGTCCATGTTTTTTTCCCTTATTGGTGGGTCTCTTTTCTGAAGCTGGAATTTTTCACCTCATGCCCAATCTTCTGCTCTTGTTTTCATAGAGCAGGCATATTGATTCCGCCCCCTGTGTGGCATCCGCATACTGGTTGGATCGACAAGCTCCCCTCCCTCTTTTTTCCCTCCCTCCTAGTTTTTTTGCTCTCGGCTGACTTCACCATCTTTCTGTGTCCTGCTCTCACAGCTCACTTTTTCTTTTTCCCGGTCCGAGGTAAACCCCTGAGATCCTTGTAAACCCCAGTTTGATTGTTCCCAAGCTCAACCCTTTCTCCACACCTAGGGGCCCCGTGTACCCGCGCTGCTCTTTGTATAGTCAACATTTCTTTTTCGTTCTGTTGACCCTGGTCCATGAGGCGGAAAGACGCGGTTTGCGTACAGAGCCGCGAGCCATGGCTATTTGGATTGAGTTCATCTTTCTAATTCATCGCACGCCTTTATTTTCCTTTTCGTTTAACATTTGTGGCGGGTTTCTTTATTGGCGCTGAGTCGTGGGCCCCTTGTTTTTCGTCTTTTGATTCACGCCCCCGCGGGAGCTCGTATTTCAATCGTCGAACGTCACTTTTCCGTTGCGTTTTAGCACTGTGACCCTTCTCCCCCCCCTCCCCGCTCCACTCTCCACCCGGGACTTCAGCGATTGAAGATCCGGAGTCTCTTCCTCACGGGCACCTGGTCGGGTCCTAGTGCTATGACCCCATCGGCCCGCTTCCCACATCATTCCCCCCCAGATTTCTCCTCGTGTCCACCTGCCGTTGGATCCTGCTTCTCGTGAAGAACGTTTTCAGAACATAAAAATTTTTTTGATCTCCCCGTAGCTTTTCAAAGGTTCGCCTTCCTTCGACTACAATTGATGAGCAGTTGTTAGAGGTGCTTTTCCCCTTTCCCCCGGCCACATTAACGATTCCTTTAGCCGTAATTTTCCGCGGTATCGCCGTCCTTCGTGCCCCTGTCGGCCGACGGGAAGCGTGGATGTCTTAAGCCCCCCCAACCCACAGGTTTTTTTCCAGCCATTTTGCGGCCCTTTTTTTTACGCGGATAGAAGAGGTACCCCCACAGTCGACACCACGTGCATTGGCATGCCCTAGTCAGTCATAGGACGTGTTTCGCCCATTTACCTGATTCTTTTTTGTTTTCCGATGTTTTTTTCCCTTGAGCCCCATTTTCAAGCCCATCTCCGCATATCTTTACACACCCAAACCACGGCCATAGAGCACGAAGACTTTTCTTTGTCCTTCTCCTTGCCTCATATTCTGCAGCTTGATTTTCTCTTTTGTGACCCTTTTGGACAGCCCTTGAGAGATTGCTCCAGTTAGCTGGCGTTTCATTGCCGTTTATTTTCTTTTCCTTTTTTAAAGCTCCCCCCCAACCCCCTCCACACACCCCTTGTTTCCTCGGTCCGGAAAAAAGCTATGATTCCAGGCCACCGCGGCTCCGTCATAGGCAATAACAAGCGAATGAGGTCGGCCCGTTGCCCAAACTTTAAACATCCCAAAAGGTACCCCTCTTTCCGGAGAATTTCGATGTAATGAGCAGCTGAGGTGCTGCGGACCGTTTTTACCGACCCCACCTCCCGCTTCCCACAAGAGCGAGAGTCTTAACCCTTAGTTACTATCGTAAGTCGTCCCCGTCCCCACGCCGGGACATCTCCTGGCGCTCTCCAACACACGATCCTGATTTTGAACCAGGCAAAGCTTTAAGTGTCGCTCGAGTTTCCCCCTTCATTGTTCTCGACAAAAGCTCGCTCTTCCGGCCGTTACGTCACGGCAAGCCTGGGAATTTTCGGAAGACCACAACCCTGAGACCGTTACTCCCAGTCTCCCCCCAATGCGACGAATGATACAACCCCTTTCCCTCCGCATTCTTTGCTGGCGCCGCGACGTCCTGTACCACCGATCGAAAAACCCCAACCCTCCACCTGCCGTAGAAATTGATCTTTGTACGATTCAACCCCTCCCCCGCGCGGCAACTGCAAGAAAATCCCCGGCCGTGGATCACGCGAGTAATAAAAAATTTCATCCTTGAAGTTGCCTCCTCCAAATGGACCGTCCTTTGCCACCGTCATTCAAACACGCACTTTTCCCTCCCCCCACATCTTCCTGCTTGTTTGTTCTTACGCCTGGTCCACTTAATATTCCGGCCAAAATTTCAGCAACGGCGGCCACCACTTTTCATGCCGGCAGAGGGTTATGTTCCCCCGAAGCCATCCCGCACTTTTTCCCCCCCCAACGCTCCTGCCTACCAGATGCCTACAAACAAGACGTTGATATGTTTCCCTGGGATCAGAACGCCCCCCCGAGTCCTTCCCCCCCTGCGCTTTCTTTTTGTTCACTCCTCCCATGTAAGGCCCTCCGATGTACGGCTCTTTACTGTCAAAAGACACCATCCTCCCTCTTGTCCCGGCTTTGCCCGACCCCATGTGTTCTCATCTGCATATCCCAAGACCCCACAACTCCCGCGCCGCCAGACGGAAAATCTGTTTGACGGCGTTTTGGACTTTTTTTGGGGAATTAGCCCCCCCTATCCATCAAGAAGTTTTTCTAGTTTTAAAAAAGGCATCAGGGTCACTCCATGTTTACGCTGAGCCAGTCCAAGCCCCAGCTTTTTGTTGAGTGGGGTTTAACGTTTGAAGCGTTACCTTCTCTTCTTGTCGTCTTCAGATGATGACCAGACTCGGAACACAGGGCCGGCTGGAACTCCCGTTAGCCCGCGACAGCTCGGTCCTTTTACGGCCCCCAAATCTTCCAGGGTTTTGTCCCCTAAGGACGAAAAAGAGCCAGTAAGAAGTCCCCTGGCCTACCCGACTGAACCTTTGATGACTGTTGCTCTTTTTTTCCCCCCGAAGAGGCTTTTATTCTGTGATAGTTTTAAATTGTTTCTCACTTCCTCTAGCCAACGTGGGTAGATAAAGAGCCCAGCTTTTTTCCTTTCGCCCCTCTGTTTTGAAACATCATTCCTTTTTACTCTCTTTAATGGCCACCCTTGCCCTTGGCATCCGCGTTGAGAAGTCCTGACCCATCTAATTTTTGTGGTTCGATCTTTCAGAGTGTGCTTCCACGGTCCTTGTGGATCATTCCCTTGACTTCGTTCGTAGGCTTCCGTGCTCCTTTTCTGATACTTTTCCCGCACAGCTGGCTTTGAGGCCTGCCCACACGAACAAACCCGCGCCCCAAGAAACCCCACCTGCCTCTTAGCCCCTTTTCTCAAGTCGCTCCACGGAGCTTCTTCTCTCGCCCGTGGAGTGTGCCTGAAGATGGATGAGGCTCCCCCTATTGCTCTTTCTGTTTTTAGCTGCACCTATTGTCCCGATTGCTGGTTACTGCCCAGTTTCGCCTTTTTTACGATCCCTTTTTTTTCCACTTAACAAGGATTCGTTTGGGTGACGACCTTAATCCTCCCCAAATTTTACGAAGATTTGTTATGTCCCCCTTTCGGCTTTTCCCGGATCAACACCGAAGTCGCGTGGGACCGGGATGGCCCGCCGCGTATGCTGAAGAGTGGCCGCCCAATATCCCCCGTTCCCTTTCATTTTGATTCCTTTTAAAGTAGATCAAACGCCCGGCTGCGACAGTATCCCCTGACTGACCTCCTTTTTCATGCCCACCCTCTTGACGCTCCTCCGCCTTTACCCTCCAGGAGGCCGACTGATAGCGCGTTCGCCCGATTTTCCCTTGCTTTCTTCGAACGTCCAGCGTCTGGGCCCAACTCCGCTATCCACCCTTGGTGTGTCGTTCTCGTTTCAATCGGGACCTTCCCCGGAAAGGTCAGTATTTGCGCAACCGTGCTGATTTTTTTTTTTCCCCCGCGTTTGTTTTCTTTTTTTCCCTCGCAAGGCGTCGCCGGCTCCGGGCCCTGCCTTTTTTCCCCTCAAACGGTCTCTTTACTGCCGTTAAAGATTAAAAAAAATTTCCTCCGACACCAGCTCGTCTTGTAGGCCGATACTCCATTTTATTTCGTGATCCAGCAGAGCTTCTTTTTTTCGTTCTGTTGTTTCTCGTTGTTAATTTCCCCCACGCGACCCCCAGCTTTTCTTAGAGCTTCCTTACCATCCGGATCTATCCCCGCTTGCATGGTTCCCCTCGAACCCTTAACAGCTCCTACAAAAGCTGTTTCCCGTGCACACGCACTGGCGGATTTGCTGATTTTTTTTCTGGCGACGAAGGGTCCTCAAGTGAATTTTCGACCTGTCGTCGTATTCCCCCCTGCTTTCTCTTCTTTTTTTTAGGCTTGCCGATTTTGTCGTTGCGTTTCCCCGCAATTCAGACACACTTTTCCTCCCATAACTGGGCACGTCCTGTTGATCCCTGCGCTAACCCTTCCCATTTCCAGAAAGCCGGAATTTTTTACCATTCTCAGATCGACACGGTCCGATCCTCTTTGGGGAGAAACAATTTTTCGACCTCATCCCACTCCGGATTTCTGGACCTCATGACAACCCCCCCCCCCCCCCCCCCCTCAGAAGCGAAAGACTCTTTCCTTCCTCGGACTGGGATTCTTCGTGTCCCCTCTTCATACTGCGCAAGGCCCTTATCGTTGGTTTTGTTCCGCCTGATTTCCCGCCCGGAGTCGGAATTGAAGAACTCAAGATGCTGGTACTATCGGTGATTTCAACGGTCACCACCTTTCCAAAAGGATTATCTTCTCTGCATGGTTAATCTGTGTTGGGCTATGTTTTGTAACCAGGAGGCCTGTCTTTTCTGTCACGATGTTTAACGTCCTCCCTTATGTACCATCCTCCCTCGACAATTCTGCCCTTTGACTTTCCACCTCTTACGTTTTGGATTCGTCTTCTGTCCCTTCAGTCCAAAGAAACTCTCCATTCCGCTTCTTTGGCTCATCTGGCTCACAATAATTTTTCTTAGGCCTCACTCCCAGGATTCCGACTCCCTCTCTCTCCTCATCACCTGGTGCACCAAGTTTCCGGAAGTCTTACGTCCCCAAATCGTTGTGGACACCAGCCTCACCGTTCCGTCGTTGCCTGCGCGATCCAAGCGCTCACCGTCATACCCTTATGGCGGCAACCCACCCCCCGTTTGTTACCCCTCCAACCTTTGCGACGGCACAGCCCCGTTCGGGCTTTCCACCCGGACGCAGGGTCTAGTGAATAAACCGGTCCCTCAAAAATCAATAGAGATCTATCGTCCCATCCTTTTACCCCTTTCATGCCGGTCCCGACTTTGAACCTTCCTGTGTGCCCCCCCCTCTGCAATAAGGTCCCCAAAAATAAGAAGCGGCATCAAGCCTCTACTATTTCCTGGCCCTTAACCGCCCGCCCACTTCATCGCCTGCTATTTGCGAACGTAGCCCTTTCGACCGCCGATTCCTCAGGCAATGGGCCTCGATCAACGCATTGGCCGCCATTCTTCACACGCCTTGCCTTGGGTTTCCCTGCGGTTTTTTTCGCTTTCCCGTAAGGACATTAAAGCCTTACCATCTATCCTCGCGGTTTTGGTCTGTCTATTCGCTTTGGCCCCAGACGAGCGCGAACAGCCGCCCCCCCTTCGACGTTTTCGAACCCCCTTACACGGTACTGGTTTTTTCGCGTCCTGTGATCTTCCCCCGGCCTCCTCTTCCAAATCCCAAATTCCCGACCTCCGCTCGCCCCAGATGGAAGTGATTTTTCGCATTACTCCCGGCTGCGAAGGTTCAGACCCCCGATACTCGGCCATTCAGGTTCCCCAAATTAACGCAGGGTGACATTTTTTCTCCTCGTACTACGTCAGACCCTGAATTGGTGTTGATTTTTTCTTGCTTTCTCGGAGTGGAGTTCCCCTTGGTCTTTCTCTCTTTTGGACCACCCCTTACCATCCGATGAGACCGCCTTTTCTCCGGCAGGCCTTTTCATCGCCTATGTTCAGTCTCGGCCTTGCCCCCCCTCCTCGTCGTGCTTTCTTCCCGCACCCCTTTTAGAGAGAAGTCCCTGCTTTGGAGCGCTTGGCGCCCGAAGGCCAAACTCAATGTCTCCCGGATTGCAAGCGTTACCGTCGCTTACACTTCTTTTCACAGAGGCTTCGTCTTTGACCCCTACTCTTTTCCCTCCTGCTGTGAGTTTCTATTTTTATTTACACCGGATCAACCTGGACAACCCCCTGAACCCTTCTTCCTGCCTTAGCTGTTCTTCGGTTTTGCTGGGATCGTTTCCCGGGCAATGGCTCCTCAACCTATCTTCTGCGTCCCCCCCGTTTCGGTGAATCCTTGGTGCTCTCCTCTGAATGTAATCTCTAGGATATGTTGTCGTTCCCCTTTCGTACTGTAAGTCACTCTTCCCTCCCCT
>Ga0179593_1395647_pt1 | contig 12250 bp, 10 predicted proteins | sample CZODoug2_1_08_16_FD_185931 | JGI IMG/M metagenome (GOLD analysis project Ga0179593, IMG submission 185931) | Vadose zone soil fungal communities from Angelo Coast Range Reserve, California, USA - CZODoug2_1_08_16fungal (PacBio error correction) | ecosystem: Environmental > Terrestrial > Soil >... | reverse complement strand
TTCCTTTTTTCTTCGAATAAGTTTCCCGCTTTGCGGGCCTTATACCCCTTTCTATTGTCTCTTCTCTCTCATCGAATGTCGAACTGGCCAAAGTCACCCCGCGTTTGGCTCCCCCATTTCCCTGCCCCACGTGCTCGCAAATTATCCCCATTCGTCTGGGCTCGATACGAGCCGCGTTTTGGCACCTCATCAATGACTTCTCGCCCTTTTCTGCACATTTCGACCGCGTCGAGCTCGGCTTCTTTTCCACCCCCTTCCCTCTCCCTTAAACGAAAAGTCCAAAGTTGGGCTCCAGTCGGACAAGGTTCGCCAGTTTTTTTCGATATGTCATCTATTCTCCTTGCGATAAACGCAGGAGTGTCACTTCTGAGTTCCCTCTGTCCTCAGTTTTTTCTCGGTATTATCAAAAGGCCTGTGTTGTTCCAGCGCGCTCGCAAAAGGCACTTCCCGTTGTTGGGACCTGCGTTTTCTCCTTCCCTCCCCTTGTCGCTGTTAGGCCAAGTTTCCTTTGAGAACGACCAGGCAGTGTCATTTCCGTCGATGTCTTTTCCCGCTTTCTCCTCAATTCGCTATTGCGACTCCTTCCCTGAAGGACAAGGCCGGGGAATCCCGGCGTTCTCTATGTAGCGTTCTTTCAAGATTACCGACGGCAATTAATCTTTTTCCACCACTGTCTCCCGTCCTTTTTTCCCCCCCTTCGACAAGGCGCGTCCGATGCTAAGATCTCGTCTCCGGGTCTCTCCCCTGAGATCCTCACTCCAAATGCCTCTTCCTGCTGAGTTTCTTCTCCTGAACATCTACCTATATCCCACCTCCCCTCCTACTATGCCATTACACCAATCTCCCCCTCCAGTCCTTCCTCTTTGATTGATTGTGCGGGTCTTGATTGAACAAGTTACTACCGCCATAAGATCATTATCTTGTAAAGATGCGGCAGAGAGAATTAATTTGAGTCCCCCCTGTGGTTATGTCTGGGGTGGTGTCCCCCCCACCGTGACTTCCCGCTGCGGTACCCTCCCATGCCCCCTTGGGGAGGGAAAAGCCTTTTCGATCCCTTCCCTTTTACTCACTTCCCTCTTGCGCAACAAATTGACCGTCCTGTGCTTTTCCCCTTTAGGAAATGCGTATCCTTGATTCTCCCTTTCCTCTGTCTTTTTTCCTGATCTTTGCTGAGCATTTTTCATGGCGCTTGGTAGCGTTCTTTTCCTCCCCCCCTTTGATAGTCTTCATCCGGTAAGTATAGGTCTCGATCCTCCCCCCGGTGCAATCTGTCTATTGGTCTGCTTTTCTTTAGGGCAAGAGTCGTGCGCACCTTTTTCCTTTTTTTCTCCTTTGTGAACCGCTCTGACGATTGCAGATCGAGTCGTGCGATTATTCTGTTTCATGATCTTACTTTTCCCTCAGGATTTTATCTTTACCCCAGGGTACGGGGTCCATGGAGAGTTTTGAATCTGTTGCGTGGCATCTCGACACCAAATTCTTTTTCCCTTTCTTCTTCCTCGTTCTCGACTTGACACCCGGGCTGCCGGCTGGGCCCACCCTATCCCCTCCGCTGATCCTTTCTCCCCCCGCCTTCCTTGTGGGACAAGCATTTTTTCCCCTACCTTCTTTCTGAGGCACCCAGAAGTGCGTTGATGATTCTCCGCGAGCGATTATTTCCCCGTCTTACACCGGTTTGCCGCCAAAATCACCTCATGAGCTCTTCAAACGAGTTACGCCTATCTCCTGAACTAGAATCGTAGTTTTTCGGGCGCGGTGATGACCGATTTTCTTCCCCCCTCTTCCGGGATCGGCCGTTGATCTTCTATGCCGTTTTTCCCCCTTCGTTTTCCCCCTCTTTTTGGTCAGGGTCTGACGCGACGATCTGACCTCCCGCCCTCCCGACTTATATACTCCGCTTAGGGGTTTAGTGCCTCCCGACGCAGCACCTACGAATTCTACATTTTCACGGGACGAACTGGAAAGTCCGTTCGTCTTCTTTTGCACTTTTTCCTCTCTTGATAGAGACCGTGTTCCGGATGACTTTTTTCCTTCTTGAAGGTAGGGCGGTCATTTAGTCGCCCTAGTGAGGATTGAAGGTTTTTCTTCCGAGTCGGTCTTTCTTTTTTCTTCCTTTAATCGTCTCAGCCAACACGCCATTGACCTTCCCGCATCCGCCTTGCAGTCCTCCTTTTAATCGAGAAAACTGTCGGTCTAAAAGAGCACGCACTGGATTTCGATCGTCCATTTTGATCGGCGTCGTCGTTACGAATAGATTGGATGATTCTTCTGGCCCTCCCTTCCCCGGGCTTTTTCTCCCCCCTAAATCTCTCTTCTGCACAGGAAATAATTCAAGAGTTTGTCCTCTCCTTCTCGTCCAGCGTCCTCTCACTTGGATTTTGCTCGCTTCCTTTCTCGGGGTCACAGTAGCTTTTCTCCCTTCAACAGAATGCTCGATCGAGAACAGGAAGATCATGACCCGTATCTTAAATTTTTTTCTATCCCAAACAGCTGCCACTCTTTTCCTCCTTTCCCCGCGTTTTTCACCGCCAGGACGATAAAGTTTTGTGTGATTACGCTCCTTGCCTTCCCGATTCACTATCCCTACAGAGCTCCATACTCAACGGCAGCTTGTCCCCCCCCAACCACGCTTTTAACCCCCTAGTCCCCTTTCCCCCTTGATGACGAAGCGAATCGCCCCAACCCCCTCCCATCCAAACCCTTCCCCCCCAAGAAATCATTCCCCGGGATACTTTTCTTCTGAGAAGATCTGATCGCGGATTTCGCGTCTTTCACATTTGTTGACGCGCCTTTCCTCCCTTGCCTTCCCCCTGGGATTTTCGCAATTTAGATGATGACGGGCTGACACTAACGCCTCCAAGCCTGTTCGTCTTTCCCCCTCTGCATGAGACTTCCCTTGGCAGGCCTTCCTCATGGACCTCTGGTGTTGATCCGCGATGTCGTTGACCCGAGTGACTTGATCTCTTTCCACCTCCCCCTTTTTTGGGGACGGGACCTGTATGGGTTGTTGTCCTCCCCTTGCATCCGTTTTTACCCCCCACCACTCCCCCCCAAACCTTTTTTGTGTTCAGGAAGGATGCCGCTGCGCCGCCCTGGAAACGAGTTACTCTCCCGGGCCCCCTGGTTTTCCAAGCTACTCAACGACAAGACCCACATTTTTTTTTGATCTGATCCAGCTTGGTCTTCTTCGATTTTCTTTCTTTTGCTCTAGATGATCGGCTCACCACGCAAAGCCCTTCGGCCGTCGGCGTTCATCGCCTTCTCTTCTCCTTGATTGATCAGTTCTGCGACACTTCGCCTCCTGGTCGGCCCACCCCTTCGTTTTCCTCGACTGCGTCTCTTCTGCTTAATTGGGCTTTCCTTGAATGACCGTAGTCATTTCCTCTTTCTCACGCTTCTGATCAGGAAAGAGAAAATTCACGTGCCTGCTTTATTCGGTAGCCCAAATTTCGATAGACTATGCTTTTCCCGAAGCCTCTTTCCGCCGCATCACTTTTGCCTCCATGGGATTACTTTGTCCGCGCATTGGGTCACCCCCTTCACTTCTCCCTTCTTTGCAGGTCCGCCTCTCATGACTTGGCTTGTACCGGACCGGAAACTCTTTTCTACCAGGGTCTGTTTCAGTGGATCTTCTCAAACTTGATTCTGTTCTTTCCTTTTCCGAAGTTTGCCCCCAGAATGATGCCTCGCGATTGATGCGACCCCTCTATTTTTTCTCCCTTTGCCCGACGGGCGAGGCACAGCCCTTGTTCTTGTTGTGGGCACATTCTCTGAAGAGATTTCGCTAGTTTACTGACAGTTGGCTTTTTCATCGTTCGGCGCACGTGATGCGAATTGCCTGATCCTGCTCTCCCTGATCTCTCTTTCTCGCAATGTAATGGGTCCTAAAACACCGTGCATATGTCTTTTCGATTAAGTAATTTGCTACTTTTCTTCGTCATTCCTTACTATCCTTGACCCGAGCTCGCAGACACGGCCCTCCCTTCCCGGGCGTTCCCCTACTTCCCCTCTCTTTTTTCCCCTAATCCTGTTGTTGGTGGTTAGATTCTTGAATACTCCCTTTCTGTGCGGGAACTTATAAATTCGTTTCCGACCCGATGAAGAGGATTTCCTCGTATTCGAGAAATCGCCGTCTTGACCCCTCCCCCCCCTCCTCCTCAGTTTTGGTCCTGCCCTTGTCCTGCCAAGGGGAGGACTTAAACCGGCGTTTCCCTTTAGCCGAGTGCTGGCCTCCCCTCCCCTTCCCAGTTGAGACTGATATTCATCAAAAGGTAGAAAGCGATAGTTCTCATCTTTTCGGTTCCTCACCCCTTTTCCCCCCTTCTTCCCTCACAACGGCGGCTAAGCCCGTCGACGGTGCGCGTCTCCGATCGTCTACCCCCCCTCCCTCTCTTCCATCCCGAGGTGATAAACAGCGAGTTTTCCCCCACTCCTCCTCCAGTGGACATCTTTTGCCCCCATTCAAAATGCGTTTCCCCTTTTCCCAAGCGCTTTCCTCCCTAGTCCCCCCCCCTCGGCGTTGTCGTTTCATCCTTTCTCAGTGTCGATTTCTTCTTTTCCCCTTTGAGGAGAACTAAGCGGTAGCCCCTGTCAGACCTCCCTTTCGGCGGAAGCGGCTTCTCTTTCAGATTAGATGCTTCTACTCCTTCAATCTTCCCCTTCCTTTCCCTCGCTTAATGATCGCGCGGCCGCACGACGCATTCCTCCGTTCACAACAATTTCCCGAAGAACTAATGACTCTCTTCCAATCACAGGCCGTTCCCCCCCTATGATTCTTCATCAGCGATCTAGCCTCCTCCTGAGATCTAAGCCCGCCCGGCAGCCTCGTTGGAGTGATGCTCTCTTCCCTATTCTTCTCCCCGCCCTTCTTACTTAATACCAAGCTAGACTGCTCTCTTCCGGACTCTCTTTTTTTTCTTTTCGTTTTCTTGACCTATGAAACACGCACAGCCGTATATATCGTCGGTCTGCTGGTTTCCTCCTTCCTGACCCCCCCTTTTGTTTCTTTCTGTTTTTTCACATGGTGCCCATGCCGAGGCTGCTACAGTCCCTTCCCCCCAGGGGTTTCTGGGAACTCTTTTTTGTCTCACCTTTAGGTTCAACTCCATCGCGCGCAAACAAGGGCTCGATAACCTCGGCCCGCTTATCCTGAATCTTTCTCCTTTTTCTGTCTCTTTATCTTTTCTGCAAGCACTATTGCCTTGCGCCTGAGCTGGTTTTTTTATTTGAGGTAGGACGCGTCGTTCCCCATGTGATAGCGCCCCCCCCAGACCTCCTTATTTTCCCCGATCACGGTTCCACTGTTTTATTTCCCCTTTTCGTCTGTTCGTTTTCTTTTCGAGTCAGATATTGTGCCGGTTTTCTATCCTCTTTCCTGGTCAAAAGCTGCATTTTGACCTCATGTATCTAGCAGCCCCGCTGTCGATCGTTATAGAATTACTTAGACTTTCGGTTTCTCGGCGGTCGAAAAGGTGTCTTACCTAATTTCTATCCCCTATTTGTGGGTCATCACTCCCCAACCCCCCATTTTGAATAGGACCTGATTCGTCCGGTTCCGTCTCGTTTCCTCGGTTTCCTTCCTTTCTGCTCTTACCCCCCCCAAGGAGAGCCTCGCACATCATCCCTTCCCCTGTGTGATCGTTATCAATCGCGACGATTTCTGCGGCACCACCCTCATCTAGATGCTGCACGTAGAGCGCTTATCCTCCCCGCCTCCTGGCTTTCCGACAACGCAAATCATCCTCTCCTGCGATCTTCAAGCGCTGAAGAACTATCCAAGGAGCGATTGAACCCGTCTCACTCTTTTTTTTCGGTCTCGTTTTTGCTGAACATAGCCGATCGATTCCGGCTTTTTTTCTCCCTTTGACTGGCTGACGTGTTAAACGCCCCTCTTTTGTGAAGGGACTTTGATGGTTACTTGCGTCTCTTACCTTTCTTAACCTCATCTAGTTCCTCCCTAATAGTCTCCAATCCTTTCGGATTCCTTTGAAAGAGTCTCACTTCCAGACCTCACCCTCTTTTTCCGGAAATGTTTTCTCTTCTCTTCTCTCATCTCTCTCTTTCCTTTTTTTTCTTTCCCCGCCGGACTTGAAAGTTAGTCCTTCTGAGATTGGATAGTTCATTTCTCTTCTTTCATTTCGCCGACTCAAGGACTGTTACTGATTCAGATGTATAGTATGTCGACGATGATCTGCTTCCCCTCCTTCCCTCTAGTATCCGTTCCCACAGAAAAAAGACCCCCTTTCCCCAACACGATGGGGCTGACAACGTCCGAGGTTGAAACGAATCTCCATCTTCCCCCCCCCCATTTTATCGAGCCACTTCAGCGTCAGCCCTCTACATGACCCCCCAGCGTGCCCGAGTCTCGAGAGCTCCCCCCTTTTCTTTCTCCTGTCTCCCGTTAGCATTCGCATGCTTGTCTTGATGCGTTCCCTTCCGTAAAGCCTTGCAACGGGCGGCGTCAAATAAATACGCTGATCGCCACTTGAAATCATCGCATGTTGTGTGAATCCTAACTGATCGCTGATTTCCTTTTCCCCTAGCCACAAAGTAAGGCATGATGGAGTCAGGCTTTTCGCTCCTGCATTTCTTACGATGACGTTCTCCCTCCTCCGGATCCCTCCGTCTTTTCTCTTCTCGCCTCCTTCTCATGATGACGCGAATTTGACTTTTTTGAGGATTTTCCCCCAGCGTCCCCAGATTCGCGCCATAGTAACCCATGAGGTACTTTTCAAAGAGGAGACTGCCCTTTCCGTGATCCCTCTCAGGCAATTCTAAATTTCCAGTCCTCGTCCCCTTCCTGCTTTTGCTCCCGTCTCCGGAACCTTGATTGATTTTTCAGCCCCTCTAGTTACCCCAACCACTCATCCCCCGCCCCCTCCCCCCCCTCCCTTGCAAACCTGGTCTTCTTGAGCCGAATCTTTTTTCGCTATTCACATTGTGATAGAGCTCCCCCACTGCCATAAAAAGCTCGTTTGCTCCAGGCCCCATAGATGCTTAACTAGGAAAATTCAGGAGCTCCCCTCCGCACCTGTTCTTTCTCCCTTTCTTATACTGCCTGTTATATGGTGACAGGAAAGGTTCGTTGCGCGCGATGGACTTTTCCCCTATTTGATGTGACCCTACAACTTTTTGTTGAGGGAAAAGGGAGGGGGGTTAGCCTCCTTCAAGTCCTGTGACCCCCCCCCCCAAGAACTTTTCCCCCCCAACCCTTTTCTAGTTATTCTTCCAGGAGCCTGAGACGCCGACACTCATATAGGCTCCTTCTCCTCGGTCACTTTACTCTCCCTTAACGACCCGCACCATCCTCCCTAAGGAATAGTACATATCCTTCTCGCTTTCTTTTCTTATCCTCTGATTTTCCTTCTAGATGATGATCAGGCCACATCTGTCCTTCCCAAGGAGACTTTCGTCTCCGAGCTGAGCGGTATTTGCTCTCCTGAGTTCATATCTTGTCGGCCTCGTTTTTCATCTCTTCTTTTGCCCGCCTTGGTTTCATAAATCCTTTCGGTCATTGCTGTCGGGACTTTTTCGGACCGATACCCGCCGATCAGGGCAGCCTGGAATCAACCTGGAATGGGACTTGATTTGGGGTTCGCCCTTCGATTTCTTTCGAATCTTGGTGCGAAGCAAGCCACGGACTTTCCTGAAATGTGGCACCGCTCTACGCGACCATTGGGACCATCACATCGACACTCACTGGTTCTTTGAGAAGCAGGACCACCCCCCTCCTTTGCTTGCTTGTCTCTCTTCCGACATTGATAATAGGGATGTTGGTATGATCCCAACGGTCTTCCCTTTTCCTTCATGTTGAAAATTAGGGAATAGACCCGATCGAAGATAGCTTCTGTTGTCCACCGTACGATGCGATCCCTCTGGTTCTTTCTTTCTGATCTCTTTTCGGCCCCATAGCTGAGCGGCGTCAGTTTTGAGGCTGGTGTTGTCCTCCCTTTATCCCGTCATCTATGTCGTGACCCCTCCACTATCGATCACTTCTGCGCCGGATTTTGATTGGGATCCCCAGTGGCTAGCCAAGGGTCCCCCCACTCCCTTTTTCCCCTCTGCCTTTCTCTCCCCTTAATCTTCAATCCTGAATACGATGCGCTGCTGCGATCTAATCCCCCCTCCTTTCTTAGTCCGACCCTTCTCTCCCCTCCCTTCTTCCTTTTTTTACTATCCTCTGTTGTTTTTTCTCTGAGATGTCTTCGCCGTTTAATAAAGCTTTGTTTTCCCTAAAAGTCTCTCTTTGCAGAGGTCTCTATAATTCGCGATCCCTTTTATAAGCAACTCTTCTCTCCCGCGTTGTTTTCCTATCCCCCTGATGACTTTCTGACCCCCCCCAACCAACCTTGTGTGTTTTGGGGGGGTGGGTCTCGCCAATATCACAAGCAGTCTTGGCTCGACCTTATCTAGAGAGTGATGTGAACTCAATCACGGACTTCTCGGATACCTGCTCCCCCTTTAGACCTGATTTAGCTCGGCTTTATATGACTCCAACCACCCACCCCCGACCCGACCAAGGACGTTCCAAAAGGTTTCTCCATTCTCTCGTCTCTGTTTCTTGCAGATAGCTATGGCCCTCACCGAGGTAGTTGTTTAAAGCGTTTAAGCCCTTGCAACCAGTCCCTGACATTACCTTATCAACAACCTTCGTTACCGGTCCACATCTCTCCTCGCCAACATCCCGGCTTTTTACTTCCTACGTATCAAGTCCCTTAAGTGTTCGATGTGCGTGCATGGGGCCCAACCGTGCTGAGTCGATGACCCGGATTAGTAGTACCATGGTACTTCAGGTTTTCGTCTTTGGTTTTTGAGGCAGTTACGCTCTTGCTATCTCACTTTACCAATAAAGAATACTCTCATTTCTTGAACCCATACTTACACGAAGGGAAAATTCTCGGGAACCAGTCTTTTTTCTTCCTTTGAGAGGATTTAATACCCCCTTTTTTGTTTACAATACTCCCCGGCTTAACCCCAAGTAGAAGCAGAAAGACGCGTTTTCTTACAAAGAGGACGCCCCCCTTTCTTTCGCGAGGATCGTGAAGAAGATCTGAGAAGTCTCCACGTCTATCTCCCAGTCGCCTTCCTCAATAGTTGCGTGATTAGCCTCTTACCCTTCTTTATATATCAACACTTTATTATCTTCCCTTACCCCCTCCAGACTTTTTATGTCTGCAGACTGGCTAGTTTATTCTTTTACTGTGACCGTTCACTCAGATACTTTTTCTTTTACAGGCTTTCTGTCACCTCCTACATGATCCATCCCCCCCTTTTTTTCTTTGTTTCTAGGGTTGGGTGGAAACAACTTCTGAATGCCTCTTCCTTCACCTCAACCCCTTCCCCTTCCATACCACCAAGGGGGTGATTTCACTGATACTCCCTTGTCTTCAACTCCCCCCTCCTTCAACCCCTTGCCTTCCATTGTCTGTCCAAAATCCTTGTGCAAGCTTTTTTCTCCTTCCCTCTGATCCAGACTCTTCTTATTCTTCCCGATATTAGGATCTTCTTTTTTTTCGATCTATTGTGTGTTGTGTCTTCTCCTCTGATCAACATGGCTCTCAACTTCCCGCTCTGCACTTCCTCCCTCCCCCCCCCTCTCCCGGCCCTCCTGTTTAATATTATGAAATTTGAGTATGTAGGGGTCTTTGGAGTCTCTTGCGACATCAACTTTTCCTGGGTAGACCTTATTAACCTCTTTTTGTCCTCTTCCTTAGAGTCGCTTGTGATTCCTTCTTACTTCTCGTGCATACTTGATGTCATAGCTCGCGGTGACAAGTGTAACGTTGGGAATAGCGCTCCCCTTTTCTCGGGCATTGCCACCACAATTTATGGCTCTTGATTTTCCTTGGATATCCTTTTCTCCTGAATCCGGACCGTTTTCTTATCCCGGGTCCCTCTCAGCGTCACTGGCGCTTATTCTTTCTCCAATCATGCTTCCTTTTTTTTTACCTCCCGTGCCCGATCCCCCCCCCCCCCCCCCCCCGATGAGGAAAACCCGCAGTGCGCGAGTAAGTTCTCTCTCTCTTCCCCTGTACTAACATCCCGGCCCTGTTCTTGAACGCACTTTCATCCTTCCCTCTGCTCTTAACGCTCTTACTCACGTCCTCAGTCTAGGGTAGTCAGTCCCTCCTTTTTCCGCTGTTTCGTGCGGTTCCTTCCCAGATCCTATTTTTCTCTTCTTCCTTTGCCCGTTGACTCGATCCGGTGTTTTCCCCAGAGAATATCTGCCTCCTTTCGTCGGTGCTTTACTTCTCCTATTAATTACGTTACCCTCGAAGAGTGTGCATCTCCTACTCCTTCTACCCCCTGCTTGAGAGGGTCTTTCACCGCCGACGCTTCGAAAGACCCTTCTATCCAATCTCAACGGACGAACTGTTTCCCCTTCCTTAGATGACGAAACTATATCTGTTTCCTCTTACCCCCCTTTTTTTTTTTGGATTTTATCGCCTCAGTCGTACTTGCCTTTCATTTCTTACGGTTCTTTTTTTTCCGAAGGCGTGAACTTTATTCTTATCATGAGGTCACTTCCCTTTTTTTTCCGCTGACTGATTGTCGGCCTAGGTTTCCTCCTAATTTGTACAATTCGCGCACCAGCACCCTCCCTGCAAAAACCTTCTTTTCTATTTTGTTTACCCCCCTTCCCTTACGCCTGCCCTTCCTAGCTTAGCCGACCCTTCTGCTCGGTCAGAAACGCGTACGACCCCTCTTGCCGATTTCTCGCTATCCCGTTTTTCTCTGTCGTAGCGACGTTCCCCTGCCTTTTTTTATTGTCCTTTTGCGGAAAGACCTGGCAAGTGATGTTCGTACATACTCGACTCGAGAACCTGCCGAATGCCATTCCTGGTTTGCCGACCTTTGGGCGGCTGATGGCTATCCTGTTTGCACCCCTTCCGTGCATGATGGTGGAGGCAGGCTCCGCTCTCCCTTATCTTCGCGGCTATCCGTTAAAGATTGACCATCTCTTCCTCTCTCGCAACTTGAAGATCAGAATGAGACTGCTAAATTTTTTTGGTTTGTTTTTTCTCTCTCCAATCCCCCTCCCCCCCATTCGAGCACTACTTACCCCAGCCGGTTCCCCCCTTTTTCACCTCCCCTCGGACGATACCGGGGCTTTTCCTCCAGGAATTCCGATCCACTCCGACCCTCTTGTGCTTGCATCGCCGTTTCGCTTTTGCCCTCTAAGGTCAGAGAACCTCAATGCGCAAGTTTCCTTTCTCCCCCCTTGTTCCCCGACATTGAAATTGACCCCAAACAATTCCATATTTCCCCGGCTTCTGATAGAGTAGATCGAATCTTTTCTTTTTTTTTTTTCACGAGAAATTTTTGGCTCTGCTCTCCCCTTCCTCCCAAAGCTAAGGACTTGGACCCCTTCCAGATTGCTGCATCCCCCCCTCTCACGGATTCCACAAGAATCAATCTGGATACTCTGAAGATAGTGATAGGAAGTTCTAAGACCTTTCCAGTCCCTTTTTGCGACGAGATGGTAGTTAGTACCCCTGCTTCCTAAGTCTTGATATTACCCTCCACCTTTGGGGTCTTGACTGAGGGGGTCTGTCTCCTTCCAGTTCCCCGTTTCTTTCCCCCCCACCCCCCGACCATCCCCCCCCCAAGTTGGTGAGTTTCTAATACTCAGGAGCGAATTAGTCTCCTAGGTGACACGGATATTTGCTTCCCAGGTATACTTCAGCTTAAATCCCCATCCCCTCCCCACATCCTTCATTCCTTACGCTAGACCTTTTTGGTAGTCTGCGGCTGCTCAGGAGTTTTGCCGGTGATGTATATAGGATGATCTTTTGTTAATCAGCAACGCTTCTTCTTCCTTTTTTTCTTTTTAGAATTGAGATGCTCCCGGCTTGTCTCCTTCTCGCTTTTTTCCATCCCTTGTCTTTTCCCTTTTTTTCCAGAATCCTTCTTCGAGGCGCCTTTTTTCAATACACTTCTGAATTCTTCGGGATAGATGCGTCGACCACCCCTATACTTCCCTCCCTTTCATTCACAGTCACTGGTAATTATACTCCTTCTGGTTTGTCGTCCACTCTTCTTGGAGAGATTTTTCGTCCCGACTGGCTTCCGACTCCTCGGATGCCTTTGGCTACCTCCTTTTTTTTCCTGAAGCCCATACACTGACACGACCGTTAAGGATCGCCTTTTTCCCAAACAATCCCTTGTCTTTGGCGCTGGTTAGAGTTATTTTAACGGAAACGCCTTTAATCTTTACTTGTTCCGGTGATCCCCTATTCATTGGGCTCCC